>Ga0233425_10008637_pt1 | contig 13385 bp, 17 predicted proteins | sample Watercolumn_Towu_2_FD_181712 | JGI IMG/M metagenome (GOLD analysis project Ga0233425, IMG submission 181712) | Freshwater microbial communities from Lake Towuti, South Sulawesi, Indonesia - Watercolumn_Towuti2014_140_MG | ecosystem: Environmental > Aquatic > Freshwater > Lake | place...
TCATAGGAATATATTTTGTTAGGGGGAGTTTTGTTGGAGATAATAGTTCAAGTGTCAATGGAAAGATATCCGGAAATGGAGCAGTCCAGGAAATAACTTTGGGAATGAAAAATGGAAATTATTATCCAAATACTGTAAATGTCGAAGTTAATAAGCCTGTAAGGATTTATCTTGACTCGAGTGTTAGAGGATGTTATAGAAGTTTCGTGATAAAAAGCTTTGGAGTTTCAAAGAATCTTAGGACTCCAGAGGATTATGTCGAATTTATTCCAACGAAGGAGGGAACATATGGATTTGCCTGTTCGATGGGCATGGGTACTGGAAAAATAATTGTTGGAAATGCGAATGCTAATTCTGCAACTTTGGCGCAAGATACAAAAGTTTCAGGGGGAAGTTGTGGAGGTTCTAGTAGCCCGGGAGCGGGGTGTGGTTGTGGAGCGTGTGGAGCGTAAATAAGAATGACAAAGAAGTTAAAATTATCAATTGAAGGAATGCATTGTGCTTCATGTGCTGGAAATGTTGAGAAGTGCATTAAAGGAGTTAAAGGAGTTAAAGAGGCGAAGGTTAGCTTGTTGTTTAAAAAAGCAGATGTTGAAGTAGAAGACAATGTTAACTTTGATGATATTAAGAAAGCAGTTGGAAAAATAGGTTATAAGGCAGAGGTCAAATAGTATGGAAATGGAAGGGCACGATCATTCTTCAATGGAAGATTCGGAGATTGATAGTTGGAGAAGGAAATTAATTTGGTCTTGGATTTTTGCTGTTCCTATCGCATTGCTTATGATTTTAGATAGAGTTTTTGGAGTTGAACTGTTTGATGAGAAAATAATGGTTTTATTGCTTTTAATTTTAGGATTTCCAATTGTTTTTATCTTTGGATTTCATACAATTAAATATGGATTGAAAGGATTATTTACTTTATATTTCGGAATGGACTCTCTTATCGCCCTTGGAACTGTTGTTGCTTATTTAACCGGGATAGCAAGTTTGTTTTTTGATATTGCGGATTATTCTGGAGTTGCAGGAATGATTATGGCCATTTTTATTAGTGGGAAATATATTGAAGCAAGAGCGAGAGGTAGAGCGACAAGAGAAATAATGAAATTGCTTGAGTTGGGTGCTAAGAAAGCAAGAGTGATAAGGGGAAGTGAGGAAGTTGAGATTGATGTTTCTGAATTGAAGATTGGAGATGTAATGATTGTTAAACCAGGGGAGAAAATTCCTACAGATGGAATTGTTGTAAAAGGAGAGAGCGCGATAGATGAGAGCATGGTTAATGGGGAGAGTATGCCTGTTGAGAAGAAAAAAGGGAGCAATGTTATAGGTGCTACGATAAATCAAGATGGAGTGTTGTATGTAAAGGTTAGCAAAATAGGAGAAGATACTTTTCTTTCACACATTATAAAAGTTATAGAGGAAACTCAATCGAGCAAAGTTCCAATACAGAAATTGGCTGATAAGATAACTGGAATTTTTGTTCCTTTGATATTGGTATTAGCTTTTCTCACATTTTTAGATTGGTGGTTGTTATTTGGAAGTTTGAGTGAGGCGGTTGGGAATGCAGTTGCAGTGCTGGTTATTGCTTGTCCATGCGCCTTAGGGTTGGCCGTGCCAATAGCACTTACTGTTGGCTCGGGAATGGGTGCTAAAAGAGGGATTTTGATAAGAAAAGGAGAGGCAATACAGACGATGAAAGAAGTAAAGATCGTTGCATTTGATAAAACTGGAACAATAACAAAAGGAAAGCCTGAAGTTAGAGATATTTATTCTAAGGTAAAAGAAGAATATTTATTGGAGATTGCTTCTTCGCTTGAAAAATTATCTGAACATCCTATTGCAAAGGCGATAGTGGATAAAGCTGGGCTGAAGAGGTATAAGTCTGTAAAGAATTTTAAGATATTAAGAGGAAGAGGAGTTGAGGGAAAGATTGGAAGCAAGAAAATTGTTATTGGGAATATGACTTTAATGAATGAACTTGGGATTAAAGTAAATGGAAAGTTTGAAGAGAATATTAATAAATTTGAAGAGGAAGGAAAAACGACTATGATTGTTGTTGAAAATGGAAAAATGATAGGAGTTATTGCTGTTGCTGATGCTGTTAAGGAAGATTCTGTTCAGGCAATTAATATTTTGAACAAACAAGGATATAAGACTGTTATGATAACTGGAGATAATGAGAGAACGGCAAGAGCGATTGCTAATCAGGTTGGAATTTTAGATGTTATTGCGAATGTTCTTCCTGAACAAAAGGCGGGAAAGATAAAGGAATTACAGAATAAGGGGATGGTTGCTTTTGTAGGAGATGGAATAAATGATGCTCCTGCGTTAAAACAGAGCAATGTGGGGATTGCAATGGGTACTGGGACAGACATTGCAATTGAAGCAGGAGATATTGTATTGGCTAGGGGTTCTTTAATTGGAGTTGTTCAGGCAATTAATCTTTCAAAAGCCACATTCAAGAAGATAAAGCAGAATTTGTTCTGGGCGTTTGCATATAATATTGTTGCTATTCCTTTGGCTGTTTTAGGATATCTTCATCCTATTGTTGCGGAGATTGCAATGGCTCTTTCATCTGTTAGTGTTGTGATGAATGCTAATTTATTGAGGAGAAAGAAGATTTAGGATGGACCTGCCGAGAATCGAACTCGAACCTCATCCATGCCATGGATGCACGCTACCATTACGCAACAGGCCCTTGAAATTTAATCATTTAGGATAATTATAAAGTTAATGTTTTTACGAAACACTTTTAAACTAAGATTTGTTAAATAGAGGATAAAAAGATGGGAATTATACTTAAGAAGTATAAGAGAAGTAAAGATTCATCGGAGATGAAGAGATGGGAAAAGTAATTGGAATTATTTCGATAAAAGGAGGAGTGGGTAAGACGACTATTTCTGCAAGTATTGCTTCAGATTTAGCGAAGAATTATGGAAAGAGAGTTTTGTTAATTGATGCAAATTATTCTGCTCCTAATTTAGGAATTCATATGAATGTTACTTCTCCTAAAAATACTATTCACGACGTTATATCTGGAAGGGCTGGATTAAAGAGTGCAATTCATAAAAGCTATGGAGTTGATGTTATTCCTGGAAGTGTGATGTATGATAAGGATTTGAATCATTTGAAACTTAAAGATAAAATAGAGAAGTTCAAGAGCGAGTATGATTTCATTGTTTTGGACAGCAGTCCTAGTTTGAATGATGAGATTCTTTCGACAATGCTGGCTTCAGACCATTTATTTGTTGTTTCTACTCCAGATTATCCTACAATGGTTAATTCATTGAAAGCAGCAGTTTTGGCTAAGCAGAGAGGGAAAAATATATCGGGGATAATTGTAAATAAAGTTAGAGACCCTAATTATGAGTTGAGCATTGAGGAAATTGAAGATAGTACAAATATTCCTGTTGTTGCTAAAATACCTGATGATTATACTTCTGTAAGAGCGTTGTTTTCGATGATGCCTGTCCCCGTTTATAATAAATATTCTAAGATGGCTAAGGAAATTAATAAGTTGAATGGGGCTTTGACTTTTAGTAATACTAAGAAGTCAATTTGGGCGAAGATGTTTCCTGGAAGCGTTGGTAAAGAAGCAGTTAATAGAGAAATTCTTAAACAGAGTTTTTATGAAAGTGTTTTCGAAGGATGATTATGGAAAAGAGAATTGATTGGATAAGTATGCTATTTTATGTTTTACTGATAGTATTATCTTTTTACTTTATAATTGCTCAGATTAATTCAAATATCATTCGTCCTTGTGAAGGATGGTCTTCAGGTTGTTATGCCGATGTACTTTCTCAATCCGGTTCGACATTATTATTTCTTTTATTTTTTCCTGTCGCAATGATAGTAATCTTATTTGTTTTGATGAAAAGAATAATTAAAAGTAAATTTATTAACAATAAAATATTAAAAATTAATCTATTAGGCTTAATTATTTTAATTTTAGCTTTTGTTCTTTCTTCGTCTTTAACAATATCTTGTTTTTATTCTGGTGGAGAGAAATGTATGTTCAATTTCCTATTTTTGGTTATAGGATATATACTGGATATAGTTCTTATCGTTTATTCTTTAAGTTTTAAGAAGTAAAAATGGCAGTACCGAGAATCGAACTCGGAATCTCAGCCTTATGAGAGCCGCGTGTTAACCATTCCACTATACTGCCGAAACTAGAAAAGGAAAAGGGTTTTTAAAGTTTAGTTAACTCAACAAAGAATGGTAGTTGAAGAGGTTGCTGCGCTTTTGATTCAGATGGGGAATATTGCTTTATGGCTTCAGGCATTAGGTGGAATAATAGTTTTATGGTTAATATTTCAGATAGTTAATTTCTTTATCAATAGAAAGAGAATGAAGGAGATATATACTATTAAAGAAGATATGAAAAGAATGGAAGGTAAGTTGGATAGGTTGTTGAGGAAGAGGTAATTAAACGAGCTGAATGTTTTTCATGCTTTCTTTTATTTGAGGCAATTCTTTTGTGAATGCTATCCAAACCTTTTTTATACCCATTTGAAAATAAGAATGAGATATTAAATCCCTAAGTTGAGTCATATCATGCCAAGGAACTTGTTTATTTTTATCTTTAAGAGATTTTGGGATATTTCTGCTTGCTTCTCCAATTATTTCAAATCTCCTCACTACAGCATCATATAATTGCTGATTTTCCATAAATTCTTCTTCAGTTATTTCTCCCACATATTCTTCAATAAGTCTGATGCTTTCCCTTATATCTTCAAGATAGAGTTTGTAGTCTCTTTTCATATTTGAACAGGTATTTCATCTCCTAGAATGTTTTGCTTTATTTCATGCCTAATTTCTTCATACTCTACGAGATCAACTTTTCTTTTGAGTGCCTTTCTAAGTTCTTCTCTTAATCCAATAAACTCAAACATACCCATTTCTTCAGTTTTAACTAATATATCTACATCGCTTCGTTTTTTCTGCTCTCCTCTAGCATAACTTCCGAATATCCCTGCTTTTTTTACATTAAATTTCTTTAAAATAGGGAGTATTTTCTTTTTTATCTGTTCTATTTCTTTCATATTCAGATTAGACCTTTCAATTTTATAAGTGTTGCTATTTGATAGAATTATTTAATTTTAGCTAATCCTCTGTAGAACGCGGCTAAGGATTCTCTTTCATATATTGCAGACATTCTTTTCTTTGGTTGCTGAATTGGTGGCTGTCCTAGCCATCTTGCTTGATGTTCTCTTGCCTCTTCGTTTGCTAATTCAGTATATATTGGAGGATCTGCTGGACCTGCAAATACATCTAAAGGTAGAATGTCTAATTTTGGAGGTCTTGTTAGATGATGATAAACTCTCATAAATTAATTAATAATGGGTTTATTTTAAACTTAATTGTAATTTAGAACTATAGTTAATATCTCTCGTATTGAGGAACGTCGTCTTCTTTATCTTCTTCCTTTGGTTTTTCTCTTTTGACTTTCTCTTCTTTTTGCATGACTATTAATCTTGCAATATATCCTGCGACTTTGTTTCTTGTAGTTTTGTCTGGAAGAGAATTTCCAAGAACTTTCTTATTGTGCTCAAAGTCTTCAGTGAAAAGGTTCTCCGACAAGAGGTTCTTTGCTGCTCTCTTGATTAATGTTGATTTTATTCTTCCCATAATTAAGGTTTGGAAATATGGTATTTAAAGCTTTTTATTGAGAATTTTAGAGTTCAATGAAGATAATACTCAATGCTCCTAAAACTATTCCTAGTTTATTAATTAGCGATAAATCTTCTTTGAAATAGAGTGCTCCTACAAGAGTTATAAGGATTATGTTCATAACCATAAATATTGTTCCAGCTTTTGAGAGGGTTTCATATTTTAAGGATATTGCCCAGAGCAGAGAACCTAAGAAATAGAATACCAATCCGATTATCATAAGTGCCTTTTTGCTGTCTAAGGCATATTTCTTAAAAAATATATCTCCAATTACTTCGAGAAGTATCGCACTAATCAAAAGAATGAAAAATATAGTTTTAGGACTAATTTGAGAAATCATAGCTTCGCTTTCTCAAATTTAATAAGGTTTTTCCAGTGCTGGTGGTATTCCTGGGCTTTTTTATCCAATTCTCCTGGGGCTAGAATGAGAGCAATCATCTTTTCCTGCTGGGCTTGATGATGGGCGAGGGTTAAATCTACATCTGAAATCTTTTTTTTGTCTTTTGCTATGAGATAATACTCCTGTTTTCCAAATAAATTGTCTGTTCTGACTTTTGCAGTGAATTCTTTTGATTTTTCTTCAATTATAGAAAGAATTTCTATGTTTTTTGATGTAAGATATTCTTTTACTGCTTTGGGGAATTTAGGGTCTGCTTTTGGTTTGGCTTTTCTTTTTGCTTTTTCTTTTTGAATTGATTGTGGAGGTTCTGCATTTTGATTTATTTGAGATGGTTCTTGAGGTTTAGTTATCTCTTGTTCATTGATTGATGGGAGTTCTTTTTTTAGGAGAGGTTGTGATTGAGGTTTAGGAGAGGGATTTAGTTTTTCATTTACCAATGAGCGAATTTCTTCGTCAGGGAATAGGAAATATTTCCATATTATTTTTGGTTCGTTGTTAAATTGGATTTTGAGAGGTATTGCGAAGTCTTTTACTGAACGAAGAGCAACACGAACTGCAGGTTCTTGTTTTTCATCTTCCAGAATTTTATAATTTTTTAATAAAGAAAGAGCTTCTTTTTCTTTTTGGTTTAGGTAATTGATGAAATTTTCTAAAAGTGGCTCTTGCCCAGGGAGGAAATATAATGGAGAACTGCCAACTCGCATATTACTTATCTTTATTCTTCCTTCTGCATAGAGTTCTGAAAGGAAAGCGGCTGCAAAAATTGGAGAGGCAGATATTTCTCTTGCTAGATGTACCGGAAGGCTTGGGCCATGAACAGACATAAAAGTAATTATTCTCTGTTTTGTATCATTTAATTTATTTAAATCGGCTGGCATTTTGGTAGAAATAGTAAAGGATTATTAAATATTTGTGTACAATATTTAATAATAGAGTTTGGATTAAAATGAGATAAATAGAAAGGTATATTATCTCGTCTTAGTATAGAGGTTATAATTTGATAGATGGTGATTGGGAAATCTAACTTAAAGGTAAAGTGATGTTTAAGGTCTCATCCATTCAACTTGATAGTATGAAATAGAAGATTCTTCATCAATCAAGGCAATCATCAATTTCTTGTTTGTTGAATGGGCTATTCTGTTTTTTGCTGCGAATTCGTTCCATTGAAGAGGTTTGGAGTCTTTTGCGATGAAAAGAAGCCAGGGAGCGTGAGATTTTCCTGGCTTTGAGCCTTTATTGTATACTCTAAAGTCTGCCCCGAATTTTAATGCAGTTTTCAAAATATATCCTTTTTTTCTTAGATTTGAATAGACAAGGAACTTTGATTCTACGTTTTTATCTTTTCTTTTTAGCTTTTTAATTATTAAGTCTAAAGAAAGAGGTTTTGAATTGGAGAAAACTTGCATTTTATCGTTATCAATTAGGAAAAGAGCCTCAAACGAAGAGTATTCTATCTTATTTGAGATTTTTTCCCCAAAAGAGGATTTTTCAAATAAGGAAAATGCTTCTGTTGAACTTGAGATGATTTTATCTCCTGTAAACTTCGCCTGAATCATGGTTTAATAGGGAAAGAGGTGTATATAAGGCTTAACTTCCTTGATTTTTTCGCTACTTTTTATTAATGAACATCAGATTTAAATAGTATTTTTTCTATTAAAAGGGATGACTATATTAGAGGTGGTTAAGAATTCTTTTAGGGAATATAAGGATAATTTTAAGAGTTCTATAAGTTTGGTTTTTCTTTTCTATGCATTGCCATTTGTTATTCTCTCTCTTATAGGGTATGCTTTTGGAGGATATGCTTTTTATACTAATAACATAGATACTTTTAGTTCAGGGCAGTTGTGGATTTGGTATGCTTTAACAATTGTTTCGTGGGCGTTAAGTCTTTTTGGATATTTTAGTTTGGTTGGAGGGGCGATGGAAGGAGGAGAATTTAGTGTTTCTGATGCTTTGGAGAGAGGAAAGAAAATGTTCAGTAAAGGAGTTGGAATATCATTATTTATGTTGGTTGCTTTTGCGATACCTATATTATTGACTTCTTTGATTCTTTTGTTTAGTCAGGCAGCATGGGTTACATATACTTTGGTTTTGTTAGTATTTTCTTTTATAGTTTTGATATATTGGTCTTTGGCGTTTTATTCTTTGGCAGAAAAGGATGAAGGAGTTATAAGTGCGTTGCAAGGAAGTGCACAGATGATAAGAGGAAATTGGTGGAGAACTTTAATGTATGGAGTTGTTTTCGCGATAATAAGTTATATTATTCTATTTGTTAATGAAGCAATATTTTCTTTGCTCATTTACTGGTGTGATAGTTTGTTTGTGAATTCACCAAATGTATTTTTGATTGTTGCAATAGGGCTGTCTTTATTGCAGAGTGTAATTTTTAATCTTATTGTTGTTCCTCTTTCAGTATTCTATATGAAGAACTATTATCAGGTTTTGAAGTAATAATTCTTACTTTTTGTTAATTATATTATTTGATGTTAGATTATTTAATTTAATAGTATTATTTGAAATGGAGATATGGAGAATAATCAAGGAGCATCAATAGTTTTATAAATTGGTTTTTGTAGGTTTTTGTATGGAAGAAGAATTTGGAGATTTTGAAGAGGTTAGTGAAGAGGAAGGACAGCAAGTTCAGCCGGGAATGGAAGCACCTGTAAGAGTTAAACTTCCAAGAGAAGGGCAGATTATAGGGAAAGTTATGCAGAGGCTTGGAGGAAATAGAATGGATGTTAAATGCACTGATGGAAAGAACAGAAACTGCAGAGTTCCAGGGAGATTTAAGAGGACAATGTGGTTGAGGATAAATGATATTGTTCTTGTTGAGCCTTGGCCAGATGATAATAATAAGGCCGATGTTATATTTCATTATAAATCGCAAGGAATGCTGAATCAGCTTAGGAAGAGAGGATTTTTGGATAATTTGAAGGATGAGTTCTAAAGAAAGGTTTTTGGATTATAAAATCTCTTTTAATGTTTCTTCAGATATTTCTTTTAATTCTTCTTCCTTAAATAAGACGTTGAGATACTTGTTTTTGAGTATTTTTCTTGCTTTTTCCAATGATTTTTCTTCGATTATTTTTAGATCGTCAGCATTCCAGTGGTATTCGAGGGCTTTTTCGATTGCTGAATCTCGATAAGTGAGAACCTCCGAATTAAGGAAATTAACAGATTCCGGTTTGTTAGTATGTTTTGCTACAATTTTATGAGCAATTACATTCCCGATTATACTTGTTAAAGTATCTATAACTCTATTTTTTCCCATTTAGCATTTATTACCTCTTCTCTTGTTTTATTAGTAATATAATTTAGATATTGTAGTGCCCACTTTTTTTCCAACTTTGAGGCAGTATTACTCTTTAACTTTTTTATCAGATTATTTCCTAACTCTTTTATTAACTCTTGAGACAATTGATAATTATTTATTATTCTGTTCATCAGCATTTTTACTAAAAATGTGTTTCTTATAGCGTTATATATTTCCTTTTGTTCTGATTGAATATTTTCTATATCGCTCCAGTCTAATTTCATTCTCAAATCCATTTTTGAAAGATTTATCTTATTAGGGATTTTTATTTTTCCATAAATTATTTTAGAGTCTTTTAACTGGTAGATTAATGTCGGACTGCTAGAATATGAAGAGAGAAACGCTTTCTCCGAGATAATCTGAATATCTAAAATTAAATTATCTTTTTTAGCTATTTTTTCCACTTTATTTATTAAGATTATTCTGTCTCTAATTTTTTCAATTTTTTCTTTTGTGATAACTAAGACATCTATATCGTTATAATTCTGATATCCTGTCTGGATTATTGAGCCATAGAGAATTATTGCTTTAACTTTGTTTGTACTTTCCAGACTTTTTAGGATTAGGTTTTTTATTTTTTTGTCTATCGATATGGACTTTGGGTTATAATTCAATCTGTTTAATAGATAATCTGGATTTATCTGCCTCATGGCTTTTAATTTGGGTCTTACAAATCTGCTCAGATAGTTTGAATCCTGCTGGTTTAATCTAAGATTGTTGAGTTTTTTGTTTATTACTTCCCGTTCCCTTTTAGTCAGTATTTCATTATTTTTCATATAACACATTAGAGTATTAAGTATATAAAGGTTATTGCTTGGAATTGTGGAGAGTTTTTGTGATTTAGGAAGGGGTTCTAAAGTTATCTAATAAAGTAGTAAACAAGATTTTTAAAGAATAAACAAATGATTCAAAGATGCCCGATAGGTTATTTCATAGACCGGAAGATGAAGAATTGCTAGCAAGACTTTTTACTCAAACTCCCCACGAAGGTTTAGATATGACCCCAGAAGATTTCGCTGGAAAGGTAGGATGGAGAATTTATTCTGAATGGTGCATGTCTCCAACCGAAGGAGGAAAAAATGAAAAACTCGTCACTCATTATGTCAATTGTAATCATTACAGATATAGTGGAATTGCATTTGAACAATTTATTAATGATGAAACGCATTATTTAATGTCGAGAAAAAATATGATTGGTAAAATGGAGGGTGGAGTGCCTAGTGCTGAACAGCAACTAGAACAAAGAAATAGAGTTATGGGTGCATTGGTTAAAAGGGCAATTGATGGATTCAAAAAATATGGCGGACAGGCTTATGGCTGGGCGAATGGAGACAACATGAGATGCAACCTCCAGCCTTGGATTGGAGAATAGTTTTAATTGAGAAAGGTTTAAATCTAATTGATTTTTATGCTGTTTATGGCAATTGAGAAGGTTGGAAAATCCGAAGAGGGAATTGATTTCTTATCTATAGAAAAGAAATGGCAGAAGAAATGGGATAAAGAAAAGGCGTTTTCTGTTAGAGAAGACAAAAAGAAAAAGAAATATTATGTTTTAGAGATGTATCCATACCCTAGTGCTGCGTTTTTGCATATGGGGCATGTGAGGAATTTTACGATAGGGGATGTTTATGCTCGTTTTAAGAGAATGAACGGTTTTAATGTTCTATATCCAATGGGATATGATTCGTTTGGACTTCCTGCTGAAACTGCGGCTAAGAAAGCAGGAATACATCCTAAGAAATATGCAGAGGATGCAATTGCTAAGATTATGGAATATCAGAAAGCTTGTGGTAATAGTTATGATTGGGATAGAGTATTAGCGAGTCATGATGAAGACTATTATAAATGGAATCAATACTTTTTCTTGAAATTATTGGAAAAGGGATTAGCTTATAGGGGGAAAGCTCCAGTTAATTGGTGTGAAACATGTCAATCTGTATTGGCAAATGAGGAGGCTGAGGGAGGAAAGTGCTGGAGATGTAACAATGAAGTTGTTAAAAAGGATTTAGAGCAATGGTTCTTCAAAATTACGGATTATGCAGACAGACTTTTATCTGATTTAGATAAAATTGAATGGCCTGAAAGGATAAAGACAATGCAGAAGAATTGGATTGGCAGAAAAGAGGGTTATATGCAGTATTATAAGGTTAATGATATGAAATTGACTCTTTCAACATTTACAACACACCACCATACCTCTTATGCTGAAATATTTATTGCTATTGCTCCAGAACATCCTATTGCTCTTGAATTAGTTAAAGGAACAAAATATGAAAAAGGAGCATTAGAGTTTATTAAAGAAGTCTCAAAAAATAAAATGAGTGGGAAGTTTACTCCTGAGTCTGCTAAAGAAGGATATTTCACAGGAAGATATGCTAAGGATTTCTGCAGTGGGAGGGATTTACCAATTTATATTGCTGATTTTGCATTGATTGATTTTGGAACTGGGATTGTAAAAGCTTCTTGTCATGACAAAAGAGACTATGATTTTGCAAAAACACATGGGATTAAGATGTATGAGGTTTTATTTCCAAATAAACTGACTGAAAAGAGCAAAAATAAGAAAGAAATAGAGTATGATGTTGTTTCTCCAGGTTTAGATGATGCTAAGCTTAGAAATTGGGCTTATAATGGAGAGTATAATGAGAAAAAGATAGGAAATGTTAAAGTTTTATCTGGAAATATTCCTGAAATTACATTAAATATTGCTAAAGATGTTGGAGATAGGGTTCTTGAAGAAGGCTCGGTAATAAGACAGATTGTAAATACCTTGTTCAGTGATAAAAAAGTGGATAAAATTATTGTTAAAAATGATAATTTAAGTTTGAACATGCAAGACATGGAAGAGATGGGTTTTGTTTGGAGTAATAATGCTTATCAGTTGACAAAAGGAGACGAAAAAGTTCCTTATAGTTATGATGGACAAGGGTATATGTTTGATTCCGGAAAGTTTACCGGTTTATCTGTACCAGAAGCAAAGAAAAAAATGGGAATTTGGATGGAGAAAGAAAAATATGCTAAGAAAAATATTACTTATAGTCTAAGGGACTGGCTCATATCTCGACAGAGATATTGGGGGACTCCGATTCCAATTGTGTATTGTGATAAATGTGGGAAAGGGAATTGCTTGATTATTCATGGTATTTCCGGTCATGGCAAAGAAAATTGGTTTCCATGGCTTAAAAAATCTTTAGAAGTGAAAGAATGGGATGTATTTACTCCTGATTTGCCAAATGCAAATCATGCAGGAGTGGAAGAGTGGACTAGTGTTTTAAAAGAGTACGACTTGAATGAAAATTCGATAATTGTTGGACATAGCGTTGGTGTTCCTATGGCATTACATTTAGTTCAAACAGTTGGTAAAAAAATTGACAAGTTAATAATGGTTGCACCAGTTAATCCTGACCAGCCATACGATAAGCTAAGGAAAACTGAACCGGGTTTAGATTGGGATGCAGTTCAAAATTTTGCTAAAATTGAGTTTGACTGGAAAAAAATTAGCAGCCTTGTTAATGAAATAGTGTTTTATTATTCTGATAATGACAAATATATTCCAGCTAGTTCGGTTGAGTTTTATAAAAAGCATTTACCAAATGCGAAGTATTATTTACTGAATAATAAGGGGCATTTTAATAAGTCGAGTGGTGTTAGTGAGTTTCCTGAAATTTTATCTGAATTCGCTCAGAAGCAGTCAGGAGTAGTTCCTGTTCATGAGAAAGAACTTCCTGTTAGACTTCCTGAAAAAGTTGATTTTAAAGTTAGTGGAAATCCCCTTAATAGTGCTAAGGATTGGATAAATGTTAAATGTCCCAAATGCAAAGGTAAAGCTAAAAGGGAGACAGATACAATGGGGGGATTTGTTGATAGCAGTTGGTATTTCTTGAGATATTGCGATAATTTGAATAAGAAAGAGGCATTTAATCCTGGAAAAGTTGAATACTGGATGCCTGTTGATCAGTATATTGGTGGGGCTGAACATGCAGTTATGCATTTGATGTATGC
>Ga0233425_10008638_pt1 | contig 13384 bp, 14 predicted proteins | sample Watercolumn_Towu_2_FD_181712 | JGI IMG/M metagenome (GOLD analysis project Ga0233425, IMG submission 181712) | Freshwater microbial communities from Lake Towuti, South Sulawesi, Indonesia - Watercolumn_Towuti2014_140_MG | ecosystem: Environmental > Aquatic > Freshwater > Lake | place...
TTAAAGGTTGAAGGTATGAGGTATAAGGTCTAAGGTACAGGGTCCTCGGTTTAAAGAATAAAGATTTCTTTCCTTGAACCTTGCACCTTAGACCTTGCCCCTTTCTTTAAAATAACGGTTTATAAATCACATAATCGGTAATGGGAATATGTTTTCCTTTTTCCGCTTTCATCATTCGGGAGCCGTTGACCCCATGTCGGCGGGTTGGAGAAAAAGTCAGAGGAGCACCAAGACCTTCCGGTTTCCAGTTCTTGATCATCTCCAACCCTTTGATCAGACTCTCCGGGGTTAAATCCTTTCCGGCGTTTTTCAAACCTTCAACCAAGGTCATCATCGAGGCCGCCCCAAAAATGGAGAGATATTCTTTACCGGCCAGTTTAGGGTCATATTTTTTCAGGATCTCCATGACACGGTCGGCGGCCGGTTCACCAGGCACGCTGATCTGGGCCGGGGCGGCCACATAAACCCCTTCCCAGACATCCGGACCGGCCACATTAAACATAATGGGATCGGCCACGGTGAAGGTCACCAGGGCCTTGGGTTTGTAACCGATCTTAGCCATCTCTTTCAGGATCAAGGCCGTGTGGGTCATGGTCGGATACAGAATAACCGTATCGGCACCGGACTCTTTTAATTTCTGGGCATGGGTGGCCAGGGCCCGTTCGGTCACTTCATAAGGGACAGACGCTATCAGACCGGCCTTTCCGGAATATTTCTTCAAAGTAACGGTGACCCCTTCCAGGGCCATCTTTCCATAATCATCATTCTGATAGAAAACGGCCACTTTTTTAGCCCCCAATTTATCGACGGCATATCCGGCCAGGAATTCAGCCTCATTTTCATAATCCGGATAATTGATAAAGATATATTTGAGTTTGTCTTTTGGATATCTGGCCCAAATGCGCACATCAGCATAGGCCGTAATCAGAGGGATTTTATTTTCAGGAAAGAAATCTTTACAGGCGTTGATAACCGCCGTCCCCAGCAGGGCATTGACGGCAAAAACCTTGCCTTTCATTTCGGTCAAGTTGGCCATGGCCCGGGCCGGATTGTAGCCATCGTCCTTGAGGATCACTTTAATCTTTCGACCGTGAACCCCGCCTTGATCATTCACATAATCGGCCCAGGCTTTTGCTCCCAGGGCCGTGGTTCCCCAAAGGGCCGCCGGGCCGGATAAGGGGGTGGTCATGCCGATGACCACTTCGGTGTCCGTCACTCCCGGCACCGCAGCCTGACTAAGGGTGGGAAATAAAAATAAACCGATTACTAGAAACCAAAGGCACCTTTGCATTGCTTTCATTTGCTTCCTCCTCTATGAAAAAATGATTATTAATTCAATGTTGAAAAAGACAAAGTAATGGACTTACAAAGGATCCCCCCCTTCAGCCGACAAATTTGTCTAGTGAAGAATAGAGACCCAAATTACTCTACTTTTCTCTTGGAAGTCAATTTTTTTTGTTTTAGTTTGGCTAATTTTTTTAGGAGGACTATTTAAAACTCCCGGCACTAAGAAGAGGTCTCGGTATGCCCCGATTCCAGGCAGGGAAGGAGCCTTTTTCCAGTTAGTTTGCATCCGGAAACCCCCTTTCCGGATGCAAACATACAGCTGCCGGATATCCTCTAGGGCCAGAAACCATCGGTCGATTTCATCGACCTTAACAGGAGATCGGCGGAGCCGATCGGGCTGAAAAAGGGTTTCTGGCGGTTGCTCCAAACTGGAATCTAGGTGTTTCCATCCGGAAATTTGAATTTCCGGATGGAAACCAGTTAGATGATTAACCGGCAATAATTATAGCCGGGTTTTGGAAATGGCTCCAAAAGAAATTATCAAAAGAGCCTCTTGCAAAAGTACTTCCGTTCATGGTTCGATACCTCACCACGAACGGAAAACATCTGACTACAGACGGTCCTGCGCGTTCGCCCTGAGGTATCGAAGGGCGAAAACGAACTTTTGCAAGAGGCTCAACCTTTAACTCCATTGGGGTCGCCCATTGCCCTTCCCTTTGAGTCTTTATCCTTCACCCAGATAATTACCTTGATTTTTGCCAATTTTGATTATAAAATTGGCAAAAATGGAGGAGAGTATGGAAGCAACCATTGACAAATTCGGCAGAATTCTAATTCCTCAAAAACTTAGAAAACTATTTGACCTAAGACCCGGTGCGGTTTTGGAAATTAAAGAGTCGGGGCAAGAAATTCGTTTGAAACCCCTGGAGAAAGATTCCCTTTTGATCAGGAAGAACGGGGTGTTGGTCTGTTCAGCCGAACCGGTCGGAGATATAGTCGAGATGATCGCGAAGGTCCGTTCGGAAAGATCTGAAAATTTAATAAATCCAGGCAAAGAATGAAAATATTTTTCGACACCTCCGTTTTGCTGGCCGGTATGGTCGAAGCCCATCCTCTTCATGGGGTTAGTTTCCCCTGGTTAAAACGGGCCAAAGCCGGAGAATTTGCTTGGGGCGTCTCGGCTCATACTTTGGCCGAGCTTTATGCCACACTGACGGCCATACCATCCCGGCCGCGGATTACTCCCGAAATTGCCCGACAACTGTTGCATGAAAATATTGCAAAAGACGCCCAAGTGATTTCATTAAGCACCCGCGATTATTTAGAGGTGATTAAAAATATCTCGAATTTGAATTTATCAGGAGCCGTTATCTACGACGCTCTCATTGCCCACGGAGCGACGAAGTTCGGAGCGGATCATCTGCTTACCCTTAATCAAAAAGATTTCTCAAGATTATTCCCTCGAAACGATTCTTTTCTAATTATTCCCAGTTGAAGTCAGAGGGAGCGGTTTATCGGGATATTTGGATAAGAAAAAGAAAACGCTCTTTTGTATAAAGTGGGCGTTGTCCATATAATTGAAGCTCCCTGTGTACAAAGCTTTCGACAAGCTCAGTCCAGCCGATACCGGCAATCTTCTTGGAAAGGAAATGTTGATTTGTTGTAGTTCGCTCGCTGTCCCTTTTCGTTTTTAAAAGGGAACCTGGCTGGATGTTTAAAAGTGATAGAAGCAGGGAAAAATTTAGTGATCTTCTTCAAAACCAAAATTCCGGATAGCGCCGCTGCGGAGAAAGGTTATTTACGATCAAAGCCACGATGAGCATGATGATCACGCCCAGACCGACAGGCATGAGGGCATAAAGGAAACCCAGTTTGGTTATCTTGGAACCGCCGATGACGGCGATGAGGGCCGTAGCCCCGGCAGGGGGATGAAGGGTCCTGGTCAAGTGCATCAAAGCGATACAGAAGGCCACGGCGAAGGCCGAAGCCAGCCAAAGGTGCGGGAAGAATAATTGATAAAAAAAGACCCCGGTCAGGGCGGAGAAGTCATGATATCTTTGGCCCTTTGTTCCCGCAGCGGTAGGGTCAGGCAGGTCTTTACTTCCAGGCATTGGGCCAGAAAACTCATCACATTCGTCGGAGAGCCCTCCGCTCTATTCTTCAAAAAATCTTTTTCGGAAATGATCCCGGATACCCGGTCCTTTTCATCCACCACCGGCACACCGGAAACCCTTTCCCGGCCCATGGTTTCGGCCACCTCGATTATGGGTGTATCCTCCTTAACCCGGACAACGGTTTTGGTCATGATGTCTTCCGCCTTTACCCCACGAACCATTCTCTCCCTGGCCTGTTTGAAAGCTAAAACATAGATTTCTTTAAAATCAGCCGGGGAAATGTCCAGGTATCCGGGAATCGCTTTCATGGCCTCAAAGATATCCTGGTCCGTCAAATCCGGAAAGGGGGAGGAGAAGAGTTCTCTTTTACGAGGATCTTCCGTCATTGGGCGCTCCTTGGAGTTAAAATTGCCACTATATTATTATTTGTTAACCCCTTTTGTCTATGATCTCTTTGATCTAAGTCAATAAATACCATCCTCCGGGATTAAATTGTCAAGATAATCGAAGCCAAAACTTTTCTTCCTTGACCTTCTCCTTCTTTCGTTTTATCCTTTCCCTTCCCAAAGCAGGTGAAGCCCTCCTTTGGGTGATATCATTACACGCAGAGGTCTTTATGCCCCAACCAAAACAATCGACTGCTCCTCGGCCTTTAAGCAGTCCGGAAGTCCTTCAGATGAGTCTGGCGGCGGCCATGACTCTGGGTCTGAAAGAAGGACTTTTTTATAGAAATGCCCGTCTTTACTGCCTGAATCTTTTGTTAACCTATCCCCAAGGGTGTCATGCCAACTGCGCCTATTGCGGTCTTCAAAAATCACGGGAAGGGGCCTTTGGCGAAAAAAGTTTTATCCGGGTCTCCTGGCCCACCTATGATCTGGAGACGATCATCGAAAAAACCAAGGAACGAAAAGGCCGCCTTTTTCGGATCTGTCTTTCCATGATCACCCATCCCCGAGTCGTTGCTGATACCCTCTATTTGACGGAACGATTTCATCGGGAAGTGGGTCTACCCATCTCCATTCTGATGAACCCGACCAGCATGAACCCCGCCGATCTTCAGGCCTTGAAGGACCGGGGGGCACAAATGGCGGCTGTGGCCATGGACCTGGCCACGGCAGAGTTATTTGATCTTCATCGAGGGAAAGGGGTCGGCGGTCCCCATCGCTTCAACCAATACTGGGAAATGCTTGAGGCCACGGCCGCAATTTTTGGGAAAAACATGGCCGGGTGTCATTTAATCGTCGGCATGGGGGAAAGGGAAGATGAAATGGTCCAACGGATCCAGAAGGTCCGGGATCTGGGGGCCCGGACCCATCTCTTCTCTTTTTATCCGGAAAAAGGCTCCCGTTTAGCTGAAAAAGACTCCTGTCTGGTGGGCCAATATCGGCGGGTCCAGCTGGCCCGTTATCTGATTGATTTTGACCACTGCCGCGCCGAAGCCATGCAATTTGATGACGGGGGAAAAATTATTTCATTCGGCCTTCCGGAGTCAGAGGTTCAAAAATGGATCGCCACCGGCAAACCCTTTATGACCAGCGGATGTCCGGGAGGGGGCCTGGAAACGGCCTGCAACCGGCCTTTTGGAGACGGTCCGCCCAGCGACATCCGCAGTTATCCCTTCCCCCTGGACGAGGAAGATATTACCTTGGTCAAACAGCAGCTTGGGCGTCCTTAAGGATAAGAGGGAGAAGGCTTGATCTTATGCCCCGATTGATTTGGATTGCCTTAGGCTTAATGATCCTCTTTTCCCCGGTCACAACGGGCAGGGCGGCCGAAAATAAGGATCTGGAGGCCCTGGCTAAAGAAAAAGCCCACCATCTGGATTCTAAATTTATTAACCCCTGGATCAAAGACGATAAGCCGGGAAACATTTTTCGATTCTTAAAATGGAAGCTCCATCCCAACCCCTTTAGCTCCGAAAAAAAACATCCGCCGGAAATCAAGCGAATCAAACCGAAGGTGAGTCATATTTTTAGTAAGGGAGATTCCTTGACCTATCTGGGTCACGCCACCTATTGGATTCGTCTGCAAGGGGTGAACATCTTGACCGATCCGGTCTTTAATGAAATCGGATTCTTCTTCACCCGTCAAACCCCTTTCCCTTTGGACCCCCAAGAGTTACCCGGTCCTAAAGTGGTGCTTATTTCTCACAGTCACTACGATCACCTTAATGTGGAAAGCCTTCAAACGCTCGGTCCCGGCCCCTTATATTTGACCCCTTTGGGCTATAGGGATTGGTTCAAGGAGATCATCCCCGACGCCCAGGTCATTGAGCTGGACTGGTTTCAATCCTATTCCTTTAAGGGATTGACCTTCCGCCTCCTCCCGGCCCAGCATTGGACCAGTCGCACTCCCTGGGATACCAACCGGCGTTTATGGGGATCATGGCTCATCGAAGGAGAGAGGCATGCCGTCTTTTTTGCCGGGGATAGCGGATATTTTTCAGGGTTTAAAGAAATCGGAGAAAAATTCGGCCCTATTGATGCGGCTCTCCTGCCGATCGGCGGCTATGAACCCCGCTGGTTTATGAAAAAATACCATCTGAATCCTCAGGAAGCGGTGAAGGCCTTTCTGGATTTGAAGGCTCAGGTCCTTCTTCCTCTGCATTGGGGGGTCTTCGATCTGACCAATGAGCCTCTGGACCTTCCGCCCAAGGCCCTTCGGGAAGCCGCCCGGGCCGCCAAGCTGGGCGAGGACAGGACCCCGATTCTCCCTCACGGCGGAACCTGGTTTTTCCCTGATTAGCCGACACTCCTCCAAAACAGCCGTCATTATCATCCCCTTCCTGGATAACCCCTTTAATATTCTAAACCATTTCTTGACAAGCCGACTGACAACCCATAAAATATGCTCATATCCTATTCGGAGGCCATATGAGTTGGAAAAAAGAGATGGGGACCTCTCTGAAAGGCCATTTTTTGATTGCCATGCCCAATCTGATGGACCCGAATTTTTTTCAGACCGTGACCTGCATTTGCGAACATACCCTGGAAGGGGCCCTGGGCCTGGTGATTAACCGGGTTCTGCCGGATGTGACCGGGAAAACGGTCTTTCGGGAATTGGGACTGGAATCGGTCCCGGAACAGGACGTTATGCCCCTCTTTTTGGGAGGACCGGTCCATAAAGGACAGATTTTTGTCCTTCACGGGCCGCCATTCGGCTGGGAGGGCCTTTATTCCGTCACCCCTTCCCTGGCCTTAAGCAATTCAAAAGATATTGTCCAGGCCTTGGCCCGGGGACAAGGGCCTCAACAGTATGTCGTGGCCCTGGGTTGTGCCGGATGGGGACCCGGCCAGTTGGAATCAGAGATTATGGCCAACGCCTGGTTGACCTGCCCGATCAATGAAACTATTTTATTCAACACCCCGGTGGAAAAACGGTGGGAACAGTCGGCCAGACTGCTCGGTATTGATTTGGCGCTGCTGTCGGATGCGGTTGGGCATGCCTGAGGATATGAGACAAAAAAACGTCCTTCCTATTTCGTCTATCGTTAAAACCTCATCTCCGAGGATCGAAGGTCGATAGGCGATATACGATATTCGCAGTAGGCAATTTTCATCTTTCAGGGCCCCCGTCCAAGGTGGACTTTAAGGCCTAATCAGCGATAGATAAGGTAGATTATGGGAGAAATAAAAAGCACCCTGGACCTGATCATGGAACGGACTAAAAATCTGTCCATGAGCCCGGAAGAAAAAGAGGAAATGAAACGGCAGGAATGGTTAAAGAAGGCCAGGGGATGGATTCAAAAATTCCTTGATGATCAGGTCGATCTCCCTAAACTTAAAATGGAACTTGTGGAGAAGGATCCTCCCGACGGCTGGAAAACATTATTGCGGCAAGAATTGATTGAAGGACTGGATCCGCAGGGGGATAATCAAAAGCGATGGCATTTAATGAACAGACTTCTGACTATTTCTTTGGAGCCTTTCCTGAATGTCTTAAGTTCTTTTAATCACAAGGTAAATGAATCCAGGAAGGCGCAGGAGTCTCTTTTCTTAAACGAATTATCGAGCCAGGGCCTTACCGGATCAGCGGTTATCCCTAACCTGGACAGCCATCCCTCCTGGAAGGCCTTTCTGAATCAGGAATCCCAATCCTGCCGGGACCGATGGCGGGTCCTTAGAGATAATTAAACCAGACGTTTTTTATCACCTCAAAATTCGCCTCAACGGCCTTCCGGCCTTTAACGACTTCTCCGTGACCGCTGCAAAGAACCTCTATGTCCAGATCGGACATTCGCAGGATATTTTCTTTCAGCAAAGCCCCATCCCCGCCCGGAAGATCGGTCCGGCCGACACCCTGGCTGAAAATAAGATCCCCGGTAAAGAGGGCCTTGTGCTCGGGCCAATAAAGGCATAGGGAACCCGGAGAATGCCCCGGTGTGATCAGGACCTGGAATTCCAGGTCGCCGATGATCAACTCCCCCTCCTGGAGGAAAAAATCCGGCCCCGGTCCATTGGTGCCATCCCAGCCATACCGCCCGGCGTATTCCTGGATAAAGAGCCATTCCTTGTGGCTCATCGTTTTCAAGGTAGGGGCTTTAAAGAGGCCGGCGGCCTCGAGGTGATCCGGATGGCCGTGGGTGATGATCACCAAGTCGATCTGCTCGGGAGTGAGCCCGAGATCATACAATCCCAACCGGACATGATCAAAGAGGTGACGGTGGCCCGGATCGATCAAGATTTTTTTTGATCCCCGGATTAAATAGCTGTTGCAATTGTTGGCCTGAGGATGACGCCAGATAAAGGCCTGGAGGTTATCAAAAATTTTCATACTTGGCTTTCTTTTTAGAACAGTTTTAGCTGATCGTCGGAGGATTTTTTCTTTTTCTTTCGGCGAGAAGAACTGGAGGGGGGCTTGGACTCCTCCGCCGGGACCGAGAGGGTCGGTTCCACCGGGATATGCACAGGGATCTCCTCTTTAGCTTGGGCCGGAATCTCCTCCGAGACCAAGGGTAAAGTTTCTTTCGGGACCCAATGTTCCTCCGCCGCACGATCGGGGGCAGGGATCCCGGACTCTCCTTTCCTGATATAGGCGGAAAGGGTTTCGGCCCGCTTTCTTAAATTCTCCAGACGTGAAGAAGAGGCCATGGTGAGGGCCGGGTGGAGACGCCTAGACATTTCCTTTGTAGGGGAAAGGACATCCTTTAAAACATCCAGTAAAACCGGCCAGAGGCGCTGATGAGCCAGGGGATAAAAATAGCGCTTGGTCGGAGTCGCTTCAAAGGGATCAACCATCTGAACCAGCTTTCCCACTTTCTTGGAACTAAGGGCCTGATTTTTCGCCCCGTCTCTTTGTTCGGGAGATAGCCGGACAAAAAGGGGCTGAGACAAATAGCATCTTAAAATTTCCAGCCCCAAATCCTGCTGTTCTTCAGGGGACAACTGAGACCATTGCTCCTTCATCCGTTCCCCGCCGTTGGCAAGGAAATAATCCAGCCAGAGGGCCAGACGCCAGGGCAAAGGAATAGAAGGAGAAAAAAGAAATTCCTCTCTTCCATCTGACCGCTCCTCGGGGGCAACAGAAAGAAAAGGGACCACATCCATCAGAAGATCTTTTTCATAGTTTTGGTCTTGGCCCATGACTCTTATCAGTAAAAAAATGAATTGTCCTTCATTACCTAGATATCCATTTTTTCTAAGCCTGTCAAGGTATTAACTGAAATTAGAAGGAAACGGCATCCTATTGGGAATTGACAAGACGGGGGAACATAGTGTACTCTCAAGAAAAATTATCAAGGAGGTTTATCCATGGAGATAAAAACCATAGGTGTTGTGGGCGCTGGAACAATGGGCAATGGGATTGCCCAGATTGCCGCTCAGATCGGTTGTTCGGTAGTCATGCGGGATGTGGAGGACCGGTTTGTCGAAAACGGTCTTAAAAATATCAACCGATTTTTAAGCAAAAGCGTGGAAAAGGGCAAGATGACGGAAGAGCAAAAGGGTCAAATCCTCGGCCGGATCAAAGGGACCACGAATATGGAAGACCTTAAAGAGGTGGATTTCGTCATCGAGGCGGTCATCGAAAATATGGACCTGAAGAAATCCGTGTTTAAAGAGTTGGACCGAGTCTGCCGGCCCGAGGTCATCTTGGCCACGAATACCTCGTCCATGTCGATTACCGAGATCGCCGTAGCCACTCAGCGTCCGGATAAGGTGGTGGGCATGCACTTTTTTAACCCCGTGCCGCTGATGCGTCTGGTGGAAGTCATTCGGGCTTTTCAGACCAGCGATGAAACGGTTCAAATCACCACCGACCTGTCCAAAAAAATGGGGAAGGAAACGGTGGAAGTCAAGATCGACTCCCCGGGATTCATCGTCAACCGGATCATGATCCCCCATATGCTGGAAGCCATCAACATCGTTCAGGAAGGGGTGGCAACCCGGGAAGACGTGGACAAGGCCGTCAAACTGGGACTCAATTACCCCATGGGACCCTTTGAATTGATGGACCTGACCGGGGTGGATATTTGCAAGTTTGTGGCGGATTATTTTTATAACGAATTAAACAAGGAAAATAAGTGGGTAGCCCCGACATTGTTGAAGAATATGATCAGGGCCAATCGCCTGGGCCGCAAAACCGGCGCCGGCTGGTACGACTATAACAAGTAAAATAAATTCCCTCGAACAAAAGGCTCAAGGGCCGCACCTTGGGCCTTTTGTTCTTCCAGATTGAATCTGGAAGATCCGGGCATCACCAGCGGCTTTATTTTTTCTCCATCATCTCGGCGTTACCTTAAACCATCGTCTCCCAAATTAGTTATCCAAACCCTATTCTAAGGAGGATTGTCTCATGCAAGTACTGGTACTCTATTTTTCCAAAGGTGGAAACACCCGCACATTAGCCGAAACTATCGCCCAGGGCATAGAGTCGGTGGAAGGGGTTAAAGCCCTTTTGCGTAGCACCACCGACGTCACTAAAGAAGATTTTGTCAATTCCCAGGGAATTATCGCCGGCTCACCGGTTTATTTCGGCACCATGGCCGCTGAGCTGAAACAGGTCTTTGATCAATTTGTCGGTGTCCGCAAAAAGATGGAGGATAAAGTGGGGGCGGCCTTTACCACGTCCGGAGATCCCTCGGGAGGGAAAGAGACGACCATCTTCTCCATCCTTCAGGCCCTGCTGATTTACGGAATGATCATTGTCGGAGATCCCTTGAGTGCCACGGGCCATTACGGGGTGGCTTGTGTCGGTGCGCCGGATGAAAAAACCAAAGAAAATGCTCTCAAACTCGGCCGTCGGGTGGGCGAACTGGTTAAAAAAATCAAGAGTTAAAGGGCCCGTTTTTAAAATAGCTTTTCCCCCGGAAACCGTCAATGACCTCGAGGTCGTTGATCTCCGGCGGGGAAAAGCCGAAAACGATCTCCAAAAAAGTCACCACAATGCGGTAGGTCGCTCCCCAAAGGACATCGGCCTCCTCTTTCCTTTTTGGGAGAAACCCGGGGAACATCTGAACCGCTGCCTCCCCTTCCTTAGGGGCCATCGCAAAATGCATGCGAAAAGCGATATAATTATCCGGATCGAGAAATTCCTTTAAAGGAATGGAGACCACCTTTTCCACTTCCCAATTGGGGTGGTAGTGTTGTCTGGTTTTTACCTGAAAGACCAAGGGATAAAGCATTTTTCCAAGGAGATAGAGCTCTTGAGGAGGCAGAGGGCCAAGGAAGGTCCCTCCGAAAGGGTTAAGGCGCATTTCCTCCAACCCTTCCCGTAGACCGGCCGCCAGGAGCAGGGCCAGGGCCTCGGCCTCCTCTTTTCTCTTCCTGCGCCATTCCTTCCAATAAGGCCAGCGGGTTAATGGGGAAAGAGGCAGTCTTAACAACCGGGCCAGAAAGGGATCGAGGGAAGGCGATATGGCTCCTCCGGGAAAACAAAGATCACCGGCCTGTCGGACGTGCTGAGACCTTTTATTGAAGATGAGACAAGGTTCTGAATTAAAACCCTTCTGTCCCGGACCATCTCCTAGTAGCAAAAGGACCGCGGAGGAACTTCTTGAATCGACGATATCTTCTGAATAAAGGCGGATCTTCCGGTTCCAATCCTCTAGGGTTTGCCTGACGTCATCCGTTGTTAACTTGGAAACCTTGCGCACCGGCTTTGGAACCCTTCCGAAGGACAATCCCGAAAATCATTATTTCCGTACGGGATGATTATAGCCCCGGCTTTTTATACAGCTTGTCCTGTTTATTAAGAATGTCGGGGCGGTATACTTTTTCTTCCCAATCCTCCGGGGAAATCTCCTCGAAGGCCACGGAAACTACTTTCTCTTCACATTTGGCGATTTCCATAACATCCCTGGTGATCGCCTCGGTCAGGCGTTTTTTCTGTTCTTCACTTCTTCCCGGATATAGTTTTACGATGATATGGGGCATATTATCGGTCTCCTGACTTAAAGATGGTTGAAAGTAAACCTGGAAATTAATAAATATTTTTGATATCTTGTCAAGAACTATTCCTTTCTGGTCTTGAATGGATGACCTAGGCAACCTTCAAAATGGTTTAACGGCTTGAGGGTGTTCTTCAGGACAAGATTCCAACTTCGATTCCGGGATAGGAGCTTCTCATGCCCCCCATCCGACATCTTTTTCGAGATTTACCCATTAGCTTAAAGCTCTTAGGGGCTTATGCTTCCGTTATGATCTTCACCCTGCTCGTCGGCAGTTTTTTTCTTTATTCCTTGGTACATCAAACCATTGAGGCCAACATTGAAAGTGAATTGAATAATACCACCACCATCATCCTGAGTATGGTCCGCACGGCGGCGAAAACCTCCATCAAGAACCACTTGCGGGCGGCAGCCGCCCAAAATCAGAAAATCGTTTCCTGGATCTATAAAAAACAAGTGAAGGGAGAGCTCTCCGAAGCCGAAGCAAAGTCTCAGGCGCGGGAGCTGTTACTCAACCAAAGCGTGGGGAAAACCGGTTATATCTACGTCATCAACAGTAAGGGCGCAGCCGTCATTCACCCTAACTCACAGGTCGAGGGTAAAAACTATCGACATGTTGCCTTTGTCCAAGAACAGATCGAGCGGAAGGAAGGCTACTTGGAGTATGAATGGCAGAATCCGGGGGAGGACTCTCCCAAACCGAAATCTCTCTTTATGAACTACTTTGCCCCCTGGGATTGGATCATCTCGGTCACCTCCTACCGGGATGAATTTGCCGAATTGATTGATGTCGATGATTTTCGCGACAGTATTTTGGCTTTGCGTTTCGGGAAAACCGGATACTCTTTTGTCTTGAACAGCAAAGGCGATTTAATCCTTCACCCGGTGTTAAAGGGTAATGCCTATCAATTTAGTGATGCCGAAGGAAACCAGTTTGTTCGCCAGATCTGTACCCTTAAAAAAGGCAAAATGGTCTACACTTGGAAGAATCCCGAGGAAAAAGAATATAGGAAGAAACTGGTGATCTTTAATTATATCCCGGAATACGACTGGATCGTGGCTTCATCCTGCTATCTGGAGGAATCGTATGCGGCCTTGCGGGATGTTCGGACTATCATCTTGGCCACAATAGCGGCTACGTTTCTGTTGGCCTTGCCAATCACCTGGCTTTTGAGTATTTATATAGTCCGACCTTTGAAACGGTTAATGACCTGTTTCAGAAAAGCCGGCTCCGGGGATCTGGAGGTGCGGATGGACGACCTTTCCCGGGATGAAATCGGCGAACTCGGAGGTTATTTTAATACCTTCATGGAAGAACTCCACCGGTCCAACGAAAAGCTGGGTGCCGAAGTCAAGGAACGAGAACAGGCCGAGAACGCCTCCCAGCGGCTGGAAAGGGAGATTTTAGATATAAGTGAACGAGAGCATCAGAAAATCGGTCGAAATCTCCATGATGATCTGTGTCCCCACCTCTTGGGTATCGAGGTGTTGAGTGCGGTCCTCAAACAGAAACTCGAAGAGCAGTCTCTTCCCGAGGCCCGGAATGCCGGAAAGATTCAAGCCCTCATCCAGGATTCCATTCGGAAATTAAAACGTC
>Ga0233425_10008639_pt1 | contig 13384 bp, 11 predicted proteins | sample Watercolumn_Towu_2_FD_181712 | JGI IMG/M metagenome (GOLD analysis project Ga0233425, IMG submission 181712) | Freshwater microbial communities from Lake Towuti, South Sulawesi, Indonesia - Watercolumn_Towuti2014_140_MG | ecosystem: Environmental > Aquatic > Freshwater > Lake | place...
CAGGCAGCGCCCCGGTGCCAAGGTCAATCGTCTGCTGAGCGGTAGAGAAGATCCCGCCACCCACCCGCAGCTTCTCGCCGCCGCCGGGGTTCGGGTCGGTGCCGATGATCATCCCGCCACCAGCTAAGTTATAGTTTGTTCCATCATAATACAAATATCTAGTATTTGCTGTTCCAAAGTATATGCCCCCGGTCGAGGACGTTCTAGCAACCCCGATGTCACCATCTGCAAACACGTATCCGCCATTTATAGACGCCCGTTGGCAACGCATCGACCCGCCCACCCGCAGCAACTCGCTGCCGCCTGGGTCGGTGCCGATGATGCCGACACCAGCCCGCACCAGCCCGCCGCCAATGCGGACCTCGCCAGCGCCGGCCGCACCTAAGTCGGAACCAGTGAATATCTGACCGGCAGTGAACGTATTGGTCAAAAATGTCGATGTTGGTCTATATGATGGGCCGGGCGCGAAGAAAAGGCTCATGTGTTGTCGTCCTGACGGAACACGGAGAGCGGGGAATTATACAGGATCGTGAGTTGTTTTCCGGACTTCACAGCCTGCACCTCGACGCGAAAGTCAACCTTTCCAGAATCACGCTCGGGAGTCGTCAGTACCATGCCGGTCGGGAACGTCGTCCAACTGATGTCGAACGTAACCGGGTTCGTCCCGATGGTCACACGTGGATCTGAGGAGGGGGTTAGCGTAGCCGCAGGAGTGCCGAGGGTGAAGTCTGTCGGCCTGCGGATGGTGCCGTGAAGGGTGGCACCAGTGAGGTCGGTCCACCCCATGCGAGACAAGTAACTGGTCGGGACGGTGACGTTGGTCAAGTACGAGTCACCCTCGACCATCGAGTTGAGCGTGATGCCGGGGACGGTGGTCGTGGATGTCAGACCGTAGACGCTGTTGATGCGAGCATAGATGCTGTCGGTGTCGTACTGCTCGCCGGTCCAGATCGCAGTTGGGAGGATGAAGAACGAATGCGACGTGCTCGGCGGAGTGATGCGAACAAACCACGATGCGGTCGTGAGAGTTATCCCAGCAATCGTGTGCCTGCCGACTACCCCTGAGACAGGGGCGAGCGTGTAGGACAAGGCCGGGGACACGGCAACGCCAGTCGCCATGTCGATGAACGTCAGAACCCAGCCAGCAGAGGTGAACGCCGCCTGATTGGCATAGGAGAGCCCATTGCCAGAGGCATCGTACAGCGCGATGTCAAACTGGATCGGACTTCCCGCTCGCATGATTCCCTCAACGCTGCGACCCCACCGCCCACGATAGGCGGAGGGGTGCGCAGATCGGTTGTCAGGTCACTTAGACAGCCGTGACGTTCACGACAGCCGGGATCACGTCGCCAACGGTGGCGGCGGAAGCCGCGTCGGCAGCAGCGATGCCGCCGACAAGGTTGGTGCCCTTGGTCGCGGTGTAGCTGCCGTCAGCGGCGACGATGTACAGCGTCTGACCGGCGGTCCAAGTGGCACCAGCCGCCTTGACGGCGTTCTTGATGATCTTGGGGCTGAAGGGGAACTTGGGATACGCCTGGATCAGATCATTCTGAGCCGGGTCGGTGTTCTGCACCTTGATGGCGCCGAGCGACACGAAATGGTTGCTCTGGACGATGATGTCCTTGCCGGCAGCGTTGTTCGCTGCGGTGGCGCTGGGTGCCTTGACGACCAGGACGCCAGAGAAATCGGTGATGGTGGGCATTGGATTGGGTCTTTCTTTGAGTAGGTGGTTGATCCTCCCCAGGTATTAGCCGGGGAGGATTCGGTCATGTCACCGTTAGACGGTGCCCTGCTGGACGCCGGCAATGATGGTCTTGCCGCCGTAGGTGTGGGTGCCCATGCCGCACTCGAAGGGAAGATAGATCTTCCACTTGTAGGCGGCGACGGCACCGGGGTCGTACTGCTCGACGCGAGGATCTTCCATCCCGTTGATGGTCGAGAGCACCAGACCGGTGGCCTCGCTCGGATCAGCGATCAGGTAGTAGCTCGTGGCCGAGTTGCCGATCAGCGAGGAGAACTGGAGCCACGGGGTGGTGATGACGCTGTACCGCAGGTTGGTCTGGTTCTGCTGACCGGGAGCAACGCCCATGAGACCAGCGGCCACGTAGGCGAGATCGGGCGGAACGACCAGATAGCTCGCCATGTTACCCATGGGGTTGCCATCGAGGCCGACCTTGTTCATCAGAGCCGCTTCGACCTTGCTCAGATTGGCGCGGGCGGCCACAGCGGCATCGTTCGTGGCATGAACGATGGTGGCGGTGCCGGTGGTGTTGTCCGTCCAGGTCGAGGTGGCGTCATCGGTCGAGATGCCGCGCAGGAGCACCTGGAACACGCGCCGGTCGATGGTCTTCTGAGCGATCACACCGGCCTGACGCAGACCCTCCATGAACCGACCGGTGTCATCGCTGACAATGGCCTGCTCCGAGAGGGAGATGGTGCCGCCCCACATGCGAACGCGGTCCAGGTACACGCCTTCGGTCTTGTCCAGCTCAGGGAACGCCTGATTCTCGACAGTGACCGACAGGTTGCCGATACCCAGGCCGCCGATGGCGAACTGCTTGTAGTCGGGCACGAAGTTGCGCGCCACGAGCGGCTGGTACTTGATCGACTTCGAGCCCATCTGGAAGCCGACCGAAACGGCTTTCTTCATGATGTTGGCGAAGACGAACGACTGGAAGTAGCCGGTCGAGACGTTGCTGGCGTCACGGGCACCATCGGTCGGCAGACCGAGAGCAACGCGAGCCAGGGTGTGGTTGTCCCAGCTACCGGTGCGGCAGCCAAGAGCCTCGCAGGTGCCGCGAATGATGCTGGTCATGGTCTTGCCACGCAGATCATTCTTCGACTGGAGGTCGGCCAGCTTGGTGCCGTCCGAGAACTCGTGCTGGGCAGCTTCGGGATCGGTCGAGCGGAAGCCAGCGTTCCACAGCACGGCACCGATGGCACGCTTGGCGATCTTTTCCTGGGCTTCCTCGCCGACCTCGATGTGGGACTCGACCTTCGCCTTCGGGGTGGCACCAGCGGCAGCGTCACGGGCAGCGATGTCGGTCAGCATCTTGGCCTGCGCAGCCTTGAGATCCAGCGACACGTAGTCGGACGACCGCAGCTTGAGGCTGTCGGCCAGCGACACGATGCTGGCGATCTCCGCACGAATGGCGGCGGCGTCGGGGGTGATGGTGTGGGCGGGAGCGGCGGGAGAACCCGCCGGTTCCTTCGCCGGGGCGGCGGGGACTTCGGACATCTTGGTTCCTTTCAGGGAACGGACACCGGCTGAGGTATCTGCCGGAATGGGGGTGAGGGTTGCTTCGGAGATGCGCCACGAACGGACGACGATCTGACGCTTCTCGTAGTTGACTTCGACCTTCTCGGCATCGTGCGGGTTGTACGAGTAGCCGATGCTGACACCTTTGAGAGCACCGGAACGAACCGCGTCAATCACACGAACCCCGCTCTGCAAGCGGGCATCCGGAAGGATCTGAGCCTCGACAATCGAGGAAACACCGTCAAAGCGAATCGAGCGGACAGGGCCGGCGATCTGGTCGGGGTCGTGGTTGATGAGTAGGGCTCGCATCGAGCACGCATCGACCTGATGCTCGCCGTGCTCAAGGATCTCGTCCCACAACTCCCTGGAGCCATCGACCAGCACAGGCACCTTGACCGGCGCGTTCGTGGACGCGACCATCCGGATAACACCGTCGTCACCAATCGAATTACTCGAAGAAACATCGAGCGAACGACTGCGGGTGAGGACTTCAATGGTAGGCATGGGGGTGACTTTACAGAGAAGGTGAATGGAGTGCAACACTTGGAACCTAAGTCATCGGATGAGCCCTGCACCGACAGCAAGACGGGCAACGTCCATGACCGTGGGCCAAGTCGGAAGAGGGTGCAGCGTGTAGTCTACCGGGGAAACCGGGTGTGCCTTGCCGCTGCCACCCCCGTCACCCTGACTGCCTGTCGGGGCGAACCCGAGCCCCTTCCAGGAAACGGGCGAGAAGGAGAACGAGTTAAAGCTGTCAGGGTGAAACACCGACGCCTCGCCATGCGTTTCCGGTTGTCCCGTCTCCGATCACCTCGGCCGTGTTCATCGCCTCGACGTTGACGTTCAGAAGACCACTTACCGGAACCGCAGCGTCGTTCACCCAACGAACGTCCGCATGCAATTCGCCGGCCTGGCTGCGCGTGGCTACCTCTGCGCCAATGGCGATGATGTCGGACGGAAGCACAGCACTTCCTGTAGCCGCAATCAGAATGGTGTTGCGCCACACCACGTCGATGCCGCCACCACCGGATGACTTGACCGGGTATGCTTCATCGGCGCGGAATATGCGTCGGTTGTCAAGCTGTCGCAAGTTGGTGGCCGTGGTGTTGTCGATGTAAATATCGACGACGGCGTTGTTGATGCGGAAGTTTCCGATATCCAGCGCGGTGAGGCCTCCGACAAACTCGCGGATGGCTTGGTCAGCCTCTAGGTTATAGCTCCACCAGGCGTACATATCCGCGATATTGAAATTGGCTGCGACGGTTACGTTCACCTCGTCGTTCGCGTAGTCCGCAGCGAAACCGGTCACCGTGCTGCCGTCGATGCCGAGATCCGTGTACACCTCATCCTCAAGTTGGTTTGCGCTAACAGACCAACCGGATGCGGAGGCAACCACGGTCGTCTCGTACGCGAGGCGGCCGCGCTTGGTTATGCGGACATTGACGCTATTGCCGGCGGTGTAGGTCGTTCCCTCTAGATAACTGGCGTTATAACTGGTTCCCGGCGTGCCGATATAGGTTTCGGTTGCTGTGGTGACGTTGTATATACGCACCTTGCTGCCTGTCAGTATACCAGTGATGCTAGCGGTTATATAGGTCGGAACCGTGTAGGTGGTCCCATCATCCGCCATCATAGTGGTAAACCCAGGGACTGCCGTGGTCCCGTCGTTACGCACGACACGGATGCCCTTTAGGGCGGCGCCTGCGCTGCCCACTAAGCGGCCTCGCGTCGTCTTGAACGAGTTGCCGTCTGGTTCGACCATGTACGGCCACGCCAGGCCGTTGAAGCCGTTGAAGGTGGCGTCCTGAGATACGTTCCAGCTTATGTACTGCGCGACCTGGGCGGCGGTCAAGGCGTCGTTTGTCGTCGTAATTGTGATGCTGAACTGCTTACCATTCCACGTAACGGGGCTTGCGCCGTGATTGGTCACGGTGATTCCGAGCGCACCTGGGTCTGTGTCGGGGACTGTTGACCAGTCTTCCTGTGCGGCAAGGGTTGTCTGCCCGTCAACATCAACGACAATATCGGCTTCGATGGGCGCGTACCCCGGCTTGCGCAGTCTGCTCACGACCGTGTAGTTAGCGTTCCATGGAGGGGTCGCTATCGCGGAACCGGCGCTCACGGTGGCGATGCCAGCACGCTCGGACGACGCATCATCATAGAGGGCGAGGATTGATCCCGCCACTACGTTGGTGTACCCGACGTTAGGATTACGTAGCGGATACTGGCGCTGCTGCTCGGTGGCAGTAGTCACCGTGTCGATTCTGATGTGCGTCAGCGCATTCGTGGTGTTTGCCGTGTTGACAACCGCGCGGATCTTGAGGCGGAATCCGCCCATGTTGTACAGGTTGACATACGGCGGGATGGTGTGTGACGACAGGTTCGCGCCCGTGAGCGCCAGCCACGTCCCGTTCCATCCGCTTCCAGTGTCGATCTGGTATGTTAGCGTAAAGTTAGCTGTGTTAGTACCTGTAACAGTAGGAGCGATATTTGCTAGTGCAGTATGACCTATAGCAAAGTACGGCATTGTAAAGATTACTTCGTCACCGACCGTGGTGGCCGCGATGGTGCCCGCCGATGTGAACTTCGGCGTGCCAGATACAATAGAAACTTGAGCTGTAGTTTCGGTGGTCGGCTCGTTCATCAGCAAACATACACGCCCGGCCGTCGTTGAAGTGAAAGCGTCCTCCCAATGCCGTCCATAGTCCGAGCTTTGCCCGGTGGTGCCGGACGACCACCGGCATCCACGCGCAGTTAGATTGATACCAGCGATGGTTTGTACGTCGGCACCGTCGCCCCACACGTTGTCGATGACAAGGCCCTGACAGATGTTTGTGACGTACAGTGGGGCAGAGCGGATATTGTCGAAATACAGGCGCTCAAAGCGTGTGCGTAGGCACCCTGATGCGGTGATAATGTTACCTATCGCGGCAGCTGACCCTGCGTTGATAGGCGCTGCCGCTGTGCCCGCGTTCTTGAACTCAACATCAGCGGAATTGGAACCGACGTTCAGCACCGCTAGGTAGGGGTGGACGTTCGTGACGCCTGGAAGCAGCGAATAGCCGTCGATTAATACGTTCGTTGATCCTGACGTGACGTTGATGGCACCGGTAAGCGCGAACGACGTGCTTGTCGAACCATATTCCAAATCGCAAGACACAAGATTAGTGACGGTAACACGGAGACTTCCGCTCAGTGTCAAGGCGCCCATCATAACCAGAGTAGAGGCAACCGACACGTCGAAGCATCGCGTTATCGAAAGGCTGTTGATGTTTGCGTTGCCCCGCTTGTTGTCCGTGCTGCTGGTTCCGCCCAGGCTGAACTTGCAACCGGAGATAGTAATGTTGGCTGAATCCAGCAATGATGCTGCGGCATTGAGACTAGCCGTAGCATCGTAACGGGAAATCCAGCTATTGAGAATCTGAGTCGTGCCGTAGCAGTTGGTAATGGATAGACCGGACTGACCACTGGCGCTCTCAAAAGAGGTTACGCAGTCGTCGATATAGTTTGACGTTGTTGTATTGACGATGGTGAACCCGAGCGCCTGCGCGGTGCATCGGAACTCCAGGCTGTAGGCACCTGAGAAGTTGGAATACCAACCGCAGTCCACGGTGTCCATCTTCACGACGCCGGCAGACGTCGTCACAAACTCGCAACGGTCGCCAATCGCCGTGGGCAGAATCAGCCCGGCGAACGGGGTCAAGCTGGTGCTGAGTCTGACATTCGGGCACCGCACCTTGCAACCAGACGCCGGGAGGAATCCGACGACCGTGCCCGTGCTCTGCGCGAGCTTGAGCTTGTTCCGCCAGGGAGTGAAGGTCGTGGAGGCGGCGGCGTTGGCGGTCGAACTGACCGTGAAGCTGACGCCGGGGTTGATAGATACAATATAGAGTGCGAGGTTGGCGAAGTTGGCCGAGGCGTTGATCGGCATTCCGACGACAAGCTCGCTCGTCTGCGTCGTGGTGATGACGGCCGAACCGTTCACCGTGGTCGCGGTGATGGGCGCGGCCCGCTGCATGAAATACTTGGCGCGCGGATCAGTGGTCCCGCCGAGCGTGGCTGTGCCGCTTACTGAGCGGATGCCGGCATTGGCGAACCACTCATAGACCCCGCTCCCCGGCGCGGTTTCGATCTGGATGCCGTCGCACACGTCGAGGAACGGATAATCGAACTCTTGATCGGCGGCACCGCTGGTGGTGCCGAGGTCGAACCAATCGCCATATGCCTCGAATGAGCCGAGGCGCGGAACGGTGACGGTCGCCTGATACGCGCCGACAAAGTTGATCCAGCTACGCTTTCCCGCGTTGGACGCGACAATGGTGGCACCGCCAGCCAGTGTGATCGTTTCGCCGGAAGTGAAGTTGGTACTCTTGCGGCGGAACTTGACGTAGCCGCTGGCGGGCATGGCACCGCCGCTCGCACGCGGCTCCATCTCGCCAGTGGCCCACACGCCCAAGAACTCGCCCTGGCAGCCAGAGGTTCCGCCCGTGGCGTCGTAGACGCCTGCCGTGCCGAGGGTGGGCACGTTGCCGCTGGACGATGCGAACGGGACTTGCCACACGTTGCGACCATCGACCACCGCCTTGCCGCCGCTGGTGGTATCAATCGTGATGGAGCCTACGACGGCTGCCTGCTGCGACCAGCGGTTATCGCTGTCGCACGTCAGCGTTGCGTTGGTGTTTATCGTGATGGTCTCGCCGTTCAGCAATCCGCTGATTGCCGCATCGTCTAAGTTGCGATCGACGCTGACTGTCTGGTTGGCCATGCGTTAGTCCTCACCAACCGGAGTCATCAACACGCTGCCGTCGCGCTGCTGGACTGCCTTGATGGTGCGCTGCGGAACTTCGATCTCGTTCTCGATATTCACAACAGGAGCCGGGACGCTCACGTTCACGACAGGAGCATCGATCTTGGACGCTTCGACCGTCATGTTGACCGGCGTCGGCTCGACGTTGACCGTGACCTCGGGAGCCGGCGCAGCCTGGACCGTGACAGTTGGGGCAGCAACATTGACGACGGGAGGGGAGGCAGCAGAGACAGCCTTGGCAAGCTGCGCACCAATGAGGTTCGCAGTCTCCTCGTCCATCACCATGCGTTGCTCGTTACGCACGACGAGCGGTTGCGCTGGTGCTTGGGCGCTACGACCGGCAGACAGGGCGGCAGCGATGACTTCGCCAATCGCCTTGATTTCTCGCTCGTTCATGTTCCCCTTTGATCGCTCCGAGTCGGAAGACGTGTATTTCGGCTTGTCGCCTGTCTTCTGCTTCGACGAGGTGTCGGTCTTCTCTCCGGTTCCTGTCTCCTCGTCGTGCTCCATTGCAACACCCTGTGGGTCTTTCAACTCAAGACCGAGAGATTCAGCCAGTTTCTTCTCTTCGGCCAGTTTCTTCCAGACCTGCTTGTAGTCGCCGCCTCGTTTGCCGACCTCGGCCTCATAGGTCGAGAGGCCGTAGGCAATCGCCATAGCGGCAGCTCGCGCATCCTTCTCGGGGTCAACGTAAGGCTGGCCCTCCGGAACGAGACGGTAACGAGCGGGCTGGAGAGGAACACCGGCCTTGACGCAGAGATAGGGGAGAACCGCCTCGTACACCCGCCCGGCGAGAGGCCGACCAGTCCACTCGCGCACCGGGCCGAGCAACCGCTCGTTGTCGAGCATGTCAGCCCGCATGCTGCTGTAATTCGCCTGGGAAATGTCACGATCCAACCAGCGCCGACCAATTCGCATCGCCGCGCACTCGTCACCGCGTAGCATGTCGCGGAACGGCTTGATCTGCTGAGATGGGCGCGTGTGGGACAACAGTTTGATGTCTTCACCATGCTGGAGTTCCAGCACCGACCCCATCGAAATGTCACGGACCTTCTCACCCTTCTCGTCCAGATCAGGGGGAAGACCGCCATTCGTCGTGATGGCAGCAGCATAGCCGGCAGTGTTCTTCGCTGCCTCAAGCTCGGCCATCACGAGGTCTTTTTCCTGGCGAAGCGTCGTCAGGATCGGAGCGAACCACGGCTCGCCACGAACCTGGAGAGCCCTGCGTTTCTCGAAGCAATGGATGATGAGACGGGCGGGAACATCCTCCTGCGTCCCAGACGGAGAACGGAGGGAATAGGCAATCGGCCGCCCGAACTCGTCCAGCTTGACACCGCCCACGTAGCCCTGGTCCTGACCGACGACAGTCTGCCCGTTGTCTCCGAGCCATTCGGCCTCAAGCGGGAGGATGCAGAGAGGGATCAGCCCGTCCTTCTCGCGGGCAGGGTCGATGACCATGCGCCACAGGGATTCGCCGGCCACGACCACATCGCGGAAAGCTTGCGACTGGCCCTCGTACAACCCAACTCGATCAATGAAGCAGTCGCGGATGTAGTCATTCCAGACCACCCGCAGCTTTTCATCGATCTCGGGATTGCCAGTATCGGGCTCAAGAGCAATGCCGGTTCCGATCACGTTGGCGACAAGTGCCTCGACCGACGAGCGAACGGTCGGGTTGTTGCGCTCCATGTTCCGGCACAAATTGCGGATGTACGGAGTGGCGACGGTGAGATCGGCTGCGCTAATCGGCCGGGCGATGACACCACGCATCGCCGTGTTGCGCGGGTCGGTGGCGTCGTAGGTGCCGATCCAGCTTCCAAGCGAATTCCAGGTTGCCGTGAAGAGAGACGAGAAGAACGAGCGACCCCGCCTCGTTTCCTCGCGCATAGTGTTGCGGAAAACTGAGGGTTTCTGCATTGTTTTCAGACGTATGTGCCGGATGAAACAGGACCGTTCGGAAGACCAAGAACACGACCGCGCATCGCCAGAGGACGTGCTCCTGTCAGACGGTCATAGAGAGCCTGCAACCGGTCGCGGGCCTCGATCAGATCCTTGATGTTCGAGAACGACGCGGACGACGTGCCGTCCTGCATCTGCGTGGCGCCGGCCACATCAGTTATCCGCGCATCTAGGGCGGTTATCTGTGCCAAAAGGGTGTCGGCGGCAGTAGGCACGCCGACAGACTACGGACAGGGGCGACGGGGTGCAATGCTTGGATTCTAAGTCTTCTCACCGCGACGGACGAGCCGAACGCGAGGCACCTTGTTGTCGGCATTTGCCATGTAATATGCGATATTTGCCCCGCAATACTGGCATCTCACATAGGCCATGTCCCGCTCGGGCTCCGTCTCACGGACGACCGGCTGTGTCCGACGACCACAACCAGGGCAGGTGCATGAGAGCACCTTTTTGGGGAGGACGACAGGAGGTGCCTCGATGATGGGATTCTGCCCTCTGCGGGGAGCGTCCATACGGTTCTTAGGAGAGTCCATGGTCATTCCTTGGGTTTGATTTTCCCTACGGTGCCGCCACTTCTACTACCACGTCCCTGCGAAAGCAAGGCAATGGCGTAGTTGGTGGCATCGAAATAATCGTCACGCTTCCGTATCTGCACCCATTTCGTGTGTTTCGTATCGCCATCTCGCACAATGGCCCACGACGACAGGTGTTGCAGTAGGTAATCCTTTTCGGGGATCCCACACGGAAGCATGAGCGAATTGTCTGCATCGTATTCGATCCGCAGCATCGAATAGATGTGCTCGCGCATGGTCTGCGCCTTGACAAACCACCACGTGCTCGGTTGTCCTGGCGTGTGCTCTTGCTTGCGAATCTCGAAGAACCCATGGTCAGACACAAGCGAGGAACTGAACTTACCCATGCTGGCGTTTATCTTGCCCTGCAACGTCTCCGCCACGACGCGCCCCTCATGGTCGCCACGAACCGCCACAACGCCGACCTTGCCGAAGATCCACCTTCCGATGCTGCCATTGGGGTTGTAACCGATGTCAATGGCGACAAGCGACCCACGGATGATTTCGCCGTTCTGTTTCGGCCACCCGTCGCGTGTTTTTGCTAGTATTTTATCAAGGATTTCGTGCCTGTCCGCGTCCTGCGGCTCGACGGCTCGACCCGTTTCCGGATCCTTTGGAGTCCAAAACCATTCACCGTAGTCGATGATCCAGCGACGATCACGGGATCCGGAACCGACAGCGACCCAATAAATGCGATCTCCCTGTACGTCAACACCGACGACGATGCGCTCAACGTCGTCAGGGACGATGCCTTTAGGTGTCGTTGCCTTTGTGCTGCGAAGTGTGAGGTACCTATCGGTGATGGTGTCGCCATCAGCAGGGGTGTCGTAAGCCTCGCACAGCACCTTCATGTAAAATTGCTTGGCGAGCGAGTAATCCCCGACGCTTTCCTTCTCTTTCGCCGCCCGGTACATCGATGGGATGGATCGGAAGTCCCCCATGTTGTAGTCGGCAAACGTAGAAAGTAAGGTAAAATACTCGGTTTTTCGCGTACACGGCATGATTTTGCCGTCAACAATGCCCTCACGATAGCATAATTTGCTGTCTTGCAGCGCCTGCGCCCGCTCGTCATCGGTCCACAGCACGCCGCAGTGCGAACAGGCCAAGCGGCACTCGTCGAGGTTGAGTTGGTCGAACTTGATTACCTGATACCATCCGCAATGCGGGCATCTGTGGGCGATTCTACACCCGGTTGCGTCCGTTCGGTTGTGAAAGTCGAGAACGGGATGGTCGGTTCGGTTGACCCGCTCGTTGACAGTGGATGCGAGGTAGGCTCGACCCTTTTTACCCCACGATTCAAGACGCTTGAGCGTCAATTCCACCTGTCCAGCACTCATGAAGTCGTCAACCTCGTCAATCCCCATGCGACCGGGGGACACACCAGACACCGATGTCTCTTTGCCGCCAGTACCGGCAGCCATGAAATAGGTGATGATGTTCTTCCCGTTGTCGGGATTCTGCATCGCCAAGGCCGGCGGCATGCCGTCACGGGAGCCCGGTCCCTGTTGCGGGAGCCATGCCCCGAACCCCGAGCCACGAATGCCGGGTTGCAGCTTCGACATCCACATCTGTTGCAGCTTGAGGAGCACCGGCAGCACGTAGCCGAACCCGTACCCCTCCTCAACCATCGAGTACAACCACGGCAGCAGAATGGCAACAGTGGTCTTCCCTCGCTGGGATGGGGCAATATAGACGAACCGTCGCCACTCCCCGCTGTCCATTGCGCGGATGAAGTGCATTTGGGTCGGTTCAGTTTCGGGTCTGAACTGATGCCCTTCCTTTGGCCCGTCCGGCAGCTTCATCGTGTGGGCAAATTCGAGCATCGAACGGGGGCGACGAGCCGGCATTAGCTGGGCGCTGAATGCCTTGGCGATACTCGGGTGCGCGGCGAGTAGGGTCATTACGAATTCTTGAAGGCTTCCAGCATCTCTTGGATAACGGCATCGCGCGGTTTCATGGATAATACGGATTGGGCGATGGTTGACATGGCTGCGCGGACCTTTTCCCCCAATTTCGTCTCGATTTCATCTCGCTGATTGGCCGGTACAGCTAATACGGATTCACTAACAACTAATCGCAATAACTCCTGGAATGTTCCGATGACAAGTTCCTGCCGCGCAACATAGTCGGAAACCGAGATCAGATCCCTCTTTTTCTCTTGGAGGTCCAGTTTTTCCTTGTCAAGCGCGATTTGAGCCTGTTCAGTAGCTATTTGCGCTTGCTTGATGCGCTCACCAACAAGCGCGGCCTCTTCCCTCTGCTTCGCCTCAGCATACGTGAAAATGCCGCGCTGAACCGCTTTATCGTAGGGATTTGAGCCTGGAAGTAGGGATTCGATGGGTTGGGCTTCATTGGGTGTCGCGGGGGATGTTGGTATTTCCTTTGTTTTTGCCCGTCTAGCGCCGAGTTCCCTTGGTGTATTTATAAGCCTGTCTGGCTCCAATTCGCTCTTGAGTATCTTGCGTTTCGGAGGGCAACCGATTGGTTCAATCACAGCGTTTCTCCAAGAACTCGATGAACGCACACTCAGCAACCTGAGCAATCGAGTAGTTATTTATCTTGGCATACTTTATGATCCGAGCGTGAATGTCGGGATCAACACAGTATGTCTTGCACTGACGGATAACTCCGGTCGTCGGAGCACCGTTTCCGAGCCATCGGTTCGCTGGCTTGCGCACAACCATGTCGGAAATCCTATTTGTCAATGCTTAGATTGCAAGTGCAGACAAAATAAACCCATACCCCCTCAGAAACTTATCCGAATTTTTGCTTCGATATTCGCACCCA
>Ga0233425_10008640_pt1 | contig 13384 bp, 4 predicted proteins | sample Watercolumn_Towu_2_FD_181712 | JGI IMG/M metagenome (GOLD analysis project Ga0233425, IMG submission 181712) | Freshwater microbial communities from Lake Towuti, South Sulawesi, Indonesia - Watercolumn_Towuti2014_140_MG | ecosystem: Environmental > Aquatic > Freshwater > Lake | place: Indonesia...
ATTTAATCCTGAATGGAATTATTTTCTCACAACAAAGAACTTTTAATACTGAAAGAATACCCAAGGGATGCATCACGATTGACGGGTTGTTTACCGAAAAGGAATGGGGCAAATTAGACTGGCAGGGTGATTTTATCCAAAGGGAGCCATACGACAGTGCGGCTCCTTCTCAAAGGACTGAGTTTAAAATCCTTTATGACGACGATAATCTGTTCGTTGCTATTAAGGCTTTCGACACAGAACCTGAAAAAATAGAAAAACGACTCACAAGAAGAGATCAGTTTGAGGGAGACCTTGTAGCGATCGGAATCGACAGTTATGCCGATAAACTCACTGCTTTTGCATTTGTTGTGAACGCAGCCGGAGTTAAAAGCGATATGCTGATTACGAATGAAACATACGAGGATAATACCCTTGATCCTGTTTGGTATGTTAAGACAGCAATTGTCAACGATGGCTGGAATGCAGAAATGAAAATTCCTTTTACGCAGCTTCGTTTTGCTGAAAAGGAAGAACACATCTGGGGTTTACAGGTAGTCAGGTGGCTTTTCAGAAAGGAGGAGTATTCGGCATGGCAGCATGTTCCAAAGCAATCACCACGATGGGTCAGCCTGTTCGGTGAACTCAGGGGCATAAAAGGAATCCATCCCCACAAAGAAGTGGAACTGATACCTTATGTAATGAGAAAAACAGAACGATTCGAGGCAGAAGAAGGGAATCCCTTTGCAACCGGAAAAAGAAACGGTTATTCACTAGGATTGGATGGGAAGGTTGCAGTTACCAATGACCTGACACTGAATTTTACCATGAATCCTGATTTCGGTCAGGTTGAGGCAGATCCGTCGGAAGTCAACCTGACAACTTTTGAAACTTTTTTTCCCGAAAAAAGACCATTTTTTATAGAAGGGATCAATATCTTCAGGTATAACATCACGGAAGGAGATGGAGATTTATCGTTTGATAACCTGTTTTATTCACGCCGCATTGGAAGACCACCTCATTATCAATACGATCCGGAAGATGAAGAATATATGGATCGTCCTGAGTTTACAAGGATTCTCGGTGCTTTAAAATTATCGGGAAAAACCAGAAAAGGTCTTTCTGTGGGTGTGCTTGAAAGTTTGACCCGGGAAACTTATGCAACGATAGAACTTCATGGAGAACAGCGAAAGGTATTGGTAGAACCGCTGACCAATTATTTCAATACGCGGATTCAGAAGGATTACAATAAAGGGAATACCCTTGTCGGCGGGATGATCACTGCAACCAACCGCAAAATATATGACAGTGATCTTGATTCCCTGCATCATTCTGCCTATACAGGAGGAGTGGATTTTACACATTTCTGGAAAGATAAAACCTATTTTGTCTGGGTCAATACTGTGTTGAGTAATTTGCAAGGAACAGAAAAGTCCATTTTAAAATTACAGGAATCCCCGCAGCATTATTATCAGAGACCCGACGCAAGCCATATAGAAATTGATAGCTCCCGGACTTCACTTACCGGTTTTGGTGGAACAGTAGAGGCGGGTAAAACCGGCAACGGGCATTGGAAATATGTCGGGTGGCTATCGTGGCGAAGTCCCGGACTCGAACTTAATGATATGGGATATATACGGCAGGCTGATATCATACAGCAGGTTGCCTGGGCAGGATATAACATTTGGGAGCCTTTCGGAATCTTCAGGACTTTTAACATGAATTTCAATCAATGGTCGGGATGGGATTTTACAATTACACGGATTTATATAGGGGGGAATGTCAATGCCAATGCACAGTTTAAAAACTACTGGTCTGCCGGAGGAGGAATAAACAGGGCAGGCGGTGGTCTGAACCGATCGGAACTCAGAGGCGGACCATCAATTCGTGTCCCGGGCAATTGGAATACCTGGATAAATATCCAGTCCGATAACCGGAAGAAGTTATTAACAACAGCATTTATGTTCGGTAATTGGGGCGATGCCGGTCACACAAAAGTACTGGAAGCAGGAATCAACATAAAATATCGCCCGCTCAATATTTTGTCGGGTTCGCTCGAACCCAGCTATTCCGCAACCAAAAGAAATTTACAGTACGTCGCAACCACGACATTTAACGGTGAAGACAGGTACATTCTTGCCGCTCTCGATTCGAAAACAGTCAGCGCCAATTTAAGAATCGACTTCAGCATTACACCTGACCTGACGATCCAATATTGGGGTCAACCGTTCCTTTTTGCAGGCAACTATTCTTCGTTCAAGCGGATTACAAATCCTAAAGCCGACCGTTATGAAGACAGGTTTCATCTTTTTTCAGCCGATGAAATAATCTTTGACGCTGAAGCAGATACTTATAATTGCGATGAAAATTATGACAATCAGGTGGATTACAGCTTCGATAATCCTGATTTCAATTTTTTTGACTTCCGTTCAAACCTCGTAATCAGATGGGAATATATTCCTGGTTCAACTGTTTATCTGGTGTGGTCGCAGGGACGGTCGGATTCAAATGAACTTGGATTTTTCGATCTGGAGAAAAATTTTAATGATCTGTGGGATCTTGTTCCCCACAATGTATTCCTGATCAAAGCATCATTCAGGATAAGTTTGTAATAACAGGAATATGACAAAATTAAAAAATGCGATGTTATGTTTAAAAATTATCTCTTAAGCCTTTACCGCAACATCATCCGCGACAGGTTTTATTCTATCCTTAATATTACCGGGCTTTCAGTTGGCATAGCAGCCGCTGTTTTTATTCTCATGTATGTACAGGATGAGCTTTCATACGATAAGTATAATTTAAATCACAACCGCATCTATCGTCTTGAATCGGATTTTACAATCGGAAACAAACATGACCGGTTCGCTATTGTACCGGTCCCTATGGGACCTGCGCTGAAAATTGAATTCCCCGAGGTTGAAGGATTTGTCAGAATATATAGTGCCGGCAATTCTTTATTTAAAACAGAGGATAAGGAATACTACGAAGGTTCCTTTTACTTCTGCGACTCCTCCATCTTCGATATTTTCACTTATGAATTCCTTATCGGTGATCCGGTAAATGCACTCACAGAGCCAAATACCATAGTACTGACCGATAAAATTTCCAAAAAATATTTCGGGGAAGAGAATCCAATGGGCAGGATAATCACTTCGGGCAGCGACCGTAAGTTTAAGGTTACCGGGGTAATCAAAAATCCACCCGGCAACTCGCATTTAAAATTCGATGCATTGATATCCGGCATGACGCTCGTATCGGAGCACGGAGCCGAGGATTTTAACAGCATGGAGCCCCTGAGATTTTGGAATATCGGGGTTTATACCTATGTGATGCTGCATGAAAACAGTAACATGCAAAGCATACACGAAAAGTTCGGGATGTTTTATGACAAGTACATGAAATCGGTGGGCGATCAGATCAATGCAAGTTTTAATCTCATGTCCACGCCGCTTACGCAAACACATTTCAGGCAGGGACTCGATGCCGACCTCCCGATTGGAAACAGAGCATATATTTATATATTCTCTGCAGTGGCTTTATTTATTCTGATGCTTGCTGCGATCAATTACATGAACATGGCGACAGCACGTTCGGCAAACAGGGCTAAGGAAGTCGGAATGAGAAAAGTCCTCGGAGCTCACCGGCAATTGCTGATCAGGCAATTTATTTCCGAATCCGTGGTGCTTGCAATAGTTGCTCTTGGCATTGCTATCCTTATCGTCACTTTGCTGATGCCCGAATTTAATACCCTGTCAGGCAAAGAGCTTACCTTCAATCTGGTTCAGAATCCCCAAATCATAGCTGAGATCTTGATTCTGACACTGCTTACCGGATTAATATCGGGGAGCTACCCTGCTTTTTATCTTTCCTCTTTTCTTCCGATTAAGGTTCTTAAGGGTACCATGAACCGGACCGGGAAAAAATCAGGCGCTCTCAGACGGGTACTGGTCGTTCTGCAGTTTTTCATTGCCATTTTCATGATCATAGGAACCATTGTGATCTCCTCCCAAATTCATTTTCTGAAGAATAAAGATCTTGGCTTTAATAAGGAGAACCTGGTTGTGATGGAAATCCAGGATTCTGTTTTCAGGAGCAAAATTGAAACCTTCAAAAAGGAGCTGCTCAATAATCCCGATATTACTGCGGTTACCAATTCCACGGGCGTTCCTGGAGATATTAACTGGATACAGGTAATGCGTGTGGAGAAAGAAGATAAAATGACCGATCATGCTCTCCTGCTGGCTCAGACTGATTATGACTTCGTTCAGACCATGGGTATCCGGATTGTCCAGGGAAGGGATTTTGATCAAAACATGGGGACCGATGCCACCGAAGCTGTCCTCATCAACGAAACAGGTGTAAAGGAACTCGGCTGGACGGATAATCCTATCGGGAAGAAAATTCATTACGGATTCGAACTCGATGGAACCGGCGGCAGGATGCTCAAAGTGATCGGTGTTATGAAGGATTTTCACTTCCGGTCGCTGCACAATAAGATAGAACCTGTCATACTTTTTATTAATGAGCATCAGGGCTGGCAACTTACCTGTCGAATCAATCCTGATAAGCGAAAGGAAACCCTTGCATTCATCGAGTCGAAATGGAATGAGTACGAGCCCAAACGACCATTCAACTATCAATTCCTTGATGAAAATCTCGATGACATGTACAGATCCGAAGAAAAAATCAGCAGCATTATTCAAATTTCAACTATCCTTACCATCTTTATTGCGCTGCTCGGGCTTCTCGGTCTGTCGTCGTACATAACTGAACAGCGAACCAAGGAAATCGGGATCAGGAAAATCATGGGTGCCTCAGTGGGATCAGTAATGCAACTGCTTTACAGAGAATTTGCGATGCTTATTGTAATTGCTTTCGTCATTGCCGTGCCGGTTTCATGGTGGAGGCTATCCGTATGGCTCGACGACAGCTTTATTTATCATGCACCCCTGAACTGGATATCATTCCTTGCAGCCGGCATAGTTGCCCTGATTATAGGAACGGCAACCATCAGTTTTTATATTATCAGGATCGCATCAGGAAATCCCGTGGATGCGATTAAATACGAATAAACTGCTGGATACGGCAAAGTGAAATTCTGATACCCGGACCTTGTTCATAATTCGGAATCAAGGTTTGACTATCCGAAAAAATAATCGCTTATCTTTACCCGCCTGATTGGCAGCAATCCCTTTCCTTTTGTTACCGGTTGCTTATTCAGAATTCAATTTGAAGAAGAATAATGTTTAAGAATTATTTCATAAGTCTTTTCCGGACCATCCTCAAGAACAAATTTTATACTACGCTTAATATCGCTGGTCTTGCGCTGGGATTTGCAACCGCAATACTCATTCTGTTGTATATTCAGGATGAAATCGGATACGACAGGCATTATCGCAATTATGAAAGAATTTTTCGCCTGGAAGCTGATATTGCTGTAAAAGGCGATCATAACCTGTACGCCACCATACCCTTCCCGATCGGACCCGCACTAAAAGCTGAAATGCCGGAGATAAACAGCATGGTTCGTATCGATCCTTTTGCAACGACATTGTTCCGCTACAACGACCAGGAACATTATGAAAGCAACTTCTGCCTGGCTGATTCGGCGATCTTTGACGTGTTTTCGCACCGATTTATTTACGGAAATCCCAATAAAAGTCTTACCGAACCCAAAACAATAGTACTGTCAAATAAAACTGCACAGAAGTATTTTGGAGAAAATAATCCAGTGGGAGAGATCCTGACTACCGGTTACGGGGAAAATTTTAAAGTCACAGGTGTGATTGAGGACTTACCCGGCAATACGCACCTGAAGTATGACGCACTGATTTCGATGGCAACTATCCCTGAAACTTACAACAACAGCAAACCAAGCCGCTTCTGGAAGATCGGGACTTATACCTATCTGCTCCTGAATGAAAATGCATCCATCGATGATATACACGAAAGATTTCCGGCGTTTTACGTCAAATACATGAAAACCCTCGGTGACCAGTTTAACCTGACTTTCAACCTTATGATAACCCCGCTTGCCGAAACCCATTTCCGCCAGGGACTCGGAGCAGAGCGACCCAGCGGCAACAGGGCATATATCACCATCTTCTCGATCGTAGCGGCATTTATTCTTACCATTGCTTCAATCAATTATATGAATATGACGACCGCCCGGTCGGCTGGCAGAGCAAAAGAAGTCGGTATCCGCAAAGTGCTCGGTGCGGATAAACGAATGCTTATCCGTCAGTTTATAGGAGAATCGGTCATTTTTTCTATAACGGCGCTGTTGATTGCAATAGTACTGGCACTGATCCTGATGCCTGCTTTTAACAGCTTCACCGAAAAATCGCTGACGATCAATCCTCTGATTTTAATCGAAATCATCGCAGTATCGCTCGTAACAGGATTTGTGTCGGGCAGCTATCCCGCATTCTTTCTGTCGGCGTTTCAACCTGCCGCTGTTCTCAAAGGCTCCGTAAGCAAATCGGGAAAGAAGAGTGGTTTGCTTCGAAGGATCCTTGTTGTGATTCAGTTTGTCATTGCAATTTTTATGATCTCAGGAACCCTTGTCGTTTCGGGTCAGTTGAATTATCTTACCACCAAGGATCTCGGATTCGACAGGCATAATACACTCGTCATGGAAATCACCGACGAACGTATCGCCTCGAAAATTCCGGCATTCAAGGATGAGTTGTTACAAAACAAGGATATTTTGTCAATCAGTAATGCCACCGGAATACCGGGAGTTATGAACCTGATCCACACCATGCGGATCGAGCAAAAAACGGGGATGGAAGAGCGGGCAATACTATGGGCGCAAACCGATTACGATTATATAAAGACCCTGAACCTGCAACTTGTAAGCGGCAGAGATTTCGATAAAAGTATGGGTACTGATGCCACCGAAGCGGCGATCATCAACGAAACTGCCGCAAAAAACTTCGGATGGGGCGGTGAAGCCATCGGTAAAAAAATTCATTTCGGCTTTGGGCAGGATAAAACCGGCGGAAGGATGATGAAGGTAATCGGGATCGTCAAAGATTTTCACTTTAAATCGCTGCACAATCTTATTGAACCTCTTGTTATCTTTATCCAGGAAAAGCCTGCATATTACCTGATCTGCCGGTTCAATGAAAATACACCCGACGGTACACTGCACTTTATCGAACAGAAATGGACCGGCTTCGGGGCAAAGCAGCCGTTCAACTACAGGCTTCTTGGCAATTCGATGGACAATATGTACAAAGCCGAAAATAAAATCTCCATTCTGATAAATATCACAACCATCATCACTATATTCATTGCTTTACTCGGGCTATTGGGTCTTTCATCCTACATCGCAGAGCAAAAAACAAAAGAAGTCGGCATCAGAAAAATACATGGAGCCTCGACGGGGAATATTCTATTCCTTTTGACCCGCGACTTTAACCGTCTGATCGTTATCGCGTTTATTTTAGCCGTACCGGTGGCGTGGTGGAGGCTCAGCGTTTGGCTCGAAAGCACTTTCGTATATTACCTCGAACCCAGGTGGTACTCATTTCTGATTGCCGGAGCCATCGCATTTATTATCGGTCTTGGGACAATCAGTTTCTACATAATAAGGATAGCTTCCAAAAATCCCGTTGAAGCTATCAAGTACGAATAGGGGAGCATGACTGAAGGCTTTGAGATCGTGTATAATAAACATTATACAAAGTATTCGCATGAAATAAATTTGCGATTAATTGGACGACCTTTTACTTTCCAAATCACATTTTAATGGTTTTTATTTTTCTGATAGCATTCCCCTTAGCGAAAGTTCAAATGCCAATAAGATCGATGCATGATGGATTATTAATTTCACCATTAGTACCTTTCACAGATAAGGTTAACGTATTTCTTTCTCACCTTGGATGAGTTTAGGCAAGAAAATCAATGGTATTTCATATAGTCTATTTTGGAATTTATACAGTCATGTTAATGGATTATCAATGGGATGTTTTAATCATGAAGGTATCATAAAGGCACACAAATTGGCTTAATAAACAAAGCTTTAAAATTAAGAGGCATTCAAATCGGCTTATGGAATAAAAAACGAAAGGAGGTCTATACCAATTTTAAATTGGAATTTTCATTCATTTTGAATTGTTGGCAAAAATCGTGATCGTAACCGAAAAATATACGTATATTTGTCGGTTAAAAACGAAAAAATGATAAAGCGAGCTTTATTTAATACTTTACTTGAGAAGTCATTCACCGGGAAGACGATCTTTCTTTTAGGGCCCCGTCAGGTTGGAAAAACCACCTTGATGAAAATGATCCGGCAATCAAATCCTGAGAAATCCATCTGGTTAAATGCAGACAATCCGGACGACAGGGAGTTGCTGAATAATTTGAACGCTCAGAGGTCATTGGAATTATTCTCTCCCCGATCTATCGTATTTATTGATGAAGCACAGCGGCTTGAAAACTCAGGATTAACCTTGAAGATTATTCATGACAGTTGCCCGGAAATTCAATTGATTGCTTCCGGATCAAGTTCGTTTGAACTGACAGATAAAATCAAGGAATCGATGACCGGAAGAAAATGGACCTTTATATTATATCCGCTATCTTTTGAAGAATTAGCAGTTCACACAAGTAATCTTGAATTGGCGCAGGCTCTTGAGACCCGCCTGATTTTTGGTTCTTATCCTGAAGTTATAAACCGGAAAGGGCAGGAGCGGGAAATTCTTTCTGAACTCGTTTCTGATTACTTGTACAAAGATATTTTCCGCGCAAGGGAGATCAGAAAACCCGATCTTGTGGAAAAGCTTGTAAAAGCCCTTGCTTTTCAGGTGGGAAATCAGGTTTCGAATAACGAGCTTGCACAACTGTTACAGGCGGATAAAGAAACGGTTGAACGATATATCTATTTTCTTGAAGAAGCTTTTATCATATTCAGGCTTCCTTCGTTTGCACGCAACCTGAGAAATGAACTTAAATGGTCAAAAAAAATTTATTTCATTGACAATGGAATCAGGAATGCAGTTATAAACAATTTTAATTCTCCTTCTTTGCGGAATGATGTCGGTGCATTATGGGAAAACCTTGTCATTTCAGAAAGAAGAAAAAAGATTGAATATGAAAAACTTTACAGGAATACCTATTTCTGGCGTACAAGCCGTCAACAGGAGATTGATTATCTGGAAGAGGCTGATGGCAGCCTGTACGCGTATGAATTCAAATGGAAAGAGCCTGAAAAATTTCAGCCTCCGTTGTCTTTTATCACAGCATATCCAGGCACGGGATTTAAAGTTATCCATAAAAATAACTTTCGGGAATTTATTTAAATAGTCAATAATGAAAGTCAAAATGCATGAAATCTACATCCGTCGCGGTATGTATGTGACATCGAACTGTAAATCTTAAAATTGAACTTACTTGAATGCCTTCTCCGGCATGCCGTCACCTTTCATCGACAACCGATCGAAATAGTCCGGGACGTTCTTTCCGGTAAGTTTATCCACATAAAGCCTGGCAAGGTACTGCCCCAGCATGTAACCCTGACCTCTCAATCCAAGGAATAATCCGAGCTCGGTATCGATGACCATCCGGGGTTCCACATAATAGCCTGCCCACACTGCCTGGAATCCTGCTGAAGAAAGCTGGGGAATCCAGTTGACGAAAACCTCGGAAGCTAGCTCGATAAAGTCCTTTGAATTGATCCTGAGATTCGAGCCTGTTTCTGGAGGCTCCACAGCCGGTGAAGCGCAGCCGATGATCTGACCGGTTTCAGCCAGTTGCTGCCCGTAAACAGCGGTAAATCCTTTATATCTTCTCCGGTCGATGATCATGGGCAACGGGATTCCCTTTACTCCCAGCATCGGCAACCTGCGTGTGATGAATGCCTGGTGCTTTACCGGGTAAATGCCGGTTTCTATATTCAACTGCCTGGCGAATTTATCGCCTTCAGGTCCCAGGGCATTGATGAAGATTTCGGTCTCGAATTCGATGTATTTCTTTTCATGGTCATGAGCCAGAACATAATATTTTGTTCCTTCTTTCCTGACATCTTCAAGCCTGCAATCCTCCAGGATCCTTCCGCCTCTTTCGATCCCGATCCTGCGGATAAGGTCAATGACTTTACCCGGCGAGGCTTGCCAGCAGTTCTTCGTGACAAGGGCGGCAATATAGGTGTCGAGTTTCGGATTGATATGAGGAGAAATTTCTTTCCTGAATTCTTTTGGCTGTATGAGGCGGGCATCGGACCAAGCCATGGATGCTTCGAGCGCCTTCATCATTTGTTCGTCATGTGCAAAAGTCACATAATGTATCGGATGAAAATCGATGTTTTTGATCTTCTGAAGCTCCTTGAAAATACCGAGATTATGAACCGCAATATCCGACAGTTCCGGCACGCTGAAGTTCGGACGACCGCCGGCAATGTTCCTCCACGATGCCCCGCGACCATAATTCATCAAAACAGGCTTTTTCCCGGCTTCAGACAGGTACCTGAACAGCGCCGAACCCCCAATACCCCCTCCGGCAATCAAAGCAGCTACCTTTTCCCTGACAGGCTTGTTGCCGTTCACACTGACAATAATGTTTTCGTGAACCTCTTTGGGATACAGTTCTCCCATGGCGACCTGGTTCGAAAGGGGACCCCGCGGGGTCGGTTCGCCGACAACAGATATTCCATACGATCGGATGGTCTGCTTGAGCCTTGGAATGCACCGCTTTCCCCGGCAGGCGCCCATGCCGAGCCGCGTCGTATGCTTGATCTCATCCACCGAAATGAATTTCCGGTCGCCGATTACCTCCAGTATTTCATTCAGCTTTACGTCGTCGCAATGACAAACATAAGTTTCGGAGGATACCTCCGCTGCTTTCTTAAATTCAATTGCTTCGGGATATTTGTCCTTTACGATAAAGCCCCGGGCTTCTGCAAGGCTTTCGCCGCCAATATTTACCGCCTGTATGCGTGCTATGTTAGTCTTATTGCTTTTGCGAAGAATTTTTGCCACGACACCATCGCCCAGCTTCTGACCGTCGTTATCCACAATAAATACCTCTTCGCCTTCCTGGACTTCATATTCGATCGGAAGAAAAAGCCAGTCTTTTTTCAGGTTGTAACCGAAGATCGCAAGTCCCGGACACTGGTAAACACAATCCATGCAGCCGACACATTTTTCAAAATCGATTTTGGGAACAGTGCTTGTCGATGTTTTTGTAATGGCTCCGTGCGGACAGGCAAATTCGCATGGATTGCACGCAAAACCGTACAGGCAGTCGATCTGGACAAAAGGCTTTTCGAACATCCTCGCTTTTTCAGGCAACGAAGGTTTACCGATCACTTTTACCGGGTGCTGCTGCGAGTCGATGTATTCCTTTGATACGGCAAGAAAATCCTCATACCTGTATGGCGTATCCATTTCTTCGAGGATTTCGAACGCCACCTGCTTGCCGCGCAGCACCGCGCTGGTTCCCTCGCCTATACGGATGGCATCGCCGGCGCCATAGCACCTCCGCCCGAATATTTCATTGCCCTTGATCAGCAACTGGTCGTCGGGAACAAGTCCTGTACAGATGTTGATGGCATCGATGCCGTCGATCACCTTTTCGGTTCCGGGAACAGGCTGGAAATTCTCGCATTCGGCAACCACAGCCCCCGTGATGCCTGTGTGATCCTCATTGGGGATGGCTTTCAGCAGGATATGGGAGAGGATAACCGGAATGCCGAGCCTTCTGACACGGTTAGCCTGAACAGGGAATCCGCCCTCGAACGGCTGCGCCTCGATGATCGCCCGGACCCACGCACCCGCTTGCATCAGCTGGTACGAAGTGAGATAACCTATATTGCCGGCTCCGACAGTCAATACATTTTTTCCGAGCAGGGTGAATTCGTTGTTCATCATTTTCTGAACCACCGCAGCAGTGTAAACGCCCGGGAGGTCATCGTTCTCGAAAGTGGGCATAAATGGTACAGCGCCCGTAGCAACCACGAGGTATCCGGCATCCACAAAATAAATTTCGTTGGTACGGATATTTTTAACGGCAAGGCGTCCTCCTTCGAGGATATCCCAAACAGTTGAGCTGAGAAATATTCCCGACGGATCATCGCCGGCAAGGGTTTTAGCAATGTCGAAGCCACGCATGCCTCCGAATTTTTTTTCCTTCTCGAAGAAAAAAAACTGGTGGGTTTGCATGGTAAACTGTCCGCCTATCTTATCGTTGTTGTCGATGACAATGTTGTCGATGCTGTGTTTCCGCAGTTCTTCGCGTGTCGCCAGCCCAGCAGGACCGGCTCCGATAATAGCCACCGTGGTCTTGTAAACATTAACAGGTTTTTCTTTCTCGACCGGTGCCGGTGCCGGTGTATGATCGGAAGGGATTTCACTTACTTCTTTCACATCGTCGGCACAGGTAATGCAGATGCGCTTGATTTCGCCATCGACCAGCATTTCGCAGGCGCCGCACTTGCCGATGCCGCATTCGAGGCTGCGGTTACGGTGGCGGAGACTATGGCTGTGAACCGGGAATCCCGACTGGTGGAGAGCTGCTGCAATGGTAAATCCCTTTTCGCCGGTAACGATGCTGCCGTTAAACCGGAAGCTCACCTTTTCTGCCTGCGGCACTATGAGTATAGGGTGTTCTTCTATCTTGTACATAAATAATCATTCAATTGAACGGCGTCAAAAATAGAAATTGTTAAAGGATTAACAAGGAAATTTGGGTTCTTGTTATTTATTCAGAAAAATCACAAACAACAGAGAGGCAGTCCTGACTTCCGACGTTTAGTGCGGTTTGAATTTCCGCCTCCGCCATTGTGGATTCGAAACAGATTACTATATATCCACAATAAACCTTATTATTTTTTTTAACCTTAGTAGAACATGGTTAGATAAGGATTGAAAACCTTATTCCCTTATTTTGGGTTTCAGTGTTTTCTGATATTAAGGTAATAAGGTCGTGCAAATTGAAGATTTTTCCTGTTACTAAGGTTTGGAACATGAAAATAAGGTTTGATTGACTTATTAAATCATAAATATGCTGTAAAAATAGCCGTTAGTGCGGTAAAACTCAAAGGTGTTGATTTAATCTCACTAATAATCCGCACCTTTTAAAGTCGTGCAGGCTTAAATTCGCAGAGCGTCAGAAGTCAGGGAAAATAGAAATTGTTAAAGGATTAACAAGGAAATTTGGGTTCTTGTTATTTATTCAGAAAAATCACAAACAACAGAGGGGCGGTATAGCTGAGTCAGGGATAAAAATTTAGAAGTCCTGATGCCAGGTTGGAAGATCATGGCGCAAGCCTCAGCCTGCAAAACCCGACAGTTCAGACTTGAGCCAGAGGGTGGGCATGTGAGATCAGGTTACCCGTACAAGTCCCGGGTGTTTGCCTCTTGCGCCGCTGACTTGTGTTTTTTAATTCAAAACACAAGTC
>Ga0233425_10008641_pt1 | contig 13384 bp, 9 predicted proteins | sample Watercolumn_Towu_2_FD_181712 | JGI IMG/M metagenome (GOLD analysis project Ga0233425, IMG submission 181712) | Freshwater microbial communities from Lake Towuti, South Sulawesi, Indonesia - Watercolumn_Towuti2014_140_MG | ecosystem: Environmental > Aquatic > Freshwater > Lake | place: Indonesia...
CGCCGTGTTCGTCTGCGACGAGTGCGTGGAACTGTGCAACGACATCATTCGGGAGGAATTGCAGGACAATGCCGGGGGCGGTACCGACAAACTGCCGAAGCCCAAGGAAATCAAGCAGGTTCTCGACGAATACGTGATCGGCCAGGAAAAGGCCAAGCGCATCCTGGCGGTGGCGGTTTACAACCACTACAAGCGGCTGCGGGCGCAAGTCAAGAAGAACGACGTGGAGCTGGCAAAGAGCAATATCCTGCTCATCGGTCCCACCGGGTCGGGCAAGACCCTGCTGGCCGAGACCCTGGCCCGGCTGCTGGATGTGCCCTTCACCATCGCCGACGCGACCACTTTGACGGAGGCGGGGTATGTCGGCGAGGATGTGGAGAACATCATCCAGAAGATCCTGCAGAAGTGCGATTACGACGTGGAAAAGGCGGAATCCGGGATCGTCTACATCGATGAAATCGACAAGATCTCCCGCAAGTCCGACAATCCTTCCATCACCCGCGACGTGTCCGGCGAAGGGGTGCAGCAGGCCCTCCTCAAGCTGATCGAGGGAACCGTGGCCTCGGTGCCGCCCCAGGGCGGGCGCAAGCATCCGCAGCAGGAATTCCTGCAGGTCAACACCGCCAACATCCTGTTCATCTGTGGCGGCGCCTTCGCCGGTCTGGACAAGGTGATCCGGGCCCGTTCCGAGAAGGGCGGGATCGGTTTCGCGGCGGACGTGAAAAGCAAGAATGATTCCAAGAACGTCGGTGAAATCCTCGCCGAAGTGGAGGCCGAGGACTTGATCCGCTACGGGCTCATTCCCGAATTCGTCGGCCGCCTGCCGGTGGTCGCGACCCTCGAGGAACTCGATCAGGAGGCGCTGATCCGGATCCTGACCGAGCCCAAGAATGCCTTGGTGAAGCAGTACCGGAAGCTGTTCGATATGGAGGGGGCGGAGTTGGAGATCCGCGACGATGCCCTGCGCTGCATCGCCAAGAAGGCCATGGAAAGGAAGACCGGTGCCCGCGGGCTCCGAACCATCATGGAGCACACCCTGCTCAACACCATGTACGAACTTCCTTCCTGCGAACACATCGCGAAGGTGGTGGTAGACGACAAGGTCATCCGGGGCGAGTCTGAACCGTACCTCATCTACCAGGGCGGCGAAAAGCAGGCGGCCGCGGCCGAGTAGGCGATCCGCCGGCGCCGCCCGCGGCGTCGTGCGAACCTTGCGGCGGGTACTTGTAATCGAGGCGGGCGCCCCCATACCGTCCCGATCTCCCTCTAATCAGCAAAGGGTTTCCTATGAGTTCCTCGATACAAGATACGGATGTGGGGCTGGAGCGCACCGTTCCGGTCTTGCCCCTGCGCGACGTGGTGGTCTATCCACACATGGTGATTCCGCTATTCGTCGGGCGCGAGCGATCGATCTATGCCCTCGAGAGCGCCATGAAGGACAACAAGCAGATCCTGCTGGTAGCCCAGAAGGACGCCGAGGTGGACGACCCCAACTTCGAGGACTTGTACCGGGTCGGGACGCTCTCCAATATCCTGCAGCTGCTCAAGCTGCCGGACGGTACGGTGAAGGTGCTGGTGGAGGGGAGCGAACGGACGCGGGTCGAGAAATTCCGTATCGAAGGCCGCCATTTCCTGGCCGCGGTATCTCCGCTGACCGACGAGCTGAGCCTGTCCGAACAGGAGGTGGAGGTGCTCACCCGTACCGCGATCAATACCTTCGACCAGTACGTCAAGCTGAACAAGCGCATCCCGCCGGAAGTGCTGAACTCCTTGTCCGGCATCGACGACACCAGCCGCCTGGCGGATACGATCGCCGCCCACATGACCATCAAGATCGAGGACAAGCAGGCGATCCTGGAGATGCCGGACATCGCCGCCCGCCTCGAGAAACTGATGACCTACATGGAGAGCGAGGTCGACATCCTCGAGATGGAAAAGCGCATTCGCGGCCGGGTCAAGCAGCAGATGGAGAAGAACCAGCGGGAGTACTATCTCAACGAGCAGATGAAGGCGATCCAGAAGGAGCTGGGGGAAATGGACGACGTCCCCAACGAGATCGAGGAGCTGGCGCGCAAGATCGAAAAGGCCGGCATGCCGGAGGCCGCCCGCAGCAAGGCCGACGCCGAGCTGAACAAGCTCAAGCTGATGTCGGCCATGTCGGCGGAAGCTACTGTCATCCGCAACTACATCGACTGGATGGTGAGCGTCCCCTGGAAGAAGCGCACCAAGGTCAGCCACGATCTCAAGCTGGCCGAGAAGATCCTGGAAGCTGACCATTTCGGCCTGGAAAAGGTGAAGGACCGGATTCTCGAGTACCTGGCGGTACAGCAGCGGGTGCGCAAGATGAAGGGTCCCATCCTGTGCCTGGTGGGACCGCCCGGGGTCGGCAAGACCTCCCTCGGCCAGTCCATCGCCAAGGCCACCAACCGCAAGTATGTGCGCATGGCCCTCGGCGGCGTGCGGGACGAGGCCGAGATCCGCGGTCACCGGCGAACCTACATCGGTTCGCTGCCGGGCAAGATCCTGCAGAATCTGTCCAAGGTGAAGACCCGCAATCCCATGTTCATGCTCGACGAAATCGACAAGATGGCCATGGATTTTCGGGGCGACCCGGCGTCGGCGCTGCTGGAGGTGCTGGACCCGGAGCAGAATCACACCTTCGCCGACCATTATCTGGAAGTGGATTTCGACCTTTCCGAGGTCATGTTCATCGCCACCGCCAACACCATGAACATTCCCTCGCCCCTGCTGGACCGCATGGAGGTCATCCGCATCGCCGGCTATACCGAGGACGAAAAGGTCAATATCGCGTTGCGCTACCTGGTCCCGAAGCAGATCACCAACAACGGCCTCAAGTCGGGGGAGATCCATTTTCAGGAATCGGCGATTCGGGACATCATCCGCAACTACACGCGGGAAGCCGGTGTCCGCAGCCTGGAGCGGGAAATCGCCAAGATCTGCCGCAAGGTGGTCAAGAGCCTGTTGCTCAAGCCCAGTTCCAGAAAGGTGACCATCAGCGCCAAGAGTCTGGAGCAGTACCTGGGGGTCTGGAAGTTCCGCTTCGGCCGCGCCGAGGAGAACAACCAGGTCGGCCAGGTCACCGGGCTGGCGTGGACCGAAGTGGGCGGCGAGCTGCTGTCCATCGAAGCGGTGATCATGCCCGGCACCGGCAAGCAGACCTATACCGGCAAACTGGGGGAAGTGATGCAGGAGTCGATCCACACCGCCTTGACGGTGGCGCGGACCCGCTCCGAGCAGTTGGGGATCGATACCAGCTTCTACCAGAAGCACGACGTCCACATCCATGTGCCGGAGGGCGCCACCCCGAAGGATGGTCCTAGCGCCGGCATTGCCATGTGCACCGCCCTGGTGTCGGCCCTGACCAAGATCCCGGTCCGTTCCGCGGTCGCCATGACTGGCGAGATCACCCTGCGGGGCGAAGTGCTGCCCATCGGCGGCCTCAAGGAGAAGCTGCTGGCGGCGCACCGCGGCGGCATCGAGACGGTGCTCATCCCCAAGGAGAATGAGAAGGACCTGGCCGAGATCCCCAAGAACATCAAGTCGGACCTGTCCATCCTGCCGGTCCGCTGGATCGATGAAGTCCTCGCCGTGGCCCTCGAGCGCATGCCGGAGCCGGCACCGGCCGCGGCGGCCGAGACCGTGGTCGGACAGCGCAAGAAAGGCAGGGGCAACAAGCCGGTGATCGCCCACTAGCGGTCGGCGGGTGTCCCGGAGACGGCAGCAGTGAGCTGCGACGACAAGGGCTACGGCAAACCCGACGCGGAGCAGTTGCGGGCGCGACTGACCGAGGAGCAGTTCGCCGTCACCCAGGAGTGCGGAACCGAACCGCCGTTCCGCAATGCTTACTGGGACAACCATCGGGCGGGGCTGTACGTGGACGTGGTATCGGGCGAACCGCTGTTCTGTTCCCTGGACAAGTTCGATTCCGGAACCGGCTGGCCGAGCTTTTCCAAACCGGTCGATCCGGCCGGCATCCTCGAACGGGAAGATCGTTCCTGGCTCCTGGTGCGCACCGAGGTGCGCAGCCGCGGCGCCGATTCCCACCTCGGCCACGTGTTCGACGATGCCCTTGCCGCCACCGGCCGGCGCTACTGCATCAATTCGGCGGCCCTGCGTTTCATCCCCAAGGAAGAGATGGAAGCCGCAGGCTACGGCAGCTTGCTGGTCTTGTTCGACTGAGAGGCGGCTCGCCACGTCATCCACATCGTGATCGTCGGGAGGGCATCGTGATCATCGGCAACGTCAAGGGTATCAGCAAGAATACCCGGGCCATGCTCGCCGAACATGGCATCTTCTCCCTGGAAGAACTGGCGGAAACCGACGCCGACCAGCTGCAGAAGATTCCCGGGCTCAGCCGGCAGAAGGCGGAGCGCATGATCCGCGCCGCCAAGCACCTGGTCGGCGACCTGGAGAAGGACAGCCACGCCCTGCAGTTGCAGCGGACCGGCGAGTCGGGGGGGGCTCGCGCGTCCAGGCGGGCGACCGAGATCCACGCCGCCACGCCGGTGGACCTGGCCGACCCCGCGCTCTACATCAATCGGGAACTGAGCCTGCTGGAATTCAACGCACGGGTCCTGGACCAGGCCAAGGATCCCAGGACACCGCTGCTGGAGCGCCTCAACTTTCTTTGCATCTCCTGCTCCAATCTCGACGAATTCTTCGAGGTCCGGGTCGCTGGCCTGATCCAGAAGGCTGAACTGGGGTCGGCCCGGACCGAGCCGGACGCGCTTTCCCCCGCCGACAGTTTGACAGCCATCTCCGCCAGGGCGCACGAATTGGTGAAGGAACAGTACCGGGTTCTGAACGAACTGATGTTTCCGGAACTGGAAGCGCAGAACATTCGGTTCATCCGCCGGGCCCAGTGGAACGACTCCCAGCAGTCCTGGCTGCGCCGCTATTTCGATGAGGAGCTGTTGCCGATCCTGAGCCCCATGGGTCTCGATCCCTCCCACCCGTTTCCTCGGATCCTCAACAAGAGCCTGAACTTCATCGTTTCCCTGGCGGGGAAGGACGCCTTCGGCCGCGACATCGAGCTGGCCATCGTGCAGGCACCGCGGGCGCTGCCGCGCATCATTCATTTGCCGCAGGTGGATACCGATAGCGGCCCGCACGATTTCGTGTTCCTCTCCTCCATCATCCACGCCTTCGGGAACGACTTGTTCCACGGCATGAAGGTGCGGGGTTGTTACCAGTTCCGGGTGACCCGCAACAGCGACATGTACCTGGACGAGGAAGAGGTCGACGACTTGCTGCGGGCGGTGGAAGGGGAATTGACCAGCCGCAACTACGGCGACGAGGTCCGCCTGGAGGTCGCCGAAAACTGTCCCGATGCCATCGTGGCCTTTCTCCTCACCCAGTTCAGTCTGACCGACGAACGCCTGTACAAGGTGGACGGCCCGGTCAATCTGAGCCGGACCCGGGAGATCTACGATCTCATCGACCGCGCCGATCTCAAGTATCCCCTTTTTCTGCCGAGCATTCCGCGCACCCTGGCGTATTACAAGGACGACATCTTCGAAGCCATCCGCAAGCAGGACATCGTTCTCCACCATCCCTTCGAATCCTTCGCCCCGGTCATCGAACTGATCCGGCAGGCGGCGGAGGACCCCCATGTGGTGTCCATCAAGCAGACCCTGTACCGTACCGGCGTCAACTCGCCCATCGTCGAGGCCTTGATCAAGGCGGCGCGGGCCGGGAAGGAAGTCACCGTGGTAGTGGAACTGCTGGCCCGCTTCGATGAGCAGGCCAACATCTCCCTGGCCAACCGGCTGCAGGAGGCCGGCGTGCAGGTGGTGTACGGCATCGTCGGCTACAAGACCCACGCCAAGATGTTGCTGGTGCTGCGCCGCGAAGGGCGGTCCTTGCACTACTACACCCATCTGGGTACCGGCAACTACCACTCCAAGACCTCGCGCATCTACACCGATTATGGCCTGTTCACCCGCGACAAGGAGTTGGGGGAGGACGTGCGCCGGGTGTTCCTTCAGCTCACCAGCCTGGGCAAGGTCAGCAAGCTCAACAAACTCCTGCAGTCGCCCTTTACCCTGCACAGTTCCCTGGTGAAGAAGATCGACCGGGAGGCGGAACACGCCCGCAACGGCCGCAGCGCCCGCATCGTCGCCAAGGTCAATTCGGTGGACGAGCCGCTGCTGATACAAGCCCTCTACCGCGCCTCGATGGCGGGGGTGAAGATCGATCTGATCGTGCGCGGCCTGTGCTGCCTGCGGCCGGGGGTCGCCGGAGTTTCCGACAACATCACGGTGCGCTCCCTGGTCGGCCGCTTCCTCGAACACAGCCGCATCTTCAGCTTCGAAAACGGCGGCGAGCCGGAAATCTACGGGGCGAGCGCCGACATGATGCGGCGCAACATGTTCCGGCGGGTCGAAAGCTGCTTTCCCATCGAGGGCAGGAAGCTGATCGACCGCATCCGCTCCGATCTCGACCTCTACCTACGGGACAACTGCCAGGCATGGCAGCTGAAGTCCGACGGCAGCTACGCGCGGGTGCCGATTCCCGGTAATGGTGCGGCGGCCGTCTCCGCCCAATGCGTCTTGCTGGAGCAGTTGGCGGATGGGGCGTAGGGCGGGCTTGCAGAACTTGCTATGCGGCGGCGCCGTTAGGAAGCGGCCGCGAGGCTAGCGCGATGCGGCGGCGACGTAATGGTTGCCGCGCAGCAGGAAACGCTTCTCCACCAGATGCCACATGGCAACGGCGCCGACGGCGGTGATCCCGGCGGCGGCGCAGAACAGGGAGAGCGGGCGGTCCGGCCGCCAGCCCGCATCCAGCAGCAGCTGGATGACCGGGAAGTGGATGATGTACACGCCGTAGGAAAAGTCCCCGTATCGGCCGAAATTCCCCAGGTACAGAAACAGCCCGAAAAACGCCACTAGTGTGGCCAAGGCAAGAGGTTCCAGAAGCGGCACGGAAACCAGGCTGCGGTCGATCGTCAAGACCAGGGCGGCGGCGCCGGCCCAATAGGCTGCGGAGCGGCCGAAGCCGTGGCGGAAATAGTAGAAGAAGGCTCCCGCCATGAAGTAGCTGAGCTGGCCGGGCAGCTGATTTCCCAGTTCCCGGTAGAGACCGGAGCCGGTCCGCTCCGCCAGAAAGTGGCAGGCTTCGGCGTAGCCGATGGACGCCAGGTAGGCCAGCGCGATCACGGGAAGGTGGCGAAACCGCCGGAACAGGAGCGCAAACACCGGCACCGACAGGTAAAACATCACCTCGATCTTGAGCGTCCACAAGGCCCCGTTCACCGCCGTCCAGCGGTGCGTCTCGAACACCCCCGGCAGGGAAAGCTGCAGAAAGTTCAGAAAACCGAGGTTGGCGATGACGTATTTGAGCCAGGCCAGGGAAAAATATTCGCCGGCAGTCTTGGAACTGACCAGCGCCAGGCCGAAGGCACAAAGCATGACGATGGTGAAATAGGCCGGGTAGATCCGCCGCAGCCGCTTTCCGGCATAGCTCGCCAGCGAGGCGGAGCGCTCGTGGCTCATGAAGATCAGGAATCCGCTCACCACGAAGAAGCCTTGCACCGCGATGGCCGAGGACAGGTACTTGGAGATCCAGGCCAGTTGCTTGAAGCCGGACAACTCATACAAATGGACCAGACCCACCGTGGCGGCGAACAACAGCCGCAGCAGGTCGAAATTGTTGCGCGCCAGGCGCTGGTCGAAGTCGGCGGAAAAAGGCATGGGGGGCGGAATCGCGGCGCTTGCGGCCGGCAGGTCAGAAGGAATGCACCGCGTGGGCCACCACGCCCCAGATCACCAGATCCATTCCGTCGGCGATCTGCAGCGCACGAAACGCCGGGTTCTCGGGTAGCAGGGTCACCGTTCGGCCTTCCAGATGCAGCCTCTTGACGGTCTGCTCGCCGTTGACGGCGGCGACCACGATGTCGCCGGAGCGGGGCTCCACCGAGCGGTCCACCACCAGCAGGTCACCGTCCAGAATTCCGGCACCGGTCATGGAATCCCCGTGGACGCGGACGAAGAACGTGGCTCCGGGATGCTGGACCAGATGTTCATTGAGATCGATGCCGTCGTCCACGTGATCATCGCCGAATGTGGGTATGCCGGCCGGGACCCGGGAGCTGAACAGCAGATTGCGCTGCGGCTGCAGCGAGGCGGCCGAGCGTTGCGCGTCCGGTGGCGGCCCCTTGATCCGCCCGGCCAGCCAGGCCTTCACCACCGGCACCAGGCTGAGCGGAATCCGCATTGCCGCGGTGGCCTCGCCGTAACTGCCGGAGCCGGCCTTGCGGCCGGCTCCGGTGCGGTGGCCGCCACGATTGCTGAAGGATTTTTCGGACATGTCGATCTCGCGGGGCTTGCGTTTTGTTGATTATTGCACAACAATCAAACCGCACCAAGGGAATTCCCAGTCCAGGAAGGCGGCCACCCACCAAGCGGAGACACTAGCCATGCTGAATCGTCTTGCCCATGCCTTTGCAGCGGCCTTCACGGCCTTTCGTTTTACCCTCACGGCGCATCCGGCCAGCGGTTCACGCCCCGGCTGGGACACCGGCGTGAACTACGACGTCCCGACCTTCCTGCGGCGGGGCATCTCCCCGTCCCTGTGACCGCAGCGGGGGCCACACCAAGACCAAGGAGCCCTCTCGGTCCGGGGATCGGTATCTACAAAAGTTCGTAATGGATTCAATTGATTGAACAGAAACCCCTGTCCCTGCAGGGACAGGGCATTAGTTCAACACCAGTCGGCTCCTCCCTCAACCCGCCGGCGGCGAAGCGTCCGCTCGGAAAGTTGGGTTTCCCAGGGCCAGATCGCGGAGGCTCAGACCCTGCAACCGTGCCTGCCGGTCTTCGTCGATGCGGGCGAGCAGGGCGGAGGCATAAGAGTCCCTGCCGTCCATCCGCGGCGCCACCTCGGGGGTATCCCGGTGGCGCCGCAGGGCGGCGAGGATGTCCGCCAGGGCGATGGTTTCCGGCGCCCGGCCCGGCACGTAGGCATCTGCTTCCCCTTGCAGTTTCAGGAGCAGCCCGTGGTACTCCAGCAACAGCAGGAGCTCCCGTACCGCTTCCCACGGCAGGGCGGCTTCGGCGGCCAGGGCCGTGAGGGTCCAGGCTGAACGGCCCTCGTAGTAGGCGCTGCCGGCCCGCTGCATGAGCCACAAGCCCAACTCCTCCCGCTGGCGACAGTCCAGGTTGGGGTGGAGGCGGTTCCAGCGCAGATAAATCGGGTGCTGGCAGTAAAAGGAGACGACGGCTCCCAGCAGCAGGATCAGCCAGCTCAGATATAGCCAGATCATGAACACGATGGCGGCGGCGAAGCCGGAATAGATGGCGCTGTAGCTGGCGGACTGGGCCACCAGTGTGCCGAACAGGCTGCCGACCAGTTTCCACGCCACCCCGGCGCAGACGCCGCCGCTCAGCGCCGGGATCAGGCCGACGCGGGTATTGGGCATGAAGGAATAGACGAAGGTGAAGGCAGCAATGATCAGGGCATAGGGGAGAACCGCGGCGGCCCCGAGGTAAAGGCGCCCCAGCGGCTCGATTGCCACCAGTGTCTGAACCATCGCCGTCGCCTCCATGGACGCCATCAGGGCCAGGGCGGAAAACACCAGCACCGGTCCGACCAGCAGGACGCTGATGTAATCGCTGACCCGGCGCAGCCAGTCGCGGGACCGCTCGATGCGCCAGACCGCATTGAAGCAGTCCTCGATCTTCTGCAGGGTGCTGACGACCGAATAGAACAGCAGCGCCAAACCGATCGCACCGAGAACCCCGACCTGAATGTTTTCGACGAAGCCGATCAGGCTGGTTACGATCGGTTCGCGCTGATTGCCGAGGGGCGCCAGCAACTCCAGCAGGAACGGCCGGAGCTGATTGTGTACGCCGAAGGCCTTCAGCACCGAGAAGCAGACCGCCAACAGCGGTGCCAGCGACAGCAGGGTGGTATAGACCAGGCCCATGGCGCGGAAGTCGAGACCGCCCTCCTTGACTTCGCGGCGGAGCGCCAGAATCCAGCGCAGCCCCTGCACCAGCACCGCCTGCCGCGGCGAGGGAGGGAGCGGGGCGGGATTCCATGCGGTGCGCTGCAGCCAGTCGCGGAATGATTCCATGGGTTCTGCCCGCAAGAATTGAAGACTGGCCGATCATCCTCCAGCCGGACCAAAAAGTCATGCCACCCCGAGGCCGGAACCGGCCGATCCATGCCCTCGGGCTTGGGATGGTCAGGCCGACGCGCGTGAACGCGCTATCCACCGCGAACGAAATCTTCTGAAGCGCGGCGCCGGAGCTGTCAGTCGAAGCGCAAGCGGATGCCGGCCCAGCCGCCGATGGGGGCCCCGGGGCCGACGAAACGTTCCGGCTGGCCGGTGAAGAAGTTGTTGTTCATCACGCCGAAGGTTTCGTAACGTGCGTCGAATACGTTGCGCGCCATGGCGAATACTTCGGCGTTGGGGGTGATCTGGTAGCGGGTATTGAGATTGACCACGACATATTCCTCCACCGGGGCGTGGCGGTTGCTGTCGTCGCCGCGGGCGTACTGGGAGGACGCATAAAGCAGGTCGCCGCCGAGAAACCAGCCGGGAAGGATTTGGTATTCGGCGCCGAGTTTGACGGTTTGCTGGGGAATGCCGGGCATGCGGTCGCCGCGCCGCACCGGGACCGGCCCCAGGGCGCTGTTGAGGATGACGGGGGTACGGTAGGTGGCGTCGACGAAGCTGTAGCTCAGCGACCAGTTGAGCTTCTGCCACTGGCCGCCGAGGCCCAACTCGCCACCCTGGCGCTGGGTTACGCCGACATTCTGGAAATATCCGGTCTGATTGGAGCCGCTACTGTTGATGAACAGGATGTCGTTTTCATTGCGTGCATGGAACAGTCCCAAGCTCCAGCGGAGGCGTTCGTCGAGCTTGCCCCGCAAGCCGGCTTCGAAGGTCTTGGATACCACCGGCTGCAGCGGCGGATCGGCGACGAAGCTGTTGGGAAGGGAGCATGGCGCGTCCCGGTCGGCGCAGGCCAGTTCCACTGGCGATGGTGCGCGGAAGCCTTCGTTGTAGTTGGCGTAGACCGTCAGATCCTGCAGCGGGGTAGGGAAGCCCAGGGCCTTCAGCGGTTCGAGGGTGAAGCCGGCGGACGGGTTGAACCGCTCGAAGCTGTGACTGCCATTGAGATCGGTGCCGATCCGGTCCAGCAGCCGCACTTCAGCCCGGTTCCAGCCGAAGGACCCGTTGAGGTGGAGCCAGCGCATGGGCGAGAAGGTGTCGGTGAGAAAGGCGTTGAAGTAGTCGTTCTCGCCCTTGACGTCGGTACCGGGAAGGAAGGGAGAAGTGCCGACCACCACCTGGCGGGCGTCGATGAAGGCCTGCTGTTCCGATTGGGTGAAATGGGTGTGGCCGCCGTTGAAGCCGCCGCCGACGGTGACCTGGTTGTCCCGCTCCAGGATCGGGTGGGTGGAAGTCAGCTGCAGGTTGACGCCGCTGCCGTCCTGGACCGAGTGCCCGCGCACGTTGGAAGCCGGTGCCGACGGACAGTCCGCCAGGGAATCGCAGTCCTCGCTGGTGTTGCTGTTGAGGCTGGTCTGGGTGTTGGCCCGGTAGTAGGTATTGCCGGACAGGGACCAGTGTTCCGAAAAATGGTGGCTTCCCTTCAGATTGAAGAAGTACAAGGTGTTTTCGGTGTTGTCCTTGGCGGTGAACAGGGCGCGCCGGCTACGGCTGTAGAAACTGTCGGGAACGGGGCCGATTCCGTTCAGCTGGTTGTCGGCGAAGGTGAAGCTGAAGTCCAGGTCGGTGTCGGCGTCTTCCCAACCCAGCTTGCCGAAGGCCTGATGCACGGCGCTGTGGGTGTAGGGGCGCCAGCCGTCGTCCTCGAAGAGGTTTCCCGCCAGATACCAGTCGAACTTGCCCTTGGAGCCGCCGTGTTCCGCCTCGAAAGCCTTGCGGCCGAAGGAGCCGCCGTAGAGCTGGGCGCGGCTGCCGGGATGGCTGAAGCCACTCTTGGTCCGCAGCGACAGCGCACCGCCCAGGGTGTTGAGGCCGAACAGGGGATTGGAGCCGGGGATGAGATCCAGGTTGGCTATGGCGAACTGCGGGATCAGGTCCCAGTTGACGGTATCGCCGAAGGCTTCGTTGACGCGGACCCCATCCTGATACACGGAAAGGCCAATGGGGGTGCCCATCAGCGGCGAGGCCAGATAGCCGTGATAGCTGATGTCGGGCTGATAGGGATTGTTCTGGGCGTCGTTTACTGTCACGCCGGGCATTTCGCGGCGCATATAATCGGCAAAGTTCAGCGATTCGTGACGCTGCATGTCCTCGTCCTCGACGGACTGCACGTTGGAAGAGACCTTTTCCCTGGGGAGGCCGGTGTCGCCGAGGGGGGTGACGCCGACCACTTCCACTTCCGGCAGCTCGAAGGGGTTGACGGCGGAAGCCTTTTCTTCCGCTTGCGCCAGGCTGATCAGAGAGAGGAGGAGCATGCCCTGGGGAGCTTTCATTGGGTCTTCGAACTGGCGGATGGGTGACAGCAAGGCATTATTCCCGAGCCCGCACGGAAGAAGAATAGGAAAAATTCCCGGAGGGTTTTGGGTCCGGGCTGTACCGGGGGGCGCCGCTTCCACCGGCCGCTGCCAGCGGAATCGCCTACTCCCAGCCTACATTCCTTCCTCGATCAGACCGGTCCGGTCGGTTAGCCGCGCCAGTTCGGAGGCGGTGCTAACGCCCGGGTTGTTCTTGATGTTGGTACCGTGGTTGGGGTTGTAAGCCGGAACCGCCGAAAATTCCGTCACCGCATTTCCAGCCCTGCTATGAGCGCATCGATATCGATTAGCTTACCGTTGCTCTGGAAGGTGTAGTGCCCGTTCAGCAGGATGTGTCGCCAGGCCGCCGGCGACATCTGCGTGATGAGTGCTAGCGGCTTGCCGGAACAGGCCGCCTCGTGCTTGGTCAGCACCCGCGACAGAATGGCCGAGTTGTAGTAAATGATCGCGTTGGCGATCAGCCGGGCGCACTGGTTGCTGATCTCGAACTCGATTTCGGTGCGGCCGGTCAATTCCTTTTTGCCGCCGACCTGGGCAATGGCCGAGCGTAGCTGGTGGTAAGACTCGATGCGGTTCTGCGAGCGGTGGACGTTACGCTCCAGTACTGGGTCGCGCAGGTAGCGCAGCGTGTAAATGCTGCGGATGAGCTTATCGAACTCAAAGATCGCACGCCGTGTCGGGTTCGGCGCAGTATAGGTGCACAGCTTTCGGATCAGCGTGCCCTGCGTCATCTCCTTCAAGCCTAGGAGTCTGTCGGACTTTTGGATCTTGCAGGGTGAGGGGGCGGGGAGGGGAAAATTTTGCGGGTCGGACGGTTCATCAGATATCGACTCAAAACCTGAATGGATGCATTGATGGTTTGCCGTCT
>Ga0233425_10008642_pt1 | contig 13384 bp, 9 predicted proteins | sample Watercolumn_Towu_2_FD_181712 | JGI IMG/M metagenome (GOLD analysis project Ga0233425, IMG submission 181712) | Freshwater microbial communities from Lake Towuti, South Sulawesi, Indonesia - Watercolumn_Towuti2014_140_MG | ecosystem: Environmental > Aquatic > Freshwater > Lake | place: Indonesia...
TTTCAAACTGCCGGCGACGTGCGCGAACCGGAGCGTGAGTTCCGCGCCGTGGCGTTCCAACGCGGTGAACACGGGACCGGACGATTCCAGCTTCTCGCCATAGACCAGCGAACGCGCGACGAGACCGAGCCGGGTGCCGATGAAATACTTGTTGCTCGGATGCAGATTGGTCGGATCGCCTTTGTCGAAGGTGACGGCAAGGCCGACGTTGGGCACGCGCTGCGACGCGAGCAGTTGCGCCTCGCGGATGTGCGCCCACGAGTTGGTCGGATAGCCGACGAACGCCGGCAACTGCACGAGCAGCACCGGCAGGTCCGCGCCCCACATCCGGCGGCGTTCGCCGATCAGCGCCGGCAGGCTGCGGTAGTAGCCCATGTATTTGAATTCATCGTCGGCATTGGATTCGCCCTGATACCAGATCGCGCCGCGCAACGGAAACGGCGCGATGGGCGCGATCATGCCGTTGTGCAGGCCCGAGGCGAGGCGCTTCCCCGCGACCTTCTGCAACTCGTCACCGGGAAATACGCGGCGCAACGTGTCCGCGCTGAGCCATTGCTCGACTTGGCTGCCCGCTTTGATCGTGAACACCAGCCCGACCGGGATTTTCTGCGTCGTGTGGACTGACTGGCCGAAATAATACGACACCGCCGAGACGCCACGCAGCGTCGCGGCGCGCACCGGCTGCCACGCCAACGGCTCTTCCATCGCGTCGTTCGCCAGCGGCGTTTCGCGGTGCAGCCCGGGCATCGCGACGCACCGGAAATTCGGGTAATCGGTTTCCAACAATTCCTTCCGCCGCTCCGCTGGCGGCGCGTTGTCCTGCGGCGCGCCGCCCATGTTGGATTGTCCGCCGCACAGCCAGACATCGCCGACGACAATGTTGGTGAACGACAACGTCTCCGCGCCTCGCGAAATCTCCAGCGTCCGCGGCTCGACGGATGCCGGCAGCGCATCGAGCAGCACCGACCATTTGCCCGCCGCGTCCGTCGTTGTCTTCCGCTCCTGACCGGCGAAGCGGACGGTCACGGTTTCGCCCGGTTTGGCGCGTCCCCAGACCGGCAACGGTCGGTCGCGCTGCAAAACCATGTTGCTGTTGAACAGGCTGCCGGCGAGGAATTCTTTCACCGCCGGTTTCTCGCCGGGCCGGTAGGCGGTATAGACCATCGGCGTGGAGATTTTCTCGCCGACAAAGACCTTGATGCACTTGACGCTCACGCCACCGCCCGGAAAGTCGAACCGCAGTGAGGAGACTTGATTCTTCCACGTCGCCAGCGCCTTCAAATCGAGCGTGTAATCCTTGATGTCCGGCTTCAGGTCGAACTCCACCATCTTCTGCGCGTTCTGCCGGGGCGAAACGTCGGTGGTGAAAAACAACCGGCATTTCTTCGCGCTGCCGGCATCGAGTTGAATCTGCACGACGTTCGCCTGCTCCGCCGGCAAGAGCATTTCCGACTTGGAGATGGAAGGACTTCCTTTTTCCGCTGGCGACACTTGCAGCCGCTGATCGCGCACCGGCCACGCGCCGTGCGGCAACGGTCCGTTGCCCTTCCACGCCGACGCCTCGCTCCCATTCCGAAACAGCCAGACCTGCCACTCCGCTTCATCCGCCGCCGAACAATCAACGGCCAGCCAACTCGCCGCTGCCACTAAGAAAGCCGATAGTGTTTTCATTGTGAGAGGACCCGGATTCATGGTTTGAGTCGCCGAAAAGTCTCCCGAATTTCATGGCTGGTGCCGACGGTCAGAAATACGTCGTATTCGAAAACCAATCCCGGCGTGAGCGCGAAAGTTTTCAGCGGCGCGAAATACGAGCACGAGCTGGGAGCGGCTTGGTAGCGATAACAAGTCAGCCGCGTCGTCACCGGCACGAAGGCGCCGACGCCGAAATCTTTGTCGTCCACGTAAGCCGCCCAGTTCTCCGTCATGCGACGCGCTTCATTTGGCCAGCCGGGTTTCGAGCGGCTGACGGGTGCGCCGGTCCACGGTTTGTTGCCGTCGTAGAGCACCAGCGTCGCGAGGTCCGGCTCGGCGAAGAACGCCGGCAGTTCGTGGTCGGCGGGCGCGTGGGCGTGGCGGCCGGTGTAACGCATCGCGAAATGCACGCCGGCCACGTTGCCCTCCAGCGCGATGCGTTGCTCCATCGTCATCTCCGGCACGTCGGCACCGCTGGCCCAATGCTTCGGCATGGTCTTCGACTCCAGAGTCGTTGCGGTCGCTTTGAGTTCGAGAACTTTCGCGGCGTGGCCCTGCCAGTCGCCGCCTTGAACGGGATTCCAACGCCACGGTTTGCCGGCCCACTGCGAGCCGTCGCGATCGCCGTAATAAGATTGCTGCACCAGCCGGCCGTGATCGTAGTGGTTGAGCAAGTTGCGCGGCGAGCCGCTGCGCGAGAGCCACGCGATGCCGGCGCCGGAAGTTTTTTTCACGCCGAGCCGCAGTTGGCCGTTGTCGAGAAACACCCAGTCGTTGGTGCCGCCCGCCGCGACCGGCGCGGCGAGTTGTTCGGCGATCGCGCAAACCGGCAGTTCAACAGCCAGCGTCGCACTGACGATCAAGCGTTTCAGCTTCATGCTCGGCACGCTGCGTTACTTCGCCGCGGGTTTCGGCGGCTCGACTTGTTTCAGCGCTTCGGCTTGCGGCGTGCCCGGCGCGGGCCAGTCGGCGGGAATCGGAATGGTCACGTTGCCCGTCGCGGCCCATTCGGTGCCGCGCAACATCAGCGTGCGGAAGCCGGCGCCCGCCATCGGCTTCGGGTCGTGGCCCAGCGCGCAGTTGAACGCCCGGCCTTTGCCAAGCTGCGTCACCACCACCATCGGTTCGGCCGTGCCGCTGCCGTGCATGGCGGGATCGGAAAATGCCGTGGCCAGCACGTGGCCGGTCTGGTGCAGCAACTGGCGGTGATAGAGTTCGTCCTTCACGTGTTGAAAATCCGGCAGACCTTTCGTGACCGGATGTTCTTTGTCGGCGCTGGTGACAAGAAACGAATGCTGCGCGCCGTGGCCGCTGATGTTTTTGCCGGCGGCGTCTTTTTGCCACGTCAATCCGATGAGCTCGCCAAACTCCGGCCAATCCATCCACGCGGTGCTGGCGGCATGAAACAACACGAAGCCGTGCCCGGCGGCAACGTAATCGAAAAACGCCTTCTCGGTTGCCGCGGGCCAGCGGTGCCCTTTGACGTTCGGGTAGCTTGTGTAGTTGCACACGATGGCGTCGTATTTCGCAAACTCCGCCGGATCGAGGTTCGGCACGTCTTCGGTGACGGCCACGTTGAAACGTCCGCTGTCCTCATACATTTGTTTGAGAACGGGCGTGGTGGCTTTCCAATTATGGTTGTTGGCGCCGCTGAAAATCAGCAGGCGCAGTTTGGCCGACGGCTCCGTGGCGCGTGAAGGCTCAGCCGCTGCGCGAACAGCGAGAGCAACAAACACGGCAACGAGCACCTGGAACGTCATTGTTGATTTCATGGTTTTCCTTGGTTGTAGAGACGTGAAAGTTCTTCCGCCGCGAGCGCGCGCCGATAAATCGCCAGTTCGTCCATGCGACCGACGAAACTGCTCGGTTCGCGCGTGTAGCCCCAGTTGCCGATGACGAGTTCGTTCAAATCCATCGCCAACGAATCGCCGAAGTCCTGCTCGCTGACGCGCGCGCCGTTGAGGTAATGGCTGACCTTGCCGCGCGCGGCGTCGGCCACGACGGCGAGTTGCAACCACCGGCCCACGACGCTGGGGCTCAACGTTCCGTGCGCCAGCGCATGTCGGTCGCGGCCGGCCTGATCGGTTTTCACAAACGCGAGTGCCGCCGCCGGTCCGCGCGTCGGTTCCGGCCAGACCAGCCAATACACCTGGCCCGGCCCGACTTTCGGTGACAACAACAGCGTCTGGCGTTGATCGAAACCGGCATCGAATCGCACCCACGCCACGCAGCTCGCCGTCGCCAGTTTCAGCAAAGGAAGTGTGCGAATGAGATCGCCGACGCGGCGGAACTGCACCGCGTTTTTGCCGGGCCAGCGGCCTTCGGTCCACTCGCCGCCGACCAGCACGCCGTCGCTGCCTTGGGTGGCGGCGGGCGCGAGATTGCGGATGACGCCGAGATCGCGATCGGCATTTTCAAAATCGTAAAACAACACCAGGCTCGCATCGGTTGCCGCGCGCCGGCTCGACTCGCGCCAGCCGATGAGCCGTTGCGATTGCTGCGTCGCGGCCCGCGCGAACACGTCGCGCTCGGTCGGGAAAGTTTCCGGCGCGGCCGGCAGTTCTGTCAGCGCGCCGTCGAGTCCCAGTTGCGCCGCTTGTCCCGCGCGCAACGATCGGGCGACCGTCGCGCCTTGCACGTCCACCTTGCCGCTGAGCACGTGCAACTCGGCTTTGCCGTCGTCGGGCACGCTGACGCCGAAAACCGTTCCGCGGTCGATCAAGCGCCAGCCTTCCGTGAGCAGCGTGAAACCTTCCGCCACCGGCGGCACGGTTGCTATCACCCGGCCGCGTGTGACCAGCGCCACGCTGGCCGATTTGATTTCCAATTCCGCCGGGCCTTGCAGCACGACGCTTGCGCCGCTGAGGAACCGCAGCCGCACCAATCCGGTCTCAAGCCGCAGCGCGCCCGTCTGCAACCGGTCGCCCGCGCGCGGCTCTTCGCCGTTGCGCCACCGCGCGCCGGCGGTCTGTTGCACGACGGCGACTTCCAGGCGCGCCACCGCCACCGTCGGCGACGCGGGTTTGGCGCGGTGCCAAAGCAACGTCATTCCGACAGCGATACACGCTGCTGCCGCTGCAATTTGCCATGCTCGGCGCTGCCATGAAAAGCTGGGGTGCCGGTCGTAGCCGCCGACGTGAGGAGGCGGAACTGGTGTCGCTGGCAACGCGTCCGCCTCCTCACCTCGGCGGCTACCGTTGGCGATTTCCACTGTCTCTCGCTGCAAGCTCTCGTGTAACACCACGTGCGTTTCCGCCCGCTGCCAAAACCGCGCCCGATCCGCCGCCGAGTTGCGCAGGCGCGCCTCGAGTTCGGCGCGTTCCGAAGCCGTCATCTCGCCGTCAAGATGGCGATCAATCAACGCATCGAGCCGTTCGTCGTTCATGATTGTTCTCCCGCAAGCCGCTGTTCGATGCACTGGCGCAGAAACGTCCGCGCGCGCGACAACGCCACGCTGACGGCCGCCGGAGTCCAGCCGATCAGCCCCGCAATCTCACGCGGCTTATGTTCGTGCCGGTAAAACAACTCCACGATCCGGCGCGCTTGCGGCGCCAGTTTCTCCAGGCACCCCGGCAGTTCGGCCAGCTTCGTTTCATCGAACGGTTCGACGGGCGCGCTCGCCGCCAGCGCCTCGACCACATCGTCCGCAAACCGCTCCGCCGTCCGCCGGTGTTGCGCCTGCGCCTTCATCACCTGGAAGCGCGCGATCCGAAACGCCCACGCGATGAAGTTGCCGTTGAGGTCGAACGACTCCGCCTTGCGTTGCACCACGAGAAACGTTTCCTGCAACACATCCTCCGCCGCCGCGAAATCCCCCAGCAGCGACACAATGAGACCCTTGATCCGCGTTTGATGGCGGACAAAAAGCCCGAGCACCTGTTGGTGGTGGTCGTGAAGCATCGGCAGGAGATAAACCAAATTGCGGTAACCTTAGCAATTCAGGATATGTCGAGGAACTGGATAACAATCAGCGGTGTCAGCGCAGGGTGGTGAGGAGTGTGAATGTGTGTATCATGGCGTGGGTTCGGCGCGTTTGAGGCGATTCAGGATGTCGAGCGACTCCTTCTCAAGGATCTCGCCGGCGCGCGTGGTGAGATAGGAGTGCTCGCCAAACCAGGTTTCATAGCTGCCGCCGACGAAGGCTTTCGCCGTGGGCACGTAGCCGTGAGCGCCGTTGGTCTGCTCCGCGACCATCGTGTGCTTGAAGGGCGATTGCTTCTTGATGCTCAGCCCGATTTCACAGAACAGTTCGTCGGGATTGGTCACGATGGCGAAGTCGCCGCCGATGCGGATGCCGGTGATGAAGAACGGGTAGCTCGGCTTTGCCCGCTGCTTCATGTCGTTGAACGACTTTTTGTAATGCTCAAGTTGCCCAGGCCACTTCTGCGCGATGTCCGCCTCCTTGAGTTCCGGGTGCTCGCGTCCGGGCATCTGCAACTCGCGGCATTCGATCGCAAGCGTCGGCTTGGCGACGGGTTCGAGTTGTCCAAGGCACCGGATGATTTCCCCGCCGAGCTTTTCGCCGAAGACTTCGCGTTTCACGCTGTAGATGGGATTCACGTCACCGCACGCGCCCGGCAGAAACAGCGCGGGCACTTCATAGCCTAGGTGTTTCTGGATGAACTGCTGAACCTCGCCGGGATAATCCGCCGAGATGACAGAAGCCCGTGTGTTGGCGGCGTGACAGGCGAAGTTATACACCACCGCCTTGTATCGGCCGTCTTTGCCGATCACTGCCAGCACGTCGAACTCGGGATCGGCCAAGCCCTCCGCCGGGTATTTGTCCCGTTCCGCGGGAGCCAACTGCCATCGGTTCCAAGCGCGCCCATCTTTGATCACTCTACGGCACTCGCTCACGCCCTCGGCCTTGCCCCTCGCGGTTCCGAGCCGGCACGGCGTGAGATCGCGCGCCGCCATCGCCACCGCCTCGGCGATGGGCGTCACCAGTTGGTCTTTGTAATAGCTCCACAACGGACCGCGATGAGTGTGCGACGTGCAGATGATAACGTTGCTGGCAGGAATGCCGGTGGTCTTCTCGACTTGCTTGCGCGCCCGCACCACATGCTCCACGGGATATTTCAACGTATCCAAGGTGACAATCGCCACCTTCTGCCCGCCTGCCGTGAGGACCAGCGCCCTCGCATACAGCCGGGTGCCCACCGATTGTGACTTCAACAAAGTCGGCGAACCCGCGAGCACGACTGACTCAGTGGGCGTGATGTCCACGCTGCCGACACCCGCATCAAGATAGCCGTCGGCTGTCGCTGCTTTCAGCGGCGCGAGCAACAGCGCGGCGAGACTGAGGATGGCGGGTTTCATGGTTGTTGTTTCTTCTTCAGCTCTGCTCGGATGCTTTGCACCACTTGTTTCGCCAACACCGCGGAGCCGGCGGCGTGGAAATGAACGTTGCGCGGAATCTGGAGCTTCTCCTGTTGCGGTTTGACCAACGCCCAGAGGTCGTTGATGGCGACGCCTTCCTCGGACATCACTTTCTTCGCGACATCATTGTAGGGTTGTTCCGAGTCCTTCACATACTTCGCGGCGTCGGATTCCGGGACGGGCGTGGTGGTGGCGAAGATGAGTTTCGCGCCGGTCTGCTTCAGCCGCGCGATGATCTTGCGCAGGTTTTTCTCATACTCGGCAGGCGACACGTTTTGATGACCGCCGTTGGCGGGCGAGGCGTATTCGCCCTTGTCGTTCTTGTCGCGGTCATCGGCAAAGCGATACGACAGGTCGTGCAGGCCGTGGTTGAAATGGATGACGTCCCATTTCGCGTTCGCGCCTGCCAGCCAGCGTTCAAGGCCGTAGGAACCGAGCGCGGTCTTGGTGGAGCCGCAGTTGGCGGACGGCCGGTGGATGTTGGCGATGCCGGCGAGTTCCTTCCGCACGGCGAGCGTGTAGGCGATGGAAACGGAGTCGCCGATAATGAGGACGCGTGGCAGTTTCGGGTCGTCGGTGACGGGCGCAAACGCCGGATCACCTTTCTTTGCGGAACGCTCGCCAGCCTGAATCACACCCAGCGAGGCCAGCAGCAGGGTGATGAAAAACATGAAAGCTCGTTTCATTACTTGTTCTTCCTGGTGTCGGATCTGTGGTCACTCTGGATTATCGAGCGTCCAGTCTTCAAGTCACTGGCTTCCGGCTAGCGGCCCTCGATCACAAAGCTCACCGCGCCATCGGCATGATCGAAAGACAGCGTGATGGCTTTCGTGCCGGCATCCCAAGGTTTCGTCACGCGCATCCGGGCATCGTTGCCGTCCTCGACGGTGATCGTGGGGCGACGATTGCTGACAAAGGTGATGACGGTTGGTTTCGGCGCGCACCGGTATCGTTGGCCGGCGGTCTGGCCGTCGCCGTGGTAGCCGTTGGTTTGGAACCAAAACCGGTCACGCCCCTCACGCTTGCCGAAGATAAGATTCTGAAATGGAAGCACGCCTTCCATGAAGCGCAAGGCCTTGCCGTCGAGAGGCAGGCGGAAGGACTGATCGGCATCGCGGTTTTCGTTGCCGTTGAGGAAAAAACAACTGCCGTCCACTTCGACCGCGTAGGCCGTGTTGCCTTGAGGCTCGGGCGGATAGAGCGCGTCGAATGTCTCCTTCACGGCGGCGTCGGTGCGAATCTCCGCAAGCTTCATACGTTTCATCGCTTGCAACGGCTTCGCATCGGGATGCGGCAGGATGGGCAGACAATAATACCTCGCGGTGTTCGGCATGATCTCGCGCGTGAGACGGTCCGGCAATGTAGGTTCGCGGGGAAACATGCGGCCCGCGGCGGTCGTGCCGTTGTATTCTGGTGAGAATCCGCAGGTGTTCCGAAAGAGGACCGTGAACGGGTCATACGACTTCGGCGCGAATGCGGTAGGTTCGTCGAGATAGGTCAGGAAGAGGGTGAGCGGGTCATAGGTCCACGTTCCCCCGCTGGTCGGGTAGTCGCCGAAGGGATCCACGATGGCCTTGGTCTTGCGCAACACCGTTTCCTTCGATGGCACAATGTGATGTTCGCCGATGCCTTTAATGAAGGGATGAAGGTATTTGCGGAAGCTAGAATTGGCGTTGCCATCGCGATCAAAGCACAACGTGTCTTCGGCGAAGTTGATGGCCGCGCCTTGCGAGATGGCCCAGAGCCATTGTCGCAGGAAAAACGTGTAAGGCAGCTTGCGCACGTTCTGATCGCTCTTGTTGTAAGGCGGCAATTCGTTCGCGTGCCCGAATGAGGAATACGTCCAGACCCATTGATCGTTCCACATCCCGTAATTACCCACCAGTCCGGTCATCCACGCGCCTTGCAGGGCGCCGACGTTTTGAAAGGTCGCCCACGGCTTGGTGTTCTTGTGCATCGGCACCAGCCATTGGCCGAGGCGGTTGGCCAGCAAGTCGTCATAGTGCTTGTAGAAGAACCGCGTCCAATGCCCGCGGTTCCAGGTGCCTTCGGCGAGGATGAAGCGCCGCCGGTATTCCGCGCACACAGCGAGGACATTCATCAGCCAGGCGTCGGTGCGCGGATTATCGCCGCCGGTAAAAGCCCAAAAGGTCTCGCCGGTATCCACACCGATGCAGTTCGGACACGCGGCGAAGATGGCACGAATGTCCTCCGGTCGCGGACAGAAGCGTTCGGGCTCAACACTGGGCGCGCCGATTTCGATCAGGAAACGGTAACCTTGCCGGTCAAATCGTTTGCAAAACTCCAATGGCGTGTCGCCATCAAGGTAGTTCCAGTGTTTAACAGACAAGAGCAAGCTGACGACCGCCCATTGCTTGATGTCGTCCGGAACGATGGCCTTCAAGGTTGCCGCGACCTTTTCCGGTGTGTTCTCCGGTGCCTTGCGAAAGACCTTCTCCAGCACACCGAAGCCGAAGAGCGGCTCGGGCGCGTCGGCGCCGTGAATAGGGGTCAACGGCGCCAGCAACAGGGCAGCAATGAGGAGCATGAGGGCGCGTGACATGGACGTTTCCTTCACGGCGCGCGGAGGGGAATTCGCACGTTAAACGAATGCTCGCGTTTCTTGTCGGTGTCCGTGGCAAACAGCAGCACGGTCGGCTGGCCGTTCTCGAAGAAAAGCTGCGGGCGCTCCAGCGAGTTCTGCTTTTGCTTCTGGCCGCCTTCCCACACGATCTCCGTCGTCGCCACCAGCGGATGCTTCGCCAGCCGCCAGTCGAAGCCGTCGTCGGACTGCCAAAGCGCCGTGGACCGGCCCGCGCCAGTGAAATGGCCCGCGTTGTCCTTCACGATCGCCCAGAATCGCTGACCGTCGCTCCAGATGAACGGGTCCTCAGCGGCGAACTGCACGCCTTCCTTCACGAAGATCGGGTTCGGGTGCTTCTTGAACGGCCCCGTCGGGTTGTCGCTCGTCGCCACGCAGTGCAAGACCGGCCCGTAGAAGGGCGGCTTGCCCTTGTCGCCGACTGCCTTATAGACCATCAGATAACCGCCGCCGGGCCGCGCCGCCACGCTGGGATTGTTGCAGCAGGTCGCGTCATAAAATCCGGGCGTCGGTTCCAGCAACGGTTTGTCGGATCGCTGCCACGGCCCGTCGGGCGAATCCGCCACGGCCACGCCGATGCGCTGGTTGTTGCGGTGGACCCAGTTCAAGCCCTTCGTCTGCTCGCGGTCGCCGCGGTTGCCCATGTAGTAGATGTAGAACTTTTTCCCGAAGCGCAGCACCGTCGGGTTGTGCGTGCAGTGGCCGTCCCAGAATTTCTCGCCGCGCTCCGGCAACGCCACGTCCTTGTGCTTGAACGGCCCCAGCGGCGTGTCGCCGACGGCATGCGCGACCTCCGAGTGCGTCACCCAGGCGTTGTGGGCGAGCTTGCGCGGCCAGCGCGAGTAGAACAGGTGGCACTTGCCGTCGTCGCCCCGGACCATCGTGCCGCACCAGATGTAGTAATCGGGGTCAATGAACTTCGCCGTGGCCGGCGCGGGCAGGATCATTGCAGCGAAGTTGTAGTCCGATGAAAGGACGCAGGCCGGCAGCGCCAGCAGCAGGGCAGTGAGGGTCAGGAGCAGTTTCATTGTTTTGCCTTCGTCATGTAGAGATGGAACTCCCAGATTGTCGGGCCGCCTTGGGCGTCGGTGATGTTGAGGCGGACGATGCGGGCGGTGACGGGGGCGAACTTGACTTCGAGGTCCTTGCCGATGGCTTTGCCGCTGTGGAAGGTCTTCCAGTCGTCGCCGTCCTTGTATTGCAGATCGAAGGCTTTCACGCGCGCGCCGTAGTCCACGCATTCCTGGATGACGGCGCGGTCGAAGGTCTGCGGTTTGCCAAGGTCCACCTCCAGCCAGGACGCGCCGGTGCTGGCGTCGGTCGCCCAGCGAGTGTGCTCGTCGTCGTCAATCGCTTTGGCCGCGCCGTGGCGGTTGTCGTTCCGATACACGTTGGACGCTTTCGCCTTTTTGCCGGTCATCAGTGATTCACCGGTCAAACTGGCATCAATCGCATTGATCTCGATGGCGGGCCTGTCGAGTTCGAGCGTGACAATGGTGTCAATCGCCTGACGGTCGGATTTCGGCACGGCGATCTCGATGCCGTCGACCGTTTGTTTCACGGTCGCTTCGCCACCGGTGAGGACGCTGCTCTTGACGATCTTCGCAGGCAACGCGGGCAGCTTCAGCGTCTCCTCTGGCCACGCGAGGATGTGCAGATAGACCGTGTGGCCTTTGCGTGTGGAGACGACGTGCTTGGCCGGCTTGAACGGCCCGCCGCGCGTCGCGTAGATCGTGCCGCCGTATTTCGCCAGCCACGCGCCCATTTCCTTGAGGCGCTCGACTTGCCGGCCTTCGATCTCGCCGGTCGGCATCGGGCCGATGTTGAAGAGCAGGTTGCCGTCGCCGCCGGCGGTGCGGATGAGCACGTGGAGGCACTCGGCGAGCGTCTTCATCTTGTCTTCGGGCTTCCATGCCCATTGATGGCAGATGGTCATGCAGGTCTCCCACGGGCGCGTGTCCTGGTATTTGCCGACGCGCTGCTCGGGCGTGTCGTAGTCGCCCGCGAACTGGCCCGGCTCGCTGGTGCCGGCCATGCCCGCGCGGGCCTTGGAGACGCGGTTGTTGATGATCAGCGAGGGCTGGAGTTTGCGCAGGAAGGTGTAGAGGTCGGCGCCACGCTCGACGGTCCACGGCTTCTCCCATTCGCCGTCGAACCAGAGGATGCCGAGCGGGCCGTAGTTCTGGAGAAGCTCGGCGAGTTGGTTCTTGAGGTATTGGTTGTAGCGATCCATGTCTGGCGAGGGTTTCTGCGACTTGCCGCCGGGACTGCCGAGCGGGTAGTCGGGATGCCACCAGTCACAGATGGAATGATAGGCGCAGAACAACAGCCCGTGTTTGCGGCAGGCGTCGGCAAGTTCCTTCACGACGTCGCGGCCGAACGGCGAGCGCATGATGTTGTAGTCGGTAAACTCCGTCGCCCACATGCAGAAACCGTCGTGGTGTTTGGTGGTGAAGACGACGTATCTCATGCCGGCGTCCTTGGCGATGCGCGCCCATTCGTCAGCGTTGAACTTCACGGGATTGAACTGCCTGTAGAGGCCGTCGTATTCCTCGACGGACACCTCCTTGCCACGGGACCAACCAATCTCGGTGCCCTTGAGGCTGACCGGCCCCCAGTGGATGAACATGCCGAAGCGCATCGCCTGCCAGCGTTGCATGGCGGCCGGATCGGGTTTCAACGACAGAGGTTCGGTGTCGGCTGCCTTGCTTTGCCAACTCCTCAACACCTTCATCGAGCGCGTGAGATGATCGCGAGGCTCATCGGGCACGCCGTAGCACATCAGCCCGACAGGGCCGTGATAGCCGATTTCATTAAGCGCCGTCAGCAACGCGCGGTTGTCGAAGTCGCCCTTGTCGAGCGGCTGAATGAGGCCGTGGGTCCACGTCTTCGCGTCGCGTTGCGCGCCGTTGATGGTGACGCAGAAGAGCTTCGCCGCGTTCTCGCGCAGCAACGGACGGTAATCCATTTCACCATCCACTTTCAGCCAGTGGCAAAGGTTGAAGTTGAAACCAACGTGCGGATGGCTGGCCTTGCGGACGACCTCGACGACGAACGGCACGCTCTCGGTCCAGTTGTTGACGTGGTTGTAGATGGAGATGCGCACGCCCGCCTCTGCCGCCGCGTCGCCAAGGTCGCGCAGCACCTTTACAGCCGGTTGCATGCCTTGCGGGTCGCCAGGTTTGAGGCCGCCAAGCAATACGCTGACGGTGGCGGGGCGGCCTTTGAGTTTGCGAATGGCCGCCAGCAACTTCGGGTCAGGAGCGGTGGGTTTGGCCGGGTTGACGTTGACGGAGGCCCAAAACATGAAAGCCTGCAGCCCGGCGTCGTCGAGGAGCTTGAGATTGGCTTCGAGTTCGTTATCGGGAAGCAGCGGCAAACCGATGCCGTCATAGCCGAGTTCTCGCAACAACTTTGCCTGCTCGGCGAGCGGGCGCGCCTTGACCTTGGGCACGCCCATCTCGATGCAGTAAGCGTAGAACTTCCGCGGCGTCTTCTCCGACGCGGGGAGCTCCGGAGAAATGATGGAGGTTGCGAGACAGACGGCGAGCAGGTGGCAGGCTTTCATGAACCGCAGCTTCTAGCGCAAACCCGCCGCCTTGCAAAGCTTCATCGCAAAACAGCCATGATCGCAGGTGGACTCAGATGGACGCCAACGGAAACCTCACACACCGCAACCCGCCATGATTCTTCGCCACTCTTTCCGTGTTG
>Ga0233425_10008643_pt1 | contig 13380 bp, 10 predicted proteins | sample Watercolumn_Towu_2_FD_181712 | JGI IMG/M metagenome (GOLD analysis project Ga0233425, IMG submission 181712) | Freshwater microbial communities from Lake Towuti, South Sulawesi, Indonesia - Watercolumn_Towuti2014_140_MG | ecosystem: Environmental > Aquatic > Freshwater > Lake | place...
GGACAGGAGCGCTCAATTCTGGCGACCAACTCGTTGAAACATCAGGCGCCTGGCCCTCACCCTAAATCCCTCTCCCGCAGGGAGAGGGACTTGTGTAGATACCTCTGCCCACAGGGAGAGGGTTCCAGATTTCGACCCCATGGGCTCTGGCTCCTTCTTACGAGAATTCCGGGAAGTTATTTTTGACCAAATCCTTAACGGGTCAGGCTGACCGACCCTGCCTGAATCCGCCGAATGGCGTCGATCAACGCATCGACCTCGGCACAGGTGTTGTAGAACGCCAGGGAGGGACGCACCGTGGCTTCCAGGCCGAAGCGGCGCAGGATGGGCTGGGCGCAATGGTGGCCGGCCCGCACCGCGATGCCTTCCCGGTTCAGCGCCTCCCCGACTTCCACCGCGCCGAAGCCGTCCAGCACGAAGGACAGCACGCTGGCCTTCTCCGCCGCCGTGCCGATCGGCTTCAGGCCGGGGATGGTCCGCATCCGCTCGGTGGCATAGACCAGCAGGGCGTGTTCGTAGCGGGCGATGTTCTCCATGCCGATGCGCTCCACATAATCCAGCGCCGCCCCCAGGCCCACCGCATCGGCGATGTTGCCGGTACCCGCCTCGAAGCGGCTGGGCGCCGGCTGGTAGACAGTCTTTTCGAAGGTGACGTCCTGGATCATGTTGCCGCCGCCCTGCCACGGCGGAGTGCTGTTGAGCAGGTCCAGCTTGCCCCACAGGGCACCGATGCCAGTCGGCCCGAACACCTTGTGGCCGGAAAACACGAACCAGTCACAGCCTATGCTCTGCACATCCACCGCCATGTGGGACACCGACTGGGCCCCGTCCACCAGCACCTTGGCGCCGTGGCGGTGGGCGATCTCGGTCATCTCCGCCACCGGCGTCACGGTCCCCAGGGCGTTGGAGACCTGGGTGAAGGACGCCAGCTTGGTGCGAGTGGTGAACAGCTTTTCGTACTCGTCCAGCAGCACCTGGCCGCTGTCGTCCACCGGGGCCACCTTGAGCCGGGCGCCCTTCTCGGCGCACAGCTGCTGCCAGGGCACGATGTTGGCGTGATGCTCCAGCCAGGTGATGACGATCTCATCCCCCGGCTCGATGTAGCGCCGGCCCCAGGATTGCGCCACCAGGTTGATGAGTTCCGTGGTGCCGCGGGCGAACACAATCTCGTCGCTGGAGGATGCCTTGAGGAAACGCGCCACCTTGTTCCTGGCCGCCTCGTAGGCGTCCGTCGCCCGTGCCGCCAGCTCGTGGGCAGCCCGGTGGATGTTGGAGTTTTCGTGGCTGTAGAAATAGGCCAACCGGTCGATTACCGCCTGCGGCTTCTGGGTCGTCGCCGCATTGTCAAACCAGATCAGCGGTTTGCCGTTCACCGTCTCCTGCAGGATGGGGAAGTCCCGGCGCACGAGGTTGACGTCGAAGGCCGGATGCGCGGTAGTCGAACCCACATTCAGACCAGGCTCGACCTCGCGGGTCTCCAGATAGGGCTGCGGGGCCGACGCAGTCGCGGCGCGGGATTCGTTCAGGAAGTAGAAGGCCCCCTGGCCCGCCTCACCAGTAGCTGCCAGCGGCGAACCCTGGGGCGCTGCGGCAGCGGTCGCCTCGGAGCCCGGAACACCGCCCCCGCCGAACGGCGAAGGGGACCAACCCCAATCCGGCACCGGCTCCAAATCCGGACTGCGCGGCGCCACGCTCAGATCGCCTGGAGTTCGCAGCGGCGCGGCATCAGCGGTGCCGAGGAAATAAAACGGCAAACCGCCGGCATCCTTGCTCACGCCGCTTCCGCCGGTCTGCGGCTGCACCTGGGTGAAACCCAGCAGCCGCCTCAGATCCGCCTCCTCGGGAGAACCGAAGCCGGCCGGTCGCGGAATCAGGCTGGCCACCGGCATCGATCCGGCTTCGAAGCCCGGTGTCACCGGAGGCGGCGACACCAGCTGGGCACCCGGCGACGAGGAGCGCCCCGGCCAGGAACGGGGACCCGCCACCGAGATGGCACTGGGGATGACCGAACTGAGGCTGGGATCGGCGCCGTAACGGTCCGGACGCGGCGGGACGCCCGACTGCGGCGCGACCGGCAGTGCATTGGACTGGTCGGAGATCACCGCCTCCGGCACCGCCAGCGCCACCGGGCCGGGACCGCTGCCGCCACTCGCCGCAGGGGCGGTGCGCAGCTGGCGCTCGCCGGCCAACCCGGCGCTGGTACTCCCCGCCATCGGACTGGCCGAGCCCAGGCTGTTTCCCCCGCCGGGCAGTTCGGCGAACAGCTCGTTGGCGATCTTCTCCAGCAGGGCCGGATCGGGCACGCCCGCCGCTGCCGTATTACTTGGTGTACTTGGGCTGGTAGTCATGGTATTTGCTCACGTCCACGTCATCGAGTACGGCCAGGGCATCGTCGGTCAACACAGCCAGGGAGCAATAGAGCGAGACCAAGTAGGAAGCGATGGCCTTGTGGTTGATGCCCATGAACCGCACCGACAGCCCCATGCTCTGCTCGCCCGGCAGATTGGGCTGGAACAGGCCCACCACGCCCTGGCGGCTCTCGCCGGTACGGACCAGGATGATGCTGGTCTTGCCCTTGTTGACCTTGATCTTGTCGGAAGGCACCAGGGGGATACCGCGCCAGGTGATGAACTGCGAGCCGAACAGGCTGACCGTCGGTGGCGGAACGCCGCGGCGGGTGCATTCCCGGCCGAAAGCGGCGATGGCGGCGGGGTGAGCCAGGAAGAAGGCCGGCTCTTTCCATACCTTGCTGATCAGTTCGTCCAGATCGTCCGGGGTGGGCGGCCCGGCCAGGGTCTTGATGCGCTGGGTCTTCGCCACGTTGTTCAACAGACCGTACTCGGCGTTGTTGATCAGCTCGCTCTCCTGGCGCTCCTTGACGATCTCAATGGTGAGCCGCAGCTGTTCGCGAATCTGGTTGTGGGGGCTGCTGTAGAGGTCGGACACCCGTGTGTGGACGTCGACCACGGTGTTGACCGCGCTCAGCATGTATTCCCTGCCCCATTCCTCGTAGTCGACGAAGGTCTGGGGCAATTCGCGCTCGTCGCGGGCCGAGCAGTCGACGGTGATGGCGGTTTCGTCCTTGACCCGGTTGACCCGGTAGATGCCCGCCTCCACCGGCACCCACTGCAGCAGGTGAACCAGCCAGCGCGGCGTGATGATCCCCATCATGGGGACGGTCTTGGTGGCATTCGCCAGAGTGCGCGCGGCGACGTCGCCTAACGCGGTATGGCCTTCGTGGATATCCGACATGATGTGCTCCTGATTGTTGATTGCGTATGTTCACTGGCCTCCCTGACCGGCTAACTCTCCTGGCTTCGCCGACGGGGTTTGGAGCCAATTTGGTGGCGCTCCGCGCAGTTTATTAATGTGGGTTCTCGGACCCACGGCCGAGGAACTTTCTTTTGCTCGGCCAAAAGAAAGTTCCCAAAGAAAAGGCCGCCCGGCAGTCGCGAAAGCCCCTTGCGCTCCTAGCTTTCGGCGGGGTCCAGCGACGGGGCTCCTGCCCCGACGCTGGAGCGATTCATCCCTGAATCGCCCCTCCGGGCCTGATCCGCCGAAAGCTCCGGTGCTCGGCGCGACTGAACGGGAGTTGAAGATCAAGAGCCTCGCCCCTCTACCGCTTCAGTTCCTGATACGGCTGCTTTCAAGGAACACCGAAAATCAGATTCCCCCACCCCCCTCGAAAAAATCATCGCGCACCACCGCCTGGGTGATGACGCTGCCGGGCGGAACGCTGCGGGTCAGCCAGACGTTGCCGCCGATGGTGGAGCCGGCGCCGAGGGTGATGCGGCCCAGGATGGTGGCACCGGCATAGATCACCACGTCGTCCTCGACGATGGGATGGCGGGCGTTGCCTTTGAGTAGGTTGCCCTGCTCGTCGGTGGGGAAGCGCTTGGCGCCCAGGGTCACGGCCTGGTACAGCCGCACCCGGTCGCCGATCACGGCGGTCTCGCCGATCACCACGCCGGTGCCGTGGTCGATGAAGAAGCTGCGGCCGATCGTGGCGCCGGGGTGGATGTCGATGCCGGTGGAGGAGTGGGCGATCTCGGAAACCGTGCGGGCCACCAGGCGGGCGCCCAGACGATGGAGCTCATGGGCAATGCGATGGTGGGTGACTGCCGTGATGCCGGGATAGCAGACCAGCACCTCGTCCACGCTGAGGGCTGCCGGATCGCCCTGATAAGCCGCCTCGATGTCGGATTCCAGCAGCAGCCGGATGGAAGGCAGGCGGGCGGCGAACGACCGGGTGATGTCGGCCGCGCGCTCGGCCACGTCCGATTCGGCAGCGCCCTGCTGCTCGGCGACGAAACGCAGCTCGCGCCGGACCTGGTCGTAAAGTGCGCGCAGGGAGGCATCCAGGGTGTGGCCGACGAAATAGTCGACGCCTTCGTCGTTCAAATCCCCCGATCCCAGCCGGTTGGGGAACAGCACCGTGGACAAATCCTCGATGATGCGGCCCAAGGCCTTGCGGGAGGGGAGCTTGGGCGGATTTCCGGCGCGCTGTCGGGTCACCAGGGAGCGGTCCCGCAGTGCCCGCAGTTCCCCCACTACCGCCTGGATGTTCCAGCCGGCCGCTACGGTCACCGGTGCAGCGCCGGCGGCGGTTTCAAACGGCTTGTCCGTTCGCATCGAACACTCCCTCGAACAGGATGGAACTGAGATAGCGCTCGCCGGAATCCGGCAGGATCACCACGAGGGTCTTGCCGGCCGACTCCGGCCGCCGGGCGATCCGAGCTGCAACGGCCGCGGCGGCGCCGCAGGAGATGCCGGCGAGGATGCCCTCTTCCCGCGCCAGCCGGCGAGCGTAAGCCACCGCCTCGTCGTTGCTCACCTGCTGGACTTCGTCCACCAGGGACAGGTCCAGCACCTCCGGCACGAAGCCGGCACCGATGCCCTGGATCTTGTGGGGACCGGGCTTCAGGGTCTCGCCATTGCGGCTCTGGGTCAAGACCGGACTGGCCTCCGGCTCCACCGCCACCGACAGGATAGGCTTGCCGCGGGTCTGCTTGATGTGCCGGCTAACCCCGGTGATGGTGCCGCCGGTGCCGACCCCGGACACCAGGATGTCGACGGCTCCGCCGGTGTCTTCCCAGATCTCCGGCCCGGTGGTGCGCTCGTGGATGGCCGGATTGGCCGGGTTCCTGAACTGCTGCAGCAACACGTAGCGGTCCGGATCGGACGCCGCGATCTCCTCGGCCTTGGCGATGGCGCCCGCCATGCCGCGCGCACCTTCCGTCAGCACCAGCTTGGCGCCGTAGGCGATCAGCAGCTTGCGCCGCTCGACGCTCATGGTCTCCGGCATGGTGAGGGTCAAGGGAATCCGCCGGGCGGCGGCCACGAAGGCCAGGGCGATGCCGGTGTTGCCACTGGTGGGTTCCACCAGCTCCTTGCCCGGCCCCAGCAGGCCCCGCTGTTCAGCGTCCCACACCATGGCCGCGCCGATCCGGCACTTTACCGAATAGGCGGGATTGCGGCCCTCGATTTTGGCCAGCACGGTGGCGGGCGCGCCGTCGGTGACCGAATTGAGCCGCACCAGCGGGGTGCGGCCGATGGACAGCGAGTTGTCTTCAAACCAATGAGCCATGGGCATTTCCTTCCTGCCGGGACTTCGCCCGGAAAATCGGCAATAAAAAAGCCAGCGGCCCCTGAGGGCTCACTGGCTTCCGGTGGTCCGGTCAGCGCCGTAGCTGATTTGTGAAGTCTGGTCGCGGGGTTGTCCGAGGGCATCCCATGGATTGGGTCTGCCCGCGCCGCGTTGAAATCAGTGTGTCTTCGTCCATCCCGCCAGTCAATCGCCCGCGGCGAAAATTTACGGCGGACAGCGTGGATGCGGGCGGCCGCAGCCTCCCGTCCTCCGGTCGCGGCTGAAGCCGCTCCTACCCCTCAAAAATCATACGCCAACCGGAAATCCACCCGCTGCTGGCCGGGATCGACCGAACCCTGGCGATGGAAGGGGTAGGACCAGTCCAGCTCGCCCGACAGATGCTTGAACACCTGCATGCGCAGGCCCAGGCCGGCGGAAGCCATGCGGTAATAGCTCGCCGTCCCCGGCAGCGGATCCAATATCCATAGGTACGCCCCGTCCACGAAGCTGAGCAGCCGAAAGTTCTGGATGGCGTCCGACACGCCCGCCAGCAGGTTGGGGCTATGCAGTTCCAGCGACAGGTTGATGCCGTGATCGCCCAGCTGCTGGGTCTGGTGGTAACCGCGCACGCTCTGCGGCCCGCCGGCGGCGAACTGTTCGTTGCTGATCAGCGGCGATTCGCTGACCTGGATCGAGGCGCGGCCGGCCAGCCGGAAGTCTTCCGGCAGCAGTTGCTGGTGCTTCAGGTCGGCGGTGAGGAACAGGTAGTTGGGTCGCGCCTTGGATCGCTTGTTGGCGAACTCCTGCTCGTCGTTGCCTAAGTGCCGCACCGAGAAATGCGCCGCCAGATTGAGCGAGGTCACCGTCTGCTCGCTGCGCCAGCCGGCATCGTAACCCGCCAGGAAAGAGGCATAGCCGATGGGGGTGCGGCCGGTATCCTGGCCCGCCAGGGTGATGGCCTGATCGAAGTTTTTGTAGTCGAACCCTAAGGTGGCGTTGTGCAGGAAGCTTTCGGTCGATTGCAGCGGCTTCACCAGCCGCGCCCCGTAGATGGAACCGCTGCCCACCACCGCCGTGCCGCCGACATTGGCGCCCAGCTGAGTGTTGGAGCCGATGCCGACGCCGTACACGGCCAGCCGGCTGTCCCACAGCCCCGTCGGCAGCACATAGGTGCCGGACCACACCTGCACCTCGTCGCTGGCCTCGGGCGACGTCTGATACTGCAAGGACACGCTGTGGAAGCGCTGCCACAGGTTGTCGTAGCGCAGCGATCCGATCACCCGGGTCAGGCTGGTGTTCTCGGTATTGCGGGTGTTGACCTCCACGCCGCCGTGCAGCGGCAGCTCGTCCGCCACCTTCAACTCCACTTCCATCCTGCCGGGGGTCGAACCGGCCCGGAAGATGGGGGTCACGCTGCGATCGGCCGACTGCTTCGCCAGATCGTCCATCTGCTTCTGCACCGTGGGCATGTGGGGAACCTGGCCCTCCGCCAGGGCCGGCACCGCCTCGCGGATCTTGCCCAGGGCGTAGTAGCGGGAGCCTGAAATGTGCAGATCCTCCACCGTGCCTTCCACCACCTTTAGCACCACCCGGCCCTGATCCACGTCCTGCTCGGGAATCTCCACCACCACGGTGACATAGCCGGCCTTGCGGTAGGCAGCCTCCAGGGCGGCGCGGGCCTGTTCGACGTCATCGACAGTCTTGTCCGGTCCCAGGAAGGGATAGATCGCCGTCTCCACCGCCTCCTGGTCCAGCACGGTGTTGCCGTCGATCTGGAAGTCCAGCACGTCGAAACGGGGCTTTTCCTCCGCGGCGGCAGCACTACTAAGCCCCTCTCCCTGTGGGAGAGGGGTTGGGGTGAGGGCCTGGGCGCCCTGTGCTTGCGACGAAGCATCCGAAACATCAGCCGCTTCAGCCCTCACCCTGCCCTCGTCCAGAGGGAGAGGGTTCCGATTCTCTGGAAGTGGCTGCGAACCTGTGGGAGCGGGCTCGACCTGAGCCATGAGTACCACAGGCCAGAGCATGCTGGCGACCAGCCAACCCCGCTTCATTGGTCATCCTCGTCTTCACCTTCGGTGGCCGACGTCGGACCATCGGCCGGAGACGGCGCCGGAGCCTGCGGCTCGAAGGTTCGGGTTTTGAGGTGCTTGATCTGATAGCGGTATTCCTCGGCAGCCGCCTCGGCCTTGACGCCGGCCAGGCCCGTGAAGGGTTCCAGCTCGCTCAGGGATTCCCAGACAGTTTTGTCCTGATAGCGTTTGACGACATCCCTGTTGACCTCCGTCAGCTTCCGGTTGCGCTCGCCACATTCGCCGATCCACTGTTCCCGCTCCTGCACCGCGTTGACCAGCAACTCGTTGTCGGCGCGGATGTCCTTGGCCTTGGCGATCACCTCGCGGTGCTTCTGCAGCAGGGTCTGCTCCCGGTCACGGTAGCGGGCGGCCTGGGCATCCATGTCGCCCCGCAGCTTCTCCGCCTCCCCCTTGTGACGCTCGGCGTCCGCCTGCACCGACGGCAGTTTTTCAGTGGCCGCTTCCAGGCCCTTGATACGGGTTTCCAGGGCGGCCTTCTCCTGCAGCCACTGAGCCTTTTCGGCCTCCAGGGCGGCTTTCTCCTGGGTCAGCTGGCGCACCACACCCTGGGCCTTGCGCAGCACCTGCTGAACCCCGGAATCCTGGTCCTTGGCCACGGCGGCGGCTTCGGCCGCCCAGAAGCCCAGGGCCAGCACCCCGGCAACACGGATGGTCTGGTTCATGGCGGCCTCCTCAGAATCGCGCGTTCAGGTCCAGGTTGACGGTGTCGATGTCGTACCGCTTGCCGGTTCCGGCCACCATGTCGTCGGAATGGCTGATGGAGCCGGTGCTGAACCAGCGCAGATTGAGCCAGGTATTCCGCGCCAGGCCGTACTGGATGCCGGCCACCCAGCCCTTGGCATTGGTGCCGCCCTGGTGGAACACCGAGTCGGTGAAGGCATCCAGCACCGCGTCGCGCTCCAGATAGCGGTAGGCCAGATAGAGGTTCCAGTCGTTGAAGTGGCGCACCTCCGGATGGCCCACGTCCACCCGCAGCTGGAAGGCATTGGTCTTGGGCTCGATGATGGTGCCGATTTCGCGGGCGATGCGCCGCTGGTTGAACCCCAGGTTCTTGGCGTAATCGGCGGTGAACAGCACATGGGTGGGTGCGAAACCGGCGTAGTCATAGGTGGCCGTGGCGTTGAACACGCTGAAATCGGTCGCCAACCCGACCCGGCAGATGTTGCCGTTGCCGCAGTCGGTCTGGTTGCCGTCGTCATTGATGGCGACTAGGGAATTGCCCTTCTGGATGAACTGCGGCGCGGTCCAGTCGTATTTGCGGCTGTTGAGAGAATTGCGCCGCGCCCTAAGGTTGTGGAAGTCGTAATAGGAGGCCGCCACGGTCAGCCGCTGATCGTCGAACACCAGCCAGTCGGCGCCCAGCTGGCCTCCGAACATCCATTTGTCGGAGGTGGAGAAGTTCACTTCCTCGATGGGGAACACACCGAGGGTGGCGAAGACGCTGTCCGGAGTCTGGCTGCCCTGGTTGACACCGAACCGGGCGGTAGGCTCCGGCGCCTTGTAGTTCTTGACCGCCGGATCGCCCTGGTTGAAACGCCAGCGGAAGCTGCCCGCCAAACCTTCCATGCTCAAGTCCGGGTCGTACACCACGTCGGTGGACACGAAGGGATTGGCGAAGCGGCCGCCGTAGACGCTGAACCAGTCCCGCCCCTTGGCGTCGACGAAATCGTATTGCAGGAAGGCACGGTCGATGGCGAACTGGTAGGACTGGCCGGTGTTGCCCAGGGTCTGGTCGTTGGACACCGGGTTATTGATGTTACTGGTGGCGAAGCGGAACCCGCCCTTGATGTGGTCGGTGATCTGGGCGTCGAAGCCCACCCGGAACCGCTCCCGCAGCCGCAGGCGGTCGACGCGGTTGTTGACGAAGGCCTTGTTGAGAGCCGCCGCCTGGGTGACGCCGCCCTCGTCGTTGATGTGCAGCCAGTCCAGCGCCAGGGCGTTCTGGTCGCTGTAGAACTCATCCGCCAGGCGGATGCGCATGTCGAAATAGGGCTTGATGCGGCTCACCCAGTCCGGCAGCGCCGCCGGTATGCCCCACTTCTCTTCCCTGGCCTGGGCCTGCACGTCCTTGGCAACGTCGGCCCGCAGTTCCGCCCTGACCTGTTCGCGGATCTCCTTCTTGACGATTTCCGGGACATAGCTGACGTGCATGGACTTGCCGGGTTTTTTCCCCGTCTCGGAATTCGCGAGGGCACCGGCGGGCTTGGCGGACACCTGGGTTTTCTCCACCTCGGCGGCCTCTTCCTCGGCCGCTTTCACCAGTCCCTTGCCCTCGTCCTGCTTGAGCACGCCCCGCTGCACCAGCAGGTCCACCAGGTTGACGAAGGTGGATTTCTTGACCTTGAGGATTTCCTCCGCCTGCTCCGCGGCGGCCAGGGGAGCGGTCAACGAACCGGCCAGGAGGCCGGCCAGGAATTTGTATGCTGTCGTCATCGGTACGTCTAACGGTTGGTGTCTTTCGAATCGCGGTCACAGCCGCGAGCTGAGCCTCAGCCGCACCGGCTGCGGCATGGATTCCGGCGGCGCCTTGCCCACCCCGGCGCGCAACCTCGGGAGGACGCCGCGAATCGCCTGATCCACATCGGCCTTGCCGCTGCCGAAGGCCAGCTCGGCCCGGCTGACCCGGCCATCGGGACCGATCCACAGTTCCAGCACCACCGCGTAGCCGGACTTGCGCGCCGCGCTGTCCGCCAGAAGGCCCTGCAGTTCGCCTTCCACCGCGCGCTTGAGCTGGCCGCCATACCAGAGGATGGCGCTGCCCCCGCTGCCGCCCAGGATGGAACGCCCGCCCTTGCGGCCGGCCAGGCCGAAGGCATCGGAGCCGGCCGTGCCGTCGGCATCCAGTCCCAAATCTTCGGCAGGCGGCTCGTCAGCCTCTTCCGGCGCAGGTTCCGGTTCCTTCTCCGGTTCCGGCTCCTCGATCTTCTCTTCCTTCACCTCCGGCGGCGGGGGCGGAGGCTGCTCCGGCGGCGGCGGGGGTGGGGGCGGCTGCAGCACGGTGATCTGCTGCACCACCCGCTTGGTCTGGGGCGTCTTGTGAAAAGCGTCCTTCAGCAGCCACACCGCCACCGCGATCGCCAGGCTCAATAGCATCCCCAGCAGCACCGGCAGCCGGCGCAGCCATGCGTGTTTCGATTTCATGATCCCGATTACGTCGCAACGCGGTCGATCCCGGAGCCATAGGGTGGGTTAGGCACGCATCCGCGAAGTCCCGGCCGGCAACCGACGGCGATGGTGCGTGCCGTAACCCACCGTGGCGGCGCAGATGAGGTATACCGGTGAAATCCGTCCATCACTTCACCAATTTCTGGGTCACCAGGCCCAACTGGGTGATCTCCAGCCGGGTAACCACATCCAGCACCTCGATGACCTTCTGGTACTGGACGGAGGCATCGGCCTTGAGCACCACCGGCAGATCGGGGGTGGCGGCCTTGTACTGGGACAGCCGGGTCTCCAGTTCCTGGATGGAGACCGGATAGGTGTCCAGGTAGACGGTGCCGTCGGGGGTGATGGAGATGGCCTTGGTCTTGGGCTTCGACAGCGACGGCGTCGAGCTGGCCTTGGGCAGGTTGACGTTGATGCCCTGCACCGTGGCGGTAGTCATGATGATGAAGATCAACAGGAGCACGTAGGCCACATCCAGCATCGGGGTGATGTTGATGTCGTCGTAGACCTTCTCCTCGGATTCGACCTTCATCGGCTCAGCCCCCCGCCCCTTGGCGGGCCACCTTCAGGGCCAGCAGCGCCAGGAACTCGTCGGTGAACACCCGCATGTCGGCGACGATGTCCTTGATGCGGGTGAGCAAGTAGTTGTAAGCGAACAGCGCCGGGATCGCGACCGCCAGGCCCGCCACCGTGGCCAGCAGGGCCGCGGCGATGCCGGGGGCGATGGAGTTGATGTTGACGTCGCCGGTGGCGGCGATGGTGGCGAAGGTGATCATCACGCCCACCACCGTGCCCAGCAGCCCCAGGAAGGGTCCGCCGGCGATGGCGATGGTGAGCAGCACCATGTTGCTGTTGAGGCGCTGGGACTCCCGCACGATCTGGCTGTCCAGCCGCACCCGCAGCAGGTTCCAGGCTTCCTGGGGAACCTCCTGGTCGGCATCCCCCAGGCACAGTTTCAATTCATGGATGCCGGCGTGGTAGAGGTGGTATAGGGTCGAACTCTGGTAATGATCGTGCTTGCCCACCAGGGCCGACACCAGATCCGATTCGCTCAGTTCCTTGTCTTCCTCGCTCTCCTCCTGGTCCAGCGCGCCCACGTTGCGTGGATCCAGTTGGCGGTACTGCGCCATGAAGGCGCCGTTGTCCTTGACGATGCGGGAGATCACCAAGCCCTTGCTGACCATCACCAGCACCGCCACCACGAACATGATTCCGGTGAGGCCGATGATGACCCAGCCGTCCAGGGTGACGTTCTGCACGATCACCATGAAATGGCCGTCGCCACCGCTCTCGCCCGATTCATCCTGGCCGAAACCCAGCACCGCGAAATCGGGGCTCTGGCTGCGAAAGCTCAGCTTGATCCAGTCGGCACTGCGAGCCGTCGCGGCGACCTGCACCTCATCCAGCAGGCCGGTGAAACCACGGCCGATGGCGAGATTCGGGTTGAGGGCGGTCAGGCTGATGGGCGCGGAGCCGGTTGCGATGCCATCCACATAGAGCTCCAGCGTGTCGGACCGGGCCACCACGGCCACGTGTTGCCACTTTCCCGTGATCAGGTTGGCGGCCGGTGTGGCCGTGCCGTTCCATCGAGCGGCGAGGGCGGTGCCGTCCACGACCAGGTCGATGCCGTTGGCCTCGTTGCGGGCTTCCAGCAGACTGGCTGCGGTTTGGGGCTGGTCGATCTTGAGCCAGGCCGAGAAGCTCCAGCCCTGGTCCGGAGTTATGGCCAGCTGGGGGGCGGCGTTGACCGTAATCGGGCCGGCCCCGCTGAAGCGCGCCGCGGCGCCGATCCAGCCGGCCGGGTCGATTGTCGCCTTGGAATCAGTGGCGTGGCTTTGATAGGCCGTGGCATCCTGCGGCAGGGTTTCCCCTTCCCCGAAGTGGTAGACCAGCCCTTGGGCGGTGTCGTAGACGCCCTTGCCGTCGGAACCGTCGGGCGCATCGGCGTTGCCGTAATACAGCCAGAACCCGTCGGTGCTCACCCCGCCGCGCACCTCCGGCAGCTTCACCCACACCAGGCCCAGTTCGTTGAAGGCGTCGATCTTCTCCACCTGGTGCTTCAGCGCGGTCTTGTCGTCCTTGAGGAAGCGGATGTCGCGGCCGTTCTCCGCCAGCTCCGCGAAGTAGCCGAAGTTGCCGGCATGCAGCCGGATCAGCAGCGGGAAGTCGGTCACCGTGCCCTGGATATCGGCTCCGGTCGCCGCGGCATCCACCGTGACCTGCCGCCGGGACGCCCAGTCTTCGTTCCACCAGGCGAGGGTGGTGGCGGGGAATTGCAGCGTCAGGATGATCAGAACTCTAAGGTACGTCGTCATTTGCATCGGATTTCAACAATTCGGAATCGCTGCGCGATGGCCATTTGAATCGGGGTCTCGCCCCCGAAGGCGAGATACTTTTCTTTGTGTGGCCGTAACTACTCGCCCCCCTTGAACCAGGCCTTCTGGAGTGGGCGGCCTTGACCTTCAAGGGTTGCTTGACATCATAGCCCGCATCATCTAGGGTACTGATCCAATCATTCGATCTGGATCACCCCTG
>Ga0233425_10008644_pt1 | contig 13379 bp, 11 predicted proteins | sample Watercolumn_Towu_2_FD_181712 | JGI IMG/M metagenome (GOLD analysis project Ga0233425, IMG submission 181712) | Freshwater microbial communities from Lake Towuti, South Sulawesi, Indonesia - Watercolumn_Towuti2014_140_MG | ecosystem: Environmental > Aquatic > Freshwater > Lake | place...
CACCTGCGACGCTGTTTTGTTGTCGTGCTACTGTTTATCTTGGTGAAAGAACACTGGAAGATGATACGTTTGAACAAAAGATAATTAGATATTGGAATAGTTTGCCTATTGGTGATCATGAACCTCCTCCTCATCTGCAACTTTTTTCTTCTTCTGAAGAAGGACAGCACGCAATTGATCTGGAAGTGACAAATTATCTTGAAAAGATTGTGATGGAAGGAGAATTCTGGGCTATTAGGGACGATTTAAGTGATATTCCTGAACTTAAAGGCGCTTATTTGGATGTGAAAGGCAAACGTTATCGCTATCCTGCAACACTTACGGATGAAGAGATTGCACAGGAAGATGATATTATTTCAGTTGGTATGTCAGTCAAAGCTATTTTGCATGAATATCGTGATGGAACGGTGGTTGTTGGGGATGAGTATGATAAAGTTCCATTAAGTTCTTCTTTTGATCGAAAGGAGGGGATTTATAGCACTTCGCTGCTTGGATGTGATTATTGTTGTGCACGAAATCGTGATGTTCTTCGGGTACGAGCGAAGGATTTAGCACTGGAGTGCATGGAGTTGGATGAACATTTACTTGTTAGTCCTCTTGTTACATCAATGAGTTATAAGTTTGATCATTCTCGATTGAAGGTTTCTTTGGGTAAGAAGAGAGTGATTAAACCAATAAAAAGAAGTTGTTGACTTAGCAACAATAGATTTAAAAATGCGAAGTTGTGCAACCTGCTGTTTCAGAGCTTCCCTTGCAACAGTAGATTTTTCGCTCAAATTGAGGATCAATTGCTTACCCTACCATCCCCCGTTTTGCGTAACTTTCCCCTCAGATGCCGTTGTTGTTCCTCCCGATTGCCCCGATCGCTGCCAATTGACTTGCCCAACCGAAGATGTCACTGCGCTAAAACAAACTGCCCTTATTTCTTGCGGACGAATGCCGGTTTCTGCATGCGCTCCAAACGTCGTGCTTGATGCGTAAGGAGTTCCTGCATATCTTGGCGTTGTTGTTGGCGCTTGATTCCAGCCAATGCACGCCTCGCGATACTCCTTTGGCGAATACTTGATTATAACCTGCTTATCAGAAGCCCCATTTTGCAGCTGAATGGGTCCTTTTGTATTTCCCTTCAGATTATATATCGCTTTGGCATCGGAATCAACCGCATCATTTGCGTTCTGATCAACATAGATATTAAACGATACCGCAACCCCATCCTCATTCACATACGGCGTTTGCACTTCATCTCGAGGCGCTGACACCGCCCACGTAATTTTATAAAAATACCCTTCAAGAGGCTTATCTGAGTCTTGTTCCCCATCCTCATTTTGATCATCATAGCAAAACTGATCTTTCACACACACTTGTTTCTGATCGCAGATCCATTTCTTTTCTGCTTGTTCATCCGGATTTTTCTGGCATAAAATAGGAGATTTATCTTGTGATTTTTCCATTTGAATGCTTGCAACCGCCTGATACGTTCCTGATGCTGTTTTGATCATCACCTTTCCCTGCGGCTCAATATCATAATGTCCCTCACAGATCGTAGAAGGGAACCAATTTGATCCCAGCATTGGCGCAAAAGATCTATCGACCGCATTTTGCCAATCTTTGTATCCTTTTGTCTCGCCATAAAGGAGTTTGCTCAAAGCAGGATAGGATTTGAAGGAACTAGAGATTGCGTAGATGGAATCGATTGTGGTTTGCGCAGATTGAAGCGTTGTTGATTCATAAGATTTTTTTGCCATGTCTTGTACTGTGGAAGGTTGTACCTCTCTTTCAGCTACTTTTTGTTTTTCTGCTAACTCCTGTTGTTTTTTAGCATCAGCTAACAGAACTTCATCTAAATTATTTTTAACGTTATTTTTAGTCTTATAATCCTCAAGAGAACCATACCCCATTGCTTTCACAATCAGCTCTTTGTCATATTCAGACATGGAACTAATCACATTAATATTTCTTGCTTCCAAAAAAGTAGATAGTACCCCTTTATCTAATTCACTCTTTTGAGCAAAATCGGTATGTGTATTTTCATATCCCTTTGATCCCTCTTTCCTTGTGGTCGTTTCAGGTGCATTAAAATTATACCCAAACTGATCATTAGGGGCTTGAAAAGTCCTTTTTTCTTTATTATAAAATGTCACATAGTCTTTACCTTTCTCAGTATAAACAATTTTAATGATATTATCTGAAAAACCATCCACTTTATAATAATTAATATCACTAACTCCATTTTTAGTCCAACCAGAGAAATCTGGATGAGAATTTTGTGATGTTAATGGTTCTTCATTTAATAAAGATTTTAAAATAGAAACCTGCCTTTCCACTCCTCCCCTTCTCTCCAGTGTCCCTTGCTCCTCCTTCGTCAACTGCACTGGCGGATTTTTCACATTCGCCGCCCACGTATCCATATTCTGTCCAGATGCGGTCTTCCAAATTCCATCATCACCTTTATAAAAATCAGGACTTGTTTTTCCGTCAAATTGAAGTGTCATTTTACCTCCCTCTTGCCGAAACATCACATCTCCATAACCAGGAACGTTTTGATAAGAACCAACATACCGTCCCGTCTTTGGATCAAACAACTGCACATCTTCTAATTTTTTATCCCCACCAAACCCTTTATAATCATAATCTGCTAATGTGATACTCTTTACTTTACCCTCATTATCAAATTCCGTTATCGTTCCTCCTGTTGCAAAGAAACAACCATTTTGATCTTTACAATCACTTTTGCCATTCTTGTAATAATCTCCTTTTAACTCTTGTTTTTGACCTGTTTTTGTATTAACAATTGTCTGCGTTTCATCATTGAAATTTATTGTGGAATAAGTATCTTTCTCAACTTTAACAGATCCAAGCGCTTCTCCTTTTCCTTTGGCATCTGCATCTTTGTAATAAATAATACCACTACCCCCCTCTTTAGATAAATCATCACTCAATTTCCAAAGTTCTTTCTCTTTTCCAATAAATACGGTCTTTCCTGTAACCGTAATTTCTCCATTACTCTGTTGTACCTTTGATTGTTCCGCAACAACATTTCCATTCAAAATAAGAATATCTTTTGATTTAGATGAATCTATATCGGTTTTTCCAGGAACGGTGTAAATCAATTCGGCAGGAATTATTTTGCCCGCAGCATTTTGTTCAATAACTTGACCAGTTCCAATATCTTCATAATCTATTTTACCCCCACTTTTAACTTCTTTCGCAAGACTCGCTTCTCGAATTTTAATCATACCTCCAGGAAAATAATAAATAATTGCGCCTTCCTTTATCTCTGAACCCGTAATCATATCTATTTGATTTTTAAACGAATCACCAACGATAATTTTTGCTTCTGTTTTTAAATCCGTTAACTTAATTCCCACATCGGGTTGCCTCTCATCATTCTTTCGCTCAACATAACCCGATTGAAGTACACTCTTACTATCTTTAAAATCCCACTTATAGGCATTTAATTTATCTTTATCAGGATTTGCTAGATGAGTAATATCATTCCATTCATTCTTTGTTCCTAATTCCTTTTCAACATCTGTATATGAAAGAACATATAAATTACCATCTTTATCAATATAATTCGTTAAACCAACGCGGATATACTGTTTACCATTCACTGTAAAACCACCATAATCTATCACATTTCCAAATTTATCATACACTTGAGTATCTTTAACTTGATATTCACCTACTTGAGTAGCACCCTTGATTTTTATTTCTTTAGGCTCATTTGTTGAAGCATCAGTGGAAGATTTCTCTTTAGGCGGGTTTGGTGTTTTGGGAGAAGAAGGAGCACTGATTTTAACAACCTTAATATCGTTATCTTCTTTAAAATATTTTAAACCATTGATTTTTTTACCATCAGCATCATAAACAATTCCATCGGGAGTGACCCAATATGTTTTTTTGTTTTTAGTAAATTTACTTGAACCCTCAGGAACATACAAATCTGTCGATTCTTTAGGAACTGCGATTAAACTTCCTGGAGTTTTTGGTCTAAATTCTTCAGTTATAAATAACCCTTTTTCAGAATTATATTTAAGACCACTAAATATACCGCCTCCATAATCATATACCTTACCTGTCTTATCCTCTACTATATGTAATTCATCATTTTCAATAAAAGAATAACCTTCCATTGGAACGAAAGATACCTCATTATTTTCTTTTCTTACTATCTTCATTGGGACAGGATTACCATTATAAATAAGTTGATCATTAGAACCGATGGTATAAGTTCTACCAAATTGTGTAACCGTCTGAGTATAGCTTTCCCCCACCACATTCCCTCTCCCTTCAAACCAACCCATCCCCGCGCGATTCGACGAATCCCCCCACAAGAAACAAGAAAGGGAACCCCAGAAACCAGAGCAGGAAGACTCATTTGCAGCAAAAGTAGGAGAACTAAGTAAAACAAACATCACAACCAGTCCAACCAGCCTCTTTTTACTCATCATGTTACAGTACAAAAACTTTATATATAAGCCTTTCTTTTAAGATAGTAATGAAAACAAAAACAAGTGCCAAAAAAGATATTTGGGAACAAATAAAAGAACACCAAAAAGATCCCGAGTACATTCGTGCTGCATACGAATTTATTAGGTTAACCACTAGCAAATCACCCAAGTAACGCTTTAAATTCTTTATAATTAATAAATTGAGGAACCCTAATCTTCTTAAGTGTATTAACCAGATAATATGCTTTAAGTGCACAATTCGATTTTAGCGTACTTTCATCATTACTAATAACAATATCCATCTCTTTTAATGAAGCCGATGCAACAAGAAGAAAATCATTATACATCTCTTTTTTGCCATCACCACCACCAACTTCTTTATAAAGTAAGTAATAATCAGAAGCTAACGCCTCCATCGCTGGAGTAATATCTAAAACTCTTTCTTTAACAACATCATCATATAAAGACAAAAGGTCAATCCTTAAGTTACTTCCCATTATCTTAATCTTTTTTGGAGTTGCTCGAAGCTCTGTCCGAATAATCTTAGAACCAAAAACAATAAGAGAAGGATGGTTTAATAAACTAACTTTAATAACATCCAGTTCACTATCTACAACCATCTCGCCATAAATATTCGTATCCAATAACAATCGTTTCATAAATTCACCCGATCAAACCAACCCATCCTCGCGCGATTCGATGGATTTCCCCACAAGAAACAAGAAATAGATTCAAAAAAACCAGAACAAGAAGACTCATTCACCGCAAAAGTAGGAGAACTTAACAGTAATAGAAACACTACGATAAACACCATCACATTTCGACCCATCTTTTTAAATCAAGGAGATCATAAAGCTTTATTAATCTTTTCCACTTGATAATAACCCCATTTCTTAGACCCAACATATTTAATTAATTTCTTCCCCTTTAAAACAGACAAATAACGGGTAATGGTTGCTCTTGATAACACTAATTCTTTTGCAAGCTCTACGCCATTTACTCTCTCATGAGTACAAATAAAATCATAAACTCTCTTTAAAGGCTCACTTAAAGGCTCACTTAAAGGCTCACTTAAAGGCTCAAATTTTCGATAAAAAATCACTTTAAAAAAATCATCAGCATTGAATTTGACGCTCATCTTTCGTTCAGCAACCATTTTCTTAATACGATTGATACCTGAACCAACTTTTTCAATAAGCTTTAGCCTATAAAAGATATCAAAAATAAGTGGATTTCGAGGAAAACTGATCGTTCCTAACTTCTCAATATTAAACAGAAGTTTTCCTTTATTAACAATCTCTACCCTATCATCAAAGATTTCCACAAAAACACCAACTCTCTCATCAAAATAATCACGATGAATAATTGCATTAATTAATGCTTCACGAATTGCTTCTTCCGGCAACTCTAATACTTCCTTGCGCGGACCAGTTCCTTGAATGATATACTCTAATTTCAAATGTTGCAGCATAAACGCAACAACAGAATCATAGATAAACAGTAAATCACCTGAAAAATCCTTTCGATCAAGAATATGAACTCTTTCTTTTCCTTTGTACAAAACACACGTCACAAAATTTTGACGAAAAAACTTCTCCGGATACTTTGCAAAAAATAAAATCCCAGCATTATTCAACTGAAATTTTTTATTTGTATATTTGCCTAAAGATAAATTGCTTAAAGTAATTTCAATAGGATTAGAGAAACTCAAGCCACTTTTTTTGATGAAATTATCATATTTAACTATATCAAAATCTTCTGGAAAAGAAAAATTCTCATTAAATAAAGAATCAAATCGTACTTTGGTATTATGAGTAAATAGATCAATAATTTCCTCCCGTGTTAACTTCTGCGAATTTGCCCCCTGCCGAAGAAAAAATCCTGAAGAACACAGATACGGCTTATTGTCCCCCTCTGGAACAATAACCGCTAAAATCTCCTTCTTCTCAAACTTAACAACCTCCAAAACAATCTTAATTGACGGCTCACAATTGTGAGCCAAATCTTGAATTTCCGATTTTAACTTATTAGTAATCTCAACACCATTAACCTCTTTCTTATCCGTCACCCCACAAAAAATTCTGCCGCCTGAACTATTAGCAAACGCAACAACTTCTCTTGCAAAATGTTTAGCATCATAACTTTCTTTAAACTCAATATTTAACCCCTCTCCCTCCTGAAGGATAAACTGCATCTCTTTCTCATTCATTCGCGTCCCCCGCCACATTCCCTCTCTCAAACCAACTCATCCCTGCGCGATTCGATGGATTTCCCCACAAGAAACAAGAAAGAGATTCCCAAAACCCACTGCACGTAGACTCATTCTGAGCAGCAAAAGTAGAAGAACTAAAAAGTACTAGAAACAATACAACGATCACCGCTTTTTTATACATCATTCTTCAGTACCAAAACTTTATATATAAGCCTTTCTTTTAAGGGAGTAATGAAAAAGAAAGAACAAAAAGAATGCAACATCTGTAAACAAATTCTAGAACGACAAAAAGATCCAGAATTCATCAAAGCAGTCAAAGAATTCATTCAAATAACCACCTCTTAAATTCAAGATATTTAATAAAAGCAGGATTTTTTCTTTTATAGAGCGCATTAACAATACTATACGCTTTAAGAGCATCTTCTGAAAGCAAAGATCGACTATCTTCTGAAACAATAATATCCATCTCATGAATTGTAGCACAAGCAACAATCAGAAAATCATTACGCATCTCATTAACACCAAAAGCACCACCCAGCTCTTTATAAGTAATAAAATAATCCTCACAAAGTCTTTCTGTTTCAAGAGTAAGGTCATAACTTTTAGAAATCACATGATCATAAATATGAAGTAATTCTATTCTAAGACTTTTACTTCCTATTTTCACTTTCTGAGGCGTGTTTCTTAATTCTTCTCGAATAACTTTAAAACCATGAATAATAACTTTATCTCTTATTGCCTTCTCAATGGATAGAAGAGAAGAATCTAACATCATTCGTCCATAAATATTCGTATCCAATAACAATCGTTTCATAAATTTCCCCTCTCAAACCAACTCATTCCCGCGCGATTCGAGGGATTTCCCCACAAGAAACAAGAAAGAGAACCCCAGAAACCAGAGCAGGAAGACTCATTCTGAGCCGCAGCTGAAAACGAACTTAAAAGTAGCAAAAATACCAGTACCATCACCAATTTTTTACACTTCATTCTTTTAAAATAACCCTATTTTTAACAACAGCTATAATTGACTTTAATAAAGCATCCCCTTTACTTAAATCCTTTTTAAATTTTAAAGGATCATAAATCAGAGGACTAATTTCTCTTTGTAACAACAATGACGTTGACTTACACCATTCTAGTACTTTCTTCTTATTTTTCGTCACAAATAACAAATCAATATCACTTCCTTCCTTCACATTGCCTCGTGTAAACGAACCAAAAAGATAGATTTTTTGACATTGCCTAAAAAAATCTTTATTCTCAAAAATTAATTTCAGCAAATATTTTAATATTGAATCATTATAAACTACAGTATCAGAGTGATAACGTTCGATTAAAGATCTTAGAAACAATAAGCTTTTCGGATTTAAACAATAATACACTTCTTTACCTTTAAGCTTTCGAGTCACTACCTCTGCATCAATAAAATTTTTTAATATTCTATGTAATAACGAAACATTAATTCCTGTTTTCTTATGTAAACTGCGAAGATAATCCTCCTCAGCAGCATAAATCTCAAATAAAACAGCTAGTTTATTCTTTGTTAAAGGTAAAAAAGTAATAAGATTCACAGTAACATCACCAAGACTTTAAAATTATCTTTGATTTTTCTTAATTCAGAAGCAACATCGTCTTTGGTAACATCTTCCCACGCTTTTGGTTTGTAGAGAGCAAAGTTGCGTTGCAACCTCAATTCATCAATATCTTCAAACAATTTTTTATCGAAAGATTGCTTTAAAACATCAGTATAAAGCAGCGATATTTTTTCTGCAACAGTTGAAGTAATAATTTTCGAACTCATCAAAGAAACAATCACGCATCCGTGATCTTTGGAATAATACCCTAAATGTTTTACTAGTAAAGCATTAAGAAGATGAAATAACGCTTGATAAGCTTTAATCCTGCACCAATGATAATCGCCAGAGACCAAATCTCGTTCCGCTGATACAAGATCGCGTTGTCCTCGAATCAGATAATCATTATAACTTGATTTATCAACAGTTATAAGCACTTTTTTTCGCTGGCAATCCAAAAAAGCACGCAACAGAGCTTCTTCTGAGTGAGGGGTCCTAATATTCTTTTCCATTTTTAAAGTAAACGTATGTTCTCTTTAAGTAAACAGTATTGATTTATAAATATTCTGATTAAAAATAACTATCCAAGACAGTCTCACTGGTTCTTGAAGAAAGATTGGTTTAAGAAAGTGGATCCAACTCAATTGGTCAGACAGTGTCTGACTTTTTGGAAATTTCTGAAAAAATAAGCGCATATAAACAACATTACTTCGACTAAACCCCTTTCCATATTTCTTTTTTAAATCAACTGCCAACTTTTCAAATAATTTACTCCCATATTCAACACTTTCCTCTGCAGCACGCTCAAATTCCACAATCCTCCTTCCGATCTCCCAATACGTCTTAACCAGAATGTGATTAACTTCATAATATACCTTCTTCCTGGCTTCTTCTAACAAAATACCAACATCATTAATAAGTTCATCGTACTTCTTATCTTTAGTAGTTAATTTCATGGAGCCGCGTCCCCCACCAACGCTTCTCGATCAAACCAACTCATCCCTGCGCGATTCGATGGATTTCCCCATAAAAAGCATCAAATCAAATTCCAGAATCCAGAGCAGGAAGATTCATTTACAGCTAAGACAAATGGAGAACTAACAAGTACAAAAAATATCACAACCAGACCAACCAGCCTCTTTTTCATCATCTTAAATTAAATTGTCATTGTTTTTTAAACTATTCCTTTAAATATAACCCTACAACTCGCCCAATATTACCATAAATGAGATGATTCTTCCTTATTTCTAAAGCAAGGTTATTCTTTTTAGTATAACTTTTAATAAACTCCTTCCATGTAACATAATGAACATTAATCTCACGAGAAAAAAGTTTTAACGCCTCTTCTAATTTTTGCCGTGAAATAGTCTCAATAGCAACTAAATCCAAGTCAGAATCATCCCTTTGCTTATCCTGCGCAAAACTTCCAAAAACAACAAGAGTATCAACCAAAGGAAGTATTGTTTTTATAATCGATTTTAATTCAAAATTTTCCAAAGAAACTTGCGCTTTTAATGTTTCTGCAAGAACCAAATAATGATCTACTTTAAAATCTTCTAAATTTAACGAATAAAGTATATTACGCCCTTGCACACGAGTTTTAAGTATATGATCATCAACCATTATTTTAAGAATATTCAAAGCTGTTTGATGATTGACATTAAGATTTCGGGCTATTTCTCTTCCGGAAAATAATCTTTTATAATTAAAGAGATACAAACCCACTATGTCTATTTTTTTAGACATTTGTCTATTTTTTCTTAACATTTAACTTTCCTCTTAATCGATCAACATTCATTTTTTCTGCAATTTCTTGACATTTTAAAACAAAATTTTTAATTGGTGCCGTGCTCTCAAGCTTATCGGGTATCAAATAATATTGAGTATCTGTTCTTCTCTTCTTTAATGAACGAAGAAAATGATAATCATTAACATTAAATTCTTCAATTAACGTCATTAGTTCAATAGTACAATCATGAATTTCACACTTAATACCTGCTTTTTGTACAATCGCATATAAAGCATGATAACAGGCATAATATCCCATAATAACATCCCATAATAACATCCCATTTAGAACTATTTTCTTGAAGTTGTAGAACAGTATCTTTCGCTTCTTTAAAATAAGACTGAGAAAGATTATCATTTGGTTCAATCAATTCAATTCCATTCTTTTGCTTTAAACACCAATCAATTTTAATCATTATAACACATTCCCTCTCCCTTCAAACCAGCTCATCCCTGCATTTTTTCCAAAACATTCAAAGCATCTTCTCATCTAGACCACACTATCACAATACTTAAGGCCGCCTCCGCTCACATCCTGCACAATCGTTGTAATGAATCCCGCAATCTGCTCGATGTAGCCGATAACATCCCAAATATAATACAAAAAGGAACACGTAGAGGCTCCAGCAGTACTAACAGAACATTGAATTCCGCAGCCAACAATCGTAAGAGTATGCGCCAGCGCAATTGGATCTTTAACCGCATTCCATATTCCATTAATAATCGTATCCCAAAAATTTGCAAAAGGGATAATATACCACAGCTCTCCAATAAAATATTTACACGTAAGTAAACTCTCTAGTTCATTGCATTGACTAACGGTAGCAAGACCACCACGAACTTCATTTTGCAGACAATATACTTTTCTACACTTGATCTGCCTTAATTTATCCAAATTATTAATAATGCCAGGAACACACAATCCCGCAATCGAAAGATAGAAATTATCTTTAATACTATGAGCCGGAGCAAACGTACTCTTGGGCTGCCCTTCTTTAAATCGCAACCCTTCAATATTATAGATGAACAAAATACCATCAACCCAACTCTTATACCATCCTAACTTTTCAGAAGTAGGTCTGCACGATAAAATTTGTACCGGAACATCAATCCAAGAAATACCAGTATCAATTCCTTTTTCAGTAGAACTGAGTCCAAAACAAGCTGCGGTAGCCGCCGCAGTTCCAAGTCCTGTTTTCTGAATTCCTTCTAAAGATGCTTGAGCTCCTTTAACTAAATTAATTGCGCCCATCACTAAATGCACCACTTGAACCAAATAATCGAGCCACTTGATAATCTTCGCTAAAACACCCATAACGCCCCAAAATCCGGTGGTTACTTCATCCTTTGCTTTTTGAATCGTCGCATCTAAATTCTCATCTTCCGCGCCAAGAACAGAAAAACCAAATGGTACTTTAACAACAACATCTTGCTTCTCAGAATTTTTGAGCGCATTTTTTCCTACCTTTGAAAAAATACTCAAATGACACGTATACTCAATATCAAGCGTTTGAGAAGCAGAATCACTAAGTTGAGCAGAAGAAAACACTTTCTTCCCATCAAAAGGTTGAAACTCCATAACAAGCGTAACCGCTTTCGAGATGGCCTGCCCCGTTCCTGTAACACCACCATAAAGTAAACTCCTGCTCACAAGAGGTGAAGGAGTTGAAGTATCAGTAGTAACAGCTGTTGAAACAGTACTATTTCCAGCACTACTAACGCTTCCACTAGTCTTAGGCACACTCGTTTTTGGCACACAATCCACAATATCAACGCTCAGCGCCTCCACATTTGGTGTCGATGACTTCAACGAAACTTTAAACGGCAATCGTGAGAACGTTAACTTGGTTGTATCAAGATCAATAAAAGAACTCGCCCCGCCAACAGGTAAAACGGATGCAACTTCCCAATAATCCGGTTTGTCCTCCATCGCAAGGCCTAAAATATCAACTCTATATTTTCCTTCTAAGCCAGACTTCACATTCTTAGGTTCCTTTTCCCACTTTCCTTTTTGTGCATTATTTCCTGCTGTATCAAGAACTCTAATCTCAAGCAAAGCGCTGCTTACAAACCCGCTTCGGATAGGATCTGTCTCAAACACGCAATCCCACTCCTGCGCTGCATTACGCTTACAATTCTCATCCGTAAACTGTTTCCATCCATTCCCAAGCTCACGAGTATAACCTCCTGCAGGATACTTTGTTTCCGCATCCATCACAATCCCATTCAGATTAACCAAAACAGCAAGACCGCTGCTTTCAACCGCCGTCAACTTCAGCCGAAGCGTATCACCACTTTGCAAATAATCATGCTCAATCCCATCAGCAACACCAGCAAGCTCAATTTTGCGTACCGTAGGTCCAGTATCATCAACCTTAAAGAGCACCCCTTCTTTCTTTCCTTCATTTCCTGCATTATCAACCAACGTTGATAACCCTAAACTAATCTCCCCACCAGAACCACTATACTTAAAATCCCAATAACAATCAAATGTTGTAGCGCCTTGCACACAATCTTTAGAAGGCAAATCCGCTTTTCCGCCTCCAACTGCTTCTAAATTTACAGCAACACCTGCTGTTCGCATGCCAGCGCCCTGCTCTTTCACTGACAATAACAATCGATTATCCCCCTTGCGCAAATAACTTATACCTTGATACGTATGCTCAGAGCCAAAGAAAACAACTTCCGGAGCAATACTATCTTTTGTAAAAGAACGAGAGATAGTCTTTTCAGCACTATTGCCATATTGATCAACCGCATTAACTTTAATAGAAACACTCTCCGAAGGCTTAATATCAACTTTTTCCCATCTGCAATGCCATAGATCAGGAACAGTATCATCATCACTGCAGATAGCAGGAGTATTATCGAGCAAGGCCTGCTCCGAATACCCCGTAACCATATTCAAATTATGCTCAATTACATCAACCATAATATCGGAGGACGTAATCACCTCGCCAATAAATTTCCCCATGCGAGAAAAATTCAAACTTCCTTCACGAATCTCAGGATTCACAAAATCCGCTAAGAACGTCAACACTGCTGGACTTTCACTGCGATGTCCTAGCATATCTTCCGCATAAATCTTAATGCGCTTATACCCTTGACCTTGCAAAGGTACTTTTAACTTACCTTCAAAACTTCCATCTTTAACATAATTATACGTATTCTGTCCCACTTTAAAATCAGTGATAGAGACAAGAGAAGTACCACTATCTGCATCAACTACCTCAATCTTCTTAAGGCCAACCGTTGGCTTTCCCGTATACTTATCTGTCACTGTAAAATCAAGATGAACACCTTGAGTATCTTGTGAAATTGAAGCATCAGAAATAACAGGTCCTTTACCAT
>Ga0233425_10008645_pt1 | contig 13379 bp, 2 predicted proteins | sample Watercolumn_Towu_2_FD_181712 | JGI IMG/M metagenome (GOLD analysis project Ga0233425, IMG submission 181712) | Freshwater microbial communities from Lake Towuti, South Sulawesi, Indonesia - Watercolumn_Towuti2014_140_MG | ecosystem: Environmental > Aquatic > Freshwater > Lake | place: Indonesia...
CGGCCAGGCGACGGGCCGGATTGTGCCGGCTACAACGACGGCGCCACGACCGGAACGGTCGTCTTTCGCACCGTGATCCAGGACCAGTTCAGCGACACGTTCCCCTCCGGCGATCCCTCGGTGGATCAGGGCGACACGCTGTCCGACGGCGTCACCGTCACCGGAAACGTGCTGGCGGTCACGAACCTGGCCCCGACGGGCGAGCCGGAAGATGACGGCAGCGTAGCAGGCGTCACGATCGCCCGCGGCCCGGTGACCAAGTCGCTGTACGCCATCAACGGCGGGAGCCCAGTACCTGCGCGCGTGGCGCCAGGGGACACCGTCACCTACCGCATCACCTATCGAATGCCGGCGAGCGATGTCGAGGACCTGTACTTCATCGACTACTTCCCGCTGCCGGTGTTCGACGTCATGGATCCGAACGCCGAGGCGCCGGGCGTACCGACGTGGACCTACAACGCCGCCGCCGCGCCCGGGACGATCCCTGCCCCGGGCGAGGTCACTCGCGGGCCGACCCCCGACACGTTCACGGGCCCCACGGGCATCTCGGGTATCACGCCGACGCTCACGCCGACAGCCGCCAGCAACAGCCTGCTCATCAACTACGGCTGGTTTGACGACCCACTCAACCGCGCCTCGGTGGTTGACCTGCTGTTCACGTTGACGGTTACGGCCGACCCCTTCGCCGACGGGCTCTTCCTCACCAACCAGGTGCGGCAGCATGAGGGCTCGACCAACTCCGGCGCCGATGACACCGACGTCATCATCCAGATCCAGGTCCAGGAGCCGGTGCTGTTCCTCACCAAGGGCATCGGCGCCACCAGCAGCCCGACGGGCGCCTTCACGCCGCCGCAGGTCACCCCGCCCGGCGTGACCTTCAACCCGCCGGGTTCGAATCCGTCGTGGAGCGGGCTGGTCAACTCGAGCGGCCTGGCCTCCCAGCCGATCGATTCCGACCTGGCGGGCGTCGATGCCGGAGACCTGGCGACCTTCGCCCTGGTGATCGAGAATCGGGGCTCCAGCCCGCACGGCGCCTTTGACATCCGCCTGCGCGACCTGTTGGCGCCGGGCTACGTCATCCCAGGCGCGGGTGCCGGGCTGAATCTGCAGATTCGCCGCGGCAACGGGACGCTCATCGGCTATCAGGCCCTGGATGCTTCCGGCAGCGCGGTCGGCGCGCCCAACACGAATCCGGAGTACCTGTTCTACGACGCCGGCCTGAACCGCGGCGGGCTGGAGCTGCTCGATCCGTCCGATGACGAGGGCGTGTGCCAGGGGCACGACCTGGGGAACGGCGCCAACATCGTCATCCTGACCTACGACCTGCAGCTGGCGCCGGGCGTCGAGCCGGGCGACGTCATCACCAACACTGCCAGCGTGACGCGCTACGCCAGCCGGAATGGCGGGCCGAACTTCCTCGACCCGAGCGGGCCGCTGACCGATCGGGCGAGCGTGACCGTCCGCACGGCCACATCCAGCAAGATCTTCATGCTGACCTCGGAGGCGCACACCTCCGACGCCGCCGTCCCGCCGCGCGTCGCCATCGGCGAGATCGTGCGCTACCGGCTGGTAACCCGCCTGCCGGAAGGGACAGCCACCAACTTCCAGATGCAGGACCTGCTGCCGGCAGGCATGGGCTTCCTGGATGACGGCACGGCCCGCGTGGCCTTCGTCACCAACGGCCCCGGCATGACGTCGGCGGGCTACGATGCCATCCCCGCCATCGCCGGCGCCTGCACCGTGCCCGGCAACGCAGCGAACGGGACCACGCCCGCCGCGCCGCTGCCCTGTGCGCTGCCCGACGCCAATATCGGCAGCGACAACAGCACGGCCGCCGATCCGGATGCCTACGGCGACGGCATCGATCCGTTCTTCAAGCTCGGCACGCTCACCAACGCCGATTCGGACGCCGATGACGAGTTCGTCGTGGTCGAGTTCAACGCCCTGGTGCGGAACGTGGCCTCCAACGGCACCGGCACGGTCCTGAGCAATGGGCTGCGCACGACCATCGACGGCGCGGCCTCCGGGCCGGACGCCACGCCGGTGAACGTGCGCACGGCCCAGCCGAGCATCCCCGTCGGAGCGAGCACGAAGACCGTTGCACCCACCACCGGTGACGCCGGCGACGTTGTGACCTACACCGTCACCTTCACCGCCGCCAACGGCGCCGACAACGCCGATGCCTTTGAGGTCCGTCTGGTCGACAACCTGACCGCCTTGCCCCTGGTGAATGTCACCTTCGGCGCACCGTCTTTCAACGCCGCCTGCCAGTCGCCCTCGGTCACCAACAACTCCACGCCCGGGCTGCTCGATCTGACGATCGACCGTGTCCGACGCGCTTGCGCCGTGACTCTGACGTACACCGCCGAGTTGGCGCCGGGTGTCTTCCCGGGACAGCTGATCACCAACACCTTCGTGCTCACCTACACCAGCCTGCCGGGGACGAACGGCACGCCCGGCAACCCGACCGGCTCGACGACCCCGGGAGCCCCGGGTGCGGCCGACGGCGAACGCACCGGCAGCGGCGTGAGCCCCAACACCTACCGCGGCAGCGACACAGCCACCGTGACGGTGCTCAGCACTCCGGTGAAGAGTATCGTCAGCACGTCCGAGGCCCATACGGGCTTCGCCGCCGGATTCGAGCGCCTGGCCATCGGCGAGATCGTCCGCTACCGGCTGCAGTTCCCGCTGCCCGAAGGCGTGGCGACGAACCTTCAGTTCCGGGACCTGCTGCCGGCAGGCATGCAGTTCCTGGATGACAACACGGCCATGGTGGTCTTCGTCTCGAATGGAGCGGGGATCACCTCGAGCACACTGGCCGGGCCGGGGCTCAACGTCGCCGGCAATGAGGCGACGATCGCCGGCATCCATCCGACCTTCGTGCTGCCGGACCTGGCGGTCTCCAACAGCGCCACAGTGGAGAACGATACCTACGGGGACGGCACGGATCCCTTCTTCAAGTTCGGGAACATCACCAATAACGATCGGGATGCGGACACCGAGTTCGTGGTGGTGGAGTTCAATGCCATCCTGCGCAATGTGGCCGGGAACCAGGGATACAACAACGCCACCGGCGCGGCGGTCACCACCACGCGCGCCGACAGCTTCCAGGTCACGGTGGCCGGTGTCGTGGTGGCGACCTCGGCCAGCGTGTCGGTTCGGGTCTCGGAGCCGCTGATCACGAACCTGGCGAAGGTCGTGACGACGGCGCCGGGCGATGCCGGCGACACCGTCGTCTACACGCTCACCTACGGCAACAACGGCGTGGCACCCAACGGTGTGGCAGCCTTCGAGATCCGCCTGACCGATACGCTCAATGCCAATCTGGCGCTGCAGAGTGTCGTGGTGGTGGCGCCCGGCTCGGTGGTGACCGACAACTCGAACATCCCGGCCAACCTGGTGGACATATCGCTCGATCGGCTGAATCCCGGAGCGCTGGCCACGCTGACGATCACGGCGCGGGTGGTGAACACCGTGCAGGCCGGCCTGCGGATCCCGAACAGCGCCACCGTTACCTACACCAGCCTACCGGGGACGAACGGAACGCCCGGAAACCCCACCGGGTCGGTCACGCCGGGTCTGCCGGGCACGGCCACCGGCGAGCGTACCGGGAGCGGGGGTGTCAATGACTACACCCGCACGGTGACCACTAACCTGACACTGACCACCCCAAGCGTGGTCAAACAGGCACCGGTCCCGCCCCAGCAGACGATCGGCGGCGAGGCGGATTACGATCTGCTGGTCTCGCTGCCCGAGGGCGCGGTGACCAACTTGCGCGTGCGCGACGCCCTGCCGGCAGGCCTGGCCTACCTCAGCCACAGCGTCATCACGACCGCCGCCGGGAGCGGCGGGCTGCTGGCCAACGACTACAACGGCACGCTGACGACCACGCCGGCCTGCCCGGCCTGTGTCGTGGGCGCCTCCGGCATCACGCTCGAGTTCCAGTTCGGGAACGCGCAGACGAACGGCTCCGGCCCGGCCAACGGTACCTCGGCCAACCAGTTCTTGGTGCGCGTGCGCGGCCGGGTGCTGAACGTAGCTGGCAACCAGAACGGCACGCTGCTCACCAACACCGCCAGCCTGGCCTACATCAACCCGCAGACGGGCGATACGACCGTCGCCGGCGGCTCGCGCTCGCTGACGGTCACCGAGCCGGAGCTGTCGGTGGGGAAGGTCGCCGACGATGCGACGCCCGGCTTCGGCCAGGTGATCACCTTCCGCATCACCGTCTCGCATCTGCCGTCGAGCACCGCCCCTGCCTACGAACTCTCGTGGGCCGACGTCATCCCGGCCGGGCTGACCTACGTCCCGGGATCGCTGGCCAACGAATCAGGCGTCGCGGCGGCATTGAATGACGGCGCGGCGCCGACGCTCAGCGCCACGTGGCCCGCGCTGCCGCTCGGCCAGAACAGCGTCGTGCGCTACCAGGCGACGGTCGGTTCGCCTCCCGCCGTCAGCGTCGGGGACGTTCTCACCAACGCCGTGGCCCTCACGTGGACTTCACTGAGTGGACCGAGCGGGGAGGAACGCACCGGCGCCGGCGGCCTCAATGACTACCGGGCGGCGACGACTGCGCCGGTGACGGTCACTGGGCCGGACGTGCGCGTGGCCAAGACCGATGGCGAAACGAACGTGGCGCCCGGCGACACCCTGACCTACACGATCACCATCACCAATGACGGCAACAGCACGGCCCCCAATGTGCTGCTGACCGATACCCTCCCGGCCAACACCACCTTCCAGTCCGCCAGCGGGGGCGGGGTGTTCGCCGCCGGCGTGGTGACCTGGCCGACCTTCGACCTGGCGGCGCTGGCCAGCACCACGCGCACGGTCACGGTGCGGGTGGACGACCCGGTGCCGTCGGGCGTGGACAGCCTCACCAATACGGCCGAGGCGCGCGACGACGGCACGGCGGGGCCGGATCCAACCCCAGGCAACAACACCGCCACGGACGTGGACACGCTCGACGCCGGGCCGGACCTGGTCATCACCAAGGACGACGGCGTGGACATCGTCACGCCCGGCACGCTGCTGATCTACGCCATCCGCTACGACAACGTCGGCGACCAGGACGCCACCGGGGTTGAGATCACCGAGACGGTTCCGTCCGAGACGACCTTCGTAGCCGCCTCGAGTTCGCCCGGCTGGTCGTGCCCCGACGGGTCGGCGGGGGGCACAACCTGCACGCAGACCCTCGGCAACCTGGCGGCGGGCGCCGGCGGGAACCTGACCTTCGCCGTGCGCATCCTCGATCCGGTGGCGCCAGGCACGATGCAGATCGTCGACACGGTCAGCATCCGGGATGACGGCGCCAATGGCGTCGATCCGACGCCGGGGAACAACAGCGACACGGATACCGACAACCTGTTGACACAGACCGGCGGCAATTTCACCAAGTCGTTGGTGGACACCAATCAGGCGCACACCGTCACACCGGCGGCCGCCATCGGCGAGATCCTGACCTATGAGCTCGTGCTCAACGTCCCCCAGGGCACGATGACCTCGGTTGTGCTCACCGACATCCTGGATCTGGGCCTGGCGTTCGAGACGTGCCAGGATCCGGTCGCCACGGGAGGCTTGGCCACCTCGCTGCCCGGAGGATTCACGGACGTCTGCAACCTGCCGGCCAATCCGGCCGTGGCGGCCGAGCCGCCTGGCGGCGTGGCGGATCAGGGACGGCGAATCACCTTCGACCTGGGTGCGCTCTCCAACCCCGGCCCGGCCAGCGCCACGCTCACGCTGCGCTACACCGCCGTGGTCCTCGACAACCCGGAGAACGTGCGCGGCCTCAGCCTCAACAACCGGGTCACCTGGAACTGGGTCGGCGGGCAGCTCATCGCGAGCGCCGCGGATGTGGTCCTGGTGGAGCCGACGCTGACGCTGGCAAAAGACGCCGTCCCGCGCACCGTGCCGCCCGGCGGCGTGGTGACCTTCACGCTGACCATCGCCAACGTCGCCCCACCGAGTGACAGCCCGGCCTTCGATCTGGTGCTGACCGATACCGTCCCGGTTGGGATGACCTACGTCCCCGGTTCGCTGACCGCCAGCGGTGGAGGTACGGTCGACGCATCGGCCGCGCCCGCATTGACCGTCACCTGGCCGGCGCTGGGGCTGGGCGACACCGTCACCGCCAGTTTCCAGGCGACGATGGGCGCCTTGCCGGCCGGGACGCGCATCCGCAACGATGGCTTCCTCGCCTGGTCGACGCTGCCCGGCGACGTCTCGGCGCCCCAATCGCCGTTCAATGTGCTCTCCACCGAGCGTATCTACGATCCTCCGATCAACGCCAACGTCGTCGTGGCCATCCCTTCGCTGCCGGCGACCGGCTTCGCGCCGGACCGGGTGAGCAGCCTTCCGGCGGCGCCGGCCGAGGCGCCCTACGCCAACCTGGGAGCCATGCTGCTCGAGATCCCGGCCCTCAAGGTCAGCCTGCCGATCGTCGGCGTGCCCGCCGGCAAAGCCGGCTGGGATCTGACCTGGCTGTGGGACCAGGCCGGCTATCTTGAGGGGACGGCCTACCCGACCCATCGCGGCAACTCGGCGCTGACGGCCCACGTCGTGCTGTCCGACGGGACGCCCGGGCCCTTCGCCCGGCTGCAGGACCTGCGCTGGGGTGACCGCGTTCTTGTCCGTGCCTACGGCCAGGTCTACACGTACGAGGTGCGCACGGTGGCGCGCGTGAATGCCGGCGACCTGAGGCCCTTGAGTCACAAGGATCAGCCCTGGCTGACGCTCATTACCTGCCACACCTACGACGAGGCCGGTGGACGGTACCTGCATCGGATAGTCGTCCAGGCGGTCTTGATGGACGTGACCGACGAGTAGTGCCAACAGCCGCACAGGTAACTGCGCCGCCGGGACTCACGGGCCGCCCAGGCTGAAGGGCGGCCTTGTCTTCCCCGGCATCCTCGCCCACAATGCACGCGCGGGGCCGCATCGGGAGCCCCGGCCCGAATAGTGCACCCCCGAGGTGCAGCCCGGGGGTCCAGCCAGGATCCGGTCGCGTCCGGACGGCGATCCTGTGGCCAGCTTGCAGCGTGGGTCCGGCTCCGGCCGCCGAACAGCCTGACCGGAGCGCCGTCCAGGATCCTGGGGTGCACCGCCACCGGCGACACAACGTCCGCGCGGTTCACCCGAAGAACGACGCGGAGCGAGAGCGAGGCTTCCGCGGCATGCCGGAACGGCGAGGCTGACCTGGTTCCCGAAGGGGATGGCGACCGTCGAAGGTCGGCCCGCCCGTCAACGGGCCAGGCGAGCAGGCAGGGAGGATGATGGCAACCTCTCCGGGTCCACGGGCAGAACCAGAGCCCAGGACGGAGCGTGGCATGGGGTTCCGGGCACGTCTATCGCTGGTCATTGGCCTGAACGGTTTCGCCGCCCTGCTGGTGGGTGCAGGCGTCGCCGGCTTCCTTGTGCTGCGCTACCGGCTGGCGGCCGACCTCACCCGCTCCGCCGAAACGAACCTCGGCTTCCTGGCTCTTGGATTGGTCGTCTCGGGGGTTGTCCTGGCGCTGTTGGGTTGGTGGGGCATGGTCGTGCTGATCCTGCGCCCGGTCAGGGAAGTCCAGCGGGGCGCAGAAGCCCTCGTGCAGGGTCAGCTCGAGCGTGGCGAGGCTGCCTTCCGTCAGGATGAACTCAGCCGGGTGGCCATGGCGATGAAGGCCATGGCCTCCCGCATGCGGCAGAGCAAGGCCGACGTCGAGCGCCACTCCATCCAGCTCGAGACCCTGTATCGTGTGAGCCTGAGCCTCACCAAGCGCCTCGATCTGGAGAGCGTCCTCGAAACCGTTCTGAACGCCGCCTTCGAGCTTTTCCCCGGCCTGATGGACGCGCTGGTCTTCTTCTACACTGACGACCGGTTGACGCTGGCCGCTTCCCGGCGCGGGCCGCTGGCGGCGGGGGGCGTTTCACCGGTGCCCCGTCCGGAGGGCTCAACCTATCGAGTGGCGCACACGGGGGAGATGGTGCTCATCCCGGACGTGCACGCCGATCCTCGCTACCCGGGCAACCAGCGCATCTGGCCCGGCGCACTGGCCTGCATCCCGCTGAAGGTTGGGGCGCACGTCGTGGGAGTGCTCAACGCTTCCTACCAGGAAGCACACGCTTTCGGGGAGGAGGAAACCCGCCTGCTCCAGTTGCTGGCGGATCAAACCGCGATCGCCGTGGAGAACGCACGCCTGTACGGGCAAGCCCAGCAGGAACTGCTCGAGCGCCGCCGGGCCGAGCTGGCTTTGCAGAAGGCCAACGAGGATCTCGAGCGCAGAGTGTCCAGCCGGACGCGTGCGCTGTTGGAGGCGAACCAGCGGCTCGAAACCCTCAAGGAAATCGATCGCGCCGTCCTGGCGGCTCACTCCATGGACGACATCGCCATGGCTGGGGTCTCGCGGTTGCGGGCGCTGGTGGGCTGCGAGCATGCCGATCTGGTGCTGTTCGAACTGGAACAGGGCGTCGGGCGATTGCTTGCCATGGAGGGTCCCAGGACCTTCGGGCTGGAGACCGGGACGACCTTCTCCCTGGAGGACTACGGCCCCGTGGCTGACCTGAAGGCGGGCGAGGTGCGCCGCGTCAACGACCTGAAGGCAATGGCCAGTCTGACGCCGGTGCGCCAGCGGCTGCTGGACGGGGGCGTACGCAGCTTCCTGACCGTGCCGTTGGTGGCGGATGGCACGCTCATCGGCGAGCTGAACCTCGACTCGGCCAGGGCGGCGGCCTTCGACATCGACACGGAACTGCTGGCGCGTGAGGTGGCCAACCAGCTGGCGGTGGCACTTCGCCAGGCCGGCCTGCGGGCGGCGCTCGAGGCGGAGCAGACCCGCCTGGGCCAGCTCGTGGAGCACCTGCCGCAGGCCGTGGCGCTCTTGGGCAGCGACAAACGCGTCGTGCTGGCCAATGCGCAGGCGCGCAAGATCCTGCCGGAGCTCGGCCGCTGGCCCAGCACCGCCACACTGCAGCAGGTTGGCGGGCGGCCCATCGAGCGCCTGCTGGTGTCGGCCGAACACCCCGGGTGGCATGAGCTGCGTCTGGAGGTGGGGGCGCGCCGGGTATACGAAGCCGCGGCACTGCGCCTGGGAGACCCGCCGGAGGGGGGCGGCTGGATCGTGCAGATCCGCGACGTCACCAGCGAGCGCTCGGCGCAGATGCAGCAGCGCTCGCAGGAGCGCCTGGCGGCCGTCGGGCAGCTGGCGGCGGGCGTGGCGCACGATTTCAACAACATCATCTCGGTCATCATCCTGTATGCCGAGATGCTGCTGCAGGGACAGGGGCGGACGCCGCAGGACATCGAGCGCCTGCAGACGATCACCCAGCAGGGGCAGCGCGCGGCCCAGCTCATTCAGCAGATCCTCGACTTCAGCCGGCAATCCGTGATGGATCAGCACCCCTTCGACCTGGTGCCCTTCCTGCGAGAGATGGAAGGGCTGCTGATGCGCACGATGCCCGAGTTCATTCGCGTGCGCGTGGTGGCCGAGGGCACGGGCTTCATGATCCTGGGCGACCCGGCCCGTATCCGGCAGGCGTGCATCAACCTGGCCCTCAACGCGCGCGAGGCGATGGCGGAGGGCGGCGAGCTGCGCTTCACGCTCTCGCCTCTCTCGCTGAAGGAAGGCGAGCCGACACCCTGTGTGGAGATGGCCCCTGGGGAATGGGTGCGGCTGACCGTGAGCGACACGGGATCGGGGATTCAGCCGGAGGCTCTGCCGCACATCTTCGAGCCCTTCTTCACCACCAAGTCGCCGGCCAGGGCCAGCGGCCTGGGCCTGGCTCAGGTCTACGGCATCATCCAGCAGCACCATGGCCACATCGACGTGACCAGCTCTAGGGAGGGGGGCACCACCTTCGCCATCTTCCTGCCGGTCCTGGCAGCGCCGGAGAGCAGTGAGGCGCTTCTCGAGGAGTCGGAGGCCAACCGCGGCCAGGGCGAGTGGATCCTGGTCGTGGAGGACAACGATGCCACGCGCGCCAGCGTGAGCGAGATCCTGACCAACCTGGGATACCGTGTCCTGCAGGCCTCCGAGGGCAAGGAGGCGCTGGAGGTTTTCGCCCAGCAGGCGGGGAAGATCGATCTGATCCTCAGCGACCTGGTGATGCCCGGCATGGGAGGCAGCGAGCTAGTGCGGCACCTCAAGGCCGTCGCGCCGGAGCAGCGGGTCCTCCTGATGACCGGCTACCCGCTGGGCAGCACGCGGGAGCTGCTCGAGTCCGGCACGGTGCACTGGCTGCAGAAGCCGCTCAGCGGATCCAAGCTGGCGCGCGCCGTGCGCGAGGCGCTGGCCGCCGAACGCGGCCGGCCTGCGCCGGCCTAGAGTCCTTCCGTCCTGCAATGCCGTCCTCGCAAGCCGCGGCGCTGCTGGCGTGGTACAGGCGGCATGCCCGCCGTCTCCCCTGGCGCAACCACCCCGACCCGTATGCCGTCTGGATCTCGGAGGTCATGCTCCAGCAGACGCGCGTGGAGACGGTCATTCCCTACTTCGAGACCTGGATGCGTCGCTTCCCCGATGTGCAGGCGCTGGCCGGCGCATCGGGGCAGCAGGTGCTGCATGCCTGGGAGGGATTGGGTTACTACCGGCGGGCCGTGAACCTCCATCGGGCCGCCCGGCAGATTCTGGCCGGCGGAGGAGGATGGCCGCAGACGGTCCCCGAGTGGCGCGCCCTGCCAGGCATCGGGGACTACACGGCGGCGGCGATTGCGGCCCTGGCGTTCGGACAGGACGTGATCGCCCTGGACGGGAATTTGCGGCGTGTGCTGGCGCGCTGGATCGACTTGCCGCTCGACGTTCGGTCGCCCGAGGGCGAGAAGCGGCTGTTGGCGGCGGCCCGCTCACGGCTCCCGAAGGGAAGGGCGGCGGCTTTCAACCAGGCGTTGATGGATCTGGGAGCAACGATCTGTACGCCGCGGGTTCCGGCGTGTGAGCGGTGCCCGGTGAGCTCAGGCTGCCAGGCGCGACGGCGAGGGACGCAGCGTCAGCGCCCGGTGCGGGCCGGGCGAGCGCGGCTGCCGCATCACATCGTTGCGGCCGCCGTGCTGCGGCGCAACGGGCGCGTGCTGATCGCCCGCCGGCCGGAAGGGGGGCTGCTGGGAGGTATGTGGGAGTTCCCCGGCGGCAAGTGCGAGCGGGGCGAGTCGCTGGAGGCCTGCCTGCGCCGCGAGCTGCGGGAGGAGTTGGGCATTCGCGCCGAAGTCGGCAGGTCGCTCGGGGTGTTCGAGCATGCCTACAGCCACTTCAGCGTAACCGTGCATGCCTTCGCCTGCAGACTGCCAGGGGGCGCGCCGAAGGCGCTTGAGCATACCCGCATCGCATGGATCGCACCAGGAAGGTTGAGGGCCTACCCGATGGGCAAGGTCGATCGCGCCATCGCCCGCCGTCTGGAGGCGACCCCCGGAACGGGAGGCTGAGCACTCCGAAGCGGGGAGGTCGAAGCGCAAGATGGGACCGCCCGAGGGCGGCGAGGGCCGGAGCGTGAGGCGGCCCTGACGCTAGGGTAGCCCGAGGACCACCCCGCGCAGGCCGAGCAGGATCGGGGCCGAGGCGTCGGCCAGGCTGGTCGCCGGCGCCGCCAGGCGCAGTGGGAGCAACTGGTCGGAAAGGGGCTTCGCCTCCTCCAGTGTGTCGCTGGCGGCGAGGCGCAGGGCGAGGTCGCGGGCAAAGGCCGCGTCGGCCAGCAGGCGGTCCGCCTCGCTGACCGCTTGCCCTGCGGCGGATTGCTGTTCGGGCGAGGCCAGCATCCAGGCGGCGGCGCTGGCGGCGTGGTCCCGCAGCAGTGCCAGGTAGGGGAGCAGACCGAAGGCGTCGCCGGGGTTCTCGTCGCGTCCATCCCCGTTGATGTCCCCGAAATCGGCGCCGAGTTCCCCCTCGGCGATGTTGACCATGTGCTCGGCATGGCGCTTGGCCATTTCCAGATCGCCGTTCGCCATCGCCTCCACGGCGAACTCCAGATGACTGTCGAAGGATGCGGCCTGGGATCGCAGGCCCTCGGGGAGCACCGTCGAGGTCGGAAGCTGCCGGCTGACGGCGTCGAGCGCTCGCACGCGTGCCACGACCTCGCTATCCATCTCCGACCTGAAGCTGACCGGGCCGCCGGGCGTCTCGGAGCCCGAGGACTGCGGCTCAAGCGTGATGAGGAAGCCGTCGTAGAGCGCCAGCAGGTTGCGGGATTCGGGATCGGCGACTCGAACCTGGAGCAGATGTCCGGCGCCTTCCAGGCGTGCCGCCTGCACGGTCGACCCATCTGGCTTGACGAACCACAAGACGAAGACGCTCCCCGGAGGGGCGGGCTGAGGAGCCTGAATGGCCAGGTCGAGCACGGCGTCGGCGAAGAGGGCTTCGCTCTCCGGCAGGGGTACGAAGTCCGGGGCCTGGGCAGCGGCCGGGGACGCCGTGGGAGGAGTCGGGATGCTGGCCGTCGGCGGGGAGGCGGGGACGAGCGAACCGAGAAGGGCGCGCAGCCCGATGCCGCCCAGCACCAGGGCCAGCACGCCGACAAGGGCCACGATCGCCCACTGCGCCCGAGATGGTCGACGCCGCACTCCGGCAGGGCGCGCCGCAGGGTGGGGAGCCGGTGTCGGTTGGGACGATGCCGGACCGAGGGCCTGGGCGAGGGCCCGGGCGAGCTCTCCGGCCGAGGCGAAGCGCTCCGCAGGCTGCTTGGCCAGCGCCCGATTGACGACCGCCTGGATGGCCGGCTCGGTGTCGGCGATCGGCGGGAGCGGGTCGGAGATGTGCTTGAGCAGCACCGAGAGGGGCGTATCGGAATCGGACTCAAACGGCACGCGGCCGGCGAGCATCTCGTACAGCATCACGCCCAGGGCGTAGACGTCGGAGCGGGCGTCGCTGGGTTCGCCGCGCGCCTGTTCCGGACTCATGTAGGCCGGCGTGCCCAGGAGGCTGCCGGTGGCGGTGTGCTTGTCGGCGCCGGCAATGCGGGCGATGCCGAAATCGGTCAGGATGGGCTGGACGTCCGGCGGCAGTGGCAGGCCCGGCACGACGGGCAGGGTTGCAGCGCGCAGGATGACGTTGGATGGTTTGATATCGCGATGGACGATGCCCTTGGCGTGGGCGTAGTCGAGCGCGCCGGCCAGCTCGCGGATGAGATGGGCGATGGTCGCCAGCGGGAGGGACAGGCCGGCCTGGCCGAGAGCCTGCAGGTAGGCTTCCAGCGAGATGCCCTCCAGGAGCTCCATGACGATGTAGGGACGCCCGTCGACGACGTCCGAGTCGTAGACGTGCACGATGTTGGAATGGCGCAGCGAGGCGATCGCCTGGGCTTCGGTGGTGAAGCGGCGCTGCAGATCCTCGTCTTCCATCAGGTGGGCATAGAGGAGCTTGACCGCCACCGGGATGTTGAGGGTGGTGTGGCGGCCGAGGTAGACCTCGGCCATTCCA
>Ga0233425_10008646_pt1 | contig 13377 bp, 9 predicted proteins | sample Watercolumn_Towu_2_FD_181712 | JGI IMG/M metagenome (GOLD analysis project Ga0233425, IMG submission 181712) | Freshwater microbial communities from Lake Towuti, South Sulawesi, Indonesia - Watercolumn_Towuti2014_140_MG | ecosystem: Environmental > Aquatic > Freshwater > Lake | place: Indonesia...
GTCCTCGTCGCCCTGGTTCTTCGCGGCGACCGCATAGGACATGACCGGGTTCGGGAACTTGATCGGCGCGAACTCGAGCGTCTTGCCCGCCGCGCACAGCGTATCGTTCAGGCCCGTGCCCTTGAGCTTGGCGAGCGCGATGATGTCGCCGGCCGAGACCTCGGAGAGCGCCTCAACCTTGCGGCCGTTAAAGGTCTGCAGCGCGCCGATGCGCTCCTTGACCTGCTTCGTCGAATTATAAACTTCGCTGTCGGACTTCAGCGTGCCGCCGAACACCCGCAAAAACACGAGGTGGCCGATGAACGGGTCGTTGACCGTGCGCCAGACCTGCGCGCAGAAGGGCGCATCGGCCTTGGGATCGATGGCGTTGTCTTTGTTGTCCTTCCACGTACGCTCCGCCGGCGAGGGCAGGAGGCGCACGATGCCGTCGAGCAACTCCTTCACGCCCACGTCCGCCTTGGACACCGTGACGAACACCGGGATCAACTTGCGCGCCGCCACCGCCGCGCGCATACCGGTCGAAAGTTCCTCCGCCGAAAGCGACTCGCCGCCTAGATATTTTTCCATCAGTGCGTCGCTCGTCTCCGCCGCCGCCTCGATCAGCGCGGTCTTCGCTTTTTCCGCCGCGTCGGCCAGTTCCGCCGGCGCGTTGCCTGCGAGCACATCGCACACGCTCTTGCCGCCCGCCGCCGGCAACACCACTGGCACACACTTGGTGCCCCACAGCGCCTGAATGGCTTCGAGCGCCTTCGAGTAATCGGTATTTTCCCGGTCAATGCCGGTGATGACGATGCCGCACGGCGTACCGAGTTGTTCGCAACGCCGCCAGACGCGCGTCGTGCCCACCTGCACACCGGAGTGCGCGTCCACCGCGATCAAGGCTGCATCGGCGATGGCGCTTGCGCCCACCACCTGCCCGAAAAAGTCGGCGTAGCCCGGCGTGTCCAGCATCACCAAGCGGACGTTCTTGCCCGAGCCCTTATACGTGCCGGCGAACGGCTTGGCCCAGAGCGAAATCTTCTTTTCCTTTTCCTCGTCCGTGTAGTCGGACATGGACGAACCCTCGGCCGTCACGCCGAGCCGGTCGTTGACCCCCAGCTTGAACAGAATCGCGTCGAGCAACTGCGTCTTACCGCTGCCCGTGTGACCGAGCAGCACGAAATTGCGCACATCCGTGATCGGAATGTCCTTCATTTAGCGTCTCTCCGGTGTCTGGTTATGGCCCGCCGGCGACCGGCAGGGCGGCGCTTTTTACATGAAACCCCCGCCCGCCGCAAGGCGCGTTTTTCCAAACCTTGGAAAAAATCCCGCCCGTTTTTCCAAGCCTTGGAAAAGCGTCCCCGCTCTCGTCGTCGTCCTCGTCCGCGAAGTTCCAACCCTTGGAAAATCCACCCGTCGTCCGTTCCAATCCTTGGAAAAAAACGGCGAACCGCTATATTCACCGCCGATGAAGCTGGACATCCGCACCTATGGCGACCCGATTCTGCGCGAAAAGGCGCTGCCCGTCGCGCGCGTCACCGATGACATCCGCGCGCTCGCCAAGGACATGATCGCCGCCATGCGCTCGGAGAGCGGCGTCGGTCTCGCCGCCGAGCAGGTCGGCCGCCGCGAGGCCGTCATCGTGGTCGAGATGCCGCCCGACTATGACGTGGAGCAGGAAGGCGGCTCGCGGCTGCACCCCGATATCGAGATGCCGTGGGTGCTGATCAATCCCGAAATCATCCGGCGCTCCGAGGAAGTCGAGAGTTTGTCCGAAGGCTGCTTGAGCTTCCCGGAGATCAACACGCCCGTCGCCCGCGCCATCGAAATCACCGTGCGTCACCTTGACCTCAACGGCCAGCCGCACGAGCGCGTCCTGCGGAAATTCCTCGCCCGCATCGTCCAGCACGAGTGCGACCATCTGAACGGCGTCCTGCTCGTGGACCACATGAGCTCGATCAAGAAAATCTCCCTCCGCGGTCAGCTCAAGCGCCTCAAGCAGGATACCGAGGAATCTCTCGGCCTTGGCTGACCATATTTCCCCAAGCCTCCTGAAAACCGAAGTTGACCAGAGAGTTGCGTGCCGTGGCGACCAACCCACCCCGGTCCCGCGGCCATCCTCCAAAGGAGGAAACCCGGACATACGCCGCTGTTTTGATCCCCTCCTGGGAGGGGTGCGCGAAGCGCGGGGTGGGTTCCGCGCTGCACCAACCTGTGCGTGTGCATTTCGGTATCGCCTTACGGCGACCCTACGAACGGCCTCCGTGTGGGCCGCGTTTGTAGCGCGCCCGTCAGGGCGTTCTGGGTACGACCAGCAAGGGCAGTCCGCTGTGGTTTTAGAAACCGACACCAGTCCAACTTCGGTTTTCAGGAGGCTTGGAATCCACGGACACAATCCCTTTGCATTCGGGGCGGCGGTCTGGAACAGTAACGGCGCATGACGAACGCGGTCTCCAGTACGGCGGCGGTCCGGCTCCGGCGCGGGCGCGAGAAGCCCATCGCGCAGGGCCAGCCGTGGATTTTTTCCGGTGCCATCGAAAAATGGGAGGGCGCGCCGGCGGTCGGCGCGGTCACCGAGGTCTTCAGCGCCGGCGGCGAGTGGCTGGCGCGCGGGCTGGCCAATCCGGCGGCGGCGCTGGCGGTTCGTCTTTATACCTGGCAACGCGAGCAGCCGCTTGACGAAAACTTTTTTAGCGCGGCCGTCGCGCGCGCGGTCGCCGCGCGCCGCGCGCTACCCGGCTACGGCGAAGGCCCGGACGCGGCGACGAATGCCTGGCGGCTGGTTTTCTCCGAGGCCGACGGACTCTCCGGCTTGATCGTGGACCGTTATGCCGAGGTGCTTGCGGTACACATCGGCGCGGCGGCGCTGGCGCCATTTGTGCCGGCGCTGGTCGCCGAGCTACGGCGGCTGACCGGCGCGGCGGCGGCGCGCGTGGTGGTGGCGGAGGACGAGGTCGCGCGGGAGGGACTCGCGCCGGACGCGTTCGCCGCGCTCTCCGACGCGCCCGCGTCGCCGGTGCGGATCCGCGAGAACGGCCTGCTCTTCGATGTGGACCTCGCGGGTGGGCAGAAGACCGGCTTCTTTCTCGACCAGCGCGAGAACCGGCGGCGTGTGGCGGCGTGGGCGTGCGGCCGGCGGCTGTTGAGCTGCTACTGCTACACTGGCGCGTTCGAGGTCGCGGCGGCGGCGGCGGGCGCGGTGGAAATTCTCGGCCTCGACCGCTCGGCGGCGGCGCTGGAGCAGGCGCGCGCGCATCATCAGTTAAACAAGCTGTCTGTGCCGGTGACCTATGAGCGCGCCGAGGTGCCCGTGGCGCTGCGGCAACTGCGCGACGCGGGAAAACAATTTGACCTCATCGTACTCGATCCGCCGAAGTTCGTGCTGAACCGCGCGCAGAAGGAGAAAGGGTTGCGCGCCTACAAGGACATCAACCTGCTCGCGCTCAAGCTGCTCGCGCCGGGCGGGGTGCTGGCGACGTTCTCGTGCTCCGGGCAGGTGACGCCGTCGGATTTCCGCATGGTGCTCGGCTGGGCCGCGGCCGACGCGCGCCGGCCGGTGCAGATTGTCGAGACGCTCGGCCAACCGCCGGACCATCCGGTGCTGGCAGTGTTCCCGGACAGCGAATATCTCAAGGGTGCGATCTGCCGGGTGGGCTGATGCGACCGGTCAGGCCATGTTCTGCTTGATGATCAGCGTCAGGTAGACCAGCACGCCGACGCAGATGAGGATGTAGGAAACCCAGAACGTGGGGCGATAGTGGTGCGGCAGGTCTCGCGGTCTAAAGCCGTGATGGTAGCGGCGGATATAAAGTGGATAGCGCACCACGGCCAGGATGAAGGTGCCGGTGGCGCCAAAGCCTAGGCCCAGCCACTGGAGGAGCTTGTCGCCGGCGATGTGCGCATGCACGGTCGGGCGGAACCAGCCGGCATAGATGGCGGCCGGGATCGCCACGCCAAACAGCAGCGCCCACAGCACCGTATCCACCGGGATGCGGCTGTGCCGCCGGTGCACATGCCGCCGTTCCGGCGGTGGCAGTTCCAAATTTTCGGTCATGGGTTCCACAGCAGTCCTTCATCGGCGCGCGCAATGTACCGGCCGAACGCCCGCTTGCCAAGCCCGCAACTTCAGCAGGTCCACAGCAGCGGCACATGCGCGAGGGTCCAGAGCAGGTAGCGCAGCAACGCGCCGGCGCGCTGGCCGTGCGCCAGGGTCGCGAAGTAGAGGCCCTTGACCAGCGTGTTGCTCATCAGCGCGACGATGACCGCCTGCCCGGCCAGATGCGCCGCTGTCGCCGAGCCTTGCGCCAGCGAGAGGATGAAGGGGTCCACATCCACCAGGCCGGAGAAGCCCGCGAGCGAGAACACGCCCGCGGCGCCGAAGTTGGCCTTGGCGTAGTTCGTCAGAATTGTCAGCATGACGAACAGCGCGGCGAAGATGAGGGCGGGGCGGATCTCGAAGGGATTCTGGATCAGCGTGTGCTGGTCGAGCGGCGCCGCGGGTGCCGCGCCGCGCGGACGCAGCGCGCTCAACGCGAGCAGCAGACCCAGGCCCGCCAGCGCGCCGAGCTGCCACGCCAGCGTCCGCGCGAAAGCCGCGTTGAAAAACGCGAGCAGCGCCAGCACGCGCAGATACATCACGCTGCTCGCCAGCAGCGTCGCCTGCAATGCCTCGACGCCGCGCTCCGGCTGGCGCTGCGCCATCCGCCCCGTGGCGATGCTCACCGCCGTGCTGCTGACGATGCCGCCCATCAGGCCCGAAAGCCAGAGGCCGACGCTGCTGCCGAACTTCTTGATCAGGAAATAGCCGACGAAGCCGATCGCCGAGACCAGTACCACCATCCGCCAGATGCTCGCCGGGTTCAGATGGAAGGTGGTGAAGCTTTCGTCCGGCAGCACCGGGTAGATGATGAAGGTGACCAGCAGGAAGCGGAGCATGGCGAGGAACTCCGCCTTGTCGAGCCGCTCGACCAGCGACTCCAGCATCGCCTTCTCCGATAGCAGGATTGTGGTCAGCACGCCGAGCGTCATCGCCAGCCGGACGTCGGCGAGCAGCGTCAGCACGCCGGTGATGTAGGTCAGCAGCGCGGCCACCTCGCTGGTCGCGCCGATGCGGCCGTCGCGCAGCTTACCGGCGTAGGCGACCGCGGCGAGGCCGAGCACCGCCACCAAGCCGATGCCGGGTAGCCATGTCAGGCCGGTCAAATACAACCACGCGCAGGCAAAGCCAAACAGGCTGATGAGCGGGAAAGTGCGGACGCCGCCGAAGATCAGGCGCTTGGTCTCGCTGCGCGAGCGCTCGCGTTCGAGACCGATCAGCAGGCCGAGCGCCAGTGCCAGCACGAGCCGCAGCCCCAGACCCCAGTCGAAACCGTGCGAGATATCCATCATGGCGGTCGTCTCCGGCGAAAGTATGCGCCGCCGCGCCACCGGTCGGAAGTAAAATCTCGACAACGCCAGAGGAACGGGGGTGGCAACCACCATTCCGGACTTTCCAAAGTCCGGAATCATGGCTGACTCAATGCGAGCGTGGTCTATCACATGACGCGCCATGCGGGGTCGGCAGCCGATATTGCAAAATCCCTTCTGGCTGCTACTCCGCGGCCTTGAAACAATATTTGCGTCCAACGGCAGGCCGCGTTAGCCTGCGCCGCGCGCGCCGGTCTGGGCCGGTGACGCGGGGAGCCAAGCGATCATGAAAATTGTCGTGCTGGATGGGCGGACGCTGAACCCCGGCGACTTGAGCTGGGATGGCTTCCGCGCCCTCGGCAAGTTCACCGTCTTTGACCGCACGCCGGTGGACGACGTGCCGCAGCGCGCCGGCGACGCCGAAATCGTGCTGACCAACAAGACGCCGCTCAACCGCGAGACCATCCGCAAGCTCACGCACCTGCAATACATCGGCGTGCTGGCCACCGGCTACAACGTCGTCAATGTCGCCGCCGCCGAAAAGCGCGGTGTTGTCGTCACCAACGTCCCGGCCTACTCGACCGACTCTGTCGCCGAGCACATCTTTGCCTTCCTACTCGAACACGCGCGGCGCTTGAGCTTCCACGCGCACACTGTTCGTAAGGGCCGCTGGAACGAGTCGCCCGATTTCTGTTACTGGCTGCATCCGCTGACCGAGCTCGCCGGCCGTACGCTCGGCATCGTCGGCTACGGTCACATCGGCCAGGCCGTCGCGCGCCGCGCGCTCGCGTTCGGGATGCGTGTGCTCTGCCACACGCGCACGCCGCCCGCCGCACCACCCGAGGGCCTCCGCTGCTGCGATCTCGCCACGCTTTTCCGCGAGAGCGATATCGTCAGCCTGCACTGCCCGCTCGTACCGGAGACCGAGAAGCTCGTCAACGCCGAGCGGCTCGCGCTGATGAAGCCGACCGCGTTGCTCATCAATTGCGCGCGCGGCGGGCTGGTGGATGATGCCGCGCTGGCTGCCGCGCTAAATGCGGGCAAACTCGCCGGCGCGATGCTCGATGTGCTGACCGAAGAGCCGCCGCTGGCCGAGCAGCCGCTGCTGCGCGCGCGCAACTGCCTGATCACACCACATCACGCCTGGGCCACGCGGGAGGCACGCACTCGTTTAATGAACGTGGCGCTGGAAAATCTGAAAGCCTTCCTCAATAAAAAACCGCAGAACGTTGTCCACGCCACCGAGTCCCAGGCGTCGGCCTGACCGTCACGGCCCTTCGAGCGTCAGCGTGCCGAGTTCCGTCACCGTTCCGCGGGCGTGCTGCCGCCAGATGAGTTTGCCGGCCGGCCCGCCGGGGCGGGCGACATCGTTGGCCACGGGCGCGCACGCCAGGACCAGGCCGGCGGTCGGCGCGATGCCCAGCTCACTCCACGGAATCGCGGCGGCGATGTGATAGCCGGTCGGCAGCGGCCGCACGCTGACCTCCTTCGCGCGGTGGCCGCCCAGCCACTCCCAATCCTTGCCGCCGGGCGCAAAGCCCAGATGCAGCGCGTTGGTCGCGCCCGCAGCCAGCCCGCCGCGCTCCCGCGCCAGGAACAGCTCGATGCTGTCCTGCTCGGCCAGTTTTTCCGGCGGGCAGGCGTTGGTCAGCGCCGGGTCAAACACCTCGCAGCGGAAGTGGAGCGCCTCCGCGTCCCACGCGAAAGCGAACCGCGCCGAGAAACTTTCGCCCACCTCGCCGCGATGCTCGCAGGCGGTGGCTGCGCTCAAGGTATGCCATTCCCAGTCCTGCTCCAGACGCGGCAGGTGGCGGGCGCGCGCGAGGCGCGGCTGGCCGTGGTCGGGCGCCAGCTCGACGCGTCCGCCGGGCAGGATCGCCGTCGTGGCCGGCCACGTCTTGGCGAGCTGGGGCGGAATGCTGCGGAAGCGCGCGAGCTGCAACGCGCGCTGGATTTCCGGCGCGGCCATGAACGCGCGCCACAATAAACCGCTGCGGTGGTTCTCCGCCATCAGCAGCACGATGCCCACATCAATGCCAAGCACGTCGGGCGAGTACCAGCCGGTGTGCGGATTGAACGCGTCCACAAACCCGTAAGCCTGCCACGCGCGCGCGCCGAATTTTTCCACGATATGCCGCAGCACCGCGAGGCATTCCGCCGGCGCGAACGGCAGCGCGCCGCCGGCCGCGCACGGCACCACGACGCCATCGAGGTCCGGCGTCGGCGGCGGGCCGCCCCACGCGCGGTAGCCGGTCGGACTGTCGGAGGCCGTGATGCCCCAGCAGTTCGTGCTGTAGTGCGGGAACTGCGCGCGCAGGTCGAGGCAGAGCTGCCGCTGCGCGCGCGTCGCCAGCTCCGAGTTGCGCCAGTAATCGGCGTAGCCATCGTGCCGGCCCCGGAAATCCACGAACGCGTGCGAGAACTGATGGACGAACAGCGGCGCGAGCTGCAGGTAGGTCAGCCCGGCGTAGGTGCCCACCGGCGCGCGCCGCCATGCGTCCCAGCATTCCGGCGGCAGCGCCTGCGCCGGCGCGCCGAGGCCGAGCAGATACATCACCATGTGCTCCGCGTAGGTGTCCCAGCGGTACGGCAGGAAGCCGCTCTCCGGCCGCCAGCCCAGCCGCAGCGTCGCGCCGCCATCGAGCATCCAGCGCCAGTCCACGCGCTGGTAGAGGGTCGCGACCAGCCGCTCCAGTTGCGCGTCGCGGAAATACTCGCGCGCCGTCAGCGCGCCGCAGAGGAACAGTGCCGTGTCCATCGGCGAGACCTCGCACGCCCAGACGCGGTCGCCCAACTCGCGGTTGACGAAGTGATAGAAGAAGCCGCGCTCGTGCGCCAGCCGGTCGCGCGCAAAAGTCAGCGTGGTGACCGCTCGCGCGAGGGCGTTCGAGCGCGGAAGCCAGCCGTGCTCTACTCCGACGCATAGCGCCGCGAGGCCGAAGCCCGTCGCCGCCACGCTCGCCACGTTCTCGCGCCACGAGCCGTCGGCGCCGGCGCGGTCGGGCACCAGCCCGGTCGTCGGCTCGGTCTCCTTGAGGAAAAACTGGAACGACCGGCGTTCGAGCTCGTCGAGGAAGGCGTCGTCGCTGATGACGTTGGTGACCGCGCCCCGCGCCACCACGGCGCACACACCACAGAGCATGAACCACTGCCGCATCATCGTGCCGCAGACTAAAGGCCCGCGCCCGTCGCTGGCAAACAGAAAGAACCGGACGCCGAAAAAAACTTGCCCGCGCTCGCTGTTGGCCGTCAGTGGTCAGTGGTTGGTGGTGTGGAGTAACGCCTTTGACAACGGACCTTGCCCAAGCCTCCTGAAAACCGAAGTTGACCAGAGCGTGTCGTGGCGACTGACCCACCCGGTCTGCGACCATCCTCCAAAGGAGGAAACCCGGAACTCCGTGCTCTTTAATCCCCTCCTGGGAGGGGTGCGCGCAGCGCGGGGTGGGTTCCGCGTTGCACCAACCTGTGCGTGCGTCGTTCGGCATCGCCTTACGGCGACCCTACGAACGGCACCCGTGTGGGCCGCGTTGGTAGCGCTCCCGTCAGGGCGTTCCGGGTACGACCAGCAAGGGCAGCCCACTGTGGTTTTGGAAACCGACGCTGGTCCAACTTCGGTTTTCAGGAGGCTTGGAAAAAATTCGCCGCGGTTTTCCAAGGCGGCTTGGAAAAGTGGAGGCCGAAACCGTCCAAGGCTTGGAAAAACGCCGGAAAAATTTTCCAATCTTTGGACGTCCTCCGGCGGCATCCCCGCCCCGTCCAAATTCGCACACCTGAAAAGGTGTGCGAATTTGGGACGGGGCGGCGGGCCGGGCGCGGGGGTCAGGCCAGGTGTTCCGGCAGAAGGTCGTGGCGGGTGAGGAGCTTGGCGCGGCCGCGCGGGCCGGCGCTGCCGTAGTGATAGGGCTCCGGCTCGCGCTCCTTTTCCTCCAACTCGTGCAGCGCGGCATCGAGGATGTCCCACGAGGCGGCCAGCTCGTCGGCGCGAATGAAGAGCGACTTGTCCCCTTTCATCACGTCGAGCAGCAGCGATTCGTAGGCTTCGGGGATGACGGTGTTGAAGGCGGCCTTGTAGCGCAGGTTGAGCTCGGTGGGCGCGAACTTGGTTTCGAGGCCGGGCAGCTTGTTGTTGATGCGCAGGAAGATCGCTTCGTCGGGCTGGACGCGGATGACAATCTCGTTGGGCGGCAGGTGCGGGGCCTTGGCGCCGAAAATCTTCACCGCGTTGTCGTGAAAGCGCAGTCGGATTTCAGCGAGCTTGCTGTCGAGCGCCTTGCCGCATTCGAGGAAGAAGGGCACGCCGCGCCAGCGGTCGTTGGCGACCTTGAGGACGGCGGCGGCGTAGGTGTCGGTGCGCGAGTCGGGCGGCACGCCGTGCTCGGCGCGGTAGGCGGGCCGGCCGCCGGCGCCGTGCTCGGCGGCGGCGTACTGGCCCACCACGAGATCCTCGAGGGCGACCGGCGCGATGGCCTTGAGCACGCGGACCTTCTCGTCGCGGATGTGGTGCGCGTCGAGCTGCCGCGGCGGTTCCATCGCGGTGAGCGCGAGCATCTGGAGCAGGTGGTTCTGCATCACGTCGCGGATGATGCCGAAGTCGTCGAAGTAGCCGGCGCGGCCGGCGATGCCGATGTCTTCCTTCCACGTGATGCGCACGTCGCGGATATAGTGGCGGGTCCAGAGCGGCTCGAAGACGTGGTTGGCGAAGCGCAGCACGAGCAGGTTCTGGATGATCTCCTTCCCAAGGTAGTGATCAATGCGGTAGGTCTGGTCGTCCTCGAAGACCTGGCCGAGCACGGTCGCGAGTTCGTCGGAGGAGGCGCGGTCGCGGCCGAAGGGTTTCTCGATGACGATGCGCGTCCAGCCGGCGCGGTTGTCGCAGGTGGAGAGGCCGGAGTTGCCCAGCGCTTGGGCGGCGGGCACGAAGATCGAGGGCGGGATGGAAAAGTAGAAGAGGCGGTTGAAGTTGAGCTCGCCGAGCGTGGCGCGCAGGGTGGCGGCGAGGTCGAGGTAGGCGTCGGTGTCGCCGTAGTCGCCGCTGAAGTAGTGGCAGCGGGCGAGGAACTGCTCCATGAGCCGGGCGCACTCGTGGGCGTCGGGCGTGTAGCGGCAGGTGAGGTTGGCGGCGGTGCGCTCGCGGAAGGCGGTGTCGGTCAGCGGCGAGCGGGCGAAGCCGAAGATGCGGAAGTCGGGCGGCAGCAAGTGCTGCGCGTAGAGCGAAAACAGCGCGGGCAGCAGCTTGCGCTGCGCGAGGTCGCCGGACGCCCCGAGAATGATGATCGCCAGCCGGTCTGTTGCCATGGTGTGCTCCTGTCGCCCGAAAAACGGGCATACCATACCAAGCCCGCGCCGTTTTTCCAGTGGCGCATAAACAGATTGACTTGCCGGCGAAAGCCGAGAAAATGCCGCCACTTTTCAACCGGAGATACCGCATGAAGACGAAGCTGCTGTTGGGTCTGGCGTTGAGCGTCGTGAGCGTGGTCGCGGCTGGTACCGACTGGCCGCAATGGCACGGGCCGAACCGCGACAATCTTTCCACCGAGACCGGGCTGCTCCAGCAGTGGCCGGGTGGCGGGCCGGCGTTGGCCTGGAAGGCCGAGGGCCTCGGCGGCGGCTTCTCCAGTGTGTCGGTGGCGGGCGGAAAAGTTTTCACCATCGGCGACCTCGGCGAATCGGCCTGCGTGTTGGCGCTCGATGGCGGCAGCGGCAAGCAACTGTGGAAGGCCAAGCTCGGCGCAACCGGCGGTGGCGGCGGTTTCCCCGGCCCGCGCGCAACGCCGACGGTGGACGGCAACTTGGTGTATGCGATCGGCCAGTACGGCGACTTGCTCTGCTCGCAGGCGGCCGACGGCCGCGAGGTGTGGCGCAAGAATCTCAACCGCGACTTCGGCGGCAAAATGATGTCGGGCTGGGGCAATGCGGAGTCGGTGCTGGTGGACGGCAATAACCTGCTCTGCACACCCGGCGGCCAAGGCGGCACGGTGCTGGCGCTGAACAAGAAGACCGGCGCCACGGCCTGGCGCAGCAAGGAGCTGACCGACAAAGCCACCTACGCCTCGCTGATCGCGGTGGACATCAGCGGCGTCCACCAGATTATCGTCTTTACCGATGCGCACGTCGCCGGCCTCGCGGCCGCCAGCGGCAAGCTGCTGTGGCAGGCACCGCGCGCCGGCAAGGTAGCGGTGATCCCAACGCCGATCTACAAGGACAATCAAGTGTTCGTCGCCTCCGGCTACGGCATCGGCTGCAACGCCTTCAAAATTTCCGGCGGCGGCGGCAAATTCAGCGCGGAACAGATTTACGCGAATACCGACATGGTCAACCATCACGGCGGCGTCATCCTGCTGGGCGACAAGCTCTATGGCTACAGCGACAAAGGCGGCTGGACCTGCATGGACTTCAAGTCCGGCGACGTCGCCTGGCGCTCCCAGAAACTCGGCAAAGGCACGATCAGCTATGCCGACGGCCGGTTTTATCTGCGCGACGAAGGTTCCGGCACGCTCGTGCTGATCGAAGCCTCGCCGGAGGGTTGGAAGGAATGCGGCCGCTTCGGCCAGCCCGAACGCAGCAAGGCCAAGGCGTGGCCGCATACGGTGATCTGCAACGGCAAGTGGTTCGTCCGCGATCAGGACAATTTGTTCTGCTACGACCTCAAACAGAAATAGGAGCCCACCATGACCCTGCGTTCCCTCCTCGCGCTGGCGCTGTGCGCCGGCATCACCCAAGCCGCCGACTGGCCCCACTGGCGCGGCCCGACCCGCGACGGCATCTCCACCGAGACCGGCTGGAAACTCGCCGGCGGCGAAGCGAAAAAACTCTGGACCGCGCAGGTCGGCATGGGCTGCTCCGCGATTCACGTCGCACAGGGCCGCGCCTATACGCTGGGCAACAAGAACGAGACCGACACGGTCTTCTGCTTCGACGCTATCACCGGCAAGGAACTGTGGAAGCACTCCTATCCCTGCCCGCTGCAACCGAAGTTCTGGGAAGGCGGCACGCTCGCCACACCCACGCTTGATGGCGACCGCGTCTATTCGATCAGCAAGGTGGGCGACCTGTTCTGCTTCGAGGCCGCGACCGGCAAGATTGTCTGGCAAAAAAATCTGGAAAAAGATTTCGGCGGCAAGATGCCCACGTGGGGCTTCTCCGGCTCGCCGCTGGTGCTCGGCGACAAACTGCTGGTGGAAACCGGCGCGGACACCGGCTCGGTCGTCGCGCTCGACAAGGCGACCGGCCAGCTCGTCTGGCGCGGCGGCAAAGGCCCAGCCGGCTACGGCACGATCCAACCGTTCAGTCTTCGGGGCAAGGACTACCTCGCCGTTTTCACTGGCAACGCGCTCGCCATCCTCGAACAGAACGGCGGCAAGCAGATCGCCAGCTATCCGTTCAAGACGAAGTACGACGTGAATGCCGTCACGCCCCTCATCAGCGGCGACAAAATTTTCATCGCCGCCGGCTACAGCCACGGCAGCGCGCTGGTCAAGTTCACCGGCGCCGCGCTCGAACAGGTCTGGGAAAGCAAGCAGATGCGGAACCACTTCAACTCCTGCGTGCTGGTGAACGGCCACCTCTACGGCTTCGACGAGAACGACCTCGCCTGCATGGAGCTGGCGACCGGCACGCTCAAGTGGAGCCAGAAAGGCCTCGGCAAAGCCTCGCTCATCCTCGCCGATGGCAAGCTGCTGATCCTCTCGGAGAAGGGCGACCTGATCACCGCCGAGCCCTCGCCCGCGGGCTTCAAGGAACTCGCGCGCGCCAAGGCGCTCACCTACAAATGCTGGTGCGTGCCCGTGCTCGCCAACGGCCGCATCTACTGCAAGAACAACAGCGGCGACCTCGCCTGCGTGGACGTCTCCGGCCAGTGACGGGCCGGTTTTCCAAGTTTCCTGAAAACCGAAGTTGACCAGATCGTTGCGTGCCGTGGCGACCAACCCACCCCGGCCTGCGGCCATCCTCCAAAGGAGGAAACCCGGACATACGCCGCTGTTTTGATCCCCT
>Ga0233425_10008647_pt1 | contig 13376 bp, 7 predicted proteins | sample Watercolumn_Towu_2_FD_181712 | JGI IMG/M metagenome (GOLD analysis project Ga0233425, IMG submission 181712) | Freshwater microbial communities from Lake Towuti, South Sulawesi, Indonesia - Watercolumn_Towuti2014_140_MG | ecosystem: Environmental > Aquatic > Freshwater > Lake | place: Indonesia...
CCCGAGCCGCCACCACCCCCGCCCCCCCCCTTCTCCTGATCCTGCTTCTCCTGATCCTCTTCGATCTTCTCGATCAGCTTGTCGAGCGAGGCGATGACGCCATCCTGCACGTCGCGCGTCTCGCGGCCGGCACGGCCGTGGGCCAAACGTCGCGTCACGTCCTTCATCCGTCGCGCGATATGGTCGAGCGACTCGTCCTCGAGGGCGGCCAGGTCGGTCCGCAGAAGCCGGGACACACGAGCGTAGCGCACGGGGATGTCGGCCTCACGCTCGAGGAGCCGATCGAGTGTCGCGATCGCCGGCTCGACGGCGAGCAGCCAGTGTTCGCAGGCTGCCCGATGAAAGAGAAGCGAGGCCGGATCGGGTGACGTGGCCACGTCGAGATCGGCGAGGAGCGGCAGCGCCTCGTCAAAGCGGTCGTGCCGCACGAGTTCGCGTCCCCACCAGAGCCGCACCGTGTCGCGGGCGAACGAACGCGTGGCCGGTTCGTCAAGCCACTCGAGCGACGGCGCGTCGGTCGCGGCCGACGCCGACCGGACGGTCTCGGCGCGGGCATCGCCGGCGGCGATCGTCTCCATGGCGGCGTCGAGTCGGTCGGCGCCCCCACGGCCCGCGAGGACGGCGTCCCACGCGGCCTGCGCCCGGGCGGCCGGTCCGGCCGAGGGCGTTCGATCGGCCGCGGTCGCAGCCAGCCAGTCGAACGACCGTTGGCGAACGGCCTCGCCGGACGGGATCACCCACGACGGCTCGCGGGCCAGATCGGGATCTGCCTCACCGGCCGACGGCATGGCCCCGGCAACAACCGGGGCGAGTGCCCACGCCATGACGACGCAGGCGGGAAGGCGGGGAGACGGCGAACGCATGCGCAACTCCGCGGATGGCCTCGCGACCCGATCCATGATAGTCGCCGACTCCGATCACGGGAAACACCGGGCCGACGCCGCTATTCCGTGAGCCCCGTCACGATGTCGCGCGCCGCCCGCTCGATCGCCCGCTGCCGCTCCGCGAGCCGCGCGAGCACCGCCCGCAGTTCCGGTTCCTCGGCCCGATCGGTGGCGTCGTCGAGGAGCCGGGAGAATCGTCGTGTCCGCGTGTTCACCCGCATCTGGAGTGTCCGCAGCATCTTCAGTTCCGAAAGCTTGTCGACGAGCGGCTGTTCGCCCGCCTCCGCCGCGCGGCCCCCACCCGCCCCGCCCTGCTCCGGCTGCTGCGCGCGCTGCGCCTTCTCGACCGCGGCGAGCATCTCCTCGAGGCCCACGACGATGTCCCCCACGAGGCCGAGCGTGTCGGGCCCGGTGTCGCCGCGGCCGAATCGCGCGGCCGCCTGAGCCGAGTCGTCGCGTACCTGTTCGAGTGCCTGCGGGATCGCGACGGCCGAGCCGTCGTCGTGCACGAGCGTCATCGCCTTCGAGGCCTCGGCGGTGATCGCCGACTGCTCGCGGGCGAGCCGGGCCGACTCGAGCTGCCGTTCGCGATCCGACTGTCCGGCCGCGGCCGCGAGCTTCTCGGAGTCGGCCAGCACGCTGCGTTCGGCACGGAGCATGGCCCGCAGTCGGGCATCCAACTGCACGAGCAGACGCTCCACCTCCTGCTCGCGGAGTTGCCGAAGGATCTCCTCGAGTTCCGCCCGTGCGGTCTCGAGTTCCTCGACCGCCTTCTCCTGCTCCTGCCGGGCGTCGCGTCGCCGGGCATCATCGAGCCGCTCTTGAGCCTTCTGCATCCGGCCGCGGGCCGCCTCGACTCGCTGCCGCGTGCGCCGCGCTCGGGCCACCTCGTCGTCGCCCTCTTCGGCGACTTCGGCTTCGGCACCGGAGTCGCCGCGATCTGCCCCGTTCTCTCCCCGCGGCTTCTCACCATCACCCGCGCCCCCCGGCGGCTGACGATCCGCGGGGCCCTCGGCATCCGCACCCCGCGGCGGACTGTCGCTCGCTTCGGCGTCGGCCGTTCCGCGATCGTCGATGCGCCTTGCGAAGGCGTCGATGTCGCTGCCGAGCGCCCGTGCCTCGTCGGCCGCCTCGCGCTGGCGTCGCCCGAGTTCCTCGGCCGAGTCACCGGCTTCGGTCGCGCCCTCGATGTCGCGCTGGCGAGCGATGAGCTTGGAGATACGTCCGAGGAACGCCCGCACCTCCCGCTTCGTGTCGGCGATGCGGCGCTCCCCGGCTCCCGATTCGAGCAGGGCGAGGAGCGCGCGACACTGCGCGATCGCGTCCTCCTGGCTCGTTCCCGCCTTGAGGAGTTGCCCCTGCTCGAGGAGCGTCACGATGGCGGCCAGACGATCGCCGATCTGCTCGTCACGGGCGCGGTCGAAGGCGGCCCGGAGGACTGCGGCGCGGCGCGGATCGGTGGCCTCGAGCAGATCGGCGAGGCGGAGGAACGACCGCTCGAGACCGCGGTAGCGTTCGAGCAGTTCCGCTTCGCGGGCCGCGAGCGCGGCGGCGTCGGTCGGGGCGGAGGCCAGGGCCAGCGCCCCCCCGTGGGCAAGCGCGATGCCGAGAACGACCACGGCGGTGTACGTCGGCCTCATGGCGACTCGAGCGCCTCGCGGCCCCGCTTCCTCTGACGTTCGAGCGTATCGGAGCGGATCTCCTCCTGCACGCGGATCACACCCCGGAGCCGCTCGATGACCTCGTTGACCGACTCGAGTTCGAGCATCCGTGCCAGCACGTCACGCATCCGTACGAGCGCCGCGTCAGCCAACCGCACGACGGCGCCCCGGTCGGCACCGGCGCGACAGGCCGCGGCCACGGCCGCGAGTTCCCGCTCGACCAGCGCTTCGAGCGGGGTGGCCACGTGCACCGTCAGGCGGGTGTCCATCTCCGGCGTGAGGAGGCCATTATTGAAGAGTTCGCGCCGGATACCCCGGAACTCGGCGGCGATCTCGGTCGCCTCGCCCGCCCCCCGGGCCGTGGCTTCCGCACAGCGGGTCACGGCCGCGGACTCGTCGCCGTCGGCCGCCTCGCGCGGTCGTTGTGCCGCTGCGTCACGGGCCTTCGCGAAGTCGTCGATGGCCGCCTCGAACCGGCGGCGGAGGAGAATCTCGCGGGCCTCGAGCATCGCCTGGAGCGATTCGGGGGCGACCACGTCGAGCGTCCAGGTGTCGCTGCTGGCCTCGTTGCCATCGCCGTCGAGCGTGCAGCCGTCGCGAGCCGTCACCGACACCTCGATGCGACTGCCCACCGCGAGCGAGCGGTCCGCGAGACGAACGACCTCCGGCCGATCGGCGGGAAACTCGACGACCGGGGCGCCCGCAGCCACGCGGTCGATCGCCGCGGTGTGCACCGTATCGCCGCTCGTCACCCGGACCGCGGCGTCGACGAGCCCATGATCGTCGGCGATCGTGCCCTCGAACGGCAGCACCGCGTTCGGTGTGACGGCGTTCGAGATGCCGGCGAGCCGGAGCATCACCAACGGGCGTTCGTCGGGAACCGCGGAAAGCACGGCCGCCACGCTGTCCCGGTTCACGAGCCCCTCGGTGTCGGTGAGACGAACGATCAGGGCGACATCTCCATCGAGCTCAGGAAGCACCGCCTCGATCGTCCGGCCGCCAGCCTGGGCAGGATCGAGTTCCGCGAGCACCTGCTCCGGAGACGCAGCCTCCCCCGTCGCCAGTCGCACGGCCACCGTCGCTGCCGTGAGTGGCTTCGTGGCCCGGCAGGTAACGTGCACGCGGGCGCCCCTCGGGATCCGCACGAGCCGACTCGCCGCTACCTCGCGAGTGCCGCCTCCGAGGTAGTCGGGCAGCGTGCAGGTGATCGCGAGGTCAGCGACCGCCGGAGGATCGGCCACCACGATCCGCAGCCCTCTGAGCCGGGCGTCGCCTCCACGGACCTCGACCATCATGTCTTCCGTCACACCCTTGAGAACATGGCCGAACATCTGTCCGTCGGCCGTCGCTGCGCCACGGGTGCCCATGCGATCGGTCCGCCAGCCTCCCGCCCCGCGAACCCGCAGCTCCATGAGTTCAGGCATTCGGGTCCGTGCGGTCGCCCGCACGACGATGTCCGTGTCGGCGCCGCGAGCCACCACCCTCACACCACCGGGAAAGTCGTCCGCCGTGATCGTCACGCGCCGCGGCCAGGGATCGTCGACGAGGAGGAACAGCCGCCGCGCCCACACGCCCGCCTCGGAGGGCCAGGCCAGCGCGGCCAGCGCGGTACCGACCGCGGCGAGTATCGCCCCGAACGCGATCGCCATCAGCCGGCGTCGGCGAAAGATGGCCTCGGGCCGCACGCGGCCCGCGAGCGAGACCGCCCTCGAGGTCGTGCGTGCGAGCAACTCGTGGTCGAGTCGGCCATGGACGGCGTCCGCACGGCCGCAGGCCACGGCGGTGGACAGCGCGTCGCGGAACTCCGGATGGAAACGCTCGACGATCAAGGCCAGCGACTCGTCGCCGAGCGGTACGGCAAGCCGGCACACGAGCCGCACGATCAGGATCGTGCCGATCAGGCCGACGGCCGACGCGACGAGTCCGACGCGGACCCAGGCCGGGGGCTCGACGAGCCGATCGATGACGAGCGTCGACCAGATCGCCGCCACGAGCGCGAGCCCCGCGACGGCGAGCGACTCCACCCAGATCCAGCGCCGCGTCGTCCGTCGCACCACGTCGAGCAACCGCAGCAGTGGCTCCAACGACGGTGACCCGCTCGAGCCGGTCGGCGATCGTTCGGCGGACGGAACGGATGCGATCATCGGTCAGGCAAGCCTCGCGAGCCGGCGGGCGATCCACTCGACACAGAGCAGGCCGCAGCCCGCGGCCAGAAGCACCGTGTTGAGCCGTTCCTTGAAGACGGTGTCGGCGGCACCGGTCTCGTATTCGCGCCGTGATCGGTCGGGGATCGCCTCGGCGAGCGCGCCGACCTCGTCGGGCGAGAGCGGGCCGTCGGCCAGGAACCGCACGCGGCCGCCGCTGACGTCGGCGAGTTGTACGAGCAAGCCGCGGTCGAGCTTCGGCTTCGCGAGTTCCCGATCGGGAAGCTGTACCTGGATCCGCCGGGTGAGTCGCTCGTCGCCGGACGCCACGGGCTCGACCTCGATCTCCCAGGCTCCCTCACGGGATGCCACGAACGATCCCTGAAGGGTTCCCCGCCGCGCGGGGTCGGCGGCGAGTTCGACCGGCAGTCGCGTGCCGTCTGGAGCGACCGCGCGGCAGCCGCCGGTGCGGGGCACGGCCGCAGGATCCGTCGCCACCACGCGAACGGTCACCGTTCCACCGACCGGAAAGCGGTCGCGATCCACGATCAGCCGGCCGCGCCGACCGCCACGCAGGAGCCGCCCCTGCGACACATGTCGGACGATCTGCGCGACGAGCCGTTCGTAGACGCCGTCGGCGATCGCCCGGAGCCGCCACAACTCCCCGCTGCCGAAGGAGAGCACGAGGCCGGAGCCGTAGAACTGGCCCGCGACATACACATCGCCCGCGGGCGCCCCGCTGCCGGCCCGGGCGGCGACCCTCGCGTAGACGGTGGCTCCAGGCTTCGTGCCGTCGGAGGGAAAGCAGGCGTGGACGCCTGGAAACTCCCGCCACACCGCCTCGCTCGCGGCGCGGCTCCCCGCGAGCCAGAGGAACTCCGCGTCAAGGCCGTCGCGGGTGAACTCGAGCGGCCGCGGCAGCGAGCCGCCGCCCGAACCGCCTGCCGCGTCGCCGCCGGTCACCTGGCCCGGCCGCCGAAGATCCACTGGAAACAGCCCGCGGATCGTGGTGGTTCGGGGGTCGGAAAGCCATGCATCCATGAACACGTTGCCCGCCACGAAAACGAGTCCACCCGATTCGCCGGCCACCCAGCGGTCGAGGCGGGCCTGCGCGGCGGGCTCGAGCAACCGCCAGTCGTAATCGAGGGCCACGACCGCGTCGTACTCGGCGAGCGCCTCATCCGACGCCGGAAACGCGTCGAGGATGCGCCGTGCGTCCTGCGACACGCCCGGCGCCGCGGTCCCCAGAATCACGTCCACCGCGAAGCTGCGGTCTCGCTTGAGGACGTTTCTCATGAACTGGTACTCGCGACTCGGGCCTCCCGCCATCAGGAGCACCTGCGTGACGCGGTCCACCACCTCCACGTCGGTGGCCTGCACGTCGTCGGCCGGTGTGTGGTCGGCGGGAGGCGGCACGACGCGCACGGCGAGCGATCGCCGGCCCGCGCCCGCGAGCCCCGGGACGTCGAAGCGCACCGGTACGAGTTCGCCGTCGGAGGCCAGTCTCGCCTCGACCGTGTCGATCACACGCGCGTCGGCGGACGGCGGCCCCCGATCCGGGGCTGACTCCACGAGTTCCACTCTCACCGGCGTCGAGGCCAGGCCCTGTGCTTGGAGAAACGCCGTGACCGCGAAGCGGTCGCCGGGAAACACGCGGGCGGGTGAAAGCAGGTCGGCGATCCGCACGTTCGCCGGCGGCACATCGGCCCCGATGCCGATCGCATGAACCGGGATACCCGCGGCAGCGGCCCGGGCGGCGGCCGACCGCGGATCGACACCCGCGTTGTTGCCGCCGTCGGTGAGCACGACAACACCGGCCAGCACGCCATCGGGTTCGGCGTCGAGCACCCGCTCGATCGCTTCGCCGAGCCGTGTCTCGTAGCCCCGAGGAGCGGCCCGCTCCTGCCACGCGGGCACCGGCGGCGTTCCATCCGAAGCATCGACCGTTCGGCGAGGAATCCGGGCGAGCGTCTCGGCATCGGCGTCGAATCGCCATACGCTCACCTCGTGCCGCATGGCAAGCGCGTCGAGGAGGCCGCCACGATCGAGGACCGTGCGTGCCTCCTCGGCACGCGGGGTGTCGCCCGAGTCGGTGAGCGACATGCTCGCGCTCGAGTCGACGAGCACCGCCACCCTCGACGGCAACACGATCTCATGCTCGGCGATCCGCTCGAAATCGAGGAGGGCGAGGGTCACGGCGGCGAAAGCCGCGAGCCTCAGGCCGGCGAGGCCCGCCGCCGCCACGGGATGGAGTTCGGCGGCATCGCGCCGATACAACCACACGACCAGCGACATGACGGCCAGAATCGCGAGCACGAGCGCCGGCATCTGCCACCACTCGTCGAACCCTTCGACGAGCCGGCTCGTGAGCCGGTGCCGGATCTCGGCGACGGCCAGGAGCGACGGCGGTGGGACCGGAAACATCATGACGAGCGACGCCCTCACGCCCCGGACGGGCGACGGGAAACGGGGTGGTAGCCGGCGGTGTAGGCCACGAACTGCTCGATGATCAGAACGCCCACGAGCACCAGCAGCAGCGGCACGACGAGTGACGTCCCGCCGAGCGAGCCGGTGGCGGTGTCGAGCGCGTCGGTGCGGTCATAGCGAAACGGCACGTCGGCGAGGCCCCGAGCGAGCCGGTCGCGCCCCACCCGCTCGAGCCGCCCTTCGGCGGGATCGACGTTCACGGCGCGGAGCCGCGTCCGTTCGGTCCCGTCGAGCCGTTTCCATCGCGCCTCGTACACTCCCGGCACGGCGGCGGCGGGCAGCCGCGACTCGAGCCCTGCCGCTGAGCCACCGGCAGCGGACTGCCGGACCACCGCGCCGTCGGGCGGCACCAGAAAATCGACGTCGATCTCGTCCACTCCCGGCTCCAGCCTCACGGCCACCGGATCGCCGACGGTGAGATTCTCGGCCCGCCGACGGGCCCGCGCCAGGTGGCTTTCCATCTCGAGCAGCACGACCACCCAACTCGGATTGCCACGCGCCCAGTTGTTCCAGGCGGGTGCGGCGGTCGTAAGCACCGCCATCACGAGCCCGTCACCGAACGACCGCTCCACCACCAGCGGCTGGCCGGTGCGGAGCGAAAGCAGGCGACGAACGCCGGCTCGGGCCTCGTCGAAACCGCGCTCCACGGCCAGAAAGCGGTCGATGCGCACCATCTCCACGAGCGGATTTCGCTGTCCTGCCAGCACCGTCACGACCGGGTGCTCCTCCACGATCACGTCGGGAACGGGAGTGGCCGCCGCGGGCGTCGGCAGAAGATCGACGGCGCCGGCGAGCGGCACGGGGTAGATGCCCTCACCGTCGCGGAAGAGCGTCCGGTTGACGTTGTCCGCCCGGGTGCGCGGCCCAGCGAAGAACACGACGCCGCCACCGGCCCGCGCGTAGGCCTCGAGCGCGGCCACCTCGGCGGCGTCGAGCCGCTCGACGTCCAGCAGCCAGACACAATCGAATCGGGCGAGATCGGCGACGCCGAGCGCCCGCGGTGGCTCGATCCGAGGCGCGAGCCCGGTGGGCGCACCGGCCCCGGGGGCGAGGGCGGTGGCCACGAAGAACGCATCACCGTCCGATCCACCGCCGCGAGGGTCGCCGTCGACCACGAGCACGTCCACCCGCTCGACCACATCGACCACCGTGCGCCGCACATCGTCGGCGGGCAGCACGTCGGGCCGCAGGGCGGCCTCGATCACGTGCCCCCCCGGCCCCGTGAACCGGGCGTCGAACCGGCGGGTCGCGCTGCCTCCCGGTGGGATCGAATCGAGCGCGACCGCCGGCCGACTTCCGCCGTCCTCACGGAGTTCGATGACGACGCCCTCTGCCGGAAGGGGCGAGTCGTTCCGCACCTCGACCTCGACCGGCAGGAGCACGCCCGCCGCCGGCACGCCCCCCACCACTTCGAGCCGTTCGATCGTGAGGTTCGCGGCAGACGCGTCGGCGCCGCAGTCGATGAACCGCAGTTCGACGCCCTCCGCCGCGAGCCCCCGCAGCACGTCGCCCGCAGGCCCCGTGTCGCCCCAGTCGCGCATGCGGAAGTCGCTCACGATCCAGAGCACGCGGCCCGCCGTGGCACCCGCCATCCAATCGTTCGTCGCCGGCCCGATCGCCTCGCGAGGCCCGTCGACGCCCGCGGAAACACGCACGTCGGCGAGGGCGTTGCGGACGGTCTGGAGCGCGGAGGGGGTCACGGCGGCCGGCGGCACGATGAGCGGCGGCCGCGCTGAGACGGCGTCGCCACGCGGCGCCGCGCTGGCCATCGCCGAGGTGAGCCCAACGGCGAGCTCATGGCTGCCTGCGGCCGTGGACAGGTCGCGCGCAATCCGTTCGATCACCCGCTTGCCCCGGTCGAAAGCGGTGGCGGGCCGGGTGTCGCCGTCGGCAGATTCGGTGACGGTCTCGGCCAGGCCGGTCGCCGAGCGATCCCCCATGGAATAGCTGTCGTCAAGGAGCACGAGATGCGACGTGGACGTCCGACCGAGCAGCCCGCCGATCGCCTGACGCCAGCGCGGCTGCGCGAGCGCCACGACGAGACCGAGCACCGCCGCGGTGCGCAGGGCGAGGAGCAGGAGCTGCCGCAGGAGCACCTGCGTGCGAAACTTCCGCTGGCTGGCGAGGAGGAACTCCATCGCGGCCCACGGTACGCGGCGGTGTCGCAGCAGATTGATGAGGTGGATGACCACCGGCGCGGCCGCGAGCGGAAGTCCCCACCAGAAGAGCGTCGCGAAGTCGAACGTCGGCACGGCCTCGCCTCCCTACACCGCCATGCTCGCGCGGCGCGAGAGGAATCGCACGAGCGCGGCTGCCACCGGCTCCCCGGTCCGAACGAGGGCGTAGTCGGAGCGCGCGGTCGACGCCCGGGTGCGTACCTCCGCGAGGAACCGGCCGAGTTCCGCGAGATAGCCCTCGCGGAGGGCCCGTGGGTTGCACGCGAGTTGGCCCGGGATCTCCAGACCGTCGAAACGCGTCGGTCCGTCGAACGGGAAGTCGAGTTCGTCGTCGTCCATTACGTGCAAGATCGCGAGGTCGTGACCACGGGTGCGGAGCATCTGGAGCCCCTTGAAGATGCCGTCACGATCGCCGAGCAGATCGGAGATCAGGAACACGAGCCCTCGTTTCGGGAGCGTCTCGGCCGCGGTCCGCAGCACGCGGAGGAAGTCCCCCGGCCCCGCGTTCCGGGGCGCCTCGAGCACGTCGCACACGCACGTCAACTGCGATCGACGGGTCCGCGCCGGAACGTGCGCCCGCAGGCGGTCGTCGAACACGCCACAGCCCACCGCATCGCCGTGCGAGAGCGCGAGCCACGCCAGGCTCGCGGCGAGCGTGGCGGCGCAGTCGTACTTTCGGGGCCGGTCTCCGGATCCGGCGTAATCCATGCTCGTCGAGCCGTCCACGAGGAGCGTCAGCCGCAGGTTCGTCTCCTCCTCGAACTCCTTGACGTACAGGCGGTCCTGGCGTCCCCACACCTTCCAGTCCACGCGCCGCAGGTCATCGCCGCGCACGTACTCCCGGTGCTGGAGGAACTCCACCGACTGCCCTTTGTAAGGGCTCTTGTGCAGGCCGGCGAGCACCCCCTCGACGACGGCGCGGGCGCGGAGCTCGAGGCGATGGATGCGGTGGACCGCATCAGGACGCAAATATCGTCTGGAACCGCGGGTCACGCGACAGCTCGTCCTCTCTGGCTGGGGTGGACTCGATGATCCGTGCGATGATCGCGTCGGGCGTCACGCCCTCGCTCTCCGCGGCGAAACCGACGACGATCCGGTGCCGGAGCACCGGGGCCGCCAGGGCCTGGATGTCCTCGGCGGCGACGTGGGTGCGACCCTGGAGCAGTGCCCGGGCCTTGGCCCCCACGATCAGGAACTGCACCGCCCGCGGGCCCGCGCCCCACACGAGCTGGTCGGAAACGAAGTCGGGCACACCGGTTTCTCCGGTGCGGGTCTGGCGCACGATCGACAGGGCGTATCGCACGAGGTGATCGCTCACCGGCACCTCGCGCACGCTCCGTTGCAGCGCGAGGATGTCGGCCGCCGAAAGGACGGGCCGCGCCTCCTCGGTGGGCACGCCAGTCGTGCGCCGCGCGATCTCGAACTCCTCCGAGAACGTCGGATAGCGGACGAACACCTTGAACATGAAGCGATCCTGCTGCGCCTCGGGCAGCGGATAGGTGCCCTCCTGCTCGATCGGGTTCTGCGTGGCCAAGACGAAGAACGGATCGACCAGCGCGTGCCGCACGCGGCCCACGCTCACCTGCCGCTCCTGCATCGCCTCGAGGAGCGCGGCCTGCGTCTTGGGAGGCGTACGGTTGATCTCGTCGGCAAGCACGACGTTGGCGAACAGCGGGCCCTCGAGGAACCGCGGCTGCCGCATGCCCGTGGCCCGATCCTCCTCCAGCACGTCGGTGCCGATGATGTCGGCCGGCATCAGGTCGGGCGTGAACTGGATGCGACTGAACGAGAGGTCGAGGCTACGGGCGAGCGTGCTCACGAGGAGCGTCTTCGCGAGGCCCGGCACCCCCTCGAGCAGGCAGTGGCCGCGGCTGAAGAGACTGATGAGCAACTCCTCGATCACCTCGCGCTGGCCGACGATCACGCGGGAGAGCTGCTCGAGGATGCGATCGTGCGCCTCGTGCAGGCGGTCGACGGCGGACGCGGCGGGGGAACTCATGCGGACGGGTGCTCCGAGGCTCGGGAACGGGACGACGGTGCCGGTGGCGATTCAGCGCTGATAGATGGGCAGCGCACCTCGCTCCAACTGGAGGATCACGAGGTTGGTGGCGGTGGTGTAGACGTTGCCGATGTAGCCCTGCGGCCAGTAGGTGCCGTCACGGTCCTGTTGGGCCTCCGCGGCAAGCCGCTTCTCCACCTGCGTGCGATAGGCCTCCCACGACTCGCCCCCCTCACGATACATCACCTGGGCGTAGTAGAAGTGGGCGTAGTGCCAGTGACCGAAACTGTTGTTCGAGATGTTGCCGAGATGGCGCCGGGCGTAGTCGAGCATCCGCGGGACGTGGGTGTCGTCCTCCTCACCCGCATTGAACAGGCAGGCGATCGCCGCCGCCGAGATCGCGGGGCGGCCGCCGCCTCCCTTGGAACTGTACTGCACGCCGCCGTCGGGGAGCGTGCAGGCGTGGATGTAGGCGATCGCCTTGTCGATGATCTCGCGGGGCACCGGAATGCCGGCGTTGCGGCAGCCGCGCAGCCCCTGGACCTGCGTGATCGTGGTGGAGCCCTCGTCGAAGTCGTGCCCATCCTTGGCGCTCACGTATCCCCATCCCCCGTCCTTCGTCTGCGCACGGCCCGAGAACACCACCGCCCGCGTGAGCACGCGCACGATCTCCTCGCGGCGGCGCTCGTCCTCCTCCTCCCCGAGCACCTGCGAGAGAAAGAGCATCGAGAAACCGTGGCCGTAGGTATAGCGATCGTCGGTCTTGGGGTCGCCGATGAGGCCGTTGGCACGCGACCGGCTCACGAGATAGTCGACCGCGAGGCGGATCGGCTCCGCGTAACGACCCTGCGACGTGGTGGAGCCTTCCATGAGCAACGCCGTGCCGGCGAGCGCCGTCATCGCCGTGGGATAGCGGCCCTCGTTGGCGGCCCAACTCCCGCGGCGCGACTGCTTGGCTTCGAGCCAGTCGAGCCCACGGGCGACGACGTCCGGTGGCCGAGATCTGCCCGATGCATCGGCGGCGACAGGGGCGGCCACCGACACGGACACCACGAACACGATGAGCGGCGCGGATGCGGCGGCCGCGGCGCGAACGGTCATCGGGATGAGGCCGGCAACGGACGTCGGCCCAGGATCGCACATCGCCACGTCACGGTTCCAGCTGATGATCGGCATGGGTTTCCACAGGCTCCCGATCGAGAGACCGCTCGAGGCTCTCGAAGCCCCTGCGCGCGGACGGGGGGCGTCCATGAGCCTGGAACGGCGGACGCGGCGGCATCGGTTCACCGGTGAACTCGAGCGCCACAGGCCGAATCGTTCCATTGGCTCCACGAATCGTGATCGAGTGGTGCTCCGGCTCCCCCACCACCTCACACCCACCGAACAGGTGCGGTTGCACCTGGATGCGGTCCTCTTCGAAGACGGCGTGACCGGTCCGCTTGTCGAGACACAGGAGACTGAGATGGTGCCGTCCTCCGTCACCCTCGCCGCGCGAATGGCGACTGAACACCAGCACGGGCAGCCCGTTCGGCTGTCCCACGTGGAGGCTGTGCCTTCGCACCGTCGCCGGAACCGGCCAGAGGAGACTGCCGTCGGCCCGGTCGACGGCCCAGACGGCTCCCGCCGTCGGATTCGTGGCGTCACCGGCCGAAAAAATGCCTTGCAGTGGGGATTGCACGCGTTCTTCGCCGTCCTCATCGAACGCCGGCCCGCCCTCGTCGCCACCGACGAATACGAGGTAGCGATCCTGCCACGCCGTGACGTGCAGGAACCCGGGCCGCGCCGGCATCGAAGGCAACCTCGTCCGCATGGCCACACCACCCCCACCGACATCGATGACCGTGAACCCGCCTCCGGGCTCGACGACCGCGAGGTGATCCTGACCGATCATGGTCGCACGTGCCTCGCCGGCGAAAACGCCGAGCGGGCGGGACTCCCGGTCGAGTGGATCGATCACATCGATCCGCACCCGGGCCGCCACAGGGCCGTCGTCCTCCGGCACGATCGCCAGAATCCGGCGACCA
>Ga0233425_10008648_pt1 | contig 13372 bp, 11 predicted proteins | sample Watercolumn_Towu_2_FD_181712 | JGI IMG/M metagenome (GOLD analysis project Ga0233425, IMG submission 181712) | Freshwater microbial communities from Lake Towuti, South Sulawesi, Indonesia - Watercolumn_Towuti2014_140_MG | ecosystem: Environmental > Aquatic > Freshwater > Lake | place...
GCTTCGGTTCGCCCTGATGCTCCTGCCCCGGTTGGCATCCCCGGTGCTTCATCTCCTCGAGGATACCACCCGCCACGCCCCAACCCGGCTACATTCTAGTAACACAGCGTGCACCCCGTCTCCGCTTCGCTTCGCGGGGCGAACGGCTTGACGGGTGGGATGCCAAGCGCCAATGCGCTTTGGCTGGGCGATCCAGTCAAGCTGGACGAACGGTGCTCGCTTGAGGCTCGCTCGCCCGATCTGCGGCATTTTCGAGCATTTTCCACCCCCGAACACGCCGCTTCGCGGCAGTCCTGCTCTCGGAGTTTTATCTCCGCCCGCCCACCCGCAAGTACCCTAAAGAGCGCTGCGCGGACGCAATCCGTAGGGCTGCCACATTCTAAAAATCAAGTTGCCTTTGAGTAATTTCAGAAAAGTCTGTCCGCGCAGTCCTGGGTTTGTGAAGTTTCAAAAGGAAAATCTCATTGATGTGTTCGCGGTAGCCGTTTCACTTTTTTTTTAGCGCTGGATCGTTTGCCAAACATGTCGAAAGTTGGTTTCAAAGGAGTCAAGGAAGGTTTGTAAACGAGTCAAGGAAGGATTCCTGTTGAGACAAGGAAGGTTTCCATAGTCAAGGGCATGTGTGGGCAAAAAGGCGGCCCAACACCGGCTCCCCCGCCAAAAACGCGGGATAGGCAGCAAACAGGCGGCGCAACCGGCCGCCCGCCGGCCAGGAATTCGCCGAAACGCTTCTCATAAATATCCGGATCTTGTGGGAGGCGACCCTCAACCTCCTCCCAAGAAAAATAAATCTCTTGGGAGGAGAGGCGCGGTCGCCTCCCAGGAAATTTAAATCTCTTCCCTAGAGATTGACCATTTTCAAGCAAAGAGATCGATCTCTTCCCAGGCGCAAAAGCGCACCGCCTGGCCCTGATCTTCCATGGATACCCCAAGCTACCCGATCCCGCTCCGCGATATCCTTTCGCTCGGCATCGACATGCTGAGCGGCGCCTCGCGCTCCTTCCGCGGCGATGCCCTGCAGCGCATCGCCGGACTGCGGCCCGAACTGCGCATCCTCGGCCGGGAACACATCCCGCAGGCCGGCCCGCGCCTGATCACCCTCAACCACTACCACCGTCCCGGTTTCGACGCCTGGTGGCTGGCCTTCGCCCTGGCCGCGGCCGTCCCGGCGGAGATCCATTTCGGGATCACCGACGAACTGACCTATCCGGGGAAGTGGTACGGCTTCCTCGGCCGGCCGGTCACGCACTGGCTGCTGCTGCGCCTGGCCCGGGTCTACGGCTTCACCGCCATGCCGCCCATGCCGCCCCGCCCGCAGGACGTGGAGCGCCGCGCCGCCGCCGTCCGGCGCATGCTGGCTTTCGCCCGCAGCCACCCGCAGGCGCTGCTGGCGCTCGCTCCGGAGGGCGGCGACCGGCCCGACGGCGCAGCGGTCATGCCGCCTCCCGGCGCCGGGCGGTTCATCGAACATCTGGCCCGCCTGGGTTTTCCTCTCCAGCCGGCCGGGATCTTCGAGCAGGAGGGCCGCCTGTGCCTGCATTTCGGTCCGCCGTATGCCCTGGCCCTGCCGCCCGGCCTGGGCGCCGACGAACGCGACCGGGCCGCGGCCCGGCAGGTGATGGAGCACATCGCCGCCCTGCTGCCCGGGCGCCTGCGGGGGGAGTTCTCCGGGCGGCTGGCATGACCTCCATCCTCTGGTAAGATTGGCCCATGAAACGACACTGGTTCCCGACCCTGGCAAGCGTGTTCCTGGGGATCCTGCTTCTGGCGGTCTTCGCGGTCCGGGGCATCCCCTATTTCTTCGATACCGAGCTGCCTGAGCCTGCCGGCAGCGGCTTCGGCTCCGAGACGGTCCGGGCGCGCGTCGAGACGGTCATCGAAACGGGAACGATCGACATGGACGGCGTCTCCCAGCTCTACCAGGTCCTGCGGGTCGGGATCCTGGAGGGCGAATATGCCGGCATCCCGATCGAGGTGGAGTACGGCCGCACACGCCTCCTGCCGGACAACCGGCCATTCGCGCCCGGGGATGAGATCTTCGTGGTGCTCGGCCTGCGTCCCGACAACCGGCTGGTCGCCTATTATGCCGATGCGGTCCGCTGGCAGCCGCTTGCCCTCCTGGGCGCGCTCTTCGTGGCAGCCATCCTGGCGATCAGCCGCTGGAAGGGTCTGCGCGCCCTGCTCTCGCTGGTCTTCAGCCTGCTGGTGATCATCGGCTACATCATCCCGCACATCCTGCAGGGCGAGGACCCGGTGCGGGTCAGCATCATCGGCTCCGGCATCCTGCTGGCGGTCAGCCTGTACCTGACCTACGGCTGGACCCTGAAAACCCACGCGGCGGTGCTGTCCATGCTGATCGTGCTGGTCATCACCGGCAGCCTGGCCTGGCTGTTCATCTGGATGACACGCCTGAGCGGTTACGGCGACGAGAACGCCCTCTTCCTGGTCCAGGTGCCGGGCATCCAGATCAACCTGCGCGGACTGCTGCTGGGCGGCATGATCATCGGCGCCCTGGGCGTGCTGGACGACCTGGTCACCACGCAGGCCTCGGCGGTCTTCGAACTGCATGGCGCCAATCCGTCCCTCGGCCTGCGCCTCCTGTCCGCCCGGGCCCTGCGCATCGGGCAGGACCATGTGGCCGCCACGGTCAACACCCTCGTTCTGGCCTACGCCGGGGCTTCCCTGCCCATGCTGCTGCTCTTCACCATGATGCGCGGCAACCTGGCCTACCTGATCAACTACGAGACGGTCGCCCACGAGATCGTGCGCACCCTGGTCGGGTCGCTGGGCCTGGTGGCGGCCGTCCCGCTCTCCACCCTGACCGCCGCGCTGCTGGCCCTGTACGGCGACCGTCTGGGCGTGCTGCGCCCGCTGCTGGGAAAGACCGGCAGCCACGATGAGCATGGGCATGCGCATGGCTGAAGCCTGCAACCCCCCGCACGGACCTGCGTATATTTTGTCAGAACGACCAGCGAGGACCCACTGTGACTGAAGAACAGGCCTGGATCGTCCAGGCCCAACAAGGCAACGACGAAGCCTTCACATTCCTGGTGGAGGCCTACCAGAAACCGGTCTACAACCTGTGCTACCGCATGCTTGGGGAGCCCGAGGCTGCTGAAGACGCGGCCCAGGACACGTTCCTCAAGGCCTACCAGAACCTTACCCGCTACGATAACGAACGTCCCTTCGGGACCTGGCTGCTGTCCATCGCCGCCCACCACTGCATCGACAAGCTGCGCCGCAAGCGCTTCACCTCCTTCTCGCTGGATGCGGATGAGGACGGGCCGGTGGAACTCCCCGACCGCAACGCCCCGGATCCCGAAGGCGAGGCGATCCGCAAGCAGGACAAGGAACGTCTGCACCGCGTTCTGCAGAACCTGGACCCGATCGACCGCGCCGCGGTCGTGCTGCGCTACTGGCAGGATGCCTCCGAGGTCGAGATCGCCCAGACGCTCAAGCTGACCGTCCCGGCGGTCAAGAGCAGGCTGCACCGGGCGCGGCGGGCCCTGGCCGATTTATGGGAAGAGAAACCAAAACGCGTTCGTGCAGAAAGGAAGCCCTATGGATCACCGGCCTTTTAATGAATGGCTTCTTGAGAACAAACCTCTGACTGCGGAGGAAAAGCAGTCCCTGCATTCCCATTTGCAGACCTGCACCTCCTGCAGCGCACTGACCGAGGTGGACCTGGCGCTCAAATCGGTCAAGCTGGCCGCCCCGGCGGAAGGCTTCGGCGACCGCTTCAAGGTCCGCCTGGCCGCCCAGCGCAAGACCGCCCGTCAGCGCAACACGGCCGGCTTCATCCTGCTGACCGTCAGCGTACTGGCCGCCGTCACCTGGCTGGCCTGGCCGTACCTGGGCACTTCGCTGCGTTCGCCGGCCGGCATGCTCAGCTCCTGGATGACTTCGCTGTTCACCCTGTGGACCGACCTGCGGGCGCTCCTGCATGCCGGCTGGGTGGTCGTCAACGTGGTCCCCTCCCTCCTGTGGGCGTTGTTCGTCTTTACCGCGGCGACATCGAGCCTGGTCTGGGCTCTCTCGCTGGTCAAACTTAACAAGGTCGTGCAAGGAGTCCAATCATGACAAAAACATCCCGCATCCTGAGTTTCCTGCTCCTGGCGGCGCTCGTGCTGCTTCCCGTCCGGTCCGCGGCTGCCCGCGACATCCACATGGACGGGCAGGTCGTCTTCGGCCAGTCCTTCACCCTCGCCAGCGGCGAGACGATGGACGGCGACCTGATCGTCCTGTTCGGCTCGGCCACGATCGAGGCCGGCGCGGTGATCAACGGCGACCTGGTCGGCACGCAGAGCTCGGTCATCATCGACGGTGAGGTCAACGGCGAGGTCAGCATCCTCGGCGGAAGCCTGGTCCTGGGGGATGCCGCCCACATCCGCGGCGGTCTGTCCGTCGTCGATGCACCATTGGACCGCGCCGCCGGCGCCCGCGTCGACGGGCAGGTCAACGAGGCCAACCTGCACTTCGGTGACGGCCAGAACGGCGTCCTGCCGGTGGAACCGGTCACGCCGGAAAGCCCGCAGATCCTCCGCCCGTTGTTCAATCTGGATCTCACCCCGCTGCGCGATGCCTTCGGGAACGCCTTCGGCCTGGCCCTGCTGGCCATGCTGCTGATGCTCTTCCTGGCCCCGCACGCGGAGCGCGTGGCGCAGGCCGCCGTGGCCCAGCCGGTGATCGCCGGCGGCATCGGCCTGCTGACCTTCTTTCTGGCGCCCTTCGCCATCGTCCTGCTGGCCGTCTCGCTGATCCTCCTGCCGGTGGCCGTTGTGGCCCTGCTGGCCCTGATCATCGGCGCGGTCTTCGGTTGGATCTCCCTCGGTTACGAGATCGGGCAGCGCTTCACACATGCCATCCACCAGGAATGGCATCCGGCCTTTTCCGCCGGGCTGGGCACGTTCGCACTGAGCCTGGCAGGCGCCGCCCTGACCGGCATCCCGGTGCTGAATTGCATTGGCTGGCTGGTCCCGGCCATCCTGGGCCTGGCTTCCCTGGGCGCGGTGATCATGACCCGCTTCGGGACCCAGAGGATCGCCGCCCCGGCCGCGGCTCCGGCCCCGGCTGCCGCTGCACCGGTGACACCCGCTCCGGTCTTCCCCGAGCCTCCGGCCGAAACGGTCGTCAAAAAGCGCGGCCGCAAGGTCTCCTGACGCTCTGGATCTCAAGAACAATTCCATCATTCGCCCCGTCCCGGGCCATCCGGGACGGGGTGTTCGTTTTCCGACCGGGATGTTAGAATCCTTGCACCGGTCCTCCCCCTTTCAGAAAGAGAGCGAACGATGGCCGAGACCAAACTCCCCGTACACCCCAATCCGCCGCCGCTGGTGCGCGTCTCCGGCACCCATCGCGAGATGGGCCGCCAGATCGGCGAAGCCTGCCGCAAACAGGTCCAGCACAGCATCGAGAACGGCCGCAACCTGGTGGCGGACGCCTACCAGCAGCTCGAGCTGACCTGGGCCGGCGCGCAGATCCAGGCGCGCAAGTACATCCCCTTCGCCCAGGAACGCTATCCGCAGTATGTGGAGGAGATGATGGGCATCGCCGAGGGCGCCGGGGTGGAGTTCGACGATCTGGCCGTGATCAATGCCATGGAGGCGGTCACCATGGACGCCCTGCATTTGACCCGCTGCACCAGCATGGCGGTCAACGACGACCGCACCGCCGACGGGCACGTGCTGATGGCCCACAACGAGGACTGGGTGCCGGAGGACGAGGACGACGTCTTCATCATCCACGCCAAGCCGAAATCCGAGCCGCCCTTCCTGGCGATGACCTACGGCGGCCTGCTGCCGAACATCGGCTTCAACGCCCACGGCGTCGCCCAGCTGTGCGATTCGGTCTATCCGAACGATTCGCGCATCGGCACGCCGCGGGTGGTGGTCTCGCGCGCCGTGCTGGCTTCCCGCTCCCCCGGGGACGCCATCCGCCACATGCTCTCGGCCCAGCGAGCCGCCGGCTACAACCACCTGCTCATCCATGAAAGCGGGGAACTGTACTCCGTGGAGGTCTCCGCCCGAAAATTCGCCATCATTTACGGCGAGGACGGCTACATCGTCCACACCAACAACTACCTCTCGCCGCAGATGCAGCAGGTCGAACGCGAACCGGAGGACCTGGTCTCCTCGCGCGTGCGTTACTTCCGCGCCCTGCGGCTGATCAAGCGCGAAGACGCGCATACGATCAAGACCCTGCAGGCCATCCAGCGCGATCATGTCAACTTCTCCAATTCGATCTGCAACCACTCGATCGACGCCACCGACCCGCTCGACCGGGAGAAGACGGTCAATGCCATGGTGATCGACCTGACGGCGCGCGAGATGCACATCGCCTGGGGCAATCCCTGCGAGAATCCCTATCACACCTATCACCTGGACGCCTGACACGTCTGCGCCCGGGCCGGATCCAATCCCTTTGCGGAGGCAGCCATGCGGTTTGGCATCATGACCATGCAGTTGGAAGCGCTCGTCCCCTCGGGGGTGCCGGCCGAGCAGGTGATGGCCGGCATCCTGGGTTTCGACCACGCCGCCCTGGCGCGGGAATTGTTCGGGCAGGGCTTCAACCCGATCGAACTGGGCGGCGACCTGGGGATGTTCCTGCCGCATGCCTACAACCCGGCCGCCATCGAAAAACTGATCGCCAACAAGGCGGACGGGATCGGCTACACCGTCCACCTGCCGCTCTGGTCGGTGGAACCCTCCACCCCGCTGACGCCGGTGCGCACCGGCTCGGTCGAGGCGGTCGTGCAGGCCATCCGCACCACGCTGCCGCTGGACCCGGAAGTGTACGTGCTGCACGCCACCGGCGCGCTGGCCGCCGAGTTCTACAACATGAAGATCTCCGAGACGGCGCGGGCCATCATCCTGCGCCAGTTCCAGAACGGGGCACGCGAGAGCCTCCGCGCCATCCTCGCGCAGACCGGGATCCCCTCCCGCAAGCTGGCCATCGAGACGATCGAATTCCCGCTCGACCTGACGCTGGAGCTGGCCGAGGAACTGGACCTGTCGATCTGCCTGGACACCGGCCATGTGCTGGCCGGCTTCCCGGGCTGGTACGATTTCTTCGAGGTGCTCGAGCGCATCCTGCCGCGCCTGGCCGAGGTCCACATCCACGATTCGAAGCGCATGCCCGAGGGGGTGCGCGGCTACGGCGAGGACCACAAGCCGCTCGGCCGCGGCGACCTCGAGCTGGGCCGCTTCCTCGACCGGCTGGAAGCAGCCGGCTACCGCGGTCCGCTGGTCTTCGAGCTCAAGGTCGACGAGGCGCTCGCCTCGCTCCAGGTCGTAAGATCCCTGCGCCCCCAACTGGTTGCCTGATCCCATCCTGCACGTCCAAGGAGACACCATGAAGAAGATCCCGTTCCTGCGCATGCTCGTCATCAGCCTGCTCGGCTTTGCCCTGACCTTTTCGTCCAACATCCAGGACCCGCCGCTGATGACCTTCAAGACCCGCCAGCTGGCGCCCGACCTGCCCAACACGGTCATGGGCATCCTCGGCTTCGTCGGCCTGCTGGTGGCGATGGCGGTCCAGCCGATCGTCGGCGTGTTCTCGGACCGGGCGAAGACGAAGCTTGGGCGGCGCCTGCCGTTCATCATCGGCGGAGCGGTGCTGATCTCGGCCTCGCTCTTCCTGCTGGTCTCCGCCCCGACGCTGTGGGTGCTGCTGCTGGGCGTGATCCTGATCCAGTTCTCCTCCAATATCCTGCAGGGACCCTGGCAGGCGCTCATCCCGGACCTGGTGCCCGAGTCGCAGCGCGGCATGGCCTCCAGCCTGAAGGGGGTGATGGACATCGTCGCCCTGGTGGTGGGCGGGCTGGTGGCGGGGAAGATCCTCAGCGCCGGCATCGCCCGGTGGGGCGAAAACGGGGTCTATTTTGCCGCGGCCGTGCCCTCGGTGGTCTTTTTCGTCTTCGTCATTTTCACCGCCATCTGGGCGCGTGAGACGCAGGACGCGGCTGCAGTGGTTGAAACCAGGAGCGTGGGACAGGCGCTCAAGGGCGCCTTCTACGTCAACTTCCGCGAGAACCGCATCTTCGGCTGGTGGTTCGCCAACCGCATCCTGTTCTGGGGCTCGTTCATCGCCATCAACACCTTCCTGATCAACTACATGGTCGACGTGATCGGCATGAACCAGTCGGAGGCGCAATCCTTCTACGGCAACCTGAAGATGATCCTGGGCGGGGCGCTGATCGTCCTGGCGCTGCTCTCCGGCTGGCTCTCGGACCGCTTCGGACGCAAACCGATCATGCTCGCTTCCGGTTTCGTCTCGTTCGCCGGCGCGCTGTTCCTGCTCTTCGTGCGGGAGCAGTCGCTGATCACCATCGCCGGTGCGATCATCGGCATGGGCATCGGCGCCTTCATCACCGTCTCCTGGGCCCTGGCCACGGACATCGTCCCGGCCGGCGAGGCGGCCCGCTACCTGGGCATCGCCAACATCGCCACCTGCATCGGTTCGGGGGTGGCACGCCTGCTGGGCGGTGTGCTGATCGACCCGATCAACCGGGCGCTGGGCTCCAGTTCCTCGGGATATCAGCTGCTGTTCGCCCTGGCGACATTCTGCTTCCTGGCCAGTGCGCTGGTCATCCTGCCCCTGCCGAACCGGAAAAAGGCGGCCGGCTAGCAGATCAAAAAGGGTCTTGCCTGGGCAAGACCCTTTTTGATTCCGCGGGATGATTTCACGCTCAGGCGGCCCCTTCCGCCGTTCCCGGCTGGCGTTTCCGGCCTGTGGCGCGCAAGCCGAGCAGGATCGCGCCGACATAGACGACATAAGCCAGAATCTCGGTGAGCGACGGATCCCCGTTGTACCCGAAGAGTGTCTTCAGGAAGGTGCCCAGGGTGGAGGATTCGTCCAAAAGCGGATTGACGTTCCAGACGTGCTCGACGACCGCCGGGACCCAGCCGGCCTCGTTGAACTCGTGGACGCCATGCGCCACCAGGCCGGCCGAGAAGAGCAGCAGCAGGAGACCGGTCACGCGGAAGAAGGGCTGCAGCTCCATCCGGAGGCTGGTGGCAAAGACCAGGAAGCCCAGCAGGCCCGCCGCGCCCAGTCCCAGCAGCGCGCCGGTCAGGGTCGCCCGGGCGCCGCCGGTCAGCGCGGCCGCGGTCAGGAACAAGGCCAGTTCGACACCTTCGCGCAGGACGGACAGGAAGGCCAGGCCGAACAGCGACCACCAGCCGCCCAGCGAGGCCTGGCGCACGCCGGAGACCAGATCGGTTTTCAGGCTGCGCGCCTGGCGCGCCATCCAGAAGATCATCCAGGTCAGGATGCCGGCGGCCAGCAGCATGGTGATCCCTTCGAAGACCTGCTCTGCGGTGCCTTCCAGGGTCAGGTTCAGGTAGTTCAAGCCCAGTGCCGCAACCAGACTCAGCAGCGCGGCGGAGCCTGCCCCGAGCCAGACCGCCGGGGCCAACTCGCGGCGCTGAATCTGCCGCAGGGCTCCCAGGACGATCCCCAGGATCAAGGCCGCTTCCAGCCCTTCGCGGATGGACAGTAGCAAGGAAGGTAGCATGAAACGCTCCAAACGTAAGGAATATTGTGGATATGTTTTATCTTAATTGCTATTTTATCATGTTCGTCCACCCTGCCGGGCAGGCACGCTGGGGGCGTTAGCGGAGGCGAGAAAAGGGTAAAATACTTGGGAGTGACCACCATGAACCAGGTCTCCATTCCGATCAGTCGCACCAAGATCATCATCCCTGCCCCGCGGCCGGAGATCCTTCACCGTCAGCGCCTGCTTTCGATGCTCGATGAGCTGCTGGACAAGAAGCTGATCCTGATCTCCGCGCCCGCCGGGTATGGAAAGACGTCCCTCCTGGTGGACATGGCCACTTCCAAACCGATGCCGGTCTGCTGGTTCTCGGTGGATGCGCTCGACCAGGATCCGCAGCGTTTTTTCCAATACCTGATCGCAGCCATCACACAACGCTTCCCGCGCTTCGGCAGCCGTTCCCGCTCGGCCTTGAACCGTCTGACCTCCCTGGAGGACGGTCTGGAAAACCTGATGGTCAACCTGGTGAACGAGATTTTCGAGCGGATCGATGAACATTTCGTGCTGGTCATCGACGATTACCAGTTCGTCGATTCGGTGTCGGAAATCCGCAATTTCGTCAGTCGCTTCGTCCGCCTGGTCAGCGAGAACTGTCACATCGTTCTCTCCTCCCGTCGTCTGCCAGCGCTGCCGGACATGACCCTGCTCGTGGCCGGAAACCTGGTCGGCGGCTTCAGCATGGAGGAGATGGCATTCAACGCCGAGGAGATCCGTCTCCTCTACCAGGAGATCTACAAGACCGGGTTGAATTCCGAAGGACTGGAGAGCATCGTCCGCCAGACCGAGGGCTGGATCACCGGGCTGCAGCTGACCCGTCCGAACCCCACCGGCAGCCTGCCCGATCTCTCCCGCTCGATCCGCACGACCGGGATCGATCTCGCATACTACTTTGACGAACAGGTGCTCAGCCGCCAGGAAGCGGAGGTCAGGCAGTTCCTGCTGCAAACCTCCCTGCTGGATGAATTCGATGCCGCCTTATGCCAGGCGGTCCTGGGAAAAGCCCTCCCGGGCGGAAAACACGACTGGAAAAAACTGGTCGAGAGCGTCAGGCGCGGGAATCTCTTCACCCTGTCGGTCGGCCCACATGGGAAATGGCTGCGCTATCATCATCTGTTCCAGGAATTCCTCAAGGAGAAGTTCCTGGCCGAACAGCCGGAACTGGCCAGGCAGATCCTCTATCAGCATGCGTCCGTCTGCCAGGATCGCGGCGATTGGGAAAAAGCATACCGGATCTACAAACAACAACTGGACACTCAGGGGATGATCTCCCTGGTGGAAATGGCCGGTTCGGAGCTGGTCCTCCACAACAGGATCATCACGCTGGGGGAATGGCTGAACGACCTGCCGGAACAAGCCATCCATGAACGCCCGATCCTTTCCTCGCTGCGGGGCAGGGTCCACCTGGCAAAAGGGGAGATCGAAGACTCGATCCGCTGTTACGACCGCGCGGTTGAGGGCCTGTCAAAGACGGACGCTGGCTATCCGCTTGCGTTGACACTGGTACGCCGGGCGAATGCATTACGAATGCTGGGAAGATATATCGAATCGCTCGAGGATGCCGAACGGGCGTTGGAATTGTCAAGAACGAACGGGAGATTCCCGGATTTGATCGCCGCAGCACTGCAGATGAAAGGGGAAAGCCTCTTCCGGCAAGGCAGACTCCAGGACGCGGTCGCAATCACGGAAGAAGCTTTACTTTCTTTTACCTCGATTGAGGATGAAAAAGGTGTTGGTACGGTACAGGTCACACTCGGAATGATCTACCGCGCCCTGGGTGATTTCGACCGGGCCAAACAGCTCTACCATCAAGCCCTCGAATTCCTTCAGAAGGAAGGCGACATTGCCACGCAATCCGGATTGCTGAACAATTTGAGCGTGCTGTACCAGCAGGAAGGGGAATACGAACTGGCCCTGCGTTATCTGGATGAGGGTTTGGAACTGAGCCGGCAGACAGGCGATGCCCGCATGCAGGCCCTCATCCATGCAAGCCAGGGGGATATTTACGAGGCGATCGAGGATTTCGAGCTGGCAGACCGGGCTCACAGCTATACCGAGAGTTATGCCCGCCAGGCCAATGCACGCTTCCTGCTGCATTATTCTCTGATCGCGAAAGCCCGCCTTGCCAGGCGGACATCCAATCCACATAAGGCCGCTTCCATTCTGGAAGAGATTCGCCCATCCATTGAACAAAGCAATTCAGCGTATGAAAAGGGGCTCTACCGGCTGGAATGGGGCTGCATTCATCTGCAAACCGGGAACATCCGGGCCGCACAGGAATCCCTGGAACAGGCAGCCGATACCTTTCGCCTAAGTGGCTTGAAGTTGGAAACCAGCCTATCCCTGCTCTGGCTGGTTGCTGCCCGAGCGCAGAAAGCCGTGGCTGGAAAGACCAGCCTCGAGACCCAGGAACTCGGGCGCCTACTGGGAGAGAAGCAATATTTTCGCGCGCTGAGTATGGCAGTTCACCAGGTGCTCGAATGGCTGGATGAAGAGGGTTTGGAGACAGCGCTTCGCGCCCAGTTTGCCCCATCCCTGGCATATGCCGTTCAAATGCGCAAAAAATACCCTGTCCTGCGCCGGTGGGTCCGGCAAATGACCGGAAGCAAAGCCACGCTCTCCATGAAGAAGCTGGTGATCCGATCTCTGGGGAAATCCCTGGTCACAATAAACGAAAAAGTGATCACAACTGCGCAATGGAAATCCCGCGCCGTTCGGGAATTGTTCTTGTTCCTGCTGGCTGCGCCCCGGCCGATGACGAAAGAAGAAATCGGTGCCGCCCTGTGGCCGGAAGCATCCCCGGAGCAATTGAGATTACGTTTTAAAAACAACATCTACAGGCTAAGAAATGCCACCGATCAGAATGTGATCGTCTATGAAAACGAGTTGTACTCCTTCAATCGTGAATTCAATTATATCCATGATGTGGAGGCCTTTGCTTCCCATTTACAGAATGCCAAGCAATCCACGGATCTTTCACAACAGATCCAGCACTACCGGGCCGCTGTCGAACTGGTGCGAGGCCGCTATCTGGAAGATATCGATTCAACCTGGACCCTGCCGGAGAGGGAACACCTGGAGCAGGAATATTTGGATGCCTTGCTCGTTCTTGCCCGCCTGCTGGTGAAAGTCGGGGATTTTTCCGGGGCAATCCAGATTTGCCAGAAAGCCGTGGCATGGGATAGCTGTTTTGAGGAGGCTCACCGTTTGTTGATGGAAATCTTCGCCGCAATTGGAGACAGGTATGCCTTGAAACAGCAATACCGGGCTCTACAAAAAAACCTCGCCAAGGAGTTGGGAGTCCCCCCATCCGCTGAGACAGAGGCCCTTTTCCGGTCATTGGCCTCCTGATCCCTACTGTTTTGTCCATTCACCACACTGCCAGTCTCAGATCGGGACTGGCTTTTTTTTAAGGAAAAATCGGCCTGGTTTGAAGCCTGGTTTGAAGCCTGGTGCCTTGTATTTTAATGACACTACTTAATCTACCCTCTCGACAAGGAGACACCATGAAAACCATCTTGTTCCAAATCGCCAGCCTTTCCCACAAGATCGACCGACGCCATGTGCAATTGGTCCTCTCGTTGCTCGCCCTGGCACTCTTCGTCCTGGGTGCAGGTGCGCCAGATGAAGGGGCCGTGCTTCCAAGGTGATCCTGCTCACTGCCCTTCTGGCAGGAAGTCTCGTGAGTCTGGCGGTTTCCGTCTGGTCCAGGCAACCCTGGCGGACGCCGGAAGTGAAGGGCTCCTGGTTTGCCATTCTGGCATTCCTGCCGCAGTTCATCCTGTTCTACCTGCCAGCGACCGGCCGAACCATCCCCGACGC
>Ga0233425_10008649_pt1 | contig 13372 bp, 12 predicted proteins | sample Watercolumn_Towu_2_FD_181712 | JGI IMG/M metagenome (GOLD analysis project Ga0233425, IMG submission 181712) | Freshwater microbial communities from Lake Towuti, South Sulawesi, Indonesia - Watercolumn_Towuti2014_140_MG | ecosystem: Environmental > Aquatic > Freshwater > Lake | place...
GCGCAGCCCGCGGGTCCGACCAAGAACGCCAGGATTCCCAGGAGACTCACTGCTCTCATGACACTTCCCTCAGTGCTGGCGCCTGTGTATCACAGAACCCCTCGCGTTGACACGCAAGAGCTCGGAAGCTAGCATGCCGTTCATCACAACAGCGGAGAATTTCATGAAATCCTGGTGTATCGCCGCGCTCCTGGCCCTGCTCGCGGCCGTCCTCGTCACCGTCGCCTGCGACGACGGAAGCGGCCCCGGGGACACCGATGGCGGGCCCGAGCTCACCGTTGCGAACGAGACGTGCCTCTCGAACTGCGACCACAACCCCGAGTGCAGCGCCGACCACGTGGGCTCCTGCTGCACGTGCATCATGGAGCCGACCGTCGAGACGGAACGCTGTACTCCGGACCACTGTGACGAGTACTCGGGCACCGGCCCGGTGGACCTCGGCTGCTTCACCGCCAACCCCTGGGAGGAAGAGCTCCCCGAGGGGACGGTGCGCCTGACCGGCGTCGTCGATGTCTACGCCACGGGCGGCGACTCGACCGACGGCATCCACGTCGAGGTCTACCGCATGAACGACGACGCGACCCTCGGCTCGAGGGTCGGCGAGTTCGTCACGGACGACGCCGACGCCTCCTGCGGCGACCACGAGGCCGCGCTCGAGCCGTTCCTCGTCGAGACCGGCGACGAGGCCGCGAACTGCCCTGGTATCTGCACCGAGGAGATCCCAGACACCGACGGCGACTGCCGGGACCTCGGGTTCTATGCGATCGACGGCATCCCGACTCACGTTCCGCTGATCATCGTGACCTACGGCGGCGAGCTCTGGCGTCACCTGTACGCCTACAACCTCATGTTCTTCGACTCCGAGGCGCAGGACATGGAGATCGACGACGTGACGGCACCGACCATCTACCACAAGGTCCGCGTGCTCTCGAACGGCGACTTCTCCGCCATCCCGATGACCGCCGGCATGCCCGGAGGCATACCGGAGACACACGGCGCCGTCGCGGGCGAGATCCACGACTGCGGCGACGTCAGGGTCCGTAACGTCCAGGTCGGGATCGAGCCTGTCCCGCAACGGCTCATCTACTTCAATGGCAACGAGTCCAAGCCCTACCCGGATGGAACCCGACGCGTCGGGACCTGCTGGCTCGGGCTCTTCGCCGGGCTCGACATCGACCCCGAGGACAACCCGGTCCGAGTCTCCGCGGCCGGTCTCGTGAACGGAGAGCTCGTCAGCTTCGGCTGGGTCGTCGCGCGCGTCTACCCGGGAGCCGTGACGATCATGACGTTCAGGGGTACGCGCCCCGGGATCGATGTGTTCGACGAGTAGCTCCACTGACGGGATCTTCCACGGCGAGATCCGCGTGCTCCAGCACCGGAGCGGGTACCGCTTCACCGAGGACGCCGTGCTGCTCGCCGCCTTTTCGGCCAGCGGACCGACGGCCGACCTCGCCGTGGACCTCGGCGCCGGCTGCGGCGTGGTCGGACTGATCCTCGCGCACCGTGGCATCGCGCGGCGCGTCGTCGCCGTCGAGATACAGCTCCCGCTCGCGCGGCTCGCCGACCAGAACGCGCGGGAGAACGGGCTCGCACGCCGGATCTGGGCGGTCTGCGGAGACCTGCGACGGATGCCGCTCGCTCCTGGATCCGTCGATCTCGTGTGCAGCAACCCTCCCTATCAGCCGCTCGGCCGCGGCGGCCTGCCGCCCGACCCGGAGCGCGCTCTTGCCAGGCACGAGGTGTCGTGCGATCCGGACTCGCTGTGCATCGAGGCCGTGAGATGTCTCACCCGGGGCGGAAGGCTCGTGCTCGTCTACCCCGTTCGACGTCTGGACGACGTCCGCACGGCGATCGCCAGGTCCGGCCTGAGTCTTTCGAGGACGAGGCTCGTCGTCCCGGGTCCCGGGAGGGCTCCGGTGCTGTGCTTGCTCGAGGCCGTGTCGAGCACTGGCGACGCCGCTCTGATCGAGGAGCAACCGCTCTGCACGAGAGACGACAAAGGCGCACTCACCGACGAGATGGCCGACATCCTGGCCGGACGGTTCGAAGCCTGTGGGGAATTCAGAAGCCGCTCAGCAGGCGGATCAGGAGCTCGGGACTGATCTCGATCCGGAAACGCGTCCCGTCTTCGGTCACGACCCACACGCCCGGAGCCGTCACGGGCGGCAGACTGGTGCTGTCCTGAGGCGAGGGGAGCACGCTCCCCGGCTCCACGGCAGGAGCAGGCAATGGCAGCTCTACCTGCGGAGGCTCCGCGGCGTCGATTCCGGGGGTCGCGGGGGGTGGCGTTGCAGCGGGCGGCATCGGATCTCCCGAGGCGAACGCCTCGGTCACCATCATCCGGTTGCCGGCCTGGATGATGCCGACGCCGACTCGCGTCCACTCCGGCTCGAGCACGTTCTCCCGGTGGTGCGGGCTGTCCATGAACGCCTGGTGCGCGGCGGCCACCGAAGCGTCGAGCGCGATGTTCTCGCCCGCCCGCCGGTACGGGACCCCTGAGCTGCGCAAGCGGTTGCCCAGATCGCCGGTCGTCGGTGACACGTGCGAGAAGTACTGGTTCTGTACCATGTCCGTGCTGTGGCCCCGAGCGACGTCGGAGAGCTGGGGGTCCGGTGTCAACGCCGGGAGACCGGCCTCGGAGCGAGCCGCGTTGATCAGATCGACGAGCTCGTGCTCCGCGGCCGAGAGAGCTTCCGCTCGTGCCTCTCGTGTCAGCACCAGAATGACAAGGAGAGCCAGTGGTCCTGTGAAGCGTTTCATGAAGGTAAAGAATTGCAGCGGTCATGCCACCGGCAACTCCGCGGAATTGCAGAACAGCATCAGATGGGGTAAACGGGGGTTCACAGGCTCGGTGCGTCCATCGGTGGACTTCCGGACGGTGTGGAGCGCGAGGGAAATGTTGACGATGCGTGGTGCGCTCGGCGTGGCAGTGCTCCTCATGACACCCACGTTCGGAGGGCTCGGTTGCGATCGCAACCCCCGCTCAGTCCCGATCCGGATCGGCCAGACCATCGAGGGGCGGCTCGAGTCGGGCGACTGGACCGATGTCTTCGCCGACGGGTCGTACACCGACCTGTTCGAGGTCACGATCGGGGCAGGGCAGGGCATCACCGTCGAGATGAGCTCGACCGAGCTCGACACCTATATCTCTTTACTCCGCGGACCTGGAGATCAGCTCGTGGACAACGACGATATCTCCCCCGAGGACCGGAACAGCCGGTTCACGTACGCGCCACAGACCGCCGGGACGTACTTCATCGCGGCGACGAGCTTCCGCAGCGGCGCCACCGGCGCATACACTCTTCGCGTGACGCCATCGGACAGTCGGACCGGGGTCGAGAGCGACAAGACCAGCGACAAGACCAGGTAGGCGCCTACTCTTCGTCCACCATGTCCACGGACAGGTCTTCCTCGGGGATCCCCTGCTCGATGAAGGCCCGGAACTTCTCGCGTCTGGCCAGCGTGCTCGGCCGGATCGCGAGCGTCAGCCCCGGGTAGCTCGGGTCCTCGTGGACCTCCTTCACCTTGGCGTGGATGTCGAACTCGTCGCCGTTGAGCGGGTGGATCAACCGCGCGGTCACGCGCTCGCCGATCGGGATCTTCTCACCGGTGTACAGGAACATCCAGCCCGATGTGAAATCACGTTCGTAGATCTCGTACAACTGCTGGATGTCCTCGAGCGGGATGGGGAAGACGTGCCGGACGAGGCTCTCCCTCTTGGGGCGCTTGTGCGTGATCTTGACGTTCGGCGCGACTTGCCCAGGTGTCATCGGGAAACCCGAGGCGTCACCGGCAGCAGGCAGGACGGGCCGTTTCACCGGCTCGGGCGCCGCTGCCGGAGGCGTGCTCGGGGTGGTGGACGCCGGTCTCTCCGGAACGGCAACTGGTGCGGATACCGGCGGGAAGGGCGATGTCCTGGGCTGTCCGGGGAGTTGCCTGATGTAGTCTTCCCAGCGCTGCCGCGGCTCGCCTCCGAAGGCGATGAACTCGATCCCCATGCCCGGGGCTTCGCCGCGCTCGGTGGCTTCCTCAGGGCTGACTGTGTGCACCACCATGCCGTGGACTTCGATGGGGGCCTTCTTGTCTCCGAGATCGAGCTGGATACGCAGGAGCTGCCGCTTGGACTTCGGAACATCGGTCTTGATGAACACTCCACCCCGGCTGACGTCCGACGTCATGAAGACGTTCGATCCCTTCGGTCCTGCGATATGGATCAAGACCTCGTGGGGAATTCGCGGAGCTCGTCTGTCCTGGGGTCCGCTCAACGCCGCCGTCTCCAGCTCGTATTCTATCGCGCATATCCTTTGTTTTGGCAATCGTCTGCCCCTATAGTTGCTCCGCGGCGTGAGCAGTGACCCGTCTCCTGTACTACGGCTCCTTCCCCGCCATCCTGACGGCAGCCATGGTGCTCGCCTTCTTCAGCTACCGGAGCGCCTTGAGGTTCGAGCGTCTCGGTGAAGAAACGATCTTCGAGGGTACGCTCCTCGTCGCGCGCGAACGGGTCGAGCGAGTCGAGCAGCTCGTCATCGATTCGGACAACCGCCTGTTCCATTTCATCGAAATCGAACACCTCGAAGACGTCGAGGCGAAGTGGGAAGACATCGAAGAGATATCCCACCTCGCCCAGGCCCTGGTCGTGCTCGACGAGTCGCGCCGGGTCGTCCTCTACCTCTCCCGGGGCGAGATCGCCCAGGCTCGGTGGTTCCGGGCCGTCTTCAGGCGAGAGATCGTGAACGACCTCGAGCTCGGTCCACACATGGTGGACCGCCACAAGCATCTCCACGGGATGTACGCGGGCCGGTACTACCTCATCTCGTACATCACGCGGCGTTTCCAGGACAGGCAGTACACCATCTGCATCAGCAACGACGTCGATGAGGTCGTCCAGCGCACGTTCCCGGAGCTCCTCGACGACCCCCGCGGCACGAGCCTGCTCAACGTGGTCGATCACCAGGGACGGATCATCTTCGGCCAACCGCTGACGGGCACGGGAGAGTACATCGTGGCCCACGAGTTCCCGACGACGTTCTACCGCTGGCGCCTCCAGGTCACCCCGCTCCATGCTCCGGAGCTCGAGGCGCGCGCGCGGCAGAAGCTGATCAGCGACGCAGTGTTCATCGGGATGGCCTTCGGCATCATCGTCCTCGGCATGATCGTATTCCTCTATGCGGCCGCCAAGGAACGGAAGCTCAGCCAGCTCAGGAGCGAGTTCGTCAGCAACGTGACGCACGAGCTCAAGACGCCGCTCTCCGTGATCAAGATGTTCTCCGAGCTCCTCGTGATGGGCAAGGTCGGCGACGAGGAACGCCGCCGTGGATACTTCGAGGCCATACACCGGGAGAGCGAGAGGCTCGGGACCATGATCGACAACGTGCTCGATTTCTCGCGGCTCGAGCGGGGCAAGGCGCTGTACGAGAAGGTCGAGGTCGATGTCGGGGAGGTGGTGACCACGGCGGTCGAGGTGTTCCGCCTCCGCCTGGACCGGCAGGCGATCGAGCTGAAGATGAGGATCGAGCCGGACCTCCCGACCGTCCTCGCCGACCGGCATGCGTTGAGCCTCGCCGTGTTCAACATGATCGATAACGCGCTGAAGTATGCCGAGGGTACACGCGAGATCCGCGTCCATGTCACCAGCTCCACCGACAACGTGCGCATCTGTGTCGAGGACGATGGTCCCGGCCTCCCGACGGACGAGCTGACACGGGTGTTCGAACGCTTCTTCCGGGGCGCGGCCGCGACCAGGGGCCGGCAACGAGGGAGCGGGATCGGGTTGAGCCTCGTGCAGTCCGTGGCCCGGGGCCACGGTGGGAAGGCCTGGGTGGACAGCGAGCCAGGCCGCGGAGCCCGGTTCACCATCGAGCTGCCAGCCTTGACATCCTAGGTCCCGCTGGTAGCCTGCGCGCCCGGATGACTCCCGATCGCGGAACCCTCCGTGCCTCCGAACAGGACAAGAAGACCATCCTCGTCGTCGAGGACGAGCCGGACATCGTGATGGGCCTGCGCGATGCGCTGGAGTTCGAGGGGTTCCGGATCGTCTCGACCGGGCTGGGTGAGGAAGCGATCGGTCTCGTGTCGACGGAACGCCCCTCCTGCATCATCCTCGACCTCATGTTGCCGGACGTGAACGGGTACTTGGTCTGTCAGAGGATCCGGACCGCGGATCCAATGGTCCCCATCATCATCCTCAGTGCGCGGAGCCAGGAGACCGACAAGATCAGGGGGCTCGAGGCCGGGGCCGACGACTACGTCACCAAGCCGTTCAGCATCGCCGAGCTCATCGCGCGGATCGGCGCCATCTTCCGCCGGCTCGGCCGCATATCCCAGGGGGTCCCCGAGGTCATGACCATCGGCAAAGCCACGGTGGACACGCGGACTCAGGTGCTCCACGTGGGCCGGAAGTCGCACACGCTCGGTTTCTACGAGTTCGAGCTCCTCAAGCTGCTCCACGAGCGTGCCGGATCGCCGGTGAGCCGCGACGAGATCCTCGGCAAGATCTGGGGGCTCGAGTCGTTCCCGACCACGAGGACGGTCGACAACTTCATCGTCAAGCTGCGGAAGCTCATCGAGGTCGATCCTTCCAATCCGCGGCACATCGTCACCATCTACGGTCAGGGGTACAAGCTCGTGCTCTGAACATGGGGGGACCGGCCGACGCGCGGGGTGGCGCTAACGCCTTCCGTGAAGTGCCGTGACAATCCTCGGACGCTAGCATCGCGACGACATGCACGCGCCGTATTCGTCCGGGAAGTTGTTCTCGAGACATCTCCAGCAGCCCAGGTCGGTCGTACACTGCAGCATGCAAGCCTCGGCCAACATGCACATGCTGAGGTTCAGGATGGCGTCCTGGCTCTCCGGGCATGCGTACTCCGCGCACGCGAGGAAGCACTGGTTCGGCGGGCCCTCGCAGGAGTCCCTGGCGCATTCGATCGTTACGCTGCACGTCCAGCCGGAAGCGTCCGCATCGACGTCCACGTCCAGCTCGACATCGCCATCGGAGTCCGTGTCGCTGTCGATGTCCGAGTCGCTGTCGGTATCGACATCAGCGTCCGTATCGACATCCATGTCCGAGTCGCTGCCGACGTCGACATCTTCGCCATCCGAAGACTCGTGGATGGACCAGTCGAGGCACCCGGCGACCACCAGCACCATCGCCAGCAACCGGACCATGCCGACCATTGAATCACGCCCCGGGCGGCTTGTCATGGACCACATCGAGGTCAATGGCACATTGCAGAAATCGGCCGGGACTCTGTCTTGACTTTGAGAATAGTCTGAGCTAACCCTCGCGCCGGCGAGGCGGAGTAGCTCAGGTGGTTAGAGCAAGCGGCTCATATCCGCTGTGTCGGGGGTTCAAGTCCCTCCTCCGCCACCAGGATCAAACAACGCGGGCCGCCACGGCCTTTTTCTTGGTATAGTCTCACCCGTGGGCAGCTTTGAAGACTCTCAACGCCTGCACCTCCTCGAGTCATATCGCCGGAACTTCACGGCCGGAGAGGTGATATTCAGGCAAGACGAGCCGGCGACCAGCGTGTTCGTGCTGCAGGAGGGTCATGTCCGGCTCGTGAAGCGAGTCCGTCTGGTGGAACGGAACCTCGTCGTCCTCGGGCCAGGGGATCTGTTCGGCGAGACGGCATTGCTCGGCCCGCGTGAGGGATGTCCCAGCACAGCCGTGACGCTCACCGAGTGCGCGGTCCTGTGCTTCGAGGCCGCGAGGTTCGATTCCCTGGTCACGAGCCATTCCGAGCTCGCTCTGCGGTTGATGCGACAGCTCGTGAGGAGACTGAGGGAAGCCGAGGACCAGGTCGAGAACATGCTCATCAGGGACAAGCAGAGCAGGGTCGTCAACGCCCTGGTCAAGGCCGGTAAGCTCCAGGGTGGCCAGGACACACAGTCCGTCCGCGTCAAGATGACGCCGGTCGAGCTCTCCAGCCGCGTCGGTCTCGACGTGGATACCGTGAAGAGAGCCGTCCACGAGCTCCGGAAAGGGGACTATCTGAAGGTCTACGACGACCAGCTCGTGATATCCGACATGGATGCCCTTCAGAAGCTCTTTGAGCTCATCGGGATGAAGGAAGACCTTCAGCGTGCCTGAGCACGCTTCTCGCACCATCATGGACTTCGGTTCCAACGGACGTCGATCACGCATCGAGTCAGGGGAAAACGATGAAGGGACAGATCGAGAAACTGCTGGGTGAGGAAGCCGAACGACTCCTGAAGCACGAGTGCACGACCTTCAGCAAGGACATGCTCGCGCTCCCAGGCCCGGACTTCATCGACCGGGTGTGGGGGCTCAGCGATCGTCATCCGCAGGTCCTCCGGAACATGGCGGCGCTCTTCGATCACGGCCGGCTCGCCGGGACGGGGTATGTCTCCTTCCTGCCAGTTGACCAGGGTGTCGAGCATTCAGCCGGTGCGAGCTTCGCTCCGAACCCCATCTACTTCGATCCTCGGAGAATCGTCGAGCTCGCCATCGAGGGCGGTTGCAACGGAGTCGCGTCGACTCTTGGCGTGCTCGGACAGGTCGCAAGGCAGTATGCACACCGGATCCCCTTCATCCTCAAGTTGAACCACAACGAGCTGATGACGTACCCAAGCTCGTACGACCAGGTGCTCTTCGCGCAGGTGCAGCAGGCATTCGATCTGGGTGCGGCGGCCGTTGGTGCGACGATCTACTTCGGCTCGCAGGCATCGAGCCGCCAGATCTCGGAGGTGAGCGAGGCTTTCCAGCTCGCCCACGAGCTGGGGCTGGTCACCGTCCTGTGGTGCTACCTGCGGAACCCGGCGTTCAAGGCCGAAGGCCAGGACCACCACACCGCGGCCGACCTCACGGGGCAAGCGAATCACCTCGGGGCGACCATCGAGGCAGACATCGTCAAGCAGAAGCAACCGACTCACGACGGTGGCTATCGGGCCATGAACAAGCGGGAATCGTATGGGAAATACAGTGATCTGATGTACGAGAAGTACTCGACGGACCACCCCATCGACCTGACGCGTATCCAGGTGATCAACGCATTCGCGGGCCGGGTCGGGATGATCAACTCGGGCGGTGCAGCGGGCAAGAACGACCTCGCCCAGGCCGTACGGACTGCCGTCATCAACAAACGCGCCGGCGGCATGGGGCTCATCAGTGGCCGAAAGGCGTTCCAGAAACCGATGAAGGAAGGCATCGAGCTCCTGCACGCCATCCAGGACGTCTACCTCGATGCGAGCGTCACGATCGCCTAGGCGCTCTCCACACGACCATCCGGGGCACCCGCCGCTTGCCAGACCTGCGCTTCAACGAAATACTGCCGTGATTCCATAAACATAGAAGCAAGTCCTTTTCTTCAACATTGGGAGGTGGCATAATCCGATGTCGTTTGTGTCTCTCAACCAGGCGAGATGAGATGAAGCCACTGAACACGACTCTCGATCCCGAGCAGGTCAACGCCCACCGTAAGGAGGAGTGCATTCACTACCACAGGTGCCTCATGAAAGCGTCCCAGCTCAGGTGGCATTCGTTCTCGTGCCAGGGTTGCGAAGAATTCCAGGCGGGCGGCGCCCCTCGCATGGAGCTCAAGAGGTGCAGCGCCCTGGCCGACCTGTAGGTCATTGCCCGGGAGACGGTCTTCAACTGCCTTTCATGCTCCGCGAGGAGCGTCTCACGATGGTGATAATACGAAGTCGAGGAGGTAGGCGCCTCCGATGGAGCTCTCTCTCGTGTGCACCACGAAGTAGTAGGTTCCGGCGGTCGTCAGAGTGAGCGTGACATGGCTGAGCATCCCGTCTCCACCATCGTCATCGAACGCGAGCACCGTGGCCCCGTCCGAGCCGACAACCGACAACCGCGTGTCGATGAAGCCGGTCACGGAGTGGGTCTCGAGGTCGAGATGCACGGCTCCGCCTTCGACGTTCAGCGAGTACCAGTCCTGATCTTCGGCCGACTCGAGATCGCCCAGCACGATCTCTCCCGCGGTCAAGACCTGGGCTGATCGGTGTGAATCGTTGGGCTCGATCTCGGGAGTGAAGGGTGTCAACCGGATCGAAACCCCGACGGAGCCTGCCATGACCATTGGCTCGTCGAATGCCGAAGCGATCTCGAAAAACGCAGGCTCGGCGTTCGTGACGAGCATGCTCGCCGTCTCTCCGCGGCCAGCGCTCGCGTGATCAGTGAAGTCGATGACATCGAGAGACGAGTTCCGGATGACCAGGACCACATCCAGGTCGCCTTCGGGACGTGCGTCGAGCACCGCTCTTCCTGGAGTCAGCGCCTGGACCTGGAAGAACCGGCTGACGTCTCCCTCCGCAAGCACGACCTCGAAGTCATCGACGGGCGAAGCCGAGTCGAGCGTCCCCAGGTCTTCGACCTCGATCGGTGTGATCGCCAGGTCGAACACCCCGCTGGACAGGCCGGCGTCGGCGATGCCGAGCAGGACCAGCCCACCGGTCGGGAACCTCCGGGCGAACGCGCCGCCGAGGAATGCCGTGGCGGTGAGCGGCCCGTCGGAGCCCATGTCGTAGAACGTGGCGAACGGACGGAGCTCGGTGCTCGGCACGACCTCGAAGGAGTAGCTGTCGCCTTCCACGGGATCGATGACGAAGAACCGTTCCCAATCGACAAGGGTCACAGCTTCGGGGGACTCGGTCGACCATGTCCCGTCCGTGAGATCCACCGTGGCGGGGACCTGTCGCCGGATCTCGGTCGTGACGTTGAACCGGTGGCCCGGGATCGAACGTAACGATCGCCCCTCCCGCGCCGCGCCGCCGAAGTCGAGCACGGCGAGCACATACAGGCCCGAACGACTCGCACGGAAGCGGATGTCGCTCTCGAACAGCGGGCTCGTCTCCTGACCCTGGAACCATCCGTGCGAGGTGGTCAGCGTCTGGTCGAACACCTCGAACAAGGTCACGCCCGTGGTGGTGGTCGCGTTCATCGTGACCACTTCGCCTTCCTCGACGATGAACCCGAAATACGTGCGGGGGAGCTCCTCGTCGCCTTCGATCCAACCCACCTGGTCGATCCGGACCGCTGACCGAGCCTCTTCCAGGCTCCCCATTCCGAGGTCGTCGATCTCGAGGACGTGAGCCGCGTCCGCTGCACCGAACCAGTACACGTAGTCCGCGATGACGGTCACGCGGCCGGCCTCGCGGAACCCCCAGGTGGAGGCCGGGCTGTCACCCTTGAGGAGGGTTCGGGTGGCCTGATCGATCATCACGAGCACGGGCTGGACAGCCGGGGCTGCGGTCTCCACGGAGAGCTTCACGAGACGGCCGACGGATGCCGGGGCGACATCGACCGGCATCGTGTAGAACCCGAGCATGGACCCGCTCGCTGGAGCTTCTCGCGGCCAGGTGTTCTCGATCTCGGCGTGGTCGGTCGCGAGGGTGACCTCCTCACCTTCGGGCCAGGCGAGGTGCTCGATGGTGATGAAGTACCGGAGACCGTCACCGCCGAAGAACGGTCCCGGAGGCAGGGTGACGAAGTTCATGGCATCCGACGCGACCAGGGCGTATCTACCCGCGCTCGGCAGGACGACGTCCCGCACCGCGCCATCACTCGTGGTCCCTATGCCGTATCGCCGGGAAGCGGGCTCACCGTCGAGGCTCGTGATCATGAAACCGCTCGACGCGCCGCCGACCCCGTCTGCCGTGATCCTGAGGAGAGTCGGCTCGGGGACCGACATCTCGTAGTAATCGTAGTCCGGCTCGAGCAGCCCGTCCGCGTCCTTGTCCTCGGCCGCGCTGATGCTCCCGCCGACGACGACCCGCATCCCGATGACCGGCACGTCGAGGTGCTCGCTCGTGCCGCCGAACGTCGGGTCGTTCTCCCCCGGACCTTCGACGACATCGGCCACGAGCAAGTCGTCGTCGGGCACGCAGGTCTCCATGCTGGCGACCCACGTAGTCCCCTCGCCGCAGTAGCCGGCCACGTCCACGCACCGTTCCTGCTCCGCGTCCCATACCTGGCCCGTGATGCACTGGGCGCTGTCGGGCATGCACGCGCCCGTCGTCTCGTCCGGGTGCGTCCCTTCGACACAGTCGGGGACGCACTGCCCGGTCTCCGTGTCGAGCCGGGTCCCGGAACCGCATTCGATCGAGGAGTCGGGAACGCACTCGTTGCCATTGCGATGGGTTCCGGGGCCGCAACGCACTTCAGGCTCACACGTCCCTCGGTCATCGTTGTAGACGGTCCCCTCGGAGCAGACCGGTTGACATTGTCCGGTCTCGTCGTCCAGGAGTTGGCCGGACCCACAGGCGGGGACGCACCGGTCTCCCTCGATGCGTGTCCCGGGACCGCACTCCCGGTCCCCGGGATCACACCCGGTATCCAGCAGTGCGGCCAGGCCCAGCAGAGTGACCATGCAGGCCCTGCTCATCGATGTCCCTCCGAATCCGACATGCGCTGGTCCATCGGTCTCCGTAATCAGCATACCTGGCGTGACGGGCTCGCCCAAGTTCGCGGCGGGGACGCACACGGAGGCCGAGCCCGCCCGATAGGCCCGGAGAGTCGAGCCTCGTCGAGAGACTCGCCCTTGATCGCCCTCCGTCTCTGGTGTAGGAAGCGTCGCGGCAGCCGTCGTCGAGTCGAACATGAAGATACACGAATACCAGGCCAAGGAGATCCTGAGGCGGCACGGCGTCCCCGTGCCTCGGGGCGGTCCTGCGAGCACGCCGGACGAAGCGGCGGAGGTCGCGACACGGCTCGTGGCCGAGACCGCCAGCGAGCGGCTCGTCGTCAAAGCCCAGATCCACGCGGGCGGACGGGGCAAGGGTCGTCTCGCCGAGCACCCCGAGGTGGGTGGCGTCCAGGTCGTCGAGGGAGTGTCCGCGGCGCGAGACGCCGCCGCCAGGCTGATCGGCAACACGCTCGTGACCGTCCAGACCGGGCCGGCGGGGCGTCGGGTCGGTCACGTCCTGGTCGAGCAGGGCCTCGACATCACCCGCGAGCTCTACCTCGGCCTGGTGGTGGACCGCGACTCGCGCCGGGTCTGCGTGATGGCGTCGTCCGAGGGCGGGGTCGAGATCGAGCAGGTCGCCGCCCGATCTCCGGAGAAGATCCTCAAGGTCCGGATCGACCCGGCGGTCGGGCTCATGCCCTTTCAAGCGCGCCAGCTCGCCAGCGGGCTCGACCTCGGACCGGACGTGGCGGAGCGGGCCGTCGCCGTCATGACGGGCCTGACGAAGGTGTTCACGGCCGAGGACGCGTCGCTCGTCGAGATCAACCCGCTCGTCGTCACGGGGGCGGGGCGAGTGGTCGCGCTCGACGCCAAGGTCAACCTCGACGACAACGCGTCGTATCGACATCCCGAGCGCGCCGGGCTGTACGACCTCGCCGAGGAAGATCCGACCGAGTCCGAGGCCACGGCAGCCGGCCTGAGCTACGTGAAGC
>Ga0233425_10008650_pt1 | contig 13364 bp, 14 predicted proteins | sample Watercolumn_Towu_2_FD_181712 | JGI IMG/M metagenome (GOLD analysis project Ga0233425, IMG submission 181712) | Freshwater microbial communities from Lake Towuti, South Sulawesi, Indonesia - Watercolumn_Towuti2014_140_MG | ecosystem: Environmental > Aquatic > Freshwater > Lake | place...
GCCGGCTCGGTGTAGGTGATCTCGCGCACCACGCTGGTGGGCAGTTCGACCGAGATGGCCTTGCCGTTGTAGAACACCACCTCGCAGGGCATGCCGTCCTCGAGGTAGTTGAGGGCGTCGCCCATGTTCTCGCTCTCGACCTCGTACTGATTGTACTCGGCGTCCATGAAGACATACATGGGGTCGGCGAAGTAGGAGTAAGTGACTTCCCTGCGCTCGAGTGTGACCACCTCGAACTTGTCGTCGGCCTTGAAGACGTTCTCGCTCGGCGCTTCGCTGAGCAGGTTCTTGAACTTCATCTTGACCACAGCGGCGTTGCGGCCGGACTTGTTGTACTCGGCCTTGAGCACCACCATCGGGTCCTTGCCGATCATGATGACGTTGCCTACGCGGAGTTCCTGTGCGAGTTTCATATGTGTTAAGCAGCGAAAAATAAACGGGAAATTATAGCCGATTCAGGCTGAATTGCACCAGCTTGCCGGCCAGATCACCTTGGGCGGCCAAGGATTTCTCCCAGTCTTCCGCATGCCTTGCCAGAGCCGGCCAATGTATCCGGAAAGCCGGCCAGGCCTGGTCCACGCCCTCGCCGCGGCTCCAGGCGCCCCACATCGCGGTGAGCGCCTCGGCCGCCGAGCGCTCCAGGCCAGCACAGTAACGCTGCAGAAACGCTTCCAGCTTGCGCAGATGGATGCCCTCCTCCTGCGGATAGGGCTGCCAGACCATCGGCCGCAAGGCCCATTGCGCCCGCGCGAAGGAGTCTTCCCCGCGGACGAAATTGCAGTCGCAGGCCCACAGCAGCCTGTCGTAGGCATCCTGTTCGAGGAAGGGAATGACGCGCACCTCCAGATTGCCGCGACGCAGGATGCCGCCTGCTGCGGAAGCCGCCCGACCGAAAAATGCCGCAACCGAATCCGCGGCGATTCCCTCAGGCACCAGGCAGATCGTCCGTTCCGCCTGCGCCTGCCAGCATGAGAACAGCGCCCCACCGCGACTGCCCGGATAGCAGAAGAGCGATATGCGGCATTCCCCCGCTCGAGGAGCTTCCAGGCCGAGCGCTTGCCAGAAGGCCGCCGTAGCCCCTGCATCCTGGCAAAAGGCTCGCCGTCGCTCCTCCAGATCACGCTCGCGAAGCACGCCGCCGGTGTCCGCGGCAAAGCCCGGGAAGAAGAAATGCTTGGTCAATGGCAGGCGCGGGCTCGGAGATGTCAGTCCGTGGCACTCGCCGACCCAGTCCTCCGCACTGAGATATTCGAGATTGATCCAGTGCGGCTTGACGACGCGGGCCGCCATCGCCCGCACATAGGATTCGGGCAGTTCGCAAGCGAAGGCTTCCACCACCACATCGGCCGGCTCGACCTGCGGGAACAGATCGGGCCAACGCCGTACGATGACGCCGCGGCAAGCCTGTTCATCCATGCCGGGATTGACGTCCGGACAAATGCGCCCGAAAGCCTTCAGGTCGTCCACCCATAGCCGCACCCGTAGGCCATGCTCGGTCGCCAACTGACGGGCCAGGCGCCAGCAGACGCCGATGTCTCCATAGTTATCGACGACGCGGCAATAGATGTCCCAGCACGACGGAACGTTCATTATGTAATTGATTGTACTGTATTTTTTGATACAAGCTGAGTTAGGCGAGGCAACCTGGCCTCAAGCCACGCTGGCCCGTGCCGTAATTATAACTACCGGTAATCACTGAACTATTCGTAATCGATGCTGCAGCGCCCCCTGCCCTCGCTGGAATCCTGGGTGAACTACCTCAGCCAGGCGAACATCCCCGTCCTGAAACGGACGGTGAGGGAATTGGCTCGCCTGCGCGAAAACGAGGAGAACGTCACCGGCCGCCAACTGGCTGGGGCCATCCTGCACGATCCGCTACTGACGCTCCGGGTCCTCGCCTACATCGAGGCGACGCGCCGCCGCAGCCAAACGGCAGACATCACCACCATCGACCGCGCCGTCATGATGATCGGCATTACGCCCTTCTTCGCCAAGTTCGAAGACCTGCCCGTCGTCGAGGACGGCTTGCAAACGCAACCGCAGGCGCTCATCGGCCTGTTGCGCGTCATCGCGCGCGCCCGCCAGTCCTCGCTGTTCGCGCGCGACTGGGCGGTGCTGCGCCACGATCTCGATGTCGACGAGGTCACTATCGCCGCCCTTCTCCACGACAGCGCGGAAATCCTGCTCTGGTGCTTCGCGCCGACGCTGATGCTGAGCATCCGTTCCCTGCTGACGGAGAACCGCGGCATGCGCAGCGCGGCCGCGCAACAAGCCGTGCTCGGCATCCATGTCAGCGACCTGCAACTTGCCCTGGCCAAGGCCTGGCGCCTGCCCGAGCTGCTGCTCACTCTGATGGACGACCACCATGCCGAGCACCCGCGCGTGCGCAATGTCATCCACGCCGTCAATCTCGCCCGCCATTCGGCCAACGGCTGGGACGATCCCGCCATCCCCGACGATTTGGCGAACATCACCAAGCTGCTCGGCATTTCCGAGGCATCCCTGATGGAGCGCCTGCGCCGGCTGGCGGACATTCCACCCGCTGCCGAGCCGCCTGTCATGCCAGGCCCTGACGGCACAAGCGTCGTTTAGAATAACCGCACGCAGTCCAACCCCTGGGAGGAGATCATGGGCATCGTTTCTCTGGTCGTGCTCGGCCTCATCATCGTCGCTGGCGTGTATGGCGTGATGATTTACAACGGCCTGGTGCAGGTGAAGCACGCCGTGGCCAAGGCCTGGGCCAACATCGACGTGCTGCTCAAGCAGCGCCACGACGAGTTGCCCAAGCTCGTCGAGACCTGCAAGCAGTACAAGCAGTTCGAGCAGGAGACCCTGCAGCGCGTCATCGAGGCCCGCTCCCGCGTGCAGACGGCGCGCGAGAGCCAGAACATCCCCGCCCTGGGTCAGGCCGAAGGCGCGCTGCGCGCCGGACTCGGCCAGCTCTTCGCCATCGCCGAGGCCTATCCCGACCTGAAGACCAACGAGAACTTCATGCAGCTGCAGACGCGCATCACGGCCCTGGAGAACGGCATCGCCGACCGGCGCGAGCTGTACAACGAGGCCGTCAACATCAACAACGTCCGCATCGAACAGTTCCCGGACTCCATCATCGCCGGCATGTTCCGCTTCGAGGCCAAGCCCCTGCTCGAATTCGCCAGCGCGGAAAAGGCCGACGTCGACATGAAGGCGCTGTTCGGCTAAGCCACACCACCCGCAATGCTCGTCTCCCTGCGCCGGGGGTACAGCGATCTCGTCACCTCCGGCGGCCAGCTCGTCCTGCTGCTGATCGGCGCCAAGACCGAATCGGCGCTCGGCATGTTCGTCTGCGTGGCGCTGATGGTGCCGTTGAGCCTGTTCGCCTGGACCTCCGCCTACCGTCGCACCCGCGCTGTCGATGACACGCCGACTTCGAGGATTGCCTCCGCCGCGCAGGGCTACTGCGAACTGATCGGCGCAGGCAAGCCGCTCGGCGGCGCCCCGCTCATGAGTCCGCTCTCGCACATACCCTGCCTTTGGTTCCGCTACACCATCGAACGCAAGGACAGCGACAACAAATGGGTGCAGAAGGAGAAGGGTGAGAGCGACGCCTCCTTCATCCTCGATGACGGCAGCGGCGAATGCGTGGTCGATCCGGACGGCGCCGAGATGCTGGTGACGAAGAAGGAATCCTGGATCCAGGGCGACTACCGCTATACGGAATGGCTGCTCATCGAGCGCCAGACCATCTACGCCCTCGGCCAGTTCGCCACCCGCGGCAGCGCCGATCTCGTGCTCGACGCCGCAGAGGACGTCAAGCAGCTATTGGCCGAGTGGAAAAAGGATGCGGAAACGCTGCACAAGCGCTTCGATCTCAACCGCGACGGCCAACTCGACCTGAAGGAGTGGGAACTCGCCCGCGCCCAGGCCAGGCGCGAGGTGCTGACCAACCACCGCGAGCTGCAGGCCACGAGCGAACTGCACCTCATGCATCTGCCGCAGGATGGTCGGCTCTATCTCATTTCCGACCTGGAGCCGGGCACCCTCGCCAAAAAGTACCGCTGGTGGTCATGGTTCCATATCGCGATCTTTTTCGCCGCGCTGATCGCACTTCCAATACTCTGGCGCATGGAAGGCTGAAGTATCCGCAACGTCGCCGCCTCCCAGCGACTGACTTTCTACCCGGAACCCGTGGAAAGATTTTCGAGTTCCTCCCAGCGCTGCATGGCCTGCGCGATCTCCCCGTCCAGCGCCGACAACCGCTCGTTCAACTGGCGCACTTCCTCGGGCGCGCCGCGGTAAAGCGCCGGATCAGCCAGGCGCGCATTGAGCGCCGCCTGTTCGGACTCCAGCGCCGCGATGCGATCCGGCAGCGTCTCCAGCTCGCGCGCCTCCTTGAACGACAGCTTCGTCTTCTGCCGCGCCTCCCGCGGTCTGGCGGGCGGACCGCGTTTTTCCGCCACCGGCGCGGCGGCAGCCTGCTGTACGCGCCGCGCCTGCGTCTCGCGCAGCCAATCCTCGTAACCGCCGACCGTTTCGCGCCAGGCGCCCTTGCCTTCCGCCGCGATCACCTGGGTGACAATGTTGTCGAGAAAGCTGCGATCATGGCTGACGAGGAACACCGTACCATCGTAGTCTGCGAGCAACGCTTCGAGCAGCTCCAGCGTCTCGATGTCGAGGTCGTTGGTCGGCTCGTCGAGCACGATGACGTTGGCCGGCCGGCTGAACAGCCGTGCCAGCAGCAGGCGCGCCCGCTCGCCGCCGGAAAGTGACTTTACCGGCGAGCGCGCCCGCGCCGAAGGGAAGAGAAAATCCTCGAGGTAGCTGATGACGTGCTTTTTCTCGCCGCCGAGCTGCACGTAGTCGGAGCCGGGGCTGATGACATCGGCCAGCGTCGCCTCCTCGTCGAGCGCGGCACGGAACTGGTCGAAATAGGCGACCGCGAGCTTGGTGCCGAGCCGCACGCTGCCTGCGTCCGGCGGCAGCTCGCCGAGGATCAGGCGGATCAGCGTCGTCTTGCCGACGCCGTTGGGGCCGATAAGACCGACGCGGTCGCCACGGAGTATGCGGCAGGAGAAGTCGCGCACAATATCGCGTTCGCCGTAGCGCTTCGAGACGTTCTCCAGCTCCGCCACCAGCTTGCCGGACGCCTCGCCGCGAGTCAGCTGGAGGCCGACGCCGCCCATGCGCTCTCTCCTCGCGGCGCGCTCGCGGCGCAGCTGTTCGAGGCGCCGCACGCGGCCGTCGTTGCGCGTGCGCCGCGCCTCGATGCCCTTGCGGATCCACACCTCTTCCTGCGCCAGCAGCTTGTCGAATTTCGCATTCTGCTGCGCCTCTGCCGCCAGCATCTCCGCCTTGCGGCTCTGATAGGCGGAAAAGCTGCCCGGGAAGTCAGCCAGCTTGCCCCGATCCAGCTCGACGATGCGTGTCGCCACCGCGTCGAGAAAGCGCCGGTCATGCGTGATCACCACCACCGCGCCAGCGAAACCGGCGATCAGGCTCTCCAGCCAGAGGATACCGTCGAGGTCAAGGTGGTTGGTCGGCTCATCCAGCAACAGCAGCTCCGGCTCGCCGGCGAGTGCGCGCGCCAAGGCTACGCGCTTGATGCCGCCGCCGGAGAGCTCACCCAGGCGCGCCTCGCCCGGCAGGTTCAATTGAGCGAGCGCCTGTTCCACCCTCGTGTTGAGCCGCCAGCCGTCGCCCGCCTCGAGCTGCACCTGCAACTCGTGCAGGTGCGCCAGTGCCGCTTCGCTGTGGTCGTGCGCCAGGCGCTGCGCGGCCTCGTGGTAGTCGACGAGCAGGCGGCTCGCCGCGCCGACGCCGGCGGCCACGGCATCGAACACCGTTTGCGCCGGCGGGAAATCTGGTTCCTGCGCGACGTAGGCGACACGCAGGCCGTCACGGCGCCAGATCGTGCCATCGTCGAGGGCGGCCAGTCCGGCCAGCGCGCGCAGCAGGCTCGACTTGCCGCTGCCGTTGCGGCCGATGAGCGCAATGCGCTCCCCAGCGTCGACCTGGAAGTCGGCATGATCGAGCAGCGCAACGTGGCCGAAGGCCAGGCAACCCTTGTCCAGGGTGAGGATCGGCATGAATCAGCGGGAAGTCAGTCGCTTCAGATCGGCGATGATCTCGGCGGAGTGGCGGGCGGTATCGACGTTGAGGTAGGCCCTGGCGATGCGGCCCTGCGGGTCGATGAGAAAAGTGTAGCGTTTGGCGAATTTCGCCACGACGAGATTGGTCACTGCGCCGTAGCTCGCCGACACCTTCGCATCGGTATCCGCCAGCAACGGAAACGGCAGGCTGTATTTCTTCGCAAAAGCGGCGTGCGAGACGACGTCGTCGAGACTGACGCCCACCACCTGCGCGCCAAGCAGCGTGAGCGCCGCGATATCGTCGCGGAAAGCGCAGGCTTCTTCCGTGCAACCCGGCGTGTCGTCCTTCGGATAGAAATACAGCACCACCCACTTGCCGCGGAAATCCGTCAGCCGGACGGTGCGTCCGCTCTGGTCGGGCAGCGTGAACTCCGGCGCTGCCGAGCCGACGGCCGGCACGCCTGCGGCAACGGCATGCGCCATCCAGACGGCTACAAGCAAGGCGAAGAGCAGGCGTTTCATAGGAGCCTGATTATAGCGGAGCGGCCATATCAACCTGATAGAATACGCGCCCGCTCTCCTCGTAGTTCAATGGATAGAACGGCCGCCTCCTAAGCGGCAAATACAGGTTCGATTCCTGTCGAGGGGACCAGGGCCTGTTGGCATTCATTTGATCGGATGCGTTGTGGCCAGAAGCGTCGACTGCTAGGCGCGCGACGCAGTCAATGGCCATACCCTTGGCAAGGAGCGCAACGACGCAGCCGGCGCTTCTGGCCGCAACACGGCGCCGCAGCGCCGATCAGCCAAGAAAAACTACTTGATGCGCGTGAGGTGCGGCCGGGAAGGTCCGTCGCCGGGCGGGGGTTCCGGTGTCGCGGCGGCTTCCGCTTCAGTGGTGGGCGCCGCCTCCGGTTCGGCCTCGCCGACCTCGAAGGCCATGCCCTGCCCGTTCTCGCGGGCATAGATGGCAGCGACGTTGCCGACCGGTATGGAAAGGGTCTGCGCAACACCGCCGAAGCGCGCCTGGCAACTGATGAGATCGTTGCCCATATGCAGGTTCTGCACTGCATCGGGGCCAAGGTTGAGGACGATCTGGCCGTCGCGCACATACTGGCGCGGCACCAGGGTGTGCGCGTCGACCTTGACGGAGACATAGGGCGTAAGGCCCTGGTCGACGCACCACTCGTACAGTGCGCGCAAAAGGTAGGGTTTGGTGGAGGCGACGCTCATCGGCGCCCGCCGCGAGAACGCAACCTCAACGACGCATCACTTTCTCGGACGGCGTCAGCGCGTCGATGAAGCCCTGGCGGCTGAAGATCCGCTCGGCATACTTCATCAGCGGCGCCGCGGTCTTCGGCAATTCGATGCCGTAGTGGTCGAGGCGCCAGAGCAGCGGCGCGATGGCCACGTCGAGCATGGAGAATTCCTCGCCCAGCATGAACTTCTGCTTGTTGAACACTGGCGCCAGCTCGGTAAGGCGGTCGCGCACGTGCAGGCGCGCCTTTTCGGCGGCCTTGAGGTTCTTTTCCAGGGCGTCGATATGGAGGAACAGCTCCTGCTCGAAAGTGAACAGCAGCTGGCGCGCGCGGGCGCGCATGATCGGGTCGGGCGGCATCAGCTGCGGATGCGGAAAGCGCTCGTCGATGTACTCGTTGATGATGTTGGCCTCGTAGAGCACCAGGTCGCGATCGACCAGGACGGGCACTCGGTTGTAGGGATTGATGACCGCGATGTCCTCGGGCTTGTTGAAGAGGTCGACGTCGATCACCTGGAAGTCCATCCCCTTTTCGTAGAGGACGATTCGGCAGCGATGGCTGAACGGGCAGGTGGTGCCCGAATACAAAGTCATCATGGTGTTCCCGCTCCAGGAATAGTCGGCATCGCGCACCACGCGGCGGACGCGCGGTGCGTTGAAATCACGATGTCCGAGAAACTGCATGGCTGTCCTTGCAGTAGGGTTAATGGATGTCCTTCCAGAACGCGCGCTTCATCGCGTAGGCGATGACGAAGAACACGGCCAGGAAGAGCAGCACGGCGACGCCGAGCTGCTTGCGAAATTCGGCCTGCGGCTCGGCCATCCAGACCATGTAAGCGACGAGATCACCGACCGCGTCGTCGTACTCCTTGGTGGACAGCTTGCCCGGTTTGGCCAGGATGAGCTTTTGGTCTGCACCCATCACCTGCTCGCCCTGCAACTCCCACAGCACATGCGGCATGCCGACGCTGGGGAAGGCGACGTTGTTCCAGCCGGTCGGCCGCGTTTCATCTCGGTAGAAGCCGCGCAGATAAGTATAGAGCCAATCGGCGCCGCTGCCGTCGCCGGAGGCGCGGGCACGGGCGATCAGGGACAGGTCGGGCGGCCAGGCGCCGAAGAACTCCTTGGCGTCCTTGCGCGGCATCGCGATGCCCATCGGCTCGCCGATCTTCTCGGCCGTGAACATCAGGTTGTCCTTGATCTGCTGCTCGGTGAGGCCGATGTCCACCAGGCGGTTGTAGCGCACGTAGCTGGCGCCGTGACAGTTCAGGCAGTTGTTCACGAACAGCCTGGCGCCGTTCTGCAGCGCAGCTTTGTCGGTGGCGCGGTCGGGCGCGCGGTCGAGCTTGATGCTTTCGCTGGCCAGCGCGGCAAGCGGCGCCAACAGCAGCGCAACGAGAAGATGCCTGAGCAAGGTGATGCTCATGAGGTCACCCTCTCCGGCTCGGGCTTGCACTTGTCGATGCGGGTGTACCAGGGCATGAGCAGGAAGAACAGGAAATAGATGACCGTGCAGATCTGCGAGACGACGGTATAGCCCGGTGTCGGCGCCTGCATGCCAAGGTAGCCGAGGATGACGAAGGCGATCACGAAGATCGTCAGCGCCGACTTGTAGATCGGGCCGCGGTAGCGGATCGACTTCGCCGGGCTCCGGTCGAGCCAGGGCAGGAAGAACAGGATCATCACGCCGAGGCCCATGAAGATCACGCCCCACAACTTGGCATCGACCCAGAAGAAGTTCACCGTGTTGGCGCGCAGGATCGAGTAGTACGGCGTGAAGTACCACACGGGGGCGATGTGCGCCGGCGTCTGCAGCGGATCGGCCGGGATGAAGTTGTTGTACTCGAGGAAGTAGCCGCCCAGCTCCGGCGCGAAAAAGACGACGGAGGAGAAGACCATCAGGAACACCACCACGCCGACGATGTCCTTCACCGTGTAATACGGATGGAAGGGGATGCCGTCGAGCGGAATGCCGGTCTTGGGATCCTTGTTCTTCTTGATCTCGATGCCGTCCGGGTTGTTCGAGCCGACTTCGTGCAGGGCCAGAACGTGGGCGGCGACGAGGCCGATCAGCGCCAGCGGAATGGCGATGACGTGGAAGGCGAACATGCGGTTCAACGTGGCGTCGGCGATGACGTAGTCGCCGCGAATCCAGGTGGTCAGGTCGCCGCCGATCACGGGGATGGCCGAGAACAGGCTGATGATCACCTGGGCGCCCCAGAACGACATCTGGCCCCAGGGCAGCAGGTAGCCGGCAAAGGCCTCCGCCATCAGGCACAGGTAGATCAGCACGCCGAAGATCCAGAGCAGCTCGCGCGGCTTGCGGTAAGAGCCGTAGAGCATGGCGCGGAACATGTGGAGATAGACCACGACGAAGAAGGCCGAGGCGCCGGTGGAATGCATGTAGCGGATCAGCCAGCCCCAGGGCACGTCGCGCATGATGTACTCGACGCTAGCGAAGGCCACCGGCACGCCGGCGGCATTGAGCGAGGCATCCGGCTTGTAATGCATCACCAGGAAGATGCCGGTGACGACCTGCATCACGAGCACGAGCAGGGCAAGCGAGCCGAAAAAATACCAGAAGTTGAAGTTCTTCGGCGCGTAGTACTCGGAAAGATGGCCCTTCCAGTTCTCGGTCAGCGGGAAGCGGGCGTCCACCCACTCCAGCAGGTTGCCCAGGAGGGTGCCGTCCGACTTGAATTTCTCGAAGTTGCCGCCAGCCATGTCGGGCGTCTCTTATGCTTTCTTGTCGTCGCCGATCAAAATGCGCGTATCGGACATGTAGTAGTGCGGCGGCACTTCCAGGTTGTCCGGTGCCGGCTTGTTCTTGTACACGCGACCGGAAAGGTCGAAGGTCGAGCCATGGCAGGGACAGAGGAAGCCGCCCGGCCAGTCGGCGGCGATGCCGGACTCGGCGCCCTTCTGGAACTTGTCGGTCGGCGAGCAGCCGAGGTGGGAGCAGATGCCGACGACGACGAGGTATTCCGGCTTGATCGAGCGCGCTTCACCCTTGATGTAGGCCGGCTGGTTCGGGCGCTTGGAGTCCGGATCGGCGACCTGATCGGCAACCTTCTTGAGGGATTCGAGCATTTCCTTGGTTCGGTGGATGATCCAGACTGGCTTGCCGCGCCATTCGACGCGCATCATTTCGCCGGGAGCAAGCTTGCTGACGTCGGCTTCGACCGGCGCACCGGCCGCCTTGGCGCGCTCCGAGGGGGCCATGCTGGCCAGGAAGGGGACCGCCGTAGCAACGGTCGCAACGCCCCCAACCGCCGCGGTTGCGAAGACCAGGTTCCGACGGCCGCAATCCACCTTCTTTTCGCTGCTGCTCATGCCTCGATCTCTGCTGGAGAATGCGAATCAAGAAACTTTGAAATTATACAGAATAACCGATGTGAAATGGAAGCAAAACGGCCGAATCCCGCGCCAGGCTTGGGTTTCAGGCCGATGACTACAGTAAAAGAATGGTTAAAGCGTCCGCCGCTCGATCAGCGCCTGGGCGATGGTGCCGGCGTCGGTGTGCTCCAGTTCGCCGCCCACCGGCAAGCCGCGGGCAATGCGCGTGACCTTGAGGCCGCGCGTCCGCAGCATTTCGCCGAGGTAATGCGCCGTGGCCTCGCCCTCATTGGTGAAATTGGTGGCGAGAATGACTTCCTGCACCGCGCCGTCGGTGGCGCGGGCCAGCAGGCGGTCGAGGTGCAGTTCCTTCGGCCCGATACCGTCCAGCGGCGAAAGATGGCCCATGAGAACGTAGTACATGCCCTGGAAGGCATGGGTCTGCTCCATCATGTTGAGATCGGCCGGCATCTCCACCACGCACAGCAATGAGGCATCGCGGCGCGGGGAGGCGCAGCGCTCGCACACCTCATTCTCGCTGAAGGCGTTGCAGCGGCTGCAGTGGCGCAGCACCTCGACGGCATGCTGCAGGGAATGCGCGAGGCGCAGCGCGCCCTTCTGGTCGCGCTGCAGCAGATGATAGGCCATGCGCTGCGCCGACTTCGGCCCTACGCCGGGCAGGCAGCGCAGGGCCTCGACGAGATCCTCTAAGGCGCCGGGAAGCATCAGAACGGCAGCTTCATCCCCGGCGGCAGGTTGAGCCCGGCGGTGAAGCCGCTCATCTTCTCAGCCACCGTGGCTTCGACGCGGCGCACGGCATCGTTCACGGCGGCGGCGACGAGATCCTCGAGCATCTCCTTGTCGTCGGCCAGCAGCGAGGGATCGATGCTGACGCGGCGCACGTCGTGCTTGCAGGTCATCGTCACCTTGACCAGGCCGGCGCCGGACTGGCCCTCGACCTCGATGGTGGCGAGCAGATCCTGCGCCTTCTTCATGTTCTCCTGCATCTGCTGTGCCTGCTTCATCAGGCCGGCGAGTCCGCCTTTCATCATGTCCGCTGCTCCTGGTTCAGTTCAATGGCTTGATGGATTGTTCACTGATCGTGGCGTCGAAGGTCTCGATCATGTCGCGCACGAAGGCGTCCTGTTCGAGCGCCTCGATGGCGCGGTTCTGCTTCTCGGTGCGCGCGCTCTCGGCGCGCTGCGCCGGCGTCTCGCCGTTCAGGCTGCCGATCTCGATCGACAGCTTCACCGGCCGGCCGAAATGCGCCGCCAGGGCGGCCTGCAGCTTCTCCTGCGGCGCCTTGTTCATGAGCAGGGACTTGTGCGCCGGGTCGAGGCGCAGCTTGATGGCGCCTTCGCCCTGCTCGGCCAGCTCGCAATGGGCCGCCAGCTCGCGCACCATGCCGCCCAGCTTGAGTCGCTCCAGCAGGCCGTGCCAGTCGCTGGCGCCCTGTGGCGGCGCAGCCTTCGCTGCGGCCGGCGGCGATGCCTGCGGTATGGCGGCGGGCGCGGCTTTCGGCGCCGCCGGTGCCGGTGCACGCGCCTCGGGTTCCGTCGGCGCGCCGGTCGCGAGCGAGGGCGGCGTCTCGGGATTGAAGGCGACCAGGCGCAGCAGCGTCATGAGGAAGCCGGCGTATTCGTCGGGGGCCAGCGAGAGGTCGCTGCGTCCGTTGATGGCGATCTGGTAGCAGAGCTGGAGGAACTCGGCGTCGAGTTGGCTGGCATAGCCGGTCAGGCGCGAGCGTTCGGCCTCGTCCACAATCGCCTCGGGCGCGAACTGCACCAGCGCGATGCGGTGCAACTGGGTGGCCAGCTCCTGCAAGGCGGCATCGAAGGACAGGCTGCGCGCGTCCATCTGTTCGGCAACGGCCAGCATGGCCTGCACGTCGCGCGCGGCGAGCGCGTCGAGCAGCGCGAAGAGGTGATCCTCCCCCACCGTGCCGAGCATATCGCGCACGCCGGCCTCTTCGATGCGGCCGGCGCCGTGGGCGATGGCCTGGTCGAGCAGGGAAAGCGCATCGCGCATGCTACCGGCGGCGCCCTTGGCGATGTGGCGCAGCGCGGCCGGCTCGAAGGGCACCTGCTCGGCCTCGAGGATGCGCGCGAGGTGATCGACGATGTGACCGGGCGGCATCTGCTTGAGGTTGAACTGCAGGCAGCGCGAAAGCACCGTCACCGGAATCTTCTGCGGATCGGTGGTGGCAAGGATGAACTTGATGTGCTCGGGCGGCTCCTCCAGCGTCTTCAGCATGGCATTGAAGGCATTGTTGGACAGCATGTGCACTTCGTCGATGACGAACACCTTGAAGCGCCCGCGCGTCGGGGCGTAGACCGCGTTGTCGAGCAATTCCCGCATCTGGTCGACCTTGGTATTGGTCGCCGCATCGACCTCGATCAGATCGACGAAGCGGCCGGAGTCGATCTCCTGGCAAGCACTGCAGGCGCCGCAGGGCTTCGACGTGATGCCGGTCTCGCAGTTGAGCGCCTTGGCCAGGATGCGCGCCAGGGTCGTCTTGCCGACGCCCCGAGTGCCGGTAAACAGATACGCATGGTGCAGGCGCTGCTGGTCCAGCGCGTGGGTCAGGGCGCGCACGACATGTTCCTGCCCGACCAGCGTCTCGAAGGAACGGGGCCGCCACTTGCGCGCGAGGACCTGGTAGCTCATGGCAGCGAATTCTAACAAACCCATGGTCAGTCCCTAAA
>Ga0233425_10008651_pt1 | contig 13362 bp, 8 predicted proteins | sample Watercolumn_Towu_2_FD_181712 | JGI IMG/M metagenome (GOLD analysis project Ga0233425, IMG submission 181712) | Freshwater microbial communities from Lake Towuti, South Sulawesi, Indonesia - Watercolumn_Towuti2014_140_MG | ecosystem: Environmental > Aquatic > Freshwater > Lake | place: Indonesia...
GGTCGGCCGCGACGAGGAGATCCGCCAGGTCATCGACATCCTCATGCGGCGCCGCCAGAACAACCCCATCCTCACCGGCGAGGCGGGTGTGGGCAAGACCGCGGTGGTGGAGGGCTTCGCCCAGAAGATCGTGGCCGGCGACGTGCCGCCGCCGCTGCGCGAGGTGTCCCTGCGCACCCTCGACGTCGGCCTGCTGCAGGCCGGCGCCAGCATGAAGGGCGAGTTCGAGCAGCGCCTGCGCCAGGTGATCGAAGAGGTCCAGGCCTCGCCCAAGCCCATCATCCTGTTCATCGACGAAGCCCATACACTGGTGGGGGCGGGCGGTGCCGCCGGTACCGGCGATGCCGCCAACCTGCTGAAGCCGGCCCTGGCGCGGGGCACGCTGCGCACGGTGGCGGCCACCACCTGGGCCGAATACAAGAAGCACATCGAGAAGGACCCGGCCCTGACCCGCCGCTTCCAGGTGGTGCAGGTCCACGAGCCCAGCGAGGAGAAGGGGGTGCTGATGATGCGCGGCGTCGCCACGGTGATGGAGAAGCACCACAAGGTGCAGGTGCTGGACGAGGCGCTGGAGGCGGCGGTGAAGCTGTCGCACCGCTACATCCCCGCGCGGCAGCTGCCGGACAAGGCGGTGAGCCTGCTCGACACCGCCTGTGCCCGGGTCGCCATCAGCCAGCACGCGGTGCCCGCGGAAGTAGACGACTGCCGCAAACGCATCGACGCCCTCGACACCGAGCTGGCCATCATCGGCCGGGAGAAGGCGGTGGGCATCGACACCGAAAAACGCGAGACCGCCGCCAACGCCAAGCTGGCCGCGGAGCAGGGTCGGCTGGCCCAGCTGGAGCAACGCTGGAACAGCGAGAAGGAACTGGTGACCCAGATCCTCGATCTGCGCGGCCGTCTCCGCGCCGGCGGCAATCCGGTGGATGTTCCCGCCGCCGGGCAGGAGGCGGACCGCTCGGCGCTGCTGGATGAGCTCAAGACGCTCCAGGCTCGGCTCCACGAGTTCCAGGGGGAGACCCCGCTAATCCTGCCGTCGGTGGACCACCAGGCGGTGGCCTCGGTGGTCCAGGACTGGACCGGGATCCCGGTCGGGCGCATGGTGAAGAACGAGATCGAAACCGTGCTGAAGCTGGCGGACACCCTGGAACAGCGCATCATCGGTCAGCGTCATGCGCTCGACATGATCGCCCGCCGCATCCAGACCTCGCGCGCCGGCCTGGACAATCCCAACAAGCCCATCGGCGTGTTCATGCTGGCCGGAAGCTCCGGGGTGGGCAAGACCGAAACCGCCCTGGCACTGGCGGAGGCACTCTACGGCGGCGAGCAGAACGTCATCACCATCAACATGAGCGAATACCAGGAGGCCCACACCGTCTCCACCCTCAAGGGCGCGCCGCCGGGCTACGTGGGCTACGGCGAGGGCGGGGTGCTGACCGAGGCGGTGCGGCGCCGGCCCTATAGCGTGGTGCTGCTGGACGAGGTGGAAAAGGCCCACCCGGACGTCCACGAGATCTTCTTCCAGGTGTTCGACAAGGGCTGGATGGAAGACGGCGAGGGCCGCGTGATCGACTTCAAGCACACCCTGATCCTGCTCACCACCAACGCCGGCACCGAGCTCATCACCAATCTGTGCAAGGACCCGGAGCTGATGCCGGAGGCGGAGGGCATCGCCAAGGCGCTGCGCGAGCCGCTGCTGAAGACCTTCCCGCCGGCGCTGCTGGGCCGGCTGGTGGTGATCCCCTACTATCCGCTCAGCGACGAGATGATCGCCGCCATCGCCCGGCTGCAGCTGCGCCGCATCGAGAAGCGGGTCATGGAGAGCCACGGCGTGCCGTTCAGCTACGACGACGAGGTGGTCAGGCTCATCGCCAGCCGCTGCACCGAACTGGAGAGCGGCGGGCGCATGGTCGATGCGATCCTCACCAACACCGTATTGCCCAAGATCAGCGAGGAGTTCCTATCCCGAATGATGGAGAGTAGGGCCGTCGAAAAAGTGCACGTTTCAGTGGTGGAAGGGGACTTTTCCTATGGGTTCGAATGAGGGTCCGCTTTTCCCGGCAATGCTATTGAAACCAGGAACCCTCTTCCTCCGGGGGGAGACCACCCGGCCCCATGGCCCGCGGATTGTGGCCCTGGAACCGGATGGTCTCGTCCCTCATCCGGCCCTTCGGGCCACCATGTCCCGGAGGGAGACGGGATAAGGAGGCGGCCATGGGCCGCAGGTTTCGGGGTAGGGCAGGGTGAGGGTCAATGCCGTTACCATGAAATTCGCGAAGCGAACACCTTGATCTCCCTCTTCCTTTGGGAGAAGGCCGGGGTGAGGGAAACCGGCCACGGCGCGAGTGCTTAAGCTAAGGCGGCGTGGTCCCCTCTCCCACAGGGAGAGGGGCTCAAAGCAGCACCATTGGCCTTCCCCGGACCCATCGGCGGGGGAACGTCCCGGAGGAGCGGCCTTGGAAGCGACCGGGCGGTGTGTGGATGCCGGATGCTCCGGGTCGCCCGCCAGCGGGCTCCGACACGGTTTTGAACGAACTTGGGAAATTTCGAGGAAATCAGCGTGAGCGGCGACAATATCATCCATTGGCGTGACCTCGACGTGCCGACCACGGTCGATGCGGACAACTACGCCTATCAGAAGCAGGCGACCTATGCCTTGCTGTTCGCGGACCGGTTCTTCCAGGGTGAGTTCCAGAGTGACGATAGCGGCCATGCGGAACAGAACCTGCTCGCTTCGCCCGCCTGGGTCAACCTGGTGAACCGGCTGGTGGCGGACGGTCAAAACAAGCGGCCGCCGCGTTACCGGCGCATCCTCCTCGTCATCAACCGCACCCCTTGCCACGGCATGCGCGGTGGCTGTACCGGACGCCTGGTCCAGGCCCTGCTGGATGTGCGCCGGCGCCTGGGCGGCGAGCGCTTCTTCCTGACCGAGTTCGTGTTGGCGGCTACCGGCATCTACGAGAAAGGCGGCGATTTGCTCGGCCGCACCGGCAAGGACAAGAACCAGCCGCTGCACGACGAACGCACGGGTCTGTTGCGGGAACGCTACGACCAGGGCTGTACCACCGATTTCGACTGCTACGCCCTGATGAACGCCGGCTGGCGGCTGAAGGCGTTGCAGGTGGGGAAAACTCTCTCCAGCCGGGGCAACATCCTGCAGTCGTTCATCCAGAGTGCCGACACCCGCATGGCCCAGCCGCGGTCGCGTTTCCGGGAACTGGTGGACCGCTACACCTACCAGGGCCAGCCACCCCCGCTGGTTTCCGCCAAGCGCTAGAGCTGGAACGACCCACCCCGAAGATTTGCCGACTATGCCACTGATCCCGTCGCGGACGGAGTTTGACCATGACTGAACTCGCAGAAAAATCGCTCAGCGCCGAGTCCGCCACCCGCCGGCTTACGCCCGAACGGGCGTTGCGGATGGCTATCGACCTGCATCAGCAGAATCGCCTGGAAGAGGCCGAGCGCCTGTACCGGATGCTGCTGGAGGTCTGGCCGGAATCGGCCGACGTTCAGCATTTCTTCGGTTTCCTCCGCTATCAGCAGGGCCATGTGGAGGAAGGGATCGAATGGATCGGGAGGGCTCTGGAGATCGACCCGGATTACATCGATGCCCGCAACAACCTGGGCAACATCTATCAGCAGACCGAGCGCTACGAGCAGGCCGAAGCCTGCTACCGCGAGGTCATCGAACGCAGCCCGCGGACCACATCGGCCTACGCCAACCTCGGTGCGACCCTGATGCGGCTGGGCCGGTTCGACGAGGCGATCTGCGCCATGAACGTCGCCATCGACGGCGAGCCGGACAGTGGTCGCTATCACTACGAACTGGGCAATGCGTTCCGCAAGAAGGGCGAGCTGGCAAACGCCATCGACGCCTACCAGAAGGCGCTGGCCATCAACCCGGACGACCGGGAAAGCTTCCGTACCCTCAGCCGGCTCCATTACGTGACCGGCAATTCAGAGCGGAACTGCGAGCTCATCGAACAATGGCTGCAGCGCAAGCCCGACGATGCGCTGGCGGTGCACCTGCTCTCCGCCTACGGCTCGGCTCCGGCGCCGGAGCGCGCCAGTGACGAGTTCGTGCGGGAAACCTTCGACCGCTTTGCCGCATCCTTCGACGGCGTCCTGGAAAAGCTCGACTACCGGGCTCCGGTGCTGGTGGAGAAGGTCTTGCGGGAGCACAGCGGCGCCGCCGCACCGGTGGAGCGGCTGCTGGACGTCGGCTGCGGAACGGGCTGGTGCGGCCCCCTGCTGCGGCCACTGACACAGCGCCTGGAAGGACTGGACCTGTCGTCGCAGATGCTGGCGCGGGCCAGCGAGCGCAACGTCTACGACGAACTCCACGAGGCCGAATTGACCCAATTTCTGGCGTCGGCGCCGCAACGCTACGACGTCCTGGCCTGCGCCGATACCCTGTGCTATTTCGGCGACCTGAGCGCCCCCTGCCGGGCCGCGGCGATCGCACTGCGGTCCGGCGGCCGCTTTGCCTTCACCGTGGAGCGCCACGAAGCCACTCCCTCCCACCCCGGGAGCCGGCTGCACGAGCACGGACGTTACAGCCACACCGAGGAATATGTGCGGCAGGTGTTGGAGCATTCCGGGTTCCGGATCCTGATCCTGGAAACCCAGGATCTGCGGCGCGAGCTGGGCAAGCCGGTGGTCGGATTGCTGGTGGTGGCGGAGCGGTGCGATGATGAGCGGCGGCCGGAATGAAGGGAAGTGGCGCCTTGCCTTTGGCGGGACTCGAATCAGAATGAGGTCATAAGATCATGCCTGCAACGCTGCAGTATCGTCATACCAAGATCACCAGCCCCCTGGGCGAAGATGCCTTGCTGTTCCACGCCGTCCGCGGCGAGGAGGAAATGAGCCGGTTGTATGAATACCAGCTCGAGGTTCTCAGCGAAAACCCGGTCAAACCGAAGGACCTGCTGGGGCAGCCGATGACCGCCAGCATCGGCATGCGGGACGGCAAGCAGCGTCACTTCAGCGGCTACGTGGCGGAGTGGCAGGACGACGGCGACTGGGGGGGGATGCACAAGTACACGCTGTCGCTGGTGCCCTGGCTATGGGGGCTGACGCGGCGTTCCAACTGCCGGATCTTCCAGCAGAAAACGGCCCTCGACATCATCAAGCAGATCTTTTCCGAACACAGTTTGCAGCACTTCAAGGATCTCACCCACAAGACTCCCCGGACGCGGGACTATTGCGTGCAATACCGGGAAACCGACTTCAATTTCGTCAGCCGGCTGATGGAGGAGGAGGGGATCTTTTACTTCTTCGACCAATCCACGCCCGGCATCCAGAACCTGACGCTGGCGGATGACAATTCGGCCCTCAAGCCGATTGCCAATACCCCCACCCTGAAATATTTCCAGCCGGAAAACATGGAGCGGAGGGAGGTCGATCACCTCTACGGCATGGGGGCGAGCAACCGCATCCAGTCCAAGAAATACAGCCTCAAGGATTTCGATTTCGAGGCGGTGACCAAGAAGATGGAAGTCAATGTCAGTTCCCCCCACGAATTCCCCTTGGCAGCGGAACAATACGACTATCCGGGCAGCTATATCCAGCCCAGCGACGGAACCAATTACGCCAGCGTGCGACTCGAGGCCCTGGAAGCCGAATACGAGCGCTACCGGGGAGAGGGAAATGCCTTCAACCTGGCGACCGGCGGCACCTTCACCCTGGATGCCCATTACAATCCCGAGTTCAACCAGGAATATCTCGTCACCGGCATCAAGTTCTGGGTGCAGGCCAATCAGTATTCCAGCAGCGGCGGCGAGGCCCCGGAGTTTTCGGAATACATGGGGATTTCCGCGATCAAGGCGGCAACCCGGTTCCGCACCGGCCAGCGCACGCCGAAGCCGGTGGTGCGCGGGCCCCAGACCGCCATCGTGGTGGGGCCGTCGGGCGAGGAGATCTACACCGACAAATACGGCCGGGTAAAAGTGGCCTTCCATTGGGACCGTGAAACCAAGTTTGACGAGAGCTCCTCCTGCTGGATACGGGTTTCCCAACTGTGGGCCGGCAAGAAATGGGGCGGGATCCACATTCCCCGGATGGGCCAGGAAGTGGTCGTCGCCTTTCTGGAGGGAGATCCCGACCAGCCACTCATCGTCGGCCGGGTTTACAACGCCGACCAGACCGTGCCCTACGCCCTGCCGGCCAACATGACGCGTTCCGGCATCCAGTCGCGCAGCACCAAGGGCGGCGGCGATGACAACTTCAACGAGATCTACATGGAGGACAAACTCGGCAGCGAACTGCTGTCCATCAACGCCGAGAAGGACATGAAGACGGTGGTGGAGAACAGTTCGACGGTATCGATCGGCTTCGAAAAGAAGAGCCCCGGCGATTCCGAAACCAAGATCTACAACAACCGCACCACCACCATCGAGATGGGGAACGACACCTTCCAGGTCAAGAAGGGGAATCAGGAAGACAAGGTCGACATGGGCAACCGGACCACTACCCTCGGCATGGGGAACGACGAATTGACCATCAAGATGGGCAACCAGACCACCAAGCTCAACCTGGGAGCGAGTTCGACGGAAGCCCTGCAGTCCATCGAGCTCAAGGTCGGCCAGAGCAGCATCAAGGTCGACCAGATGGGCGTGACCATCAAGGGCATGATGATCAAGATCGAAGGGACGGTGCAGACGTCGGTGAAAGGCTTGATGACCCAGGTCAACGGCGACGCCATGCTGACGGTGAAGGGCGGCATCACCATGATCAACTGATCGGGGAGACCATGACCGGCGAAAGTTTCAAGAAAATCCCCTCGCCCCAGTCCGCACCGCTATGCACGGATATCGAGCTGGACGATGCGGCCCGGCAGTTGCTGCAGGCGGACCCGAGTCCCCCGGTCTTCCTCGGCCAGTTGATCGAGCAGGGCCTCTTCATCGATGCGGTCCGCTTTCTCGCACGGGCCTTGCCGCCGCGGGAAGCGGCCTGGTGGGCCTGCCTCTGTGCCCGCAGCGCCCTGGCGGAGGATGCCGATCCGGCGGTCAAGGCGGCGCTGGAGACGGCGGAACGCTGGGTCTACACCCCCAGCGAAGAGAATCGCAGGGCCACCTACGAAGCGGCGCAGGCCTCCGGATTCGAATGTCCGGCGGCATGGGCGGCGATGGCGGCGTTCTGGAGCGGCGGCAGCATGGCGCCCGCCAATGTGCCGGAGGTGCTGCCGGCCGCGAATCTGACGGGAAAAGCCGCTTCCGGAGCGGTCATGCTGGCGGCCGTCGGTCGGGAGCCGCAGAAGGCAGACGAACGATACCGGCAGTTTCTGCAGCAGGGGATCGACATCGCCCAGGGTGGCAGCGGTCGCCTGGATGCGAAACCGGCTTCGTGACTGCCAGCGAGGAATCCGCTTCACCAGACCAGATCTTGAATTCGGGAGAACCACCATGGGAATGCCAGCCGCACGTGTCGGCGACATGCACGTCTGTCCGATGTTCACGGGCCCCGTCCCCCACGTTGGCGGGCCCATCCTGCCGCCCGGCGGCATCACCTGCCTGATCGGCGGGATGCCGGCAGCACGGGTCGGTGACATGGCGGTGTGTGCCGGGCCGCCGGACGTGATCGCGCTGGGCTCCTTCACGGTATTGATTTGCAGCATGCCGGCGGCGCGCATGCTCGACCTGACGGCCCACGGCGGCACCATCGTGCTCGGCATGCCCACCGTTCTGATCGGGTAGCGACATGGTGGGATCCGGTCAAAGCGGCGACAGTTATCGCTGCCCATCCAATAGCCACGCCCCCTGTCACCCCAACGCCCCCGCCGGGGGCGGCGGAGCCGGAGGCTTTACCCAGGCCGGCTCACTGGGATCGGAGGGCGATGGCCGCCGCCAGTTGCCCCATCCGGACTCCATTCAGGGCGGGCGCATCAACGCATCCCAGGTCTCCAGGTCGAATTCTGCGCAAGCCATCCCCGGCGGAATGGCTACCGGCGCAAAATCGCGCCGCGCCATCCAGGTCCTGCGGCCGGGGGCGAAAGGGCCCGAGGTCAAGCGGCTGCGGACGCTGCTCAACCTGCGCCTGGAGCCTTCGCCGGGGCTGCCGCTGGAAGGCGGCTTCGACGCCGCCACGGAGAAGGCGGTGCGCGACCTGCAGCAGGCCAAGAAGATCCGGATCGATGGCGTCGTCGGCAAGGATACCTGGTACTACCTGCTGGCGGGGGAAACCATCAAGCTCCCGGTGGTTTCCGCGCCGGCGTCCGCGGCGAGTGCCATCCTGCCGGCGGAACCCGCGCCGGCACCGGCGCCGGCCAAGCCGCCTGAGAACGCGGTCGTCACCTGGCCCCTCGACAAGAAGTTCGGAGAAGTCCTCACCCGTACCGCCCCCCTGTTGCCGGGAGATCTGCAGAAGGAATTCCTGGTGCTGATCAGTCCCGAGAGCCTGGCGATGATCGCCGGCACCCTGGTGCTGCTGGCCGCCTCCCATGCCTTCGGTGTCGGCGAGATCATCGACATTGCCCTGCTCATCACCGGGGCCTTTTTTCTGGGACGGCAAATCGTTGATGTGGCCGGAGATGTCAACGACTTCTTGGTCATTACCTGCAACGCCGAAACCAATGAGGATCTGGATCGGGCTGCCCATCATTTGTCGAGGGTAGTGGCGGTGATCGGGGTGGCGGCGTTCGTGGCCCTGCTGTCCAAGATCAAGCTGCGCAAGGGCGGGGCGGGTGCCGGAGCCGCCGCGGCGGAGGAGGCCGAGGCCGCGGCGGTGTCGCGCCGACGTTCTTCGACTTCCGGCGCGGCGGCGGCCGATGAGAGCGCGGCGGCAAGAAAGGCCCCGGCGGCCACGGAGACGCCGCCCAGCAAGGCCCCGGCTTCGGGAGAACCCGCCAAGCCGGTGGGAAACACTTGTAGCCAGAGGGGTTGCCCCATCAGCATGGTGACCGGCGAGGAGATGCTGGAGCGGGTGGATTTCACCTGGGACGGACCCCTGGCCCTGCCATGGCGCCGTTTTTACCGCAGCGGCCAGTGCGACCGCGACCTGCAACTGGGCCACGGCTGGCTGACCTACCTGGACGAATGGCTGGAGGTGGGCGAGCGGGTGAGCTTCCACAATGCCGACGGCCAGCGCATCGACCTGCCGTTGCCGGAAGCCGGCGCCTACAGCGTCAACCTCCCGGAGCAACTCCGCCTCCAGCGCGATGCCAAGCAGTTCCGTCTCCGCGACCCCTCGGGCCGGGAACGGATCTTCGCTGGAGCCGGCGGACACTGCCATTTGGTCGCCTGGAGGAACCCGGAGGGTCAAAGTCTGCACTTTCACCGCAATGGCTTCGGGGAAATCGAACGCATCAGTGCGTCCGGGGAAAGGCACCTGCTGCTGGAACGGCGGGACCGGCGTATCGTCGCCATCCGGCGCGGGCGCCGCAACGGCTCGGCATACGAGGCGTTCGGGGATGCTCTGATCCGCTACCAGTACAGCGAGGAAGGCGATCTGACCGCGGCCCGCGACCCGCTGGACCAGGGCGAAAGCTACAGCTACCGCAACCATCTGATCCAGCGCCGCACCCTGGCCAGTGGCTTTCACTTCCATTTCGAGTGGGATGGCGAGACCCCGCAAGCCAAATGTCTGCACAATTGGGGCGACAACGGGATTTTCGACTACCGCTTCGAATGGCTGCCGGATGGCGTCAGCAAGGCCATCGATTCCCGCGGCGGGATAGAGGTATTCAAACACAACGCCGCCGGGTTTCTGCTCTCCGACCGCACTCCTGAAGGCAGGGAAACCCAGCACGTTTACAACTCCGATCACTTGCGGATCGAGACCACTCATCCGTCGGGAGCGGTTACCCGATTCGGATACGACGCTGAAGGCAGACTGATCTCGGTGACGGATCCACTTGGCCATGTTCAGCGCATACGCTACGACAGTCGCGGCAATCCGACGGAGTTCGTCGATTCCCTCGGACAACGTTGGATTCGCCGATACGACGAGCGCGACCGCTTGCAGGAAAGCATCGCTGCCAACGGCGCAGTCACTCGTTACGACTACAACGCTCACGGGCTGCTGGCGCGAGTCACCGATGGCCTGGGGCAGTCCCGCAGCCTGTTGTGGGACGAAAGCATGCTGTTGGTTGGGGAAACCGGCTTCGATGGCCGCAAGACCCGCTATCAGTACGACGAGTCGGACCGCATTGTGGCGGTCATCGACAACGAGCGCCGCACCACCCGCTACAGCTACGACGCCCTCGACCGCATCGTCGCCATGCAGCAGCCGGACGGTGGCGGCGTGCGGCTGAGCTATAACGCCAACGGTCAACTCACCCATTACACCGACGCCCTCGGTCGTGTAACCGAATACCGTTATGACGACGGCCTGACCCAGCCGACCGCGCGCATCGATCCGTTGGGACACACCCTGCGTTACCGGTACGACAGCGAGCGTAACTTGATCGGACTGGTCAACCCCAAGGGTGAATCCTACGGCCTCAAATACGACCTGGACGAAAATCTCATCGAAGAAACCGGCTTTGATGGACGGGTCCAGAGTTACCGTTACGGCACTGCCGGTTTTCTGGATGCCTATCTTCAAGGGGCGACGGAGGCAACGGCCAAGATCACGCGGTTTGAACGTGATGGCCTGGGGCGGCTGGTCAAGAAACACAGTGCCGATGGCTTGGTCAGCCAATACGGCTACGATCCGCTGGGCCGGCTGCAATTGGCCAAGAACGCCGACAGCACCCTGATCCTCGGCTACAACGCCCTAGGACAGGTCAACCTGGAAAACCAGGACGGCGCCATGGTGCGCCACAAGTATGACCTGCTGGGCCGGCGCATCCAGACCGAAACCCCGGACCGGCAACGCATCGACTACCGCTACGCTGGCTTCTACCTGGAAGGCATCGATTTCAACGGCCAGCCGTTGAGCCGCCACTGCTATGACGATCTGGGCCGGGAAATCGGCCGATCCCAAGGCCAGCTCGAATCCAGCTACGACTACGATCCAATGGGAAGGTTGCTGAGGCAGCGCGCGTCAAAATCCAAAGATGAACGCAGCGTGCTGGAACGCAGCTACCGTTACGATGCCGCCGGCAAGCTCAGCGAGATCGACGACATGCGCCAAGGGATTACTCGCTACCACTACGACCCATCGGCCCGGTTGATCCGCACCGAAGGGCTCAATCCGGAAAGCTTTGTCCACGACCCCGCCGGCAACCTGCTGGGCGCCAGCCCCGAAGGCGGCCGGGTGGAAGGCGACCGGCTATTGATGATGGGCGATCGTCACTACCGCTACGACGATGCCGGGAACCTCATCGAAGAACGGCGCGGTAAGGAGGGCTGCATCGTCACCCGTTATGCCTACGACGGCGACAACCGGCTAATCTGCGCCGAAACCCCCAAGGGTACCAGCCACTACCGCTACGATGCCCTGGGGCGGCGCCTTGCCAAGCAGACGGAACAGGGAGAAACCCGATTCCGCCACGACGGGCCGCGGCTGCTCAGTGAGCGCCAGGGCGAAGAAAGCCGAACCTATGTCTTCGAGATCGGTGGATTCCGTCCGCTGGCACAAATTGACCATTCAGGCACATCCGAAGCCCGAGTGTATCATTATCACCTGGACCACCTCGGCACCCCCCGGGAGATGACCGACGCCGAGGGCAAAATCGTCTGGTCGGCGCAATACCGTGCGTATGGCAATTTGGCTCTGGCCGATGTCGCCGAAATCGACAACCCGATCCGCTTCCAGGGACAGTATTACGACGCCGAAACCGGGCTGCACTACAACCTGAATCGGTATTATGATCCGAGTTTAGGGCGATTTATCCATCAAGACCCTATTGGGTTACGAGGTGGGTCAAATATCTATGCATACGTTCAGAATCCATCAAATTGGATAGATCCCCTGGGCCTGAGCTCTGAGGATCTCGATGGCTTTCAAAGGCGTACTCCGACTCCAGGAGATCAAGATCACTTAACTGCGAGAGCAGCAAGGCGCGCTGCGATGAGGAGTCAAAATATACCAACGTCGCGACCATATCAATCTGTGCTGTCCCCGGCTGGGGTAGATGGTTCCGGTAGGAATATGTACACGGAAACCATCACCGAAGGAGGAAGAAACACCGGTGGGGCCAAGCCGATTGGGGAAATAAATGTACATCCTGAGGGTCATGTCTTTAAGGATAATAAGACCTTTGAAAAGCCACATTATCATGGTGCGGAAGGGGAGCACCATGTCTTTGATGAAGGCGAGGTGAGAAATACCAACAAATATAAAGGATGCAGTTTGTGAAGGTTTATTTCGACCAAGATTGCCGGCTATTTAATTTATTTTTCTCTGCCGGCTTTGAAAATATCAAATCTTGGTGGGTATTATGGGATGCTAAGGAATATAGCTATGATCTTGAGATAGGGCTCTATCTTGAGAAAATGGGTGCCGTATTTCTGGTAATAAACGACAGAATCTATGATGATGCAAGAATATGCGCTCGTATTAAGCAGTTCAAAGGTTCCTTTGGGCATCGCGCATTACTTGCAATGAATAAAAAGAAAAATTTCTCTCACAAGGTTTCTGTTGCGCCATTTGATTATTATATCGAGTCATGCCGATATGATTGCACGCTGAAATCAGATGCCGCTAAATATATTAATTTGGTGCGGCATGGAGAATCAAATGGATTATTCATCAGTGAGGATGTGGACTTGAGGAGTTTCGTTGGCTTTCTTGGAAATGCTTTCTTGGGAACCTCGAGCGATTTTGGTTGTTATTTAAGCCATGCCACGAATCTCATGTTCTCGATTCCGTTGACCTTTCATTCAAATTACAAAGGATCAATCATTTTTGGGAATTTGACGATGGATGAGTTTCGAGATAGCAAGATCGACAGTCCGGACCAATTCGAGTCCATAATGCGGTCATATTTATGGGGAGTTAACAAGGTATCTATATTGAAGGAACTTTCGCAACTATTACGTAGCCCATGACCGGCAGTGCGTATCCCGTAACCCGTAACCAGTAAGGATTTGGCCAGAAATAACTTCCCGGAATCAGTTTGCCAATGGAATGGCGCGGTAGTTCCCGCGCGGGAGGTACTCGTCAAAAACGATCCTCATGGTTTCGATGAAATCCGCAGCGCACTTCCTTCCCGTCTCGTAGACCCCGGCCAAGATGTCCACGGTGACCGTCAATCCCTTGGACGGCCTCGTTTTCTCGATGAACTGCTTGGCAATGGCGAGAGAGTGCAACACCACGCCCTGGCAAGCCCGGGTGATGTGCGGAAACAGCTTGCCTTCGCCGGCACTGGGAAAATCATGATCCAGCACGTCTACCGACACTTGGGTGTGGGTGTGGCCTTCCCGAGCGAAGTTGCCGATCAACTCCTTCTTCTTGGTGTCGATACTGATGACCGGA
>Ga0233425_10008652_pt1 | contig 13361 bp, 14 predicted proteins | sample Watercolumn_Towu_2_FD_181712 | JGI IMG/M metagenome (GOLD analysis project Ga0233425, IMG submission 181712) | Freshwater microbial communities from Lake Towuti, South Sulawesi, Indonesia - Watercolumn_Towuti2014_140_MG | ecosystem: Environmental > Aquatic > Freshwater > Lake | place...
CAGGTGGGTTTGAGATAGGCAATGATCTTCGGTTTGGTCATAATCAATCAGATATCCGAGCCAAAGTGCCACGCCGGGCGGATTTGGCAACTGTTTCTTGCACCCTCCAAAGCCAAGATCCGGTTGGCCCCCTCGTGCGCCTCCCCTTTGGCTGACTCGAGATAATCGATCAGGCCGGGTGAACAACGGGGCGGTGGCGCGGGGCGAGTCAACGGTGGCTGCAAACTCGCCGCGATCCCGGCTTGACTTTGCCGGGCGATCACAGTAGGCAGGCAACTGTGGGTCAACGTCCTCGAGGACGTGATCAAGACCGGCCTGCGGGCGCCTCTGAACGTAGGCGCCTTCCGCGCGTTCGTGCGCGCGCGGGATTCCTTGAACCTGACCGGCGTCTGGACCTATGCTGAGTTCATGGTGGCCACCAACGGCTATTACATCAACATCGACTCGCAATGGGAACGAGTCAGCACCGAGGACGCCGCAGCGGGGGGCCTGGAACCCAGTCGTTTTGGCGCCGTTCGAGTGACCTTCCGACCTTGAGCTCGAACGGCACGAGCCGGGCAAGACCAAAGTCAGACGTGAGATCCAGCCGACGCATTTGGGCTGCCCTCGTGGTGGTGTTGCTGGCCGCCCGGACCGCGACACCCGTGGCCGGCCAGACATCCCCGCCCTGGGCCGTGGCTGGCGCCCGTGCGCCCGACGGCCGGTTTACGCTCGCCTGGCCAGCCTTGGGAGAGGGCATGGCCTATTCGGTGCAGTCGCGGGACTCGCTGGTGGACGGCCTCTGGCTCATGGCCCCCGGCGCGGAGCCTTGGCCGCTCGCGGGCGCCGCGTGGACCGATCCACGCCCGGCCACCGAGGCGGGGAGGTTCTACCGGGTGCTGGCCGTCAACGCCGCCCAACGCGGCAAAGTGCTGGCGCGCACCGCGGCAGCGTACTATGCGAAAAGCCTCCTCACGTTCCTGCTGGCTTCGCAAGGCATCACCGAGACGCCGCAATACGATGTCGCGCTGTACACCCTGCGGTACGAAACTATCGATCCGCTCGGAAGCCGTACGCAGGCTTCGGGAGTATTGGCACTGCCCGTCAACCCCGGGCGGACGATCCCGTTATTGAGCTACCAGCACGGGACGCTCGTGCGGAAGGCCGACGCGCCCTCCCTCAACGCGTTCGGCGAGCGGCTGATCGCGGTCGCGTTTGCGGCGGCGGGTTATGCCGGCGTTGTGCCCGATTATCTCGGCATGGGTGATTCGCCCGGCACGCATCCTTACCATCACGCCCGCTCGGAAGCGACGGCGTGCGTGGATATGCTGCGCGCAGCCCGCACGGTGTGTGCCGAAGCTGGCGTGTCGTTGAACGATCAACTGTTTCTTTGCGGGTATTCACAGGGCGGCCACGCGACCATGGCGCTCCATCGCGAGCTCGAGACCTATCATGCCAGCGAGTTCACTGTAACCGCCTCGGCGCCCATGGCGGGGGCCTACGATCTTTCGGGCGTCACCACTGACGATGTGCTCTCGGGGCGGCCCATGCCCAATCCGTATTACTTCATCTACGTGCTGGCCTCATACCAGGCAGTGTATCACCTGGCCAACTCGCTCGCGGACCTGCTGGCGCCGCCCTACGACACCTCGCTCCCTCCGCTGATGAACGGCTTGAACGGTGGCGACACCATCAACGCCGCCATGCCGCTGGTAGCCACGAACATCCTTCGACCGAGCCAACTCGAGGCCTTCCTGCACGATCCGCAACATCCGCTGCGAGTGGCGTTGCGTGACAACGACCTTTATGCCTGGGCGCCCCGCGCGCCGATCCGGCTTTACCATTGCAGCGGCGACCTCGATGTGCCTCCCGCAAATTCCCAGGTGGCGTACGACAGCCTCCGGCGGCAGGCCCAGGGGCCGATTCTGCTCATCAACCCGAGCCCGGGCGCGAATCACGGGGGCTGCGTTCTCCCGAGCATGCTCGGCGCCAAGGCTTGGTTCGACGGCCTGAAGCGCTAGCGGCGTTACGCGACGGGCAGTCACCCCCCTGACGCGAGCCGCTTGCCGCCGGGGTGGTCCTGTGCTTGAATGGAATCATGCGAATGAGATGGGCGCGGAGTTCCGCTGCCTGGATGGCGGCCTTGGCCGCGGGCGCATGGCTGATCGGCTGTGCCGTGGTGCCGGAGACCGGACGCCGCCAGTTCCTGTTGGTCACCCCAGCGCAAGAGATGCAACTGGGCTTGACCGCCTTCGACCAGATGAAGAAGGAGCACCCGATCAACCGTGATCCCGCCCTCAACGTGATGGTCCAGCGGGTCGGTCAACGGATCGCCGCCGTGGCAGGGCTGCCCAACGCGCAGTGGGAATTCATCGTTTTCGAGAGCAAGGAGGTCAACGCGTTCTGCCTGCCGGGCGGCAAGGTGGGGGTCTATACGGGCATTCTTCCGATTACAAAGGACGAGTCGGGCCTGGCGACCGTGCTGGGCCATGAGGTCGCGCACGCGGCCAGGCATCATGGGGCGGAGCGCATGAGCGAAGCACTGCTTATCGATCTGGGCGGCAAGGCCGTCGATTCCTACGTCGCCCCCAAGGACCCGAAGGGTCAGGCGCTGACGGCCAATGCCTATGGGTTGGGCACGCAGTTGCTGCGCGCGCTCCCGCATAGCCGCACCCAGGAGGCCGAGGCCGATGAGGTGGGATTGCTCTTCATGGCCCGTGCCGGCTACGACCCGGAGGCTGCGGTGGCGTTCTGGCAGCGCTTCGCGGACTTCAACCGCCGCGCCGGCAGCGCCACGCCCTGGTTCCTGCGCACGCACCCGCTGGACCAGCAGCGCATCGAGAACCTCCGCGCATGGATGCCCCGCGCGAAGGCCGAGGCCCGACCCGCGCGGTAGCCGGCCCGCGGCAGGCCCGCCGCTCCTGGCACAATCCCTTGTCGCCGCCCATCCGCATAACGTTCCTCGCGGCGTTGTTGTGTTTCCTCGGCGGGTGCGCCACTTCCCGTCCCGTACCGTCTGCGAGGCCAGCGGCTTCCTTGATTACGCCCCGCACTGCCCCGGCCGCCCCGGCGCCCCAACCCGCCGCTGCTCCGCAACCGATGCGGGCTGCGGTCATTCACCCCGCCGCCTGGCAGCGGGAAGCCCAGAAGTGGCTGGGGACACCGCATCGACTGGGCGGCTCGGATCGCCAGGGCGTGGATTGCTCGGGCTTGACGCGGGAACTCTACCGGGTGGTCGCAGGGCTGGCTTTGCCCCATAACGCCCAGCGCCAATTCGGTTACGGCACAGCGGCCCTCGCCAGCGCGTTGAGACCTGGTGACCTCGTCTTCTTCAGCGAGCGCGGCAAGGGGATTTTTCACGTGGGCCTCTCCCTGGGCGGAGACCAGTTCGTTCACGCGAGTACGAGCCGCGGGGTGATGGTCTCGAGCCTGCGGGAACCCTACTTCGCGGCGCGGTTTCACGGCGCCAAACGGCTCGTGCCTTGAACGGCCGCGCCGCCGAGTTCAGCCCGTCAACAGGGCGCGCTGCCAGTTCAGAAGTTGCGGCTGGTTTTTCTCCCAATCGACCGCCAGGGCGGTGAGGGTGGCGCGGCTGGCGATGAGACTGGGATCCAGGCCGAGCGCCTGGGCGTGCGCATCACGACGCTGGCGCAACTCCTCGAGCCGCCGTTTATCGCCGGGAGTGAGCCGATGGCCATGCCGCCGCAGGTGGTGTGGCCAGCGGGTGTCCGGCAAGGCCAGCGCCCGTTCCACGGACTTAAGAATGCCATCTCTGCGTCGTGGATTAAGATAAGTTGGTATAATGGACTCGACCTCGCGGCCATGTCCCACCGCCCCCGCCAGCCCCACCAACACTTCGTGCGCCAGCACAAAAAACGGCGGACGGTTCGCCGCTACCGCCTCGTGCTCGCGCCAGTGCCACAGCTCGCGCAGCACCGCCATCGACCGGCGGTCGAGCCGGTCCGCGCCTTTCAGACGCCAAACCCGGTCCGGGTCTTCCTCCTGCACCTGGGCACAGACCTGGACGAGTTGCGCGCACGTTTCGACGTGCCAACTGAGACGTTGGCGCTCGACGAGCTCGGCGCGCAGCGCATCCGCCAATGGCTTGAGGTGATGGCTGTCGTTCTCGGCGTAGGCCAACATCCGCGGGGTCAGAGGCCGTCGCGACCAGTCCGCTTTCTGCGCTCCTTTCTCGAGTTGGACACCCACGTAATGGGCCACCAGGTCGGTCAGGCCGAAGGCAGTCCGGCCCAGCAGCCGCGCGGCAAGCATCGTGTCGAAGACCGCCTGGGGCACGAAGCCGCAGGTGCGGCGGAGCAAGCGCAGGTCGAAGTCGGCGCCGTGCATGAGAAGCTCGCGTCCCCGCAGGGCATCCCAAAGGGGCTCGAGAGGCATCCCGGCCAGGGGGTCCACCAGTCCGTTGCGCCCAGGCAGGCTGATCTGCACCAGGCACAGCTTCTCAGGATACGAATGCAGGCTGTCGGCCTCGGTATCCACCGCCAGCCACTCGGCAGCGCGCGCCAGGGCCACAAACGAGCCCAGCTTTGCCACGGTATCAATCACCCGCTCAGGCTAGCCGCCCGCGCCACGAAAAAGAAAGGCGGGAATCACCGCCTGGGCCCGCCGCGCCGGGCCGGACATCGAGCCTATTGCCCACGCTTGAGCTCCCCCCGCTTGAGGTCGTCGGCCAGGAAGCGGGCGACATCTCTGAACCTGGGGATGTTGGCCGGATTGATCTCCATCAGCGTCTGGTGCGCCTCGAGGCTGACACGGGACAGTTCGGTCTTGGTCGGCTCGGCCCCGCAGACGGCGTCGAATTTGGCCTCGAGAGGGGTGGCCTGCTGAACCAATCGGAACAGCCCGAGCACCCCGAGGTTGTCGAGGAAATCGGTGATGCGCGGGTTGGCGTTCACGAGGGTGAGCTGTCCTGGCTGCCCGGGGTTTTCGGTGAGGCGCTGGGCGAAACCGGCCAGCACCCCAAGGAACGTGCTGTCCATCGCCAGGCAGTCAGTGAGGTCGAGGACGAACTGGGTTCGGTGACGCAGCCGGAGAGCCTCCGCCGCGGTCTTGAAGTCAACACTGGTGGCGAACGTGGCCCGTCCACCCAGCTTGAAGCAGACGAGTGCCTCGCCGACGGCGATTTTAAGACTGGGAGCAGGGGTGGGCATGAGCGGTTAGCGGGATGGGCGCTTGGTGGGGCTGGTGCCCACGATCTGGACCAGCGTCTGTTGCAACACGGCGACCTTGTCCAATCCGCTCGACACCAGCCGCTGGTTGCAGGCCAACAGCAGGTCCATGGCCCGCACGAGTTCCTCGGAACTGTACTGCCGCGCCTGCGGCAGGGCCTTGAAGAGCACATACGAGTTCATGGCCAGCGGATTGTAGCGCTTGTCCTCCGGCAGCAGATTTGTGGGCACGCCGGGCAGTTGGGCCTTGAACCGGGCATAGTCCGGCTCGGGCTTCACCAACCGGAGCCGCAGCAACTCCTTGAGCAGGAGCAGAACCCGGACCTTGGCAATCAGACCATAGAGGATGCCGATCGGGGTTTTCTGACTGTCGAGGCGCATCTCCCACACCTCGGCATCGAGGCATCGGAGCAGCTTGGGCAGGTCGCGGTCGCCCAAGGCGTCCCCAAGGGCGAAGGCGCGGGCCTGCTTGTTGCGGCTCACGACCGCCAGCACATCGTCCAGGCCGATGCTGGTGCGATCGCCGACGAACAGCGTCACCTTCTCGGTCTCGGTGCGCAGTTGGCGCAGGTTCGGCCCCACGGCGGCTACCAACTCGCCCAAGGCCTCCTCGCTCATGGTCTTCTTCAACGCGCGCAGCTCCTGCTGGACGCAGGCCTCCGCCTGGTCAGCCCAGTCCCGGTCTTCGACCGACAGACCGGCGTAGGCCTCGACGGAACCGATCTTGTCGAGCGTCTTGTAGAAGGTGCGACGGCGATCGACCTTGCCGGCACTGATCAACAGCCGCAGATCATTCCAGCGCAGTGCCTTGAGTTCGTCTGCCAAGCTGACGAGCGAGGCCGTGACGGCCTGCGGCGCGCCAGGGCCTTCCTCGACGAGAAACGTGCAGTTCTGGAACCAGACCACCTTGGCGCTGCCGAAAAACGGGAGGGTCTGCAGCGCCTCGCGCAGTTTGGCCAGGGCGCGCAGCGCCTCGCTGCCCGTCGCCGCGCCGGCGTCGATGATCTCATGGTCCATGCCGCCCACTTCCGTGCACCACTGCTGGTAGAGTTGGCGCGCGCGCTGCTTGACGGCAAGGTCGTCCTCACCACAGACGAGCACAATCGGCAGGGCAGATTTGACAGCAGCGGCCATGAGGGAGAAACAGGCGGATGGATGTAGAAAATGGTTCCGACGACGGCGCGGTCGGGGCGGAAAAGCTCGGCGGCGGCAAAGCCCGAGCCAGCCGGGTCAGGCCTGCTCGGATTCTCCGCCGTTCTCGTTGATGCGCGCCAGCTCCTTGGACATATCTTCCACCTGGGCAAACAGGCGGCTGGTTACAAAGACCGGCTTCTTCTGGGCGGTCGCCAGCGCCAGGCAATCGCTGGGCCGGGCGTCCACTTCCACGATCTTGCGGCCCAACTCGTTGTTCTGTTGCAGGATGAGCCGCGCGTAATAGGTTGAATTCTTTAGTTCGGTGATGACGACCCGTTCGACGGTGATGCCGAAGCCCTGGAAAACGCTGTTGATTAAGTCGTGCGTCAGGGGGCGTTCCTTCGGGGTCTCGCGCAAGAACATGCCGATCACCGCGCCCATGTTATGCTCGACCTGGATCACGAACACCTTCTGCTCATTGCCCACGAAGATCGCGCACCCGCTGTTGACAGGTAATATCCCGCGGATATCAACTGGCACGACGTCGTTCTTCATGGACTCAATGTAAGGGTTGGGCTGGGAAAACACAAGCCCAAGCCAGAGGTGGCAGACGTGGCGGGACGCGCAGGACCCGGTTTGGCGCGCCGTGCGCGGGTGGGTGGGATTTGCCGGTTGCCAAGCCGACGCCGCTTCACAAGAATGCCGGCATGAACTTCCGGGCGAAGGTGATCCTGCTCGATCGGCTCGAGGCCTGGCGCGGCGCGGTCCGGGCCGCCGGCCGGAAGCTGGTGGTCACCAACGGTTGCTTCGACCTGCTGCATCTGGGTCATGTCACCTACCTCGAGACCGCGCGCGGCCTCGGCGACACGCTGCTTGTGGGCGTCAACGGTGATGACTCGGTGCGGGCGCTCAAAGGACCTGGCCGCCCGCTCAATCCCGAGAACGACCGGGCCGGGGTGGTCGCCGCCCTGGCGGCCGTGGATGCCGCGTGCATTTTTCCCGAGGTGGCCGCCACGCGGTTCCTGACCCTGGCCGAGCCCGACGTGTACGTGAAAGGCGGGGACTACACCCTCGAGACCTTGAACCAGGAAGAGCGGCGGGTCGTCGAGAGCGCGGGCGGACGCATCGTGATCGTGCCCTTGATCCCCGGCAAGTCCACCACCGCGCTCGTCGAGCAACTCGGCGTTCACTGAGCGCCCATGCCGACGCTCTGGACTGTCTGGAAGAGTTTGCCCTCGGTCTTGATGCTCGGAGCGATGATGATCTCGGTTTCCTGAAACTCGCGGATGCTGCTCGCGCCCACGTTGCCCATGCAGGTGGTGATCGCCCCCACCAGGTTTTGCGAACCGTCATCAACGGTGGCCGGGCCGAAGAGGATTTGCTGCAGGCTGCCGCTCAAGCCCACGCGAATGCGGGTGCCTCGCGGAAGATTTGCATGCGGTGTGGCCATGCCCCAGTGGTTGCCCTGCCCCGGGGCTTCTTCCGCCCGGGCAAACGCGCTGCCCACCATCACCGCGTCGGCGCCGCAGGCCAGCGCCTTGCAGACGTCGCCGCCCTTGCTCATGCCGCCGTCGGTGATGATCGGGACGTAGCGCCCGGTCTTCTTGTGGTAATAATCGCGAGCCGCGGCGCAATCGACCGTGGCGGTGACCTGCGGCACGCCCAACCCCAACACGCCGCGGCTGGTGCAGGCAGCCCCCGGCCCCACGCCCACCAGCACTCCCGCCACCCCGCACTCCATCAACTCGAGGGTCACGCTCTGCGTCACGGCGTTGCCGATCAACACTGGAATCTTCATGTTCCGCGTGAAGGCCGCCAGATCGAGCGACTTGTACTGCGTGGAAACATGCCGCACCGTCGAGACGGTGGATTGGACCACAAACAGGTCCGCGCCCGCTTCCTGCGCCAGGGCGCCAAACCGCTCCGCCTTCTGCGGAATCGAGCTGACCGCCGCGAGCACACCGGCTTCTTTGAGCTCGCGCACCCGCCGGCTGATGAGCTCTTCCTTGATGGGTTCGAGGTAGATTCTCTGGATCAGTGCGGTGACCTCCTCCTTGCCGGCCTTCACGATCCGCTTGAGGGGTTCGCTTGGGTTCTCGTAACGGGTCTGCACCCCCTCGAGGTTGATCACCCCCAGGCCGCCTAGTTTCCCCATCTCGATGCAGAAGCGCACGTCGGTGACACCGTCCATCGCGCTGGCGATGATGGGGATGGCGAGTTCGATCGAGCTGCCGTCCTTGCGCGGGATTTGGAAGCTGGTGTTCACCTCCGCGGGGTTGATGGTCACGTCCCCGGGCACCAGGGCGATTTCGTCAAAGCCGTACGTGACACGCGCTTTCCGATTCCGGCCGATCCACATTCCCATAGGTCAATGCAATTGGTTCAACGTTCAACGCTCAGGGTGCAGGCACGCCGCCCGCCTGCTCCGGCCGCGGCCGCCTAGAAGGTAAACACACCATTCATCGTTCCGCACTGCGGGCACCGGGAACGGTCCACGTCCGGGTCATCCGTATAGACATACCCACACTTTTCGCAACGAAAAACATGGTCCTCGGTCGGAGTGGGTCCGAAACTCCGCCGCCGGAGTTCGGAATATATGGCTACGCCGGAAAGGGCGGCAAGCAAAGAAAAGACGTAGGCGAAAAGCAGGCCATCCACACTCATGCGTCGGGAGAGAGTCTCGGTCGTTTCAGCGAGGCGCGGCTCGCGCCGGCGCCGGATTGGTGGCGCCGGGGGCGGCAACCTGCCAGCGGAAGATCATCCGGCCCCACATCAACCCCAGGCCCGCCGACGGCTTGGCTGCGGGTTCGAACTGCGCGGAGCGTGCCAGTTCCAACGCCCTCTGGTCCGCCGCGGGCAACCCGCTGCGGCCCAGCAACGCAGCCGAGAGCACGCTCCCGGCGGCATCCACGAGCACCTGGACGACGCTCGGCTGCACCAGCTCGGTGTGCGGCCAGCCCGGCAGCTCCCAGGCGCCCAGCAGTTTCCGCCGGGCGATCTCGCCCTCGAGGCGCAAGCTCGAGCGGGGCGACCCGCCATCCGCCACGTCCAGCCCGCCGCCAAACGCGGGCGCTGGCTTGTCGGCAATCGCGGCGGCGCGCGCGGCCGGCGCCGCCAGCGCGGCTTCGCCGGGCGCCCCTAGCCGCGCCACCTCCTGCGTGAGCCAGTGGGGCGGTTCAGACCACTCTCGGGCCGGGCGCTCGAATCGTGGTCGTCGCAGCCAAACCGGGCCCGAGAAACCGTGCGCGCTGGCCAGCGCGAACTGGGCCGGGTCCTCCAGCCAGTTGGTTCCGGTCGGAGCTGGGGCGGGCGCCGTCGAGAGCGAGAAGAGCACCGGCGCCACCTTCGGCGCAATGGGGGGGGGGGAACGCTCGGACAGGAGGAAGATCACGATCACCTGGCCCGCCAACAGGACCAGGATCGTAGTGAACCAGCGGCGCCCACTCCATCGCCTGGGCTCGATCGCGCCCGGCCTCATGTCAAGGCGGCTCCCCGGGCCGCCGTCGGAGCGGGAACAGCGGCGGCCGGGTCTCGAAACGGGCCTCGCGGACACCCGCCGCGCTGGCCACCGCGCCGAGGCGGGCCAGCACGTCCAGCTTCACGGCGGCGTCAGCCTGCACCAACAGTGTCAACGGCCCGCGCGTCTGGCGAACCTTGGCGGCCAGGCGCGCCCGCAGTTCCTTCTCCTGGAGCGCCTGGTGCTCGAAGTAGATTTGGCCTTCGCGATCCACCGCCACCACCAGGTCCGGGTTGGTCGGTCCCGGCGAACTGGCGGCCGTGGCCGTGGGCAACTGGATGCGAATGCCCGGAGGCGGCGCCAGGTAGGAATGGAGCATGAGGAAGATCACCAGCAGGAGCAGCACACTCGCGAACGGCGCCACGTCCAACTGGCCCGTAAAGTACTTCACGTTGCGGCGATACCTCATGGCCGCCTACTTCTTGGGCTCGGTGAGAAGGTTCAGCACCTCGACGGAGGCCTTCTCCATGTCCAGCACTATGCTGCTGACCCGGCCCACCAGGTAATTGTAGCCGCCATAGCACGGGATCGAGAGCGCCAGGCCCGCCCCGGTGCAGACCAGCGCCTGCCAAACCCCCGCCGCCAGTTGCGCGGCCGGCGCGGACACGCCCTCCTGCTGCAACACGCGAAAGACGTCGATGAACCCTAGCACCGTCCCCAGCAGCCCCATGATCGGCGCAATCTGCGCCACCGTCGCCAGCAGATTGAGTTTTTCCTCGAGCCGCGGCACCTCGACCAACCCGGCCATGTCCAGGGCCTCGCGCACGCCGTCCCGGCCGCGGTCCCGGCTCAGGATGGCGGTCTTGACCAGCCGCGCGACGGGTCCGGGCGTGGCCTCGCAGATCGAGATGGCTTCCACCACGTTCTCCCGCTTGAGCACGTTGCGCACCCCGTTGAGGAACTCGATGGAGTTGATCTGCTCGCGGTGATAATGCAGGAGCCGCTCGACGAACACCGCCACCGCCACCGCCCCCGTCAGGAGCAGCAGCCAGATCATCGCGCCGCCATGCGTTATCAACTCGGGCAACATGCGCCTTTTCTATAGCGACGCTGCCGCCAAGGGCAATGTTCAAAGTAGCTGCGTGGCTGGGCGCTACGTGCGTGGGCGGAAGCGCGCATCGGAGCGCGGACATTCCTGTCGACATTCCTGTCTACCCCAACGCGACCCCATCCACCCAAGCGGACAAGAACGTCGACAAGAACGTCCGCGCTCCCGTCTCTCGCTCCGCCAGCCTGCCCCAGGCAGCTACGCCCGAACCATCCCTTAAGGCTGACCCGCAGCGAGAACCGCCCGGAACCCGCGGTCGTTGAACCGGGAGTCGGGCCTGCCGCCGTCGCGGCGGGCCGACCGGCAGTACTGCCCGCCGTGGTGGACGACGCATTTGTCGTGGTCGAAAACATCGTGCGCCATGTTCACCTGCCGCGGAACCAGGGCCGGCCACGTTCCGCGGTGGCCGTCGAGGCCGTCAACGAGGTGGGCAATCCGACGATCCTTGCGACCTTCGCGGTGATCGCCGCCGTGCTGCCCATGGCGTTCGTCGGGGGCCTGATGGGGCCCTACATGCGCCCGATCCCCGTCGGGAGCGGCGCCGCCATGTTCTTTTCGCTGGCCATCGCGTTCATCGTCACGCCGTGGGCTGCCGTGCGGCTCCTGCGCGAGTCAGCGGCCGGCACCGAGCCGCACTCGACCGCCGCCAACCCCGAGCACTTGTTCACGCGTGTCTATCGCCGGCTGATGGGGCCATTGCTCGCCCGCCGGAGATGGCGTTACCTGTTCCTGGCCGGGATCCTGGGCCTGCTCCTGGCCGCGATGGGCGGGGTCGCAGTGGGCTGGGTCAAAATGAAAATGCTGCCCTTCGACAACAAGAGCGAGTTTCAGGTGATTCTGAACATGCCCGAAGGCAGCGCCCTCGAGCGCACCACCCAGGCCGCGCGCGAGATCGCCCAGGCGATCCGCTCCGAGCCGGAGGTGTCCGATTACCAGGTTTATGCGGGCCTGGCCGCGCCGTTCAACTTCAACGGCCTGGTGCGGCATTACTTCATGCGGCGCGGCTCACACGTGGCGGACCTTCAGATCAACCTTGTCCACAAGAGCCGCCGCGCCGCCCAGAGCCACGACATCGCGAAACGGGTGCGCCCCCGGGTGGCGGCCATCGCCGAACGCTTCGGCGCGCGCGTGGCCGTGGCCGAGGTCCCGCCGGGACCGCCCGTGCTCCAGACCCTCGTCGCCGAGGTCTATGGCCCAACGGATGAGGCCCGCCTCGCGCTCGCGGCCAAGGTCCGCGGCATCTTCAAACAAACCGCGGGCGTGGTGGATGTCGATTGGTACGTCGAAGCCGGCCAGCAGAAGGCCTGCTTCGTGATCGACAAGGCGAAGGCCGCCTTGCACGGCGTGAGCGCCCAGACCATCGCGCAGACCCTGCGGATCGCCGTCGGCGGCGAGGCGTTGGACCTCATTCACCAGCCGCACGAAAAGGAAGACGTTGACCTGGTGCTCCAACTGCCGCGGGACCGGCGCACCACACCCGAGGACCTGCTGGCCCTGCGCGTCCGTTCGGGCGACGCCAATGCCCTGCCCGAACCCGGCGCCGGGGCCGGAGGGCCCCTGGTGCCGTTGCGCGAGCTCGTCCGAGTGGAAACCGTGCCTGCCGATAAGAGCATCTATCACAAGAACCTGATGCCCGTTACCTACGTGATCGGCGACGTGGCCGGCGTTGTCGAAAGCCCCGCTTATGCCATTTTCAAAATGAACGGCGCATTGCGCAACCTCGATGCGCGCGAGTTCGGTGGCAGCGAGCCGCGGTTGGCGATCCTGAACGCCTCGCTGCCCTTCTCGGACCGCGAGCCGGCGCTCAAATGGGACGGCGAATGGCACATCACACTCGAGGTGTTTCGCGACCTCGGCCTGGCGTTCGCGGCCGTCCTGGTGCTGATCTACATCCTTATGGTCGGATGGTTCCGCTCCTTGCTGACGCCGCTGATTGTCATGGCGGCGATCCCGTTCTCCCTGGTGGGCATTCTCCCCGCGCACGGGTTGTTCCCGGCCTTTTTTACGGCCACGTCCATGATCGGGTTCATGGCCGGCGCAGGCATCGTGGTGCGCAACTCGATCATCCTGGTGGACTTCATCGAGCAACGGCGGCGCGAAGGCCTGCCGTTGGCCGAGGCCGTCGTTGACGCGGGAGCGGTCCGGTTCCGCCCGATGTTGCTGACGGCCCTCGCGGTCGTAGTCGGCGCGGGTGTCATTCTGTTCGACCCGATCTTCCAAGGGTTGGCGATCTCGCTCATGGCGGGCGAGATCGCCTCGCTGCTCATCAGCCGGATGGCGGTGCCGGTGCTCTATTACATGGTGTACAGCCGAACGGCCCCCGCTGGCGCGCAGGCCCTGCCGTTGGACCCCGGGCCCCGTTCCACTGCTCTTCCATAGACCCAGGGGGCAAGCACCCACCAGCCCCCGCGCTGGAAAAAGTCCTCGACCCGTTTCGAGCGCGTGAACATGCGATGAAGCCTGGCTGGTGAACCGGGGCGGTGGCTACGGGGCGGTG
>Ga0233425_10008654_pt1 | contig 13357 bp, 10 predicted proteins | sample Watercolumn_Towu_2_FD_181712 | JGI IMG/M metagenome (GOLD analysis project Ga0233425, IMG submission 181712) | Freshwater microbial communities from Lake Towuti, South Sulawesi, Indonesia - Watercolumn_Towuti2014_140_MG | ecosystem: Environmental > Aquatic > Freshwater > Lake | place...
GCGGCAGGTGCGTCTGAAACGAGAGGGCTATGCCACGGAATCCACCGGGACTTTCCGGCCAACCAAGAAGCTCTGAGCGCCGCCCTTGTTCACAAACCGACGGCAGATTCAGGAGGCGTTGTCTCGCACAGGCCGACGGCTCGCCCTGGCGGACGCAGGAGAATATGCGCTGCTCGTTTGCGGCGGTTCGGCGCTCAATCTCGCCGGAATCATTGAACGTCCGACACGGGACGTGGACGTGTTGGGACTGGTCAAGGGCACCGATTGTCGAACGGTCACGGCGGAGCACCTGCCGGCGGAGCTGATCCGAGCGGCGGAAGGGGTGGCGATGGACTTGAGCCTACCCGGCGACTGGCTGAATGATGCGGCGTTGGACGTGCAGCGGTTGGGGCTACCATCGGGCATCTTGAAGCGCGCGCATAGGTTGGAATTCGGTCCCTGCTTGACTGTGTTCTTCATTGACCGCCGGGACCAGGTGGCGCTGAAGCTGTATGCAGCCATTCACCGCGAAAAGGGCCAGCGTCATCTGAAGGACTTGGAGGCCATCGAGCCTACGAAGGCCGAGATGGAGGCAGCCGCTCACTGGCTGTTGGACCGGAGAACCTCGGCGGGATTCCGCGCGGCGGTGAGGTCTATTTCGGCAGCGTTGGGCTTTGCTCGACTGCGGGCACTCGGCTCGAAGTCCGCTCCGCGTCCGCGGAGAAAAACCGCTCGGCGGTAGTCGCCGGATGGCACGGCGTACGGACGATGGTCGTGCCGCCGGGCAGATGAATGTGAACGTTAACGCTCTGGCGAGCGTTCCGCTCACCACCAGTTTCTCGGCTTGGCACGCCGGGAACAGATTGCCCATGCTCCCCTTCTTTCCTCGCCCTGGCCCAGGCAGTCGCTGAACTCGAGCCCTCCTGCATCGTCCTGCATTACCTCGGGTTCTACTTCAACGCCAACGGCCTCGAACCGTTCCTCCGGAAGGCGCTCCGGCTGTAGGGTTCACTCTTGAAGCAGGGCGCCTGGCGCGATTACACTGGCCGCATGGCTAACGAACCTCTCCTCGGAATCGAGCTGCCGGGTGTGCGCAGGCTCAAAAGCGGCAAAGTGCGCGAGGTGTTCGATCTGGGGGACGCGCTGCTGCTGGTCGCCACGGATCGCATCTCCGCGTTCGATTGCATCATGCCCAACGGCATCCCGCGCAAGGGCGAGGTCCTCACCCAACTTTCCTTCTTCTGGTTCGATCGCTTTGCCGCTTTGACCCCGAACCATCTGCTGGCCGGGGCACAGGACCCGCTGCCTGCCCGCCTCGAGCCGCACGCCGAGCGCCTGGCACGCCGGAGCATGCTCGTCAAGAAGGCCGAACCGCTCGCCATCGAGTGTGTCGTGCGCGGCTACCTGGCCGGTTCCGGTTGGAAGGAATACCGCAACAACCAGACCGTCTGCGGCATTCCCTTGCCGCCTGGCTTGACGGAGTCGTCCGAGTTGCCCGAGGCCATTTTCACTCCCGCCACCAAGGCCGAGACCGGCCACGACGAGAACATCTCCTTCGCCGAGGCCGCGCGCATCACCGGGCCGAAGCTGGCCGCGCAGGCCCGCGACATCAGCCTCGCCCTCTACGCCAGCGCGCGCGACTACGCGCGCGAGCGGGGCATCATCATTGCCGACACCAAGTTCGAGTTCGGCATGTTCGAGGGCCAGCTCATTCTCATCGATGAAGTGCTCACGCCGGACTCGTCCCGTTTTTGGCCCGCCGACCAATACTGCCCGGGCCGCGGCCAACCCAGCTTCGACAAACAGTTCGTGCGCGACTACCTCGAGACCCTCAACTGGAACAAGACGCCCCCCGCCCCCGCCCTCCCGCCGGAGGTGGTGGCCCGGACGCAGCAGAAATACCTCGAGGCCCATCAGCGGCTCACGGGCGCCAGCCTCTGAGGCGTGACACCCGCACGCCGTCCCGCTCCCGCCGGGCGCGCGCCGCCGCCCGCCCCGGCGCCGCCCGAAAGCCTGGCGGGCCTGGTCGAGCGGGTCACCTTCTTCAACGAGGAGACCGGTTTCGCGGTTCTTAAAGTCAAGGTAAAAAAGCAGCGCGACCTGCTCACCGTCGTGGGCTCGGCGGCCGCGGTCAACCCCGGCGAATGGCTGCACGCCCAGGGCCGCTGGGTGCAGGACCGCGAGTTCGGACGGCAATTCCGCGCCGAGCTGCTCACCTGCACGCCACCGACCACGCTCGAGGGCATCGAGAAGTACCTCGGCAGCGGCATGGTCAAAGGGCTCGGGCCGGTCCATGCCCGCAAGCTGGTCGCCCGGTTTGGGGCGGCGGTCCTGGACGTCATCGAACACACCTCGGCCCGCCTCGAGGAGGTGGACGGGATCGGTCCCACGCGCCGGCGGCGGATCAAGGCGGCCTGGGCCGAGCAGCGGCTCGTGCGCGCCATCATGGTCTTCCTGCATTCCCACGGCGTGAGCACCAGCCGCGCCACCCGGATTTACCGGACCTATGGCGAGCAGGCCATCGAGAAGGTCCGCGGGAATCCTTACCTCCTCGCGCGCGACATCCCCGGCATCGGGTTCCAAACGGCGGACGCCATTGCGCGCAAGCTGGGGATGCCGCCCGATTCCCTGGCCCGGGCCTGTGCGGGACTGGACCACGTCCTCCAGGAAGCCACCCAGGCCGGGCACTGCGCCTTGCCGCTCGAACTGCTCCGCGGCGGCGCAGCCCGCTTGTTGTCGCTCGACGACGCGCTGGTCACGCAGGCGCTGGAGCGCACCGTGCGCACGGGCGACCTGGTGAGGGAGACCCTCGAGGGAGTCGAAATGGTCTTCCTGCCTCACCTGCGCCGCGCCGAGGAAGCCGTCGCACTGGCCCTGCGGCGCCTGGGCCAGGCGGCTTCAACCTATCCCCCCATCGACCAAGAGCGAGCGATCGCCTGGTGCGAGGCGCGCACGGGCAAGCAACTCGCCCCGACGCAGGCGCAGGCCCTGCGGCAGGCCCTGACGAGCCGTTTGCTGGTGATCACCGGCGGCCCGGGCGTGGGCAAGACCACGCTGGTCAATGCCATCCTGCTGGTGCTTCGCGCCAAACGCGTTCGTTGCCTGCTCGCCGCGCCCACCGGCCGCGCCGCCAAGCGACTGGCCGAGGCCACCAGCGGCGAGGCCCGGACCCTTCATCGGCTGCTCGAGGTGCACCCGGGCACCGGCGCCTTCACGCGCAACGAGAAGCGGCCCCTCGAGTGCGATCTGCTGGTGGTGGACGAGTGTTCCATGGTCGATCTCCCGCTCATGCACGCCGTGCTGCGCGCATTGCCCGAACCGGCCGGTTTGTTGCTCGTGGGCGACGTGGATCAGTTGCCGTCGGTGGGTCCGGGCAGCGTCCTGCAGGACCTCATCGTGAGCGGCGTCGCGCCCGTCGTACGGCTCAAGGAGGTGTTCCGCCAGGCCGCCAGCAGCCTGATCATCACCAACGCGCACCGCGTCAATGAAGGGTTGCTGCCCGAGCCGCCTCCTCCCACCCAGGAGGCCGACTTTTACCTGGTGGAACGCAACGACCCGGGCGCCATCGCCAGTTTGTTGCTCGAGATGGTCCAAGCGCGCATCCCGGCGAAGTTCGGGCTCGATCCACGGCGCGACATCCAGGTTCTGACCCCGATGAACCGCGGCTCGCTGGGCGTGCGGGAATTGAACCTCGCGCTCCAGAACGCCCTGAACCCGGCACAACCCGATCAAGCCGCCGTCGAGCGGTTCGGCTGGCAATTCCGCGTGGGCGACAAGGTCATGCAGGTCGAGAACAATTACGACAAGGACGTATTCAACGGCGACATCGGACAGGTGAGCCGGCTGGACTTGGAAGAGCAGGAGTTGGGCGTTCGCTACGACACCCGCGAGGTTGTGTACGAATTCAGCGAACTAGACCAACTGGCGCTGGCCTACGCAATCACGATCCACAAGTCGCAAGGCTCGGAGTTCCCGGCGGTGGTCATCCCGGTGGCGATGCAGCAATTCGTGCTGCTCGAGCGAAACCTGCTCTACACGGGAATGACCCGCGGACGGCGGCTGGTGGTGCTGATCGCCCAGCGGCAGGCCCTCGCGCTCGCGGTCAAAAACCTCCGCACCGAGCGCCGCTGCGCCGGTCTGTTGGCGCGGCTGCGCACCGCAGCGGCCTGAGCGTGTGTGTTCGTAGCGCAGGGCCTCAGCCTGTTCAGGCACGTGGTGACCTGGTGACTTCCAAATTGACCCGCCCCGGCCCGGACCCTACTTTCGCCCCGTGGACAAAGGTCTCGCCGCCGCGCGCAACCTGGTGAACGTCCAGGCGATGCTCACATCGCCGTTGCCGCGCTCCTACATCAACTTCGTCGGGTCGCGTTTGATCACCTGGTCCGGGACGTTCTCGGGGCTCCTCCGCTTCAGCCTGATGACGTTCACCATCATTTTGACCAAGCGGCGCGTGGCGGCGGCGGTCATCCACCCGCTGGTTCGAGCGCAGATCGCCCGCGCCGGGTTTCGGTTGCTGCCGATCGTGTTGTTTCTGGCGGCGGCGCTTGGATTTGTGGTAATCGGCCAAACCGTGGCGCTGCTCACGCAGGTGGGCGCGCAAGGGCTCATGGGGACGGTGATGGTGACGGTGGTCGTTCGGGAGTTGGGGCCGATCCTGAGCGCGCTGCTCGTGCTCATGCGCACGGGCACGGCGAGCGTCATCGAATTGGGCGCGGCGCGCGCCCTGGGTGAAGTCGAGGCGCTCGAAGCTCTCGGCATCGACCCGATCCATTACCTCGTCGTGCCCCGCGTCCTGGGCATGGCGATCGCCGTCGCCACGTTGACGGCCTACCTGGTGACAGGCGCGATCTTCTGCGGCTACCTGTTCGCCTTCCTCCAGGATGTGCCGTTGCTCCCCGGGGAGTACTTCCGGCAGATCGCCGCCGCCCTCATCTGGCAGGATTTCGTCTTGTTGGGGCTGAAGGCCACCGGTTTCGGCGCGATCATCGCCATGGTCACCTGTTTCCAGGGCCTCGCCCGGCCGATCGAGTTGGGCGACATCCCGCTGGCGACCACTCACGCGCTGGTGGGAAGCTTCGTGGCGTGCATCGTCCTGAACGCCCTGTTCATCGTTGTGTATCTGCTGCTGTCATGAGCCCGGCAACGCCAGGCGCGGTTGCGGCGGCCGTGCTCGACGATGCGGCTCCCGTGATCGAGCTGCAGGGCGCCACCCTGCCCGCCGCCGCCCCGGGAGCGCCGCCGCTGCTCGAGGGTGTCGATTGGTCCATCGCGGCGGGCGACTTCTGGTTGCTGGCCGCACCGCCCGCCTGCGGGAAACGGATGTTGTTGGAGACACTGGCAGGGTTGCGCGCACTCGAGGTTGGCACGCTCTGGCTCTTTGGGCAGGACGCCGCCACGCTGCCGCGCGCCGGGCTCGCGGCCGCCCGCCGGCGCATCGCCTTGGTGTACGGGGACGGCGGACGCCCCCTCCCACGGCTCACGGTGGCCCAGAACGTGGCCCTGCCGTGGTGCTACCACCATGACCGCCCCGAGGCCGACGCCGCTGGCCGCGTCGAGGCTTTGCTCGAGGCCACCGAACTGGCGCCGCTCGCCCAGGCGCCGCCCGCCCGGCTCAACCGGGGCGGGCGTCAGCGCCTGGCGCTGGCGCGGGCGCTCATTTTGGAGCCCGAGGTGCTGCTGCTGGACAACCCGCTGGCCAGCCTGGACCCGCGCCAGACTCGATGGTGGCAGGGGTTCCTCCGCGATCTGGCGACCGGGCAGGGCTCCGCAAGGCGCCCACCCGTCACCGTGGTGGCCGCCACCGATGCGCCGGCGCCGTGGCTGCCCCTGGCCCGGCGCGTCGCCCTGCTCAAAGATCGGCGGTGGCTCGAGTTGGGCAGCCCGCAGCAGGCCGCCGCCAGCCCCGAGCCGCTCTGGCGGGAATTGCTGGCCGAGCCGATGCCCGCGAACTAAGCTGCCCCCCAATGCCGGACCTCACGCCACAATTGCGGACTCGGCTCAACCGCACCGAGCGGCTCGTCGGCGTGTTCGTGGTCGTGGCGACCTTGCTGCTGCTGGGTTGCTTCGCCTTCTACCTCCGGCACACCGCCGAACGCAAGGGTTGGTTCCTCGTCAAGGCCACCTACTGGACCTCGACCGACACGGCGGCGGGCATCAAGGTCGGCGATCCGGTGAAGCTCTGGGGCTTCAACATCGGCGAGATCACCCAGATCAACACCCTGCCCGCCGGCGAGTTGTTCAATGTCTATGTCGAATTCCAGGTCCGCGCTCCCTACTTCGGCTATATTTGGACGGGCGGCTCGTTCGCGAAGGTGAACGCGGCGGACTTCCTCGGCAATCGCGCCGTCGAGGTCACTCGCGGCAACAATTACATCCCCACCTATATCCTATGGGAAATTAGAGAATACTCGGTGCGCGAAGCCCAGGCGCTGCCCAACCTGGGCAACTACATGTTCGTCGAGACCATCCGCGCCCCCAGGTCCAACACCAAACTCGCCGAACCGCCCGGCTCCGCCACGCGCGAGCTCCTCAAGGCCATCGCCGCCGCCGGCGTGAGCAGCATCCGGCTGGCGGACCGCACGACGGAACGAAAGCACATCACTCATGTGTGGGACCAGAAAACCGATTCCTATCAGCCGTTCCACAAAACGAATCTGTACTGGCTGCCGCCGCTCGAGTCGCCGGCGCTCACCGAACGCCTCGAAGGGGTGATCAGCAACGTTCAGGCCGCCTTGCCGGTCGTGCTGAGTTTGACCAATCAGTTGGTCGAAATCCTCACTAACGCGGGCGCGCTGGCCTCGCACGCCGACACGCTCCTGCTCCAGGCGCAACCCCTCATGAGCAACCTGGCCGGGATCAGCGGCAAGCTGGCCGATCCGAACGGTTCACTCGGCCAGTGGCTCATCCCGCCCAACCTCAACGCCGAGCTGCTCACCACGCTCACAAACGTCAACGGAACTCTCACCAATGCCAGCGCCACTCTGACGATGGCCAACACCAACCTGGTCGTGCTCATGGGCGAGTTGAACGCCCCGATGCAGAGTCTCTCGCTGATCATCAGCAACCTCAACCTCCAGGTCCAGGCCAACACCAACTTCGTCGCCGAAATCTCCACCCTCATCGTGCACCTGGATGACTTGATCCAGGGCTTCAAGCGCCACTGGCTCCTCCGCTCCGCGTTCAAAGAGAAGCCCACCAACACGCCGCCGCGGAAAGCCTTCTCGCCTCGCGGCACGAAATAGGCCCGCTCATGCGCTCATCTGTGAATCCTCGCTCGCGGCAGCCTCAAACTCTCGCGGCCCCGGCCCCTGTGCCCGGCCCAGGACGCGGCCCGTTCTCGCGCCGGCGCCTCTTGCAGCAGGCCGGGCTCGCCGCGGCCGCGGGCGCCTTCGCGAGCGCCCTGCCCCGCGGGCAGGCCCGCGCCGCCGAATCCCCGTCACCCACGGCGCCCAGCCCTGGCCACCTGAACGTCCGCGACTTCGGGGCCGCCGGTGACGGCGTCCAGAACGATCTGGCGCCGTTCACCAAGGCCATGAAAGCCGCCGCGGACATGGGCGGCAACACGGTGTTCGTGCCTCGTGGCAATTACCTCATCAAAGGCGTCCTGGACGTGCCGGAGAACGTGGTGCTCGAGGGCGTCTTTCGAGCTCCCACCGCCCGCACGCAGAACCGTGGCAGCACCTTGCTGGCGGTGGCCAACCCCGGCGAGCCCAATGGCCCGCCGTTCATCCAGCTTCACCAGAATTCGACCCTCCACGGCCTGACGGTTTTCTACCCCGAGCAGAAGCAGACCCATCCACCTACGCCTTACCCCTGGACTGTTCGCGGCAACGGTGACAACTGCTCGCTGGTGGATATCCTGCTGGTGAACCCCTACCAGGCCGTGGACTTCGGGACAACGGCGGCCGGACGTCACTACATCAAAGGCCTCTACGCGCAACCCCTCTACCGTGGCCTGTTCATCGACCAATGCTTCGATGTCGGGCGGGTCGAGGACGTCCATTTCTGGCCGTTCTGGGGTGGATGGGAGGGCGAGTTGGGCCGGTTCACGCGTGAGCAGGGTATTGCGTTCATCATTGGCCGCACGGATTGGGAGTATTTGTTCAACTGCTTCTGCATCGGCTTTCAGATTGGCTTCCAATTCGTCCCCACCAAGGCGGGTTCTCCGAACGCGGTGCTGACCCAGTGTGGCTCGGACATCGGGCCCACGGCGGTCCAGGTCCAGAGTTGCCAGGACCACGCGGGGGTTTCATTCGTCAACGGCCAATTCATGGCGGGCATCGAGGTGAAGGAAACCAACCGCGGCCCCGTCAAGTTCACCGCGTGTGGCTTCTGGGGAATCCCAACCACCGACCATCACGCCGTGCTCGAGGGAACCGGCCACACCACCTTCAACGGCTGCCATTTCATTAGTTGGGCCAGGAAAACCGCCGACGCCCCCGCCCTGCTCGTCAGGCGCGGCGGCTTGACCGTGACTGCCTGTGATTTCATGGACAAGGGGCGTGCGCAGATCGCGATCGAACCCGCGGTCGAAGCGGCCCTCGTGTTCGGAAACCGGCTTCGCGGGGGCGCCCGCATCGCCAACCAGGCGGGAGAGCGGGCCCAAATCGGGATGAACGTGATCTGAGGTTTCCACCCATGCCCCGTTCCCTGCCAGCCGCGCTCGGATTGGCGTTGGCCTTCTGTGCTGGCGCGGCCACGCCGCCCAGCGCTCCAGCCCCGCGCGGGGTCGAGGCTGCGCCGCCGCGCGCGGAGACCCCGGCGTCACCCCCAGCCCCCTGGCGCCCCACCGTTGAGGATCGCCTGCGGATCACCTTCCTTACCGAAGCGAGCCAGCGCTTTCTGGCGGGCTGCCGCGTGACCGCCTCGGATGGCACCACCCTGTTCACGCCGGACGGCCGCGCCCATTACGCCGCCCTCTGGACGCGCGACTTTGCGTACATGGTCGAAAACGCCCGCCACCTCATGGCGCCCGCCCAGGTCGAGGGCTGCATCCGCTACCTCCTCCGCGGCCAACGCGCCGACGGTGCGATCCCCGATCGCGTCCGCCCGGACGGCGTGCCCGTGTTCGCGGCTGGCTCCGAGGATCATCCGTTGGGGGAGCCAAACCTGGATAATCCGCAGTTCCTCGTCATCGCCGCCGACGAGTACCTTCGCTCGCTCGAGCCGCGCCGCGCCGAGACGCTCTTCCGCCAATGGTCCGCCCGCCTGGACGCCGGACTCGACTACCTGCCCCGCGGAGAGCACGGCCTCGTCTTCAACGATCCCCGGCAACCCCACTCGCCCTATGGGTTCACCGACACGGTCGGCAAGACCGGGGAACTGTTGATGGAGTCGCTGCTCTACTGGACCGCCTGCCGGCGGCTGGCCCATTGGCACCACGAGGCCGGCAGCCGCGCGCGTGTCAAGGACTATCGCAAGCGCGCCGAGGCAATCGAGAAGGGCCTCGGCACGCTTTGGGACGAGGACGCGGGCATGTTCCGCGCCGCCACGGTCCATTGCCGACAGATCGACATCTGGGCCAATGCCTACGCCCTCTGCCTGGATTTTCCGCTCGGACCGAAGCGTGCCCGCATGCGCCGCTTTCTCGCCGCCAACTACGAACGCTGCGTATGGCGCGGGCAGGTCCGCCATCTGCTGAAAGGAGAATACTGGGAGCGCCTCCTCACGCCGGTGGCGCCCGAGCGCTACCAGAATGGGGCCTATTGGGCGACCGCCTCCGGCTGGTTCATGCTCGCCCTGGCCGAAGAGAACCCGCAGCTCGCCCACCGGATGTTCGTTGACCTAGTGGCCGACCTTCAAACCGAGGGTATCTGCGAATGCGTCAACGAAGGTTACCGGCAGCTTGAGACCTACGTGGTCAGCGCCACCAACCCGTTGAGCGCGGCGTCGCGGCTCTACGGCCTGGGCAAGCGTTGAGAGGCATCGCCGCCGCCGCGTGGGTCATTCCACGCGCGCCCCCGCCTGTAACCGAGGCCAGGGATCAAGCGTCTCTTATGGTGCAGACATTAACAAATGCGATGACCTCACTCCTGCGCCGCCGCTCGTGGTCGTGCAGCCCGGACGGAACGAAGCGAGTGGGTGAAGTGATTGCGTCACACCTAACTGACACGACGGAAATCAAATGACAACCAGAACATTCTTCAAGTACTCCGTGCTCACCGCGGGGTTGGTCCTGGCCAGCACCCTGCCCGCGCTGGCACAAGCCCCGGGCGGCGGCGCCGGCGCTCGCGGCAGCATGGGGGTGCTCACCCAGGAGCAGCGCACGAAAGTCCGCGAAGTCACCCAGCCTGAGCTGGCTCCGCTTCAGGAGAAACTCCTCGAGGCCCAAAAGGACCTGGCCAAGGCGGCTCTCGCCGAAAACGCCACCGAGGAAACGGTCAAGGCCAAGGCCGAGGCCCTTAGCAAAATCCAATGTCAGATCGCCGTGGCGCGTTTCAAGGGCGTCAAGGCAATCGCCTCGTCGCTCACCGCGGAGCAGAAGGCCCAGTTGAACGAAGCCCGTGACAACGGCTACCTGGCGCTCTTTGGGACTTTCGGCGGTGGTGGTGGCGGTCGTGGTGCCCGCGGCGGTGGTGGTGGCGGTGGCGCCGGCCAGCGCAACAACTAACAGTCCCCCACCCGGCCTCGCGCCTCCTCAAGGCGTGCAGAACTGGTCCGCCTTCAAGTCCGTAATGAAGGCGTGGCCAGACCGGTGGGTGATCATGAACGGCAGCTTCGAGGCCATGGCGACACGTTGAGGCGTGACCCCACAGGCCCAGAAGACCGGCATCAAACCCTCCGGAATGCTGGGAACCGGCGGACCGAAGATCGTGTGTTCGAGGTCCGCCCCAATCAGCGCAGGCTCGCCGACGTGAACCGGCGCCCCGTGGTTGAACGGGAAGCGTGTGGTCAGTTGGGTGGCGATAATCGCCTGGGCTGGCGTCATCAGCCGCATGGTGACCACTAATGGGCCGGCGAAACGACCCGCCGGCACGGTTGGTATGGCCGTGTCCAGCACCCAGACGCCGCCCTCGAGCGGAACCCCCGCCCGGATCAGCGCGGCGTCGAACGTCAGGCTCGACCCAATCAGGAAGGCCACGCTGTCCTCGCGCCAGAGCCGGGTGATGTCCGTGACCTCCTCGACGCAGACGCCGTCACGATAGACCGCGTACCTGGCCAGGTCGGTGCGCAAGTCCGCCCCCGGCGCACACAAGCGTGGCTCGGGGTCGCCTGGGTCCGTGACCTCGATCACCGGACACGGGCGGGGATTGCGCTGGCAATAGACGAGGAAATCGTACGCGTCCGCTTTGGGCAGCACCACCAGGTTGCACTGGACGTACCCAGGCACCATGAAGTTGGTTGGGCCGGTCCATTCCCCGCGGCGCATGGCCAGCCGCGCCTCGCGGGGCGAGGTGACGCGTTTGGGATCAAAACCGGTGCTCATGGACTCGTCTTCACGGGCGTCTTCGATTGCACGTAGGCGAACAGGTCCCGGATTTGCTGGTCGTTGAACGCGTCCAACAAGCCCTCGGGCATGATCGACACCGTAAGCGTCTGGCGTTGCGCGATCTCCTGACGCGGCACCGTTGTCTGGTTGCCCGCCGTATCCACGATCGTCAGACTGTTCGCGTTCTCTTCCACCACGAAGCCGGTGATCACCTGGTCCTCGTCGTCCCCCCCCCCTTTCCCACGCAGCGTGAACTGAAACGGCGTGAACTCGGGCAGAATGGTCGAGCTGGGGTCCACGATCGACTGCACCAGCCGCTCGGGGTCATCCCGCTCGACGCCCGTCAACTCGGGGCCCACTTTGCGCCCCTCACCGAACAGCACATGACACTTCGCGCAGGTCAACTCGAACGTCGCCTTGCCCGCCGCCGCGTTCCCGTGCCCCGCGGCAAGGAGCTTGCTCACCACGGCCATGCGCTGGCGGAGTTCCTCCGGGCTCCGCCGCACCGAGCCCCAATGTCGCGTCACACGCTCCTTCACGCCCGCGCCGCCGGTGGATTGCATCGTCAACACGATGTCGGGCGCCACCTGCTTGGGATTGACCTCGCCCCGCTCGACCGCCCCCAGCAGCAGCCCCACCCAACTCGGGCGCGAGACCAGCACCGTCAGCGCCTTGTCGCGCATCGCCTGGTCCATGCGCGGCAGCAACTCGAGGATGACCCGGGCGATTCGCTCGTCGCCGAACCGCTGCAGCGCGCCGAGCGACTCGGCCCGCAGCGTCGTGGACCGGGCCTCGCGCAACAGCTTCAGCAGCGTTTCCACCGCGCTGGCCTCGCCGCGTTCGGCCATCATCCGCAACAACTCAATGCGCTGGCCCTCGGGGGTCGCGTCGTCCGCGATCGCCTCGAGCGCCACCGGCATTGCGTCCTTGTTTCCTAATCGGACCGCGAACCGAACCATCTCCCCATCCGGTTGCCGCTGCCGCCATAGTTCGTTCACCCGGGCCTCCAGCTCGGCGGGCACCTCCCGGACCTGGTTGCCCGATAGCCCGCGCTCCATCCCTTTGATCAAGGCCTGAATCGCCTCAGCATCCGGCGCCAGGCCCAGCAAGCGGGCGCAAATCTTCAGATTCTCCGGCGCGCGCTCGGTCGTAAACCGCTGACCCAGCCGGCTCGCGACCGTGCTGCGAAAGAGCGGAGTGTTCCAGAGCGCCGGTTCTTCCAGCCACTTGAGGACCGTCTCGGGATCGGTCCTGAGTTTGGCCTCGATCGCCCACCACACCAGGAGCGGCAAATGCGGGTCTTTCGCGTCCTCGCTCCGTGCCGCCAGCAACCGCACCACCGGCAGGGCTTGGACCGTCGGGAGGCGCTTGGCCGTGCAGGCCAGTTGGGACCGCACTTGTGGCTCGGGCTCGTCCCGGGCCAAGGCCGCCAGACGCTCGGCCTGCGCGCCAGTCACGCCCCCTTGATCCCCCAGCAGCCGGATGGTGGACAGCCGCACGAACGGGTCGCGGTGCCCCAACTGCTTCAGGGCGAACTCCGGCGAGAACCCGCCGCAAGCGTGAACCGCCCAAAGCGCTTCAAGTGCGGTTTGGCCCGTCCCACTCTGGACCATGTCCGTCAACCTCGGAATCAGCGAACGATCCCGCCGGTCGGTGAGCAGTCGCTGCGCCATCTGCCGATGCCACTGGTTAGTATGGCCCAGTAGCGCCACCAGCTTCTCGGACGGCCACGCCGAGTAATCGAACGCGGGCGGGCGCGGCGTCTCCGCATAGCGCAGCCGATAGATGCGCCCTGTGCCCCGGGCCACACCCTCGCCCTCGGCAGTCACGTTCCACGTCACATTGGCCTCATGCCAGTCGGCGATATAAACGCACCCGTCCGGCCCTTCCTTCAGGTCAACGGGGCGGAAGTACTTGTCCGTCGAGGAGCAGATGGCTTTGAGCTCGTGG
>Ga0233425_10008656_pt1 | contig 13354 bp, 4 predicted proteins | sample Watercolumn_Towu_2_FD_181712 | JGI IMG/M metagenome (GOLD analysis project Ga0233425, IMG submission 181712) | Freshwater microbial communities from Lake Towuti, South Sulawesi, Indonesia - Watercolumn_Towuti2014_140_MG | ecosystem: Environmental > Aquatic > Freshwater > Lake | place: Indonesia...
CCGGCACCCAGTCCAAAGGTCGGGACGGCGCCAACGGGCGCGCCAGCCACTCCCGCACGGTCGAGACCGTGACGATCCTCTCCGTCACCACCTGCCGCACCTGTGGCCAGGATCCGCATGGCCACATCGTCGATCCGAATCGCCCGTGCGTCACGCTGAGGAAACAATAGCCGCATGTCCAATACAGTCAATGCGACCGAGACCAACTTCCGAAATCGGGGGACAGGTTGCCGATTCGTCGCTCGATCTCATGCCGCATCCAGGCGTTGCTGAAAGACCAGGCCTGTGTCTGCAGCCTGCGCCGACTGGACGGTTGTTGGGTTAACACACGGGCCGAAAACTCCTTCCCTACCCTAACAAAGGAACTGATCACAAGGAGAAAGGTGGCAAGTAAAGCATCAGGGACGCCCCGCCCCAATGCGGCACCATGTTCCGCAATGTCTTCGTGAGCCGCCGTCGGGAAACCTTGCGCTACTGGCTGCATCGGGTCGGAGCCAGGCAACCCTTGATAAGCCGCACGGAAGGGCTTGAGGACCGGCGCGCGCTCAGTTGCAACGAATTCGGTCCAGGAATTGCGTTGATTGCAGTCCCGGCGCCTTATGAAAGCAGTCCGCTACACCTAGCTCCGCGGAGTTTCCAGCAATATCCCGGATCGTCTCGGGCAATCCCTGCGCCGCATTCCTCCGAGCCTGCGTCGGTGTCTTTCCCCAATTGCATCGGGGCGGCCGCTGCGAGCGGCCGCGCCGATGCGAACTCCCCGGTCACCGCTCCACGGTCAGGGTGACGTCATCGATGACGAAAGTGGAGGCGTTGGAGGCGTTTTCGTTCCCGCGGAAATGGACTTGCACCGTCGATCCCCGGTACGCGGTGAGATCGAAGCTCCGTTCCAGGTAGCCACCGATCGCATCCAGATTGGAGTAGGTCGCCAGCGTCTTCAGCACCGTCCCGGTGGCCGAGCGGACCGTCAGGGTGAGGGTATCCGCCGGCGTCGCGGTGACCTCGGAGGTATTGATCTTCATCCAGACGCTCAGTCGCGCCGAACAGATGTCCACCGGGATGGTGACCGTCTGGTACAGGTCGGCCACGTGGGGAACGCCGTCGCCATAACCCAGCAGCACCGCATTCCAGGTACCGGTGCGCGGCAGCAGGCGGAACAGTCCGCGCTGGTCGATCACCGACGGGGAGGCGGTCCAGGTGCCGTCGTTGCCGCTCTCGAAGCTGGGATTCGCCAGCAACTGGCTGCTGCCGCTGCACTGGGCCGGCAGGGCGTTGGAGGTGGCGGCCACGACCGCCGTGGCGGTAGCGGCGTTGCCGCTGCCGTCGTAGGCGACGGCGGAGAAGCTGTGGTCGCCGTTGGCCGCAGCCGCCGAATTCCAGTTCAGGGAATAGGTCGCCGGCTGCGCGCTGCGATTGCCCTCCGCGCTTCCCACCAGGTTGTCGTCCACCCTGAAATCGACCCGCGCCAGCGACGAGTTGTCCGACGCCGTCACCGCCAGGTCGACCGGCCCGCTCAGGGGTGGCGCCGAGCCGAAGCTCACGGCGCCGATCACGGGCACCGTGGTGTCGCTCGCCACCGCCGGCACCTTGCCGCTGAACAGCAGGCGGTTGGGCGAATTGCTGCCGCGGCCGCCGACTTTCCCGACGGTCGCGTCGGCGACGAGGCGGCTCGCCACCTGCTGCGGCGTCAGCGCCGGATCGGCGGACAGATACAGGGCGGCGACACCGGCGACGTGGGGTGCGGCCATGGAGGTGCCGTTCAGGGTGTTCGTAGCGGTGTCGCTGCTGGCCCAGGACGAGACGACGGCGCTGCCGGGCGCGAACAAGTCCAGACAGCTCCCCCAGTTCGAGTAGCTGGCCCGCACATCGCTGCTGGTGGTGGCGCCTACCGTCAGCGCCGACGATACCCGTGACGGCGAGTAGTTGCAGGCATTTGCATTGGCGTTTCCCGCCGACACCGCATAGGTGAGGCCGGAGGCGATGGAGTTGGTGATGGCCGCGTCCAGTGCGGTCGACGCGGACCCGCCCAGACTCATGTTGACCACGGCGGGGAGCCGGCGGTTGGCGGTGACCCAGTCGACGCCGGCGATGATGCCGGAGATGGGGCCGCTGCCGTCGCAGCCGAACACCCGCACCGCCACCAGCGATGCCCGCTTGGCCACGCCGTAGGTCTTGCCGCCGAGGGTGCCGGCGACGTGGGTGCCGTGGCCGTGGCAGTCGACGCCGGTCTGGGTGCCGGCGCTGAAATCGGCGCCCACCGCGGCGCGCCCTTCGAACTCGCCGTGGCTGGCGCGAATGCCGGTGTCGATGATGTAGGCGGTGACCCCGGCGCCTTCGGCGTTGTAGCTATAGCTGCCACTGAGGGGGAGGTTGGCCTGGTCGATCCGGTCCAGCCCCCAGGTGGCGCCGGTCTGGATTGCGTCGATGGACATGATGCCGTCCTCCTCGACCAGGGCGACGCCGGGATCGGCCGACAGCAGCTCCGCCTCCTCCGGCGTCATTTCGACCACCAGACCCTTGACCGCGTGGCGCCAGGTCTCGTTGACCCGTGCCTTGTACTTGCGCACCAGCTTGTCGGCCTCGTCATCGACGTTCACTTCATCGCCGCCGCGGGCCACCTCCGCGCCGCGGTTGCGATAGACCACGATATAGCGCCCCGGGATCGGCTTGCGGACGTGGTGCACCCCCTTCGCCAGCGCGTCCCCCGGGGACCCCGCCAGCAGCAGCGCGGCCAGGATTGCTGTGGTCGTGGCGAGTCGCCGGGTAACCAAAGCCAGGCCAGGTTCGCATGTCGGCCACGGTATTCTTCCGGGACGCTTGGATTGTTTCGAGTTCGCGAGCATGAGCTTTCCTCGTGATCAGATTGCGGCGGCGGCACCGATCTGCCTTCGGGCTGCGCCGTTTGGAAAGGCACCCTCATCCTGTTGGCGCCGGACCAGGAACGATGCCTCAGCCGAGAGGCCATGCTGGTCTGCGGCGGAAGGCCTTTGCCCGTTGAGGCGGGTTCCAATGCCGTACGATATCCCGGCGTGGCACGGTAAGCCGGGCCAGGCCGATCGCGCGGTGGCAATCGTTCTGTAACGTATATGAACCGTCACCTGTCACAGATGTGCGGCAGCTTGGTCTATCCCGGCTTCCTTCAAAAAGTTCAATCGGCGGGACCAGTTGCTGCAAAGTGCACATGGCATCCCGTCCGGAAGCGGTCCGGGGCAATGCTGTTGAAATCAGGAACCCTCTCCCCGCGGGAGAGGGCAGGGTGAGCGCGAAAGCGTCAAAAGAGTCAATGACTTTTCCGCACGTGTCGAGCGCTCCAGGCCCTCACCCCATTAACCGGCTCCGCCCCCCCTCACTTCGCTCTCCCTGCAGGAGAGGGGGTTTAATTCAACAACATTGGCTGCCGGGGGGAGGTGGGACTCGGGTGCGAGAACTGGCGCTGGGAACGCATCCGGCAAGGCCGGTGAGGCCATGCCGTTGAAACCGGGAACCCGGCGACGGCAGGGTGTGGGCTGAGGGGCTACGGGTGGAATGTGGGCGCGGGCCTTGACCGTCGTCGCGGACGCGCGTCCCTGCGCCGACCGTCGACGTTCTGCCCGGTTTAAGGCGGGGTGTGATCGGTGCTGCCTACCGCGATGCCTGGATCTCCGGCGTGGCGGCGCTGTCCAGGTAAACCAGCAGCGCCTCGACTTCCTGGTCGGTGAGCTTCAGGTTGGGCATGTACACCTGGTTGTATTGGCTGAACAGGGACAGCGCCAGCGGGTCCTTGGCGCGGAGCAGCTGGTCCGGCTCCTGGATCCAGCGCTTGAGCCAGCCGCGGTCGCGGTTCCGGCTGATGCCCGCCAATCCCGGTCCGATTCCGTTTTCGCTGCCCAGGCTGTGGCAAACGGCACAGTTGGCCTGGAACAGCTTGGCGCCGGGGGTGGCGTCGGCGGGGCCGGCCGCTTCGGCGATGGCGGTCACCGTTGCGGGGGCATCGTGCTTCCGCAGCAGGCGGGAGTGCAGGATGCGGGCCAGTGCCTTGGGTTCCTCGTAAGGAGACCGCTTGATCCATTGGCCCAGTTTTTCGCTGCCCATCAGGATGACGGTGCTGTGCTCGCTCAGACTCTGCTCGGACTTGCCGTCGGCACGGTACATGCCGAGCTTTTCCCGGATCAGGCGGATGTCTTTCGGGGTTCCGGTGAGGAAGCTCCAGCCCGCACCGGTCTTGTAGCGTTGGGCATAGGCCTTCAGCTCGGCGGGATGGTCGCGTTGTCCGTCGACGCTGATGGTGTAGAAGAAGACGTCCCGGCCCATGTGGTCGCCGAGTTCGTGGTAAATCTTGCGCATCGCGGCCGTTTCCAGGGGGCAGACGGCTGTGCAGCGGGTGTAGATGAAGTTGATGGCGACAACCTTGCCTTTGAGGAGGTCGTCATAAAAATGGAGCTTCTCCCCGTCCTGGCTGATCAGTTCCACATTGGGAAAGTAGTTGGTGCCCCAAGGAGAGCCCGCGGGGGCGGCCCAGGCCGGGCCGCCCCCCAGGTTCACCGCGAGACCGAGCCACGCCAGGATGAAGATGGGCATCTTCAGGCCGAAAGTGGTGATCGTCGCTTTCATGGTGATGACTCCGTTGCTGCCTTACGGTGTGTCGCCGGAATTCACCCGGGGCTGGCCGAACCCTGCCGGCAGGGTGAAGTTCTTGGCTTCGCTCACGGTCTTGCTGCCGCTGTCGGCGGTGGGCAGCTTGTAGGTCGCACCGGGGGTTCCGTCCTCGTTGACGTCGTAGTTCGGTCCGCCCCAGTCCGGGTGGGGAGTGCGCACCGAACTCAGGTGGACGCCGTTGCTGCTGTTGGGGTCGAGATTCTCGCTGTCCCACCGCAACAGCATGGCGTTGTCCTCGTGCTGGGTGTTGTGGCAGTGCTCCACATAGGTGCCGGTCCAGTCCCGCACCCGGATCGCCACGTCGATCTGGCTGGCGGAATTGAATTCCGGTCCGATGCGGTACATGTCCTTGCGGCCGAATTTCTCCCAGGGCGGCGGCGCAACCCCGTTCTTCTTGATGATGACGCCTTCCTCGAAGTGGATGTGGGCCGGATGCGACCAGCCGCCAGAGTTGTTCACCAGATGCCAGATCTCCACGGAGTTCTTGATTGGAGCCGCGGAGATGCGGGCCAGGTCGGCATTGTAGCCTTCGCCGCCGTCGGTCGAGATCACCCAGGGTCTGCTCTGATCCGTAGCGGTATCCGGTTTTCTGCCGTAGACGAAGGTGCGGTGCTTGGCGTTTGCCAGCTCTTCCTGGGTGAAGGTCGGCATCGGGATCATCACCCGGCCGGGCTTGCTGACGTTCTTCTTGGTCACCGGATCCAGCGTCGTCACCGTCTCGGTGTAAAGAGCCGGGTTCATGCTGTTGTCGCGGCAGCCGCCGCTGGCCTTCTTGCTGTCGTCATAGATCGGCGTGCCTTGCTGGCAGGGACGCAGGCGGAATTCCATAAACTTGCCGATGGCGAGGTCGCTGCCCTTGTAGCCGGTCTTGCTTTTCGGGTCGAAGGCGCTGAAGGCCTGCGCCACGGTGACGGGGGCTTTCGGGCCGGCGCCGGTGGTGTGTTCCAACAGGTTGACCAGGTAGACCTTCTTGATGCCCTTGGCATACAGGGGAGCGAAGTCGACCACGATGTCGTAGCGCTCGGCGATGGACTCGGTGGGCAGGCCTTCGCCAGCTGGCCCGTTCGGAAAGGCGATCGAGTGTTCGAGAATGTTGCCGTCGTTGGCCACCATGTGGAAGGGTACCTGGACGCCTTTCTCGTCCACCACCGCCACCTTAATGTAGCGGGACACCGCGCCGTTCAGCAGGCGGAAGCGGTAGCGGCGCGCGCGCACGTCCATATAGGGCTTGTAGACCAGGTTGACGGTCATCACGTCGCCCAGGAAGCCGTCCTTGTTGAGCGGGTTGAACCACAGCTGGCCGCTCTGATCGAAGGCCTTGTCGGCGATCACCAGGTTGACGTCGTAGTCGCGGTTGCCCCAACTCTTGGCGTTGCCGCTGGGCAGGCACAGGTTGAGGTTGTTCTCGTCCTTGGTGGGGGCCTCGGTGCCGCGGCAGTTGAATTCCTCGTTGCCGCGGTCGATGCCGCTGTAGATGTTGAACACGGCGGCGTTGCCCTTGTAGACGTTCTGGGCGGTGAAGTCTTCCATGTGGTCGTGGAACCACAGGGAAGTCTGGGTTTCCCGGTAATCGCCCGGCACCTTGTAAATTCCCGAGGCCGGACAGGTCAGCCCGCCGAAAGCCTCGCCCGGGGTGCATGGCGCGGAGGCGCGGGGATCGGCGGCGTTGGTGTTGATGGATTCCGACCCCGCCAGAGCCATCGGCCAGCGGTAGTCGAAGAATTGTCCCGGATAGAACCAGGCACCGGCGAATCCGTCGCTTTCCGCCGGCATGTGGAAGTTGTGGACGTGGGTGGTGATGGTGTGGGTGCCGAAACCCATGTTGGAGCTGACGTCGTCGACGATGGGCAGGCCGTTGTGGTGGCGGAACAGGATCGGCTCGCCGTAGCGCGCCATCATCAGGTGCAGCGGAATGGTGCCGTCGAAGGTCCACACCGAGTTGGGATCCTGATTGGGGAAGTTGCCGTTCAGGGGATTGATGTTGACCGGAATGCCGGCGGTGGTGCCTTCGAAACCCTTGATATAACTGCCTTCGACATTGGCCTGGGGGTCCTTGGGCTGGGCCCAGGCGGGACTGTCGGCGCCCGGAGCGAACGGCGAAGTCACCGTGTTGTGGTACAGACCCTGGGGCCCATATTCGCTGAACTGCCCCGGCAGCAAGTCCTTGCCGTAATGGTGGGACTGGCTGCGGTCGCGGGCACCGCCGCTGGGGCGGGCGCCGGTCATGATGCTCTGGAAGAACTTCACCGGATGGTATTCGTCCCATTTCTGGTGCTTGAAGTCCTCGCCGAAGGGCCGGCCATCCATCGGCATGTCGATGTCGGCGATGCCCTGATCATCGCTGCCCAAGCAGTCCTTGACCTTGCTCTCCCAGGCATTGTGATACTTGAACTTGCCGTCGTCGCCCAGTTCGTCGGTGGCGAAGCCGCCTGCGGCCGGCAGCGGGTAGAGTTCGGTCATCTTGATGACATTGTCGAGATCGCTGCCCTTGGGGGCGCCGTGGCAGTCGTCCAGGTCGCCGCTGGTGGTCGACAGCGCCTGCGGCAGGCCCAGGGTGCGGGTGAGCGGCTGACCGCTATCATCGGCAGCAGCGGCCTCGGCACCGGTGTAGTTGTTGGCGCCGAACTCTTCCACCAGCACCACGCGCGCCTTGAAGGGCTGGGCACCGAACAGCGGACTGGGCTGGTCGGCGCCGGTCGGAACCGTCAGGGTTCCGGCCTCCGCTGCGGAATAGGTTCCGAGCAGGCCGAGTGCCAAGGCCATACTCGTCACGGATTGCTTGTATTTCATGAGCTGATTCCTCTTGGTTTGCTGTGTCGCTGACCAATACTGGTCTTTCCGGTGGAGTGAAACCGGGGTTTCTCCGCCCCGGCCCTCGACGAGGGTGAGCACTCCGTAACCTCTGCGGCACGAGTCCATCGCCTGTCGGGGCTGGTATATCCCAGGCGAAACCAGTGGCGGTTTCCCGGGGCGGTTATCCGCATTCCCGATTCGAGTTACATCGTTGAATTCTCCTCACGAAAATAGGGGTTCAAATGTTGAATACTTTTTCTGTTTTCTCGATGAGAACGGATCGTATTTGGTTGTTTCACACATTGAAAACCCCGAATGTCTCAGAAATGATGCAGTATTGTCATTGTGAATGTGCCGTAGAACCAATGACATAAATTCTTTTCGTGAAGATATCGTTGCGGATCTTGTTGTGGTTTTTTTACAGCTCATTTGAGGGATTCAGAAGCTTTGTTGCCGGCCTCGCGGTGCTCGGGAAAATACCCATTAGAATTCTGGGAAATCACTTATTTTGCAATACGAAGCGGCTCGGTGTAACAGTTTTGATGCGTTCTCTGAAACAGTATTGTTAGCGCGCCCCCAATTCCCTGATCTGGTCGGATAATCCGGCAATGAAATACGATATTCTGTAAAGCCTGCATTACAGAGGAAAGTTCCGGCGGTCGCGAGCGATTCGGTATTCTCCCGTTGCGGTCCGGCGCAGCGGGGATTTCCGGGTAGCCCACGGTCAATGCCGTTACGTTAAGCCTCTCTCCCTGCGGGGAGAGCGGAGCGAGGGGGGCGGAGCCGGTTAATGGGGTGAGGGCCAAGCGGTCATTGGTCGCGGGAACTCCGTGGAAACAATTGGGCGTTTTGGCCCTCACCCTAGCCCTCTCCCGCAGGGAGAGGGGACCAAGCCGCCTTTACGTAACGACATCGAACCCATGGTTCGGTGAAAAAAGGTGTGGCGCCGGCCGCCGGTCACACCGCGTGAGCGCAGCAGGATGGCGCCGGCCTGGCCGGCGCGAACGGTCTCTTGCAGTGAGGCAGGTGTGCCTGATGGTCGGGCGCGGGCGCTGCGGAGGCGGGAATCCGTTCGACGGCCGGTCAGTCGTCGTTCAACAGCGTGCCGATGCCCTGGCTGTCGAAGATGGTTGCGCCGGCGGCCGAGCTGAGATTCACCAGAAAGGTTTCGTTGGCTTCCGGCACGGTGTCGCCGCTGACGTTCACCGTGACGGTGCGGCTAGTCTGGCCGGGCGCGAAGTTCAGGCTGCCGCCGGCAGCGGTATAGTCGGAGCCGGCGATGGCGCTGGAATTGGCGGTGGCCCAATTCACCGTCACCGGTACCGCAGCGGCGGGAGACAGGCTCACGGTAAAGGTGTAGGCGTTGACGCCCGCATTGCCCTCGGCCTTGGCGACGTCGTTGATGCGCAGCAGCGGGCCCTCGTCGTTGAGCAGATAGCCCATGCCCTGGCCGTCGAGGATGGTGGCCCCGGAGGCCGCCGTCAGGTTTAGCGCGAAGGACTCGTTGGCTTCCACCAGATCGTCGCCGATGCCCAGCACGATGATGCTGCGGCTGGTCTGTCCCGGTGCGAAAGTGAGGCTGCCGGTCAGCGGCTGGTAGTCGGAGCCGGCCACCGCGCTGCCGTCGGCGGTGGCGTAGCTCACCGTCACCGGAACGGCGGCGGGGGCCGAGAGGCTTAGATTGAAATACATCGCCACGGTGCCGCCGCTGCCGCCCTCCGCCGTGCCGACGTCGCGGACCGTCAGGACCGGGCCATCGTCGTTCAGCATCGTGCCCTGCGCATAGCTGCGATAGATGGTGGCGCCGCTGGCAGCGCTGAGATAGACGCGGAAGGCCTCGTTCGGCTCGACCACGCTGTCTCCCTTCACGTTGACGGTGACGGTCTGGCTGGTCTGGCCGGCGGCGAAGTTCAGAATGCCGCTGGTGTAGCTGTAATCGGCCGGTGCGGTCGCGCTCAGGTCGCCGGTGGAATAACGCACGGAGACGGGAAGGGTGGCCGCTGGCGACAGGGTGACGCTGAAGGTGTAGGCGGTATTGCCTGCGTTCCCTTCGCTCTGGGTGACATCGAGGATGCGCAACAGCGGCCCCTCGTCGTTCAATATCCAGGCGATCCCTTGACCGTCGCCGATGCTGGCGCCGGCGGCACCGCTCAGGTTCACGGTCAGCACTTCGTTGGCCTCCGGTTCGGTGTCGCCATGGACGCTCACGGCAACGGTCCGGCTGGTCTGACCCGGGGCGAACACCAGGCTGCCGGCGGTGGCGGTGTAATCGGAACCGGCGGTGGCGCTGCCGTCGGCGCTGGCGTAGTTGACACTGACCGGAAACGGGGCGGGAGCGGAAAGGCTCACGGTGAAGTTGGCCGCGGAAGTACCGCTGTTGCCCTCCGCTTTCCCCACGTCGCTGATGCGCAGCTGGGGGAAATCGTCGTTGATGATCCCGCCGATGCCCTGGCCGGCTGCGATCTGGGCGCCGACGGCAGCGCTCAGGGCGACGCTGAAGTTCTCTTCCGCCTCCACAACGGTGTCGCCCTTCACCGATACCGTCAGGTCCTGGCTGGTCTGCCCCGGAGCGAAGCTCAAGCTGCCGGAAGTGGCCAGATAGTCGCTGCCGGCGACGGCGCTGCCGTCCACCGTGGCGTAATCCACGGTGACCGTGGTGGTTGGCGCGGTATTCAGCGTGACGGTGAAAGAGAAGGCAGTGGTCCCACTGTCGCCTTCGGTCTTGCTGACGTTGCCGATGCTCAGGGCAAGCAGCCGCACCCGTTGCTGGCAGCTGACGGAATTGCCGGAGCTGTCGGTGGCGCTCCAGGTGACCCGGGTCTCGCCGAGAGGAAAGCTCGGCGGCCGGTCGTTGGTGATGACCGGGGCCGGATCCAGATTGTCGGAAGCGATGGCCTGGCCGATGGAAGCCGGCTGACCTCCAGCGGTGGTGACGTCGGCCGGGCAGGTGATGACCGGAGCGACGTGGTCCGAGGTCAGCAGGACCGCGTGGGTCTCCCTGCCGACCAGGGCGCTGCCGGTGATGTTGCCGTTCTCGCTGATGCCGTGGGCTTCCGTCAGAATGATGCCGCTACCCGGCGGAATCAGGGTGTTCAGGTCCACCATGGCGGTGCCGTTCCAGAGGAAGGCGCGGCGGCCCAGTTCACCGGCGGTGGTGCTGGTGCCGACCGCCAGGCCGGCGGCGTTGACACCGTAGGCGGTGCTGTAGAGGCCGCCGAGGGTTCCGAGATCCTGGACCGGCTGTCCCGGCTGCCAGATCACCGCCCGCTGCAGCCGGTCGCCGGCCAGGGTCGCATAGCCGGCCACGATGCCGTTGCTGCTGATGGCGAGGCCTTCGCCGTAGCTGCCGCCCAAGGTCGGCAGGTCGGTAAACACCCCGGCTTGCCAGAGAAAGGCGTGGAATGTGGTATCGCCGGAGAGATCCGACCAGCCGGCGACCTGGCCGGCGGCGTTGATGGCGTTGCCCTGGCTGTCATTGCCACCCAGCGTGCCCAAGTCTTGCAGTGTTCCGTTGCGATAGACGAAGGCGTGTTCCGCCGCGGCGGCCGGAATCTCGAAGGAGCCGGTCACTTCGCCGAGATCGTTGAGGCCGAGACCCCGGCTGTTGCCGGGCTGGCCGCCGGTCAAGTCGATGGCGCTGCCGCCGGTCTCAAGAAAGGCGTGTACCGACGCATCGCCCTGGGTAGCCGAAGATCCGGCGACGTGGCCATTGCCGTTGATGTCGGCGGCGACGCCATAGCTGCCGCCCAAGGAGGGAGCCTCCGTCAGCGGCGCACCGGCCTCACCCACTGCCGGACGGATGGTGGCGTTGTCGGTCGAGACGGCGAAGCCGGCGACCTGGCCGGCGTCATTCACCCGGCTGCCCTGGCCGTAGTTGCCCCCCAGTGTTCCCAGATCGGTCACGGAGTAGCCCGGCGCTGCCTGAACTCCGCCGGTGAACAGCAGGGCGGCCAAAATACGATGGTGGACTAGCGCGGTGAACTTACTTTTCATGGGGGCGTCGATGCTCGGTTGGGGGCTGGCCTTGCCGTTACGGTCCAGGACCATGGGTACACCGCAGCGAGCCCATGGCAACAAATCGATGGAGGCGCTGAAAAGTCCCCCTGGATTTTTCAGCGACCAGCGCAGGAAGAGTCACTTTCCCGGCGCTTCCCTGGAGCCCGCTGTCTGTCCAGTAGGTTCTAGGGAAGCGCTGAATCAATCCATCGTGGATTTTTCAGCGCCGGCTACCGGAAAATGCGGCGTCCCGGTGGCTCACAACATCCGCGGCTCGTGGCCGCCGGTTTCGGCGGCGCGTCCCTGCACCGCCAAGACTGCCGTTTCTCAACGTGCCGTCAGGCTCACCGATGCGCCATTGTTGCCAACGTTGGCATCGACCGAGCTGGAGGTGACGCTGGCCGGATTTGCGATGGCCCCGGTGGCGTCCACCTTGGCCGCGACGGTAAGGGTTGCCGAGGCGCCGGCCGCCATGGTGCCCAGCGTGCAGCTGACCGTTCCGCCACCGCTGTTGTTGGGGCGGATGCAGCTCAGCGCCGGTGCGGTCGTCAGAGTTTGGAAGCGCAGCGAGCGCGGCAGCGTGTTGGTGAAGGTCACGCCCGCGGCGCTTGCGGCACCGAGGTTGCGAACCACGAAGCTGTAGCTGACCGTGTCGCCCTTGCGCGGCGAGCTGTTGCTGACGGTGCCGGTGATGGCCGGATCTGCCACCGCGCTGGGAGCGCTGACGGTGACGCGGAAGCTGCCGGAAGCGGTATTGCCGGCGGTATCGCTGGCCGAGCAGTTCACCACGGTGGTACCGACCGCAAACAGGGCACCCGAGGCCGGAGCACAGTTCACCGGACGGCTGCCGGACACCGCATCGGTGGCCGTCGCCGCATAGCTGACGATGGCGCCGCCGGCATCGGCCGCCGGGACGACCATATCCGCCGGCAGATTCAGCACCGGCGGGGTGGTATCCGGTAGCGGGCTGACCGTGACGGTGAAACTGCCGGAAGCAGTGTTACCGGCGGCATCGCTCGCCGAGCAGGTCACCGTGGTGGCCGCGATCGGGAACAGCGAGCCGGAGGCTGGCGAGCAGTTCACCGGGCGTGGACCCGATACCGCGTCGACAGCTGTCGCGTTCCAGCTCACCATGGCTCCGTCGGCCGCGCTGGCGGTGACGGCCAGATTGCCGGGCAGGCTCAGCTGCGGTGGCACGCTGTCGGTCTGGGTCTGCTCTACGGTGATCGTGAAGCTTCCCGAAGCCGTGTTGCCGGCGGCGTCGCTGGCGGAGCAGTTCACCGTGGTGGTGGCGATGGGGAACAGCGATCCGGAGGCTGGCGTGCAGCTCACCGGCAGGCCGCCGGAAACCAGGTCCGTGGCGGCGACGGCGAAGGGCACGGCGGTGCCGCCCGAGTTGGTGGTCGAGGCGAAGATGTTCGCCGGCAGGCTCAGGGTTGGACGGGTGGTGTCGCTTACGGTTACTCCGAAGGAGGCGGTAGCGGTGTTGCCGGCCTGGTCTGCCGCAGAACAGCTGACGCTGCCGGCACCCAGGACGAAGGTGGAGCCCGAAGCCGGCGTACAGACGACGCCGTTCGCGCTCAGTCCGGACAGTGCGTCGCTGGCAGCTGGATCGGTCCAGGTGACGGCGGCGCCGCCGGGACCGGTTGCCTCGGCGACGATGGCGGCCGGGAGTGTGAGTGTCGGGGGCGTGGCGTCGACCTTCAAGATTTGCAGCACTTCCGGAGTATTCCCGCCGGCGCTGCTGGCGGCACAGCGGTCGCTGACCCCGACGCTTTCGGTGTTCTGGGTGAGGCCGGTGCAGCCGGACTTGATCAGGGTCTCCGGCGATTCCGCTTCCCTCACGCTCCAGCTCAGGCTGACCGGTCCCCGGTACCAGCCGTTGCTGCCGGCAGTGCCGGTGACGACGGGAGTGATGAACGGCGGGCTGGGG
>Ga0233425_10008657_pt1 | contig 13352 bp, 8 predicted proteins | sample Watercolumn_Towu_2_FD_181712 | JGI IMG/M metagenome (GOLD analysis project Ga0233425, IMG submission 181712) | Freshwater microbial communities from Lake Towuti, South Sulawesi, Indonesia - Watercolumn_Towuti2014_140_MG | ecosystem: Environmental > Aquatic > Freshwater > Lake | place: Indonesia...
GAGCGACCACATGACGGTGGTGTAGCCGTTCTTGGCGAGGTACCGCGCGGTGCCGCCGATCTTGCCGAACGGCGGCCTGAAGAGCCATGTCCGGCGGCCTGTGACCTTCTCGACCAGCCGGTTGACGCCGTCGATCTCGTTCTGCGCCTGCTCCTCGGTCAGCGTGGTCAGGTCGCGGTGGTTGAAGGTGTGGTTCGCTATGACGTGCCCGCGGCGGAACACCTCGCGCAGGGTCTCGATGTTCTCCGGGGCGTCGCGGCGGCTCGGGTGCATCCTGTGGCCATTGATGAAGAACACGGCCTTGATCCCGTACCTGTCGAGGTGGTCGAGCAGGATGGGGGTGGATCGATGGTCCGGGCCGTCGTCGAACGTGAACATGATGCGGTGGCCCTCGCCCCGGCCGTTGATGAAGCCGCCACGCCCGTGCTGGTCCGCCCAGAGCGACCCATCGATGGGTTTGACCTTGTAGTCGATCTCGCCGAGCCGGCCCCAGCCCGCGGCGCCAAGCGAGGCCACGACGACGGCAACGGCGAGGAGCCGCCGCGGCCACGGGCCGGAGCGCACGGCAACGACCGGAGCCCGACGTGACCTAGAACGGGACTTCGTCGTCGCCGAAGTCGCTCGGTCCACCACCTGCATCGGAGCCGCCTCCGAGATAGTCGTCATCAGTGGGTGGCGGAGGGGCGCCTTCACCCCCCGGGCCTCCTCGCCTGTCCAGGGGCAGGACGTTCCGCGCCACGATGTCCGTGGCATAGCGCTTCTGTCCTTGCTTATCCTCGTAGGAGCGGGTCTGGATCCGCCCCTCGACGTAGACCATCGAGCCCTTCTTGAGGAACTTCGCGAGCCCCTCGGCCCGCTTGCCCCAGACGACCACGTTGTGCCACTCGGTGCGTTCCTGCCACTCGTTGTCGCGGTTCGGGAACTTCTCGGTCGTGGCCACCCGCATGGACATCACGGGTTGGTTGCCCTGCGTGTGACGCAGCTCGGGGTCCTTCCCCAGGAAGCCGATGAGCTGCACCTTGTTGAGCCCTTCCTTCGCCATGGACTCCTCCTACATCATCGATGTCCTGCACGCGCGCCGGGTCCACCGGGTCAAGCCCCTGTCCGCCACGCGTCGCATCTAGAGCTGTTATCGGCGTTCGGCGAGGAACTGTTTCCCGCACCCGAGGCCGGCATCATAGGAAGCCCCCGGAGGGGTGTCAATCGCGGCGCGGTTCGAGCCCGCGCCGTTCCGCCCTGGGCCTTCGTTGGTGAGTCGGGTAGGATCTCCATGATGGCGCGACGGGGTCACGCGTGAGGATGGCGAGGACGGGCGGCGCGGCGCGGGTGGTGGTCCTCGTCGTGGCCGGGGTCGTGGTGTTCGCCGCGATCGGTTGCCGCGAGCCCGCGCCCGTCGTCGTGCTCCGGCCTCCTGAGATCATCTACCCTCGTGACGGGACCGTGTTCCCGCCGGACATCGCGCCGCCGACGTTCCGATGGAAGGGTGCAGGGGACGCGGAGACGTGGTCGATCTCGATCGGCGATGAGTCGACCGGCGACATCGTCACCGCCCGGACGAGGGCCGAGCGGTGGACGCCGTCACCGGAGCAATGGGCCGCGGTGCTCGAGATGTCGCGCGAGAAGGCGACGAAGGTCGCTGTCCGCGGCCACCTGATGTCGGCGCCGGATTCACCGTCGCCGCCGGCGGTCGTCACGATCACCACATCGCGTGACGAGGTCGGTGCGCCCCTCTTCTACCGGGAGGTCAACCTCCCCTTCATCGACGCGGTCAAGGACCCGACGAAGATCCGCTGGCGCTTCGGCAGCATCTCGTCGCTGGAGCCGCCCCCGATCGTCCTGGAGAAGCTCCCGGTCTGCGGGAACTGCCACTCGTTCTCTCGCGACGGCCAGGTGATCGGCATGGACGTGGACTACGCCAACGACAAGGGGTCCTACGTCATCACCGACGTCGCGCAGGACGTCTTCCTCGACCGGGAGCACATCATCACGTGGGCGGACTACCAGCGGACGGAGGACCGCGACCCGACCTTCGGCCTCCTGTCGCAGGTGTCTCCGGACGGGAGGTACGTCGCCAGCACGGTGAACGACCGGTCGGTCTTCGTCCCGAGGCCGGGGCTCGAGTTCTCGCAGCTCTTCTTCCCGATCAAGGGGATCATCGTCGTGTACGACCGGCAGGAGAAGGCGTTCCGCGCCCTGCCCGGCGCCGACGACCCGGCGTACGTCCAGAGCAACCCGACGTGGAGCCCGGACGGCGAGCAGGTCGTCTTCGCCAAGAACAGGGCCCACCAGTTGAAAAACGTCGGCCACCAGGTCCTGATCTCGGTCGAGGACGCGCGGGAGTTCATCGACGGACGCAAGCTGTTCCGCTTCGACCTCTACCGGGTGCCCTTCAACGGGGGAGGCGGCGGCACGCCCGAGCCGATCGAGGGCGCTTCCAACAACGGGACGAGCAACTTCTTCCCCCGGTTCTCCCCGGACGGCCGGTGGATCGTGTTCTGCAAGGCGAACAGCTTCATGCTCCTGCAGCCCGACAGCGAGCTCTACATCATGCCGGCCGCGGGCGGCGAGCCGCGGCGCATGCAGTGCAACCTGCCGCGGATGAACTCGTGGCATAGCTGGTCGCCCAACGGGCGGTGGCTCGTGTTCAGCTCGAAGCCGGACGGGCCGTACACCCAGATGTTCCTCACGCACATCGACGACGAGGGGAACAGCACGCCGGCGGTGGCGCTGGACCGGATGGTCGCGCCGCAGCGCGCGGTGAACATCCCGGAGTTCGTGTCCGTGACGCCCGACGCGATCCACAAGATCCACGAGGCGTTCGTCGATGAGTACTCGTACATCAGGGCAGGGAACGAGGCCCTCGAGGCCAAGGCCCCGGACCTCGCCGAGCGGGCGTACCGCAAGGCAGTCGAGATGAACCCCGAGAGCTCGGACGCCAACAACAACCTCGGTTTTCTCCTGATGCGGACCGGCAGGAGCGACGAGGCACGGCCCCTGCTGGAGCGAGCCGTGAAGCTCGAGCCGGACAGCGCCGCGGCGAACAACAACCTCGGAGCGCTGCTGCTGCTCGCGGGCGAGCTCGAGACCGCCGAATCCGTCCTGTCGAAGTACGTCAAGGCGAGGCCGGACGACTTCGCGGCCCTCAGCAACCTGGGATACGCGGAGGAGCGGCTGGGCAAGATCCCTCAGGCCCGGGCCCACTACGAGAAGGCCCTCTTCTACCGGCCCGATCACGCGCCCGCGCACTGCAACATGGGGGACCTCCTGACGAAGCTGGGCGAGCTCGAGGCGGCCCGGCCCCACCTCGAAAAGTGTGAGAGCGCCCCGGAGGCGTCGGGCGCCGCTCCGACGCTCCGATGAAGGGCGTGGTTCCCGGAAATGGGAGCACCGAGCCACAGAGCTCGTGAGCGTGAGCGTGAGCGTGAGCGTGAGCGTGAGCGGCTGACGCCACCAGCATCTCACGGGTTCCTCGAGGCTCCTCCATTTCGGGTTTCAATCTATTGGGGAGCAAGGCGGAACCATGAGATGGGCTTTGATGCTGTTTCGCTCACGCAGACGCTCACGCTCACGTTGGAGTGGCCCCCATTCCACGGAACCACGCCCTCCGCTGCGCCGCCCGTCTTGGCGCGTGCCGACCCGCGGTCTATGCTCCGGGCATGACCACGCGATCGAAGGTGGCCCTGCTCCGGACGTCCCCGCCCACCGTGCTGCGCGACTACCACGAGATCATGAACCTGGCGGGCTATCAGGACGTGGTGGACAAGGGCACGGACACGGCGCTCAAGATCAACATCTCCTGGCACTTCTTCTATCCCGGGTCATCGACCACGCCCTGGCAGCTCGAGGGCGTGATCCGGGCGATGGAGCGCGACGGGTACGACCCGTCCCTCATCCACGGCTGCCACAACCGCACCGTCGTCATCGACGCCCACCTCGGGGAGCGGGAGAACAAGCAACTCCCGGTCATCGAGGCCCACGGCCTGCGCAACGTGCACCTGTACGAAGGCGGGGAAGAGTGGATCGACGTCCGCGAGGCCGTCGGCGACCTCACGCGCAAGTTCCTCTGCCTCAACGACGTGTACCCCGACGGGTTCTCCATCCCGAAGCGGCTCGTCGGCGAGAACGTCATCCACCTGCCGACGGTCAAGACCCACATCTTCACGACGACCACCGGCGCGATGAAGAACGCCTTCGGCGGGTTGCTCAACGAGCGGCGGCACTGGACCCACCCGGTCATCCACGAGACGCTCGTTGACCTCCTGATGATCCAGCAGCGCATCCACAAGGGGATCTTCGCGGTCATGGACGGGACCTTCGCGGGCGACGGCCCCGGGCCGCGTTGCATGGTCCCGCACGTGAAGAACGTGATCCTCGCCTCGTCCGACCAGGTGGCGATCGACGCCGTGGCGGCCACTCTCATGGGCTTCGACCCGCTCGAGATCAGGTACATCAGGCTGGCGCACGACCTCGGGCTCGGGTGCGGCGATCCGCGTGAGATCGAGATCGTCGGCGACCCGGGGGCCGCGGCAGAGCGCTGGGGGTTCGACGGGCCGTATAAAAAGCTCACGTTCGCGGCCCGGATGCAGCACAACATCTACTGGGGGCCGCTGAAGGCCCCTCTCGAGTGGTCGCTCAAGACGTGGGTCGCGCCGTGGTCGTACGTCGCGAGCGTCCTGTACCACGACTTCTACTGGTATCACCGCAACGGCAAGGAACGGATCAGGGAGGCGTTGCAGAGCCACTGGGGCCGGCTCTTCCACAACTGGGACGACGTCGTGCCGGACGACCAAGGCTGGCCCGAGGTCGGCGACGCTCCCGCCACGCTCGTCAGGGGGACCGGCGAGCATCTCGGGCTCGGCGCGCGCATCCTGGGCCACACCATCGCCGAGGCGCCGGAGATCGCGGCTCGGCTCCGGCGCTGCACGCGCTGACCAACTCGCTCGCGCTCGCGCTCTTTTCCCTACCCGAAGAACGCGTAGCACCTGTAGGACACGGTGACCTCGAAGACCTCCGGCGAGATCGAGTAGGTGTGGGAGACGCGATCGGTCGCCAACTGGACCTCGACCTCGATGAAGTGCCCCGGAGCGACGCCCGCTCCATCGAACGCGGACTCAAGCGACACCGGCGTCTCGTCGCTCGGGACCGTCGCCATGTGCATCCAGCTCGCCGCATCGAGGTCTGCTCGCGTGTCGGCCGTCCGGGCGCGGAACGAGACCTGGGTCCCGGTCGGGATCCATGCCTCGAAGTCGAGGGCGACCCAGATCGTGTCCTCCCACTCGCACCCCGAGAAGACGTGGCGGTAGTACGCTCTCGGCCGCGTCGCCAGCCGGAGCTGCGAGCCCGTCATGTCGGAGTACGTGTACGGCGAGGAGAAGACCGGGGCGACCCGCGTGAGGACCTGCGTCTCGCCCGGGTCCCGTCCGGGGATGATGACCGTCGCGTCGCTGTCGCGCTGGTTGATGATCCAGACCTGTCCCAGGTCGTCGACGGCGGCTCCCTTGGCGCCCCGGCCCCGCGCCGACACGACGACCCAGTGGTTCCACGGCTCCTCCGCGTCGATCCGGATCACGGACTCGTACGCCGCGCCCCAGACCCAGCCCCGCGCGTCGGCGGCGATACCGTGGACGAACGCTTCCGTGTCCGCCACGGTCCATCGATCGCCCCGCGGGAGCGAGGGGTCGTACCGGGCGACGCTGCCGCCGATCCACACCCGCTGGAGGCTGTCCACTGTGATGCCGTAGCCGCGGACCGGCTGGTCGATCCGCTCCATGATGCAGGCGTCGCCCCGGTCGTCGTGGCACGCGTGCGCCGGGCACGAGTCGAGGTCGCGGCACCGAGTGGTGTCGAGCCGCCCGAGCTCCCAGCCGCCGACCGACTCGATCCAGAGGTTGCCCTCGGCGTCGAGCGCGAAGCCGTAGGGGGCGACCGGCGCGGGCGTCGCATCGATGAGGATCTCGCCCGTCTCGCCGTCGAGCTTCCAGATGCACCCGCCGTCGCCTCCGACCCAGACGTACGGAACCACCTCGCCGTCCGGGCCGACCTCGTCCTGGGCAGCCACGGCCCGGATGAGGCCGCAGTGTGTCGGGTGCGACAGGTCAGTCCGCCAGAGCACGCAGTCGTCCAGCCCGTAGGGCAGGAGCTCGCTCCCGCGCGAGGTCCGGATCCTGCCGTCGCCGTTCGTGTCGGGACAGTCGTCGCCGAGCGTGGAGATCTTGACCAGGCTCAGGCCCTGTCGATTGCCCACGTACACGTCGCCGAGCGTGTCGACACTGGTGCGCGATGGATCCTCTCCCGTGAAGTACCGGCCGACCTGCTCGAAGGTCCTGACGTCGATCTTCGAGACCGAGCCCTCGACCGTGTTGGCGACCCAGATGAAGTAGCTGACGATGCTGGCCGAGTCGAGCATCAGTGCATCGACCTGCCGGTCCAGGCGGACGCCGTCGCTCGAGTCGCCATCGAGGTCCCAGTCGGAGTCGCCGTCGCGGCCGAGCGAGGTCTCGAAGCACTGGTAGTTCAGGGGGCACTCCCCGGGCTCCGGGGCGCTCGGGGGCAGCACGAACCCGGCGTCGCAGATGTCGCACCGGTCCGCGAACTGCCGGCCGTCGTGGCAGGACACCACCGCCAACACCAGCGCGAGCGCGATCTTGCAGGGCCGGGTGCGCATCGGCGATGCCATGGACGAGAAAAATGATAGCGCGAATCGTGCGATGCTCCTACGCTACAGAATCACCAATCGACCGAAAGGGGGTCGAACAATGAGAGACCGGGGCTCGAGGAGGCTGCAAGATGGCGCGCTGGGCGTCTTGGTCCTGGCGGTCGCCGTGGCGGCGGCCGGAGGGTGCGGACGATCCCAGCTCTACCGCGGCCTGGACGACGCGGGACCGGCCGACGGCAGCCCCGACGTGCCGCTGACCTGCGGGAACGACGTCTGCGATCCCGACGAGTCCTGCCGGAGCTGCCCGTCGGACTGCGGCTCGTGCGACGACTGCGGCGACGGGACGTGCTCCTCGGACGAGAGCTGCCGGAGCTGCCCGCGCGACTGCGGGGCCTGCACCACCTGTCCCGACGGGACCTGCGCACGCGACGAGGACTGCCGGAGCTGTCCCGAGGACTGCGGGCTCTGCGACTCCTGCGGCGACGGCACGTGCCGCGGCGAGGACTGCTACTCCTGCCCCGAGGACTGCGGTCGCTGCCCGTCGTGCGGCGACGGAAACTGCGATCCGTCGGAGAGCTGCCGGACCTGTCCCGAGGACTGCGGGCTGTGTGAAACCTGCGGCGACGGCCGCTGCTCCGGCGGGGAGAGCTGCGCGACCTGCCCGGCCGACTGCGGGCTGTGCGACACCTGCGGCGACGGCCGGTGCTCCGAGACCGAGTCCTGCATGTCGTGCCCCGAGGACTGCGGCCACTGCGTCACCTGTGGCAACGGGTTCTGCGAGCCGGAAGCCGGCGAGGACTGCACGACCTGCGTCCCCGATTGCGGGGTCTGCGCGACCTGCGGCGACGGCCGGTGCGACATGACCCGCGAGGACTGCTTCACGTGCCCGCGTGACTGCGGGACCTGCGAAGGGTGCGGCGACGGGATCTGCTCCCGGACCGAGGACTGCGCGAGCTGCGCCCGGGATTGCGGGGTCTGCTCGGTCTGCGGCAACGGCCGGTGCGAGGAGGACGAGCACGAGACCTGCATCAACTGTCCCGAGGACTGCGGGGTCTGCGATACCATCACCTGCGACGAGGTGCTGATGTGCAGCCTCGGGTGCATCGACCTGATGGACTTCCCGCCCGAGTTCAGCGCCTCGTGCCTGGCCAACTGCATGGCCAGGGCCTGCGCCGACGTCCAGTTCCTCGTCGATCAGTTCCTCGATTGCGCGATCTGGGTGTTCATCGAGGGAGGCGGCCTCGAGGAGGCGTTCGCGGTCTGCGACGCCGAGTGGGCCGCCTGCACCGGCGCGACCTGCCCGCCCTGACCCGGCAGGGCCGGGAGGCTTCGCCCCACCCGCAGCAGGCATGCCCAGGCATGAAGCTCCATTCAGCATGGACGAAGTGGACGGTGTGGACACAGCGGACAGTCTGAACGATGGGACATCAGTCCCCCACGTCCACTTCGTCCACCTCGTCCACCTCGTCCACCTCGTCCACTTCGTCCACCAAGACAGCCGCTACTGAAGAAGGATCTCCAGCAACGCACGCGAGGCCGAGGTGTCCACCGGAGCCGTGTTGGCCTGCCGCAGCTCGACCAGGAGCACCCTGTGGCCCTCGCCGAGGGCCGCCCGGCCCGTGGCATTCATGGACCCCGCGATCATCCGGGCCTGCGCGGGGTCGTCGAAGTCGTACAGGCAGACGCCGCCCGAGTAAACGTCGTTGGCCACGGTGTACATCGTGGCCCGCATCCCGCCCGAGGGACCGATGTCCGACCGGTGGAGGATCCGCCAGCTCCAGCTCTCGAGGCGCTGGCGGATCTGCTCGTGCGTGACCTGGCCCAGCCGCGACGGTGTGTTCGGCGACGGGGCGTTCGGCGACGCGGCGGGCAGGTTGGGGCTCCCCGGCGGGGCGTTGAATGGCGGCATCATCGGCGGCTCCAGTGTCTTGACCGGCCTCGGCTCCCGGTGGTCCGGGCCGGGCTCGTCCCCGAGCATCCACTTCACGCCCGCGACCCCGGCGACGGCCATGCCCAGGGCGAGGAACGCCACCGCGAGGGTGCCGACCACCACGGTCCCGGGGCTCCGGCGCCGGCCGGCGGCGGGATCGGGTGAGCCTCGGATCGAGGCCACACGGACGGTTTCGACGAGTCGCGGCGCGGCGCTCCCCGTCGGACCAGGCATCGGCGGCCGGTCCTCGCCCGCCGACCGGATCGCGGCCTCGAGAGCCGCGAGCATGTCCGCCGCGTCCAGGTAGCGCTCCGTGGACGGCTTGCTCGTGGCGCGGGCCACGACGGGGCCGAGTGGCGAGTCCAGCACTTCCCGCGGGATCGGGGCGGGGGCCGCGGAGAGCTGGGCGAAGCAGACGCTCGCGGCGGTCGGGCCCGTGAAGACCTGCTTCCCCGTGAGCATCTCGGCGATGACGAGCCCGAGGGCGTAGACGTCTGTTGCCGGTGTCACGGCCTCGGCCCGGACCTGCTCCGGCGCCATGTAGTTCGGCGTCCCGATCATCTCGCCGCCGAGGGTGAGGTCCATCACGGTCGCGGAGTCGGGGAGCAGCGGCTTGGCCACCCCGAAGTCCAGGACCTTCACGAAGTCGGGCTCGCCCTGGTGGTCGGTGAGGAAGACGTTCTCCGGCTTGATGTCGCGGTGGACGACTCCGAGCTCGTGAGCCTCCATGAGCGACTTGAGCACCTGGCCGGCGATCCGGCCAGCGCGTGCCGGCGGCATGGGCCCCTGGACCTTCAGCGCCTCCTCGAGCGACCGGCCTCTGAGGAGCTCGAACACGATGAAAGGGACGCCGCCGTCGGTCTGGCCGAAGTCGAAGACACGCACGGTGTTCGGGTGCTCGAGCTGTTGCGCGAGCCGGGCCTCGCGCCGGAACCTGCCGAGGCCGATCGGTGACGCCAGGCTCGCGTGGAGCACCTTGACCGCCACCTGGCGTCCCAGGGCGATCTGGGTGGCGCGGTAGACCGAGCCGAACCCTCCGACACCGAGGACCTCCTCGATCACGTAGCGCTGGGCGATCACGTCACCCGGCGACAGCCTGGACGGGTCGTGCGAGTCCATCGGGCCAGAGCGTGTTGTACCACGAGTCGTCGATCAGCGATCCACGAGCTCGACCCGCGGCCCGACCGCCTCGCGGACGAGGGGGAACCGTTCGGCCCGCACGTCCGCGGGCGCGTCGGCGAGCGGGACGACGCGGATGTCGAGCGGGGCGTCGCGTCGCTCGGGACCCTCGATCAGGGTCCACAGGGGCACACCCGACAGCGTCGACACTCGGAGACGCCCGGTCGAGGCGCGCTCGAGCGACACCCGGAGCAGGAGGCCGTCGCGCGACGCGGGGATCGCGTTGGCCGGATGGACGAAGCCGCGGGGCCGCGTGCCTGGGCGATAACCGAAGGCCATGCTCGACACGAGGTTCCCGAGCGAGTACGCCACGACCGCGTCGCCCCGCGGGCTCTCGAGGTGCTCGACGGGCTGGAGCACGTGCGGCCCCGTGCCCACGACGAGGTCGGCCCCGGCGTCGATCAGGCGGCGGGCCAGACGGCGCTGGTCGACCGAGATCGTGGCGTCGAACTCGCGTCCCCAGTGGAGGGCGAGCACGACCACGTCGGCCGAGGCCCTGGCCCGCACCAGGGCAGCGAGCACGCGCTCCTCCGACCACAACCGCGCCACGTGCATCCGGCGGTGCCCGCGCGCCGCCGCGCTGTGGTTCATCGGACCGGTGCAGGCCAGCACGGCCACGGCCCAGCCGTCGCTCCGCAGCACGCGGGCCGCGTACGCTCCGTCGAGGTCAGTGCCGGCACCCACCGCCTCGATCCCCGCGGCACGCAGGAGATCGATGGTCCGGTCGAGCCCCTCGTGGCCCTGGTCGTAGGCGTGGTTGTTGGCCACGCTCACGGCGTCGACGCCGATCGCGGAGAGCGCGGCCGCCACCTCGGGCGGAGCGCCGAGCACCGGCGGCCACCCCGCGCTCGGGGCGACGACGTCATCGACCAGCGGCGACTCGACGTTGAGCACGTTCACGGCGCGCGGGTCGAGGAGCGTGCGGTAGCCCTCGAGCACGCGGGCGAACCCGCCCTCATCGCGACGGGCAAGTGCCGAGCCCACGAGCCTCGCGCTGAGCACCACGTCGCCAGCGGTGGTGATCGTCAGGGACGGAGCGTCGGCCTCTCGTGCCACGTCAGGCTCGGGCGCGGCGGGGCCGGGCGCCGCGACGGCCGCGGGCGGCGGGGCCGCGGGCTGACTCGCTGTGACGGTTGGCGACGTGGCAAGGTGGTCTCCGCCGTCCGTCGCGGCGCACGCGGCAAGGAGGGGCAACGTCACGACGAGGACATGAGCGTGACGTCGCTCACGCTCACGCTCACGCTCACGACCCATGACTCACGCGCTCACGCCCCCGTCGGGGCCGCCGTCGTGCGGGAGGCTGCCGCGCGGAGACCGGAGGAAGACGAACGGCGTGCACAGGGCGAGGTTCGAAACGCGGGACGTGTAGATGTCGGCGTGCGCCTCGATCTGCCGAGCCAGGTGGCTCTTGTCGTTCCCCGCCCTCATGGTCAACCCCCATCGCGGATGGCGCAGGGTGCTGGCGGCCCGGGCGAGTGGCGCGATCTCGTCGTCGAGGGCGATCAGTCTGGCCTTGATGGCCTGGAGCCGCTGGTGCACCTGGCCGGGCGAGCCCTCGGGCGCCGGGCCGTAGCCCTCCTCGGTCCGCCGGAGCCGCAGCCGCAGGAGGCAGGCCGTGTGCTCGAGACGCTCCTTGTCCTCCATGAGCGCGGCGAGCCGGGCCTGGCTCGGCTTGAACGCCTCGAGCGCTTCGATCTCCTGCTCCAGGTCGCGCAGCACGAGCGCGGTGCGCCAGCGGAGGAGGGTCTTGGACACGGTGACGTCGGTGTAGATGTGGTCGCCGACGTAGAGGATCTCGGCCCCCGACAGCCCGAGGTGGGTCTCGACAGTGTGCGCGTCGCCGCCCAGGTACACCGTGCCGTCCCGCAGCGGCCCCGCGACGGGCCTGAGCATCCCGTCCTCGCCGACCACCTCGAAGATCGGATTGCGGTGGGTGAAGAAGTCCGGCTTGCGGGACGAGACGATGACGAGGTCGAACAGGTCACGCCAGCTCGAGCCCGCGGGCAGATAGCGGTCCAGGGCGTAGGACATCATCGACTGCGTGAAGAACCACCCCGAGTTCGTGATCAGCAGCAGCTTCTTGCCCGAGTGCCTGAGGTCGAGCAAGGCCAGGGGCAGCTCGGGGTCCAGCTCGACGTAGGAGGCGGGGTCAGAGGCGATCTCGGCCTTGAGCCGGCCGAGGAAGTGGACCTCGTCCACGGCCGCGTCGACCGTGCGGTAGATCTCGGAGTACCGCGGGTCGCCCGGGAGCTTGCCCTCGTCCCGCAGATCGACGGCCTGGAGGAACAGACACGCGCGAGAGAGGGAGAAGTACGTGTTCATGAACTCCCAGCGCGCGCTGTCGAGGTCCACGGTGTCGCGGCCGTAGACGCGGCGCTGCTCGTCGAAGTCGAGCATCCTCGTGCCGTGGCTGGCCTGCTTGACGTAGCCGAAGCGGTTCGCCTTGACGAGGTTGCCCTCCTCGGTGTCCACGACCAGCCCCTGCTCCGTCAGCCGCGAGTCGAAGCTCAGGTCGCCCACGGGCCAGCCGAGCTCGAGCAGCTTCGCCTTGGCCTGCTCGTACGCTCGCTGTTCCCACCGCTCGATCCGGTAGTGGACGAGCGTGTAGTCCATGTCGAAGCCGACCGCCTTGATCGACCTCATGTTCAGCGTCCGGTTGCAGAACACGCGCCGGGACGGGGGCGGCAGCGGGAGGAGCGCGATCTCGTCACTCATGGCAATCGAACATAGACCAACGACGCGCGTCGAGGAACCGTGTTCTTCCGCCGGCCCTACCGCACGTCGAGCCGGGCCATTCGGCGCAGGAGGTGGTGGTCGTCGGACAGGTGCCACTGCACGAGGTCCCGCACGGCCGCGTCGCCGCGGACCAACTCCGCCCGCTGCTCGGCCGAGAGCGCCGGTGGGGCGGTCGCATCACCGGCTGACCGGCGGATGCCGGTCATCGCGGCCTCGAGGTCACCACCGAGGAGGAGCCCCGCCCGCGCCGCGGACCGGTTCATGGCGGCGAGCCAGGCGTCGAAGTCCGGACGCGGGGCCCGGGCGTAGGCCACGGCCTGCTCCTCGAAACCGTCGATGACGTCCTGGGGGAGCAGGCAGGACACCTCCTCGCTCCGCTCGTCCAGGAGGTCCTCGGAGACCTCGGCGATGGCGAAACCCGTCACGTGGAGCCGGGTGGCCGCGGCGAGGACGAGGTCGAGCTCCCGCGCCGTGCGCCTGGCCGCGAGCCACGTCTGGAGCTGCGGCCTCGCCATGACGCGCGCGAGCGCGAACGCCTGCTCGGCCACGGGCCAGTCGAGGGCGTGCCACGGCAGGACGACCGTCGGCGGGTCCGTGGGCTCGAAGCCCGCGCCGAGCCCCCTCACCTCGTGCAGGCAGAGGTCGAAGTCCGCGACGTCCAGGAGGTGTGCGACCTCCTCGGCGACCCGCCGGAGCGGGTGGTCGTGCCCCTTGCGCATGCGCTCCGAGGGCCGGAGATCGAACGGCGCCAGGTCGGCCGGGAAGAGCACCGGGTGGTGCGGGTCGAGGGCCATGAGCAAGGCCATGGCCTCGGCCGGGAACGCCACTCCGTGGTTGACGCGCGTGGTCAGC
>Ga0233425_10008658_pt1 | contig 13350 bp, 8 predicted proteins | sample Watercolumn_Towu_2_FD_181712 | JGI IMG/M metagenome (GOLD analysis project Ga0233425, IMG submission 181712) | Freshwater microbial communities from Lake Towuti, South Sulawesi, Indonesia - Watercolumn_Towuti2014_140_MG | ecosystem: Environmental > Aquatic > Freshwater > Lake | place: Indonesia...
GGGGGGGGACGGTCAAGGGCGTTTCAAAACCGGGCCACATCGTGTGGAGCCGCGTGTTCGTGATGGGCGGGCGGCTCCATGCGGATTTGGGCGTGGCGCGAGTGGTCGAGTTGCCGCCCAAGGAGACTGAGCGGCGGTGGCGCGAGACGACGCCACAGTGGCCCATCATGCATGCTGTGCTCGAGGGCATCACGCGCGACCAGATGATGGCGCGGCACAAGTCCAACCACATCCAGGTCGTCTATGCGCCCAACGAACGGCAGGCCCATCGGGCCTGCCGCATCAAAGCGGCCATGTTCGCCGAACTCGGCCTCGAGGCGCACCTCTGCGGCCGGGTGGAACTGGGCTGAGCGCTGAGCTGCTGAACCGCCATCGATGGTTCAGTTGCGGATGGTGCCATCCGGCATTCGAGTGTTGTGGAAGATCGCCAGGTCGAAGCCCTGTGTGCCTATCCCACTCGCGCCGGTAAGATCGGCGTCGGTGAGGTTGTTTCCGCGGAGGAGGACTCCCGAGAGGTTGGCGCCGACCAGTCGCGCGCCGGTAAAGTTGCAGTAGAACAGATTGGCGCCTCGGAGATCAGCCTGCTCGAACGTCGCGCGGGTGCAGTCCGCCCACTGGAAGTTGGCGCCCGACAGGGTTGCGCGGTCCAACCGCGTGCCGATCAACTTGGCATATGAAAGGGACGCCCCGTGCAGGTCCGAGCCGGTGAGGTCCGCGCCCGAAAGATCGACGGAGTCGAATCTGGTCCCCGCAATACTGAGCCCAGCCAGATTCGCGCCCCTCAAGTCCCAACCGCGAAGGTCAAGGGAGCGGAGATCGGTGACGTCAACGCCCGTGAGTCCGGTGCCGGTGAGGTTGGCGCCGCCGAAGCGGCACTGGCCCAGATTCGCGTCGGTTAGGATGGCGTTGCTCAGATTTGCGAGGAAGAACTGGGCCCCGACCGCGTAGCTGCGAGTCAGATCGGTTCCCGAGAGGTCTGCGAACACAAATCTGGCCCAGGCCAGGCTCACGCCCGCAAGCTTTGCCCCGGACAAGTTGGCGCGATCGAAGGTGGCGGTTCCGAAGTTGGACCCGGTCAGATCGGCCTGAGACAGATTGGCATCCGTGAAGTTCGCCCCGCCAAAATTAAAGTCGTAGAGCCGCATTCTCTGCCACTGCGCTCCCTGCAGATTGGCGGAGGAGAAGTCCCGGTCGTTGAGCGGCAGATCCTCCGGGTTGGCCACGGCGAGCTTGGCCCCTTCCCGGTTCGCCCCGAGGAAGCGGGTGCCGCTTACCCTGGCCTGAGTCAGATCGGCGGAAGCGAGCGAGCTGTTGCGGAGGTCGGCGCTGGATAGGTCAGCCTGCCGGAGGTCTGCCCCTGCCAGGTTCGCGTTGGTCAGGTTGGCGCCGACGAACCGTGTCCCGATGGCCTTGACTTGGTTCAAGTCCACCCCGCTGAGGTTCAACCCGCTCAGGTCGGCGCCCCTCAGGTCCGCGCCCGCCAGCGAACTCTTCTCGAGGTGGGTTGCGGCTGAGATCCTGATGCCCCGCAGGCTGGCGTTGCGCAGGTCCGCGCCGGTCAGATCGGTGCCATCCAGGTTGGCACCCTCCAAGTCGGCGCCTTGCAGCACGGCGTAGCTGAGGTCAAGCCCCCGGAGGTCCCGATTGCGCAAGTTGCGCGCGGTCAGGTCGATGCGGTTCAGGCTGAGATAATCCAGCCGGGCGTCGATCGCCGCGAGGTGGGCAGCCAACTCCTCACCGGGGGGCACCGCGTTGGTGGGGCCCAGCGATTCAACGCGAAAGAAGACCTTCTGGTCCCCGGTGGCGTTGTAGAAGAAGGTCACGAGTCCGCCGGCTCCGAGGATCGGGGGACCGACGGCCTGCCACGTTCTTGGCCCGGGCATTTCCAGGCTGCTTAAGACCTGATAGACCACGCCGGTCTCGGCGGGGAAACTCACTTGGATCGACTGTTGGATGGTCAGCTCGACGGGCTGACCCGCGCCCGTTTCGGCTGCCAGGCCCGCAAGCCGCAGAGTCTGGAAACTGATCGAGAGACCGAACAGGATTAGAAGGGAAGCCTTTCTCATAACTCGTAACCTGCTCCTGCTCCCAGGGCGCGTCAACGCAGAACCGCAGGACGGAGGAGGGAAGAACCGCGAGTGAACGCGATTGGACGCGAATGAGAAATCAGAACATGAACCTGGGGGGGGACGCTACGACGAACGCTCCGTGTGGGCGCAAGGATTGCCAAAACCCCCTTCAGGGTATTTTGCCGCCGCGATCAACACCCCAGGGTGGCTCGTCCCTCGCGACCCTGGGCTTCAAGCTGGGCTCCCTTCGGGATGCCTCCGGAGCTCGCAGCCCGTTCAAAACGCCCAGCCGAAAACCGTGTGAATAAACAATGAAGAAAGCCTTGCCGGACTATCTCAGATGTCTGGGCTGAAGGATATGATCCTTGCAGGATAAGCGGCCGCGTCACTCGCCACCTCTTTCTCTCCTTCGCGTTCATCCGCGGTGAGAACTCGGGGCGTTCGCGGGCGGTGGGGCTGAGGCGGGCGCTACTTGCGGAGGATGCTCTCGAGGGCTTTGTTGAGGTCGAGGGTCTGCAAGTTCAAGGCGTTGCCGGAGGGGATCATGATGATCCGTTTGCCGACGAGGTTGGTGGCGATGGCCAGTTGAATCTGGGTCTCGCCGCCCGCGCTGGCCATGGCCTCGCGTTGTTTCACGATGGCCTGCGCCGTGTTGGTGCCTTCGGTGAGGATTGCATCCGCCAGCATCCGCTTCTGGTCGAAGTAGGCATCGGCGGCGGACATCGTGTTCGAGTACCGGCCAACCGCGGACGCGATGACCGACATGACCTGGCCGTCGGCGTCGTTGAAGAGTTTCTTGTTGGCCTCGCGCTGGGCCTCGATCTGGGCGCGGACCTCGAGGGTCTTGGCCTCGGCGATCTTCTTCTCGGTGATGACCTTGAGATAGTCCGGATCGAACCGGTAGTCCATGACCGCCACGCGTTCGAGAATGATGCCGTAGCCGTCAAGGATTTTCTGCAGGCCGGTCTTGGCGCGTTCCGCGGCCGTGTTGCGCGCGTCGGTGTGGGTGAACTCTTCGGTCGAGAGCTCGCCAAAGAAATCGCGCGTGCGGCTGCGCGCGACGGTCTTGAAGACTTTTTCCTTCAGTTCGTCGTCGTTACGGGCCACGTACTGGCGGATGTACGGGGCCTTGGCGGGGTCGATGCGATACGAGAAGGTGACGTCCATGAAGATGTCGTTGCCGTCCCGGGTCTTGAAGGTGAGTTGATGGGCGCCCTTCATTTCGACGACCTGGAGGCGGGTGTCGAAGGTGTCCCATTGGTTGACGATGGGGAGGATGAAGTAGGCGGCGCCGGGTTGGTAGATACGCTCCTCGACGCCGCGCTTGCCGAGCCATTTGACGGTGCGCACGCCCACCTCGGTGGAATCGGTCGAGTGATACGAGGCGAGGCTGAACACGACCAGGCCGAGCACCAACAGCGCGGCCAGCATCAGGTTGCGGAACGCTTTCATGTTACTTGGCCTCCGTTTTGGTTACCTTCAACTGGCGCAAGAGCCGGTCGAGGTCGAGCGGGTTGAAGCCGCCCTCGCCCCCGCTTTGGAGGACGATGGTTTCGAGGCCGGCCAGGACCTTGGCCCACTCGAGGCCGACGAGCCGCTCGCTGCCGCTGCCCTGGTAGGCGTCGTTGATGAGTTTCTGTTTCTCGGCCTCGGCGAGCGCGGTCAACCGGTTGGCTTCGGACTTGCGCTTGCGTTCGTAGGCCTCCATTTGGGCGGCCAGGCGGGTGACGGAGTTGGAGCCTTCCATGAGTTTGATGGCGGCCGAGGCCTCGCCCTGCATCTGCACCTGCTTCAAGTCGGCCTGCGCCTGCGCCAGCTTGGCTTCCTCGACGTTTTTGAGCTTGGTTTGTTCCTGGATATTGCGGGCCTCGATGCGGGCCTGGACGGCCTCGTGGTACTGCGGGTAACGAATCAGCACGTGCTCGACCTTCAACCCGCGTGGAATCAGGAACTCGTTGAACTTGTCGCGCGCCTCCTCCTGCTTGGCGACGCGTCTGAGGCTGTGGAAGAAATCCTCGGGTGTGAGCGTGCCCATGGTGGCCTTGAGCGTGGGTTCGGCCTGGAGCACGATGCCGTTCTGTTCGTAGAGGGCGCCGGCGCCGAACTCCTTGACCACCCGGTAGGGATCGGTCACGCGGTAAAGAATCGAGACATCCAGGTTGATGAAGAAGCCGTCGGAGGTTTGGATGTGGGCGGCTTCCTCGAAGCGCACAAAGCGCTCGCGCGCAGCCGTGGTCGTGCCGCGGGCGTGGAACGTGACGGCCCGGACGCTCCTGGGGAAATGGATGAACTTTTCGCAGCCAGGGATGAGCCAGTAGGTGCCGGTCTGATAGATGTTCGAGTGAATGCCGCTCGGGCCGGTGAGCAACGGCAGCGACACATCGACCTGGCGCACGGCGAATTCGTCGGGGTTGATCGACCGCGTGCAGAGGCCATAGAGGACCAGGAATACGCCGCCGCCCAGGATGATCATCAGCGGCAGGACGGCTTGGGGGCGGAAGAGGAGCACCACTTCCCACAGCTTCGACCAAAAGCCGTCGGAGGCGGGGCTGCCCGGGCCGTCCGCGGAGGAGCGATAGGGTTTCATAGTTTGGCGGGCCGGTTCTGGCCCAGGTGTTGCGGGACGTAGCCGGCGCGATCCCGGCCGATGAAGATTTCGTGCGCCTGCAAGAACAGGTTGTTGAAGCGGCTCTGCCGGGCCACCGCCGAACACGAACCATCGACGTGGTATTTGAGGAAATCGGCGAACGCAGGCAGGTCGAGTTGGGCGAGGGCCGCCGGGGTGGCCGGGTCGGCGGCGCGCACGCGCCGGTAATCGCGCCAGAAGTCCTCGGCGCGTTCGTAGCGGGCGGCCAGCGCCACGGCTTCGGTCTTGAGCACGTCGCCCTCGAGCAGCCGGCGGCGGGCTTCGTAGGTGATGTCGGTGGCCACGCGCTGGTCCAGGCCCGCCAGGGAATGTTCGAGCCGGCCGCGCGCGCGGCGCAGGATGAAGTCATCCTTATATTGCATCAGGGCGTACAGCACGAAGCCGAGGAAGGCCTGCGCCAGCAGCGTGGGGATGAGGATCTGCGGTGCGAGCGACCGGCCTTTGGTGAAGAGGAACTCGAGCACCTGCAACCCGCCGATCGCGCCGAAAATGTAAAACGCCGGCCGCCGCCGCTCCTTGCGCGCGAGAACGCTGTCACGGATGCGGTAGTATTCCGCGTAAAGCGGCAGCACCTCGCGCCGGACCTCTTCGCGCACGGCCTCATACTCGGCGGGCTCGATCGAAGCATAGGCGAGTTCATCCCGCTTGACCCGCTCGAGGAAATAGTCATCCACCAGTTTCGGCAGGCCACCCGCCGGCACCAGCGAGTTCTCAGCCTGGTCGAAAATGTCCTTGCAGACTTCCTTTAACCTGAGCCCGTTCATGACGATGCTGGTGCGCGCCGCTTCGGGCCGGTTGCAGAACGGAAGGGATTGCGCTCGAGGAGCGACCCGCCGGTCTTCGCCTGAAGGTTGCGCGCCACGGAAGGTTCGCACCGGTGGGCGGGGGTGACAAGTGGAATTGGGCGGGGGGATTGTAAGCGCCGAGGTCCCTAACCCTCGTCGGCCGCGGCGCGCATCACATCGAAGTAACGGCTGCCCGCGGCCACGGGCACCGGCTTCCGCGCGCGGTCGGAGGCGTGCTCGAGCAGGTCCGGCGGCAGTTCCTTGAGGAACCGCGACGGGTGGCAGGGCTGCAGCTTCCCATAGCGTTTGCGCCCCGTGCAGTAGCTCAATCGGAGGGTGCGCATCGCCCGAGTCAGCGCCACGTAGAAAAGGCGGCGTTCCTCGTCCAGGGTGCCTTCCTGCTGCGAGCGCGAGTGGGGCAGGAGACCGTCCTCGAGGCCCACGATGAAGACGTGCGGGAATTCGAGTCCTTTGCAACTGTGCATGGTGATGAGGGTCACGGCATCGCCCGTGGCCTCTTGCTCGGCTTCGCGTTCCGTGTCCAGAGTGATGGACTCGAGGAAGGCCTCGAGCCGCCGGTCCAAAGGCGACGTCGGGGCGCTCTCGCCGTCCAGCGATGCCACCAGGTCGCAAAGATTCTGGACGCGGTTCTGAGCCTCTTCCTTGTCTTTCTCGGATCGCCGCACTTCCTCGAGGTAACGGGTGGCGTCAAGCAGTCCTTCAGCCCATTGCTGGAGGGCGTGCGGGTTCGGGGCTGGCGGGGCCTGGTGCAGGCGCGCACGGGCCTGATCCAGCAGGAGGAGGAAGGCCTCGAGACTCTCGCGGGTCTTGACGGGCAAGCCCGCTTGCACCACCGGATTCTTCATCGCCTCATGGACGGAGCACTTTCGTTCGTGGCTGGCGGAGAGCAGCCTTTCCATGGTGGCGTCACTCAGCCCGCGGGCGGGCACGTTGGCGATGCGCAACAGGCTGATGTCGTCGTGCGGGTTGAGGCAGGTCTTGAGGTAGGCGAGCAGATCGCGCACTTCACGGCGATCGAAGTAGCTTTGCCCGCCCACCAGATGATAGCGCACCCTGGCCTTGCGCAACTCGGTCTCGATGGGACGCGATTGGTTGTTCGTGCGGAAAAGAATGGCGTAGTCGGACCACGGAGCACGCTGCGCGCGGCGGGCGAAGTCGAGGGCCTCGACCACCGATCGCGCCTCCTCCTCCTCGTTGGCGAAGGTGGACAGCGCGAGCTTGTCGCCCGTACCCTTCTGCGACCAGAGCTGCTTGGGACGGCGGCGCGGATTGTGTTGGATGACGGCGTTGGCCGCCCGAAGGATGGTTTCGGTCGAACGGTAGTTCTGTTCGAGTTTGATGACCTTGACCTCGGGAAAATGCTGTTCGAGGTCCAGCAGGTTGGCGACCTCGGCTCCGCGCCAGCCGTAGATGCTCTGGTCGTCGTCTCCCACGACGCAGAGGTTGCGGTGCTCGAGGGTGAGGGTGTGGACCAATTGGAACTGGGCGGCATTGGTGTCCTGGTATTCGTCCACCAGGACGAAGCGGTAACGGTCACGACAGGCCGCGAGCACGGCGGGTTGTTCGCGAAAGAGCCGCAGCGTCAGCAGGATCAGATCGTCAAAATCCACCGCGTTGCAGGCGTGCAGGGCTGTCTGATAGCGGTCCTGGATGTGCTGGGCGAGTTCGGCGACCCCCGGTTCGGCGAAAACCCTGGCGCGCTCGCCCCCGTTCTTGTAGCGACTCAGCAGACTCAAGACGGCCTGGGGATCGGCTTTCGGGCCGTTGGTCGAGATGTGGCAGAGGATTTTCTTGATGGCGCCGAGTTGCTCGGATTCGTTGTAGATGACGAAGTTCGGCTTATAGCCCAGGTGGTGGATGTGCCCGCGCAGAATGCGCGCGCAAAGCGAGTGAAAGGTGCAGACCGTCGGGCGCTCGGGGGCGGCCCCCTCGGCGCCGCGGTGCGCGCGCGGCATGAGCTGGTTCACGCGCTCGAGCATTTCGCGCGCGGCCTTGTTGGTGAAGGTCACCCCCAGGATGTGGCCGGGCCGCACACCGCGCTGGATGAGATGAGCGATGCGCGTGGTGATGACGCGCGTCTTGCCTGTGCCGGCCCCGGCCAGGATCAACACCGGGCCGCGCGTGGTCTGGACAGCCAGGCGTTGTTGCGGGTTGAGCGTGTCCAACTTCAGCATGCGGGCGCGCAGTGTAGGAGACCGCCGGTGCGTGGCAAGCAGAAGGGTGTTAGGCGAGATTTTGGGCCCAACGATTTTCCAACACCGCTCCGGCTCAAGGCGCCATGTCGGGGGTCGTGAGCCTTGAACCGCCGGTGGGGACGAGTTCGAACCTTGACTCCCGGGCGCCTCCGTTGGACAGTGCCGGAAGCGCACCTGAGAATCGGCTTTTATGCATTCCATTCTTACCTTCGCCGGTGGCATTCGAGGGATCGGCAGCCGTGACCGCCAGCCCAGCGCCGTCGGCAGCGCCCCGCCGGCCCGCCGGGGGCCCGTAGCGCCCACCCCGTTCGCCCTGTGGGTATCCCTGCTCGCCTGCGTCGTGGCAACGGCCCGCGGCCCCGCGCTCGTGGCGGCCTCGCTGCCTACGATTCCGTCCGCCGCGCAGGTGCTTTCGAACCAGGTGGAACTCATCGGCGGCCGCGAGGCCTGGGGCAAGCACAACTCGATCCATCTGAAGGGCACTTGGGATGTGCCCGGCATGGGCCTGAGCGGGCCGCTGAACATTTACCGCGCCAAGCCTAACAAGTACCTCCTCAAAGCGGATGTCCCGGGCTTCGAGAGCCAGGTCGGGTTCGATGGCCAGGTCGGCTGGAGCTCAAACGCGAAACTGGGCCCCGACCCACAGCTCCTCGAAGGCCAGCCCCTGGCCCAGCTTCGGTTGGAGGCCGATTTCTTCAGCGATGTCGCCGGCACCAACGACCTGCGCTCGGCCGTGAACGCCGGCATGGCGCAGTTCGAGGGCAAATCCTGCTACAAGCTCAACGTCGTCACCAAGGCCGGCGTCCCTCTGACCGCCTTCTTCGACCAGAAGACGGGCCTGGCGGCGGGGGTCACCCTGTCCATCGATGCGCCGCAGGGAAAAATCCCGCTCACTGTGATCGTCGCCGAACACAGGCAGTTCGGCGGGCTGCTCTTCGCCACCAAGATCACCCGCCGGACCGCGGGCATTCAGGAAGTGATGCGCATCACCTCCGTCGAGTTTGACAAGGTGCCGGACTCGGTCTTCGCGGCGCCCGCGGCGGTCAAGGCCAAGTCGTTGTTGAAGTGAGGCCGGCGCGGGCCGTTATCGTTCCGCGGCAGGCGCGACCAGGAGATCGTCAAACCGGATCGGTGTGCCCGCAAACGGACTGCCGTAGAGGGCGGCGCGGCCGGGGCGCGGCTCGACTTTCTCGTCCACGGCGATCGTCCAGTCTTTCGGCTCGGGGCTGCCATGAACCCACACGCGGCCTTCGATCTTCCATTCGCCCTCCTTGACCTTTCGCACCTGGAGCCGGAGCTGCGTCCACTTGTCCGATGACCACTCGAAGGGCGCGGTGCGCCGGACGTCGTCGCCCTTGTAGAGTTCGAGCAGTTTCTTGCCCGGGCTGACCTGGAGGCGATAGCCCCCGGTGCCATTGAGGCCCACGCCGAACGTGGGGAAGCGCCGGCCTTTCCCCGTGCCGTGGACCCGGGCGGTGACGCTCACTCCTTCCTTCTCGGTTGGCCCGAAGAGCACCCCAAAGGACTCGAGCGGGGCGCCGGGCAGCTCGAGGAACTTGTTGCCGCCCTCCTGTCGCACGGCGAACCCGCCGTCGAGCACGAGCATGTCGGCGGGCACCTTGCCGGTTTCGGCCTTCTCGAAGTCATTTTCGTAGAGCGGCCGGGGCTGCGCCGTGGCGCAGGTTGCGCCGAGGCCCACCGCCCAGAATGTCAAGTATAATCGCATCATAAGATATTACCGCGTCCTGCGGTCCCGTCCGGCGCGCACGGCGGGCCTTACTCGTTCCGCAGCGCGTCCAGAAGCCGCCCGCGCAGCGCCGCCAGCGTGGCCAGCCAGGTCCAAACCGACCCGTTGAGCAACACGCCCCCCAAGGTCAGGCCGAGCGACCGGTGGGGCACGTGCGCCCCAGGGGCGAGCAGGGCCGGGCCGACCGCCACGAGCGCGGCCGCCACGCCCAGGCCCAGGCCGCCCGCCAGCAGCGCGGCGTGCTCGCTCAGCACCAGCCAGTTCAGCGCCCGCGGCCGGAAACCGACCGCGAGCAACAGCGCCAGCTCGCCGCGGCGTTCGAGCACGTTCCGCAGGACCACCACGCCCAGGCCGACGCTGCCGAGGATCAAACCCAGGCCGCCCAACACCTGGAACGTGCCGAGGTAAGTGTTCTGCACCGCGTTCAACGACGCCAGCCGGTCCACCGCCGGCGTGAGCTCGAGGCCCAGGTCCGACAGGGCGCGTCCCAGGTCTTTCGAGACTGCGGCCACCGAGTTCGACGGCGCGTCGAGGAGGAACATTCGATAGCCGGTCGCCGTCGGGAACCGTGCGACAAATTCATCTTCGGCGATGACCAGGCTGCCCTGGAGGATCGAGTTGGCGACCGCGCCCACGAGCCGCAGTTGGAAGTGGGCGCCGTGTTCGTCGGTGTAATCCAGGGTGTCTCCGACTTTCTTGCCGAGTGCCCAGAGGATCGAGGCCTGGTCACCGATGGCCGGGATCGCTGTGTCGCCGGCGGACCGGCGTAAGAGGAGCCAGCGCTGGTCAGCGGGCAGCCCTTTGGCCGCCTGAACGAAGGTGAACGCGCCCCGCTCCTGCAAGAGGTCGGGCCGCACGCCCAGGAGCCGGGGCTGCTGCGCCCGGTTCAGGTTCAAGCAACTGGCGTCCTCCCCGTCGCGCACGCGGAAGGGCACGACCGCCACCCCGGCCAGCGAGGCCGCCCCCAGTCCATAGGCGTCGCGGCCTTTGGCCGAGTTCAGATCATGGATCACCGGCTGCGTGGACTCGCCGATCAGCGCGAACCCGCCGGTGCCGGAGGACCGCTGATCGGCCCCGCGCACCGCCTCGAGCCGGAACACCCCCATCGAAGCGATGAGGAAGCTGCCGCAAGCGAGCAGCGCCATGACGGCCAGGCTGCGCTTGCGCCGGCGCGTCGCGGCGCGCAGGCCCATCCCCGCCAGCGAAAGCCGGGCCGCCGACTCGGAAACCGCGAGCCTGGCCAGCCAGGCAGCGCCAAAGCCAAGCCCGGCCACGAGCAGGGCCGTGCCCGCCCCAAAAAACAAGCCGGCGGACTGGAGCTCGCGGCGTGCGACGGCCCACGCCACCAGTCCCAGCGCGAGGAGCAAGCCGGCTCCTCCTACGAACCAGCCGCGGCTTGGCTTGCCCGCTCTGGGTGCGCCCAGTCCGATTGCTGCTGACGCTCCGCCACTGAGCAACGCTTGGGCCGGCAACCGCACCTGGCGGCGGAGCGCCAGCCACATCACGAACACCGCCAGCACGATCGCGCCGGTCACACCGCCCGCCAGCGTCATCGGGTCGCTGTGATAGCGGAGGTTGATGCCGCCGACGGCCTGGTTCCACACGGTCGATAAGCCGTGCAGCATGGCGCGCGCGTACCACACGCCGCCCCACCACCCAAGCAACGCGCCCAGCCCCGCCAGCAGCCCGCCCTCGAACAACAGGACGCGCATGACCTGCCGCGGGCTGAACCCGAGGGCCAGCAGTGTGCCAACCTCGACTGCCCGCTTCTCGATCCCGAACTGGAAAAGCACGGCCATCAGCAGCAGCGCCGCGGCGATCAGAAAAAAGCTGAACCCCAGAAACAGTTGTCCAAAATCCTGCGAGCCGGCGCTCGCCGCCAGGGCCTGAGCGCGGACCGGCTGGAAGTTCAGGCCGACCGCCGCGGGGTCCATCGCCTCCGCCAGCATCCGGCTCAGCGCGTAGCGCTGGCTCATGAGGAAACGGGCTTGGTCCGGGCGGTTGGCGGGCTGAACTGGGGCGAGTGTTTGACCTGCCGCGTAAAAGCGGATTGCGGTCAGGTTGCCGAACCGGTTCGTCCATAGCCTCTGGCCGGCTGCCAGGGATACCAGCGCCTTGGGAGTCCCCGCGAATTGCTCCCAATAGCGCTGGTCCTTGTCCCGCATGTGATCCAGTTGGATCGGCAGGCCCGTGTCCCAGTCACGGCAGCTTTTCGCGTTCACCAATCCCGGGAAGTCCGGCATCAGCGTGCGATCCAGTCCGGCGGCGTTCATCGGCAACACGTCGCGGATGCGGAAGCGGGCTGAACGCTCCTCGAACTGGCGCATGGCGCCGACGACATAATACGTGAGCGTGAGTTCGTCGCCGGGCTTGGCGGCCAGGTCATCTGCCAGCCATTGGTTGATGAGGACTTCGTCCTCGCGCAGGTCCGGCGGAGTGAACGGCGGGCCGATGGCTGCCACCATGGAATAGGGGGTGGTCCGCTCACCCACGCGCAGCTCGTTGACCAGGTAGGTGAGCACGCCGCCGGCCTTGACGAACGGCATCTGGATGGCGAGCCGCGGCGCCACGGCGTTCGTGATCCCGGAAGCGCCGAAGACCGCATCGCCCACGGCTGGATCGAGAAACACGCGGCTCGAGCGCAGTTCCAAGGCGCGGGCCGCGGGCAACTCCCGCCATTCAAGCTGCGCATCCTCCGGCTGCCAGCGGAGGCGCAGCGTCTGTCGCAGGCCCGCAAGCAGGTTCACGGGCGGGCCGAAGGGCTGCCCGAACGGCTGCGGCGAAGCGCCGCGAACCGTCTGCACGCCCATCACGACGCCCGTGCGCTCGCCCGGTTGGCCGACTAGCAGCAGGTTGGCGCGGTTCGTCGCGCCGGCCCGCGTCTGCAAATAGGGCAGCCCCACAAAGGCGTTCAGCGGGGGAAGCTGGCCTGCCTGCAAGCTGAACCGTCCCAGCGCCTCATCTCCCACCACCGCCTGCACCCGCACCCGCAGCGCCAGCGTGGCCTCTTCCTCGGGGGCCAGCGGAGCGTCCCGCGACAGGTGGCTTGGCTTCCGCACGCGCAACACCACGTCGTCACCCACGCGCGCCCCGAGCTGCTTCGCCAGCGGCTGGTTGAGCACCACCGCGTCGGGCGAAATCCACGTGACGCTGACGGGCCGGCTGGCCAGCTCCCAGAACCGGTTGTCCACGCCGAAGACCTGGACATGATTGGCGCGCGCGGCGCCGTCGCTGCTGGTCGCGACTCCCGGCAGCTCGAGCAGGGCAGCCACCGGCACCGGCGCCCCCTGGCCGTACCCAGCCTGGGTCAGGCTGGCTTGCACCTCCGGCCCGAGCGATGGCCGGAAAAGCCGGTCCCCCGAGGCCAGTGCAAACTCGATTTTGCCCAGGCGCGCCAGGGCCATTTCCCGCAGGGTCCCGCGCACGGAATCACCCACCGCCAGCGCTCCAATCAGCACGGCGCTCGCCACGCTCGCGCCCGCCAGCGTGCCGAGATGCGACCGCGCGTGGAAGCGAAGACTCCGCAGGATGAGCCGAAGCGTCGTCAAGGGGCGATCGGTGGAAGCGCGGCCATCCGCGGGAGCCTCTGGCGGCTCGAGCCCGGGTGGAAGGCTGTGCTCACGAGGCGGCTACTTCCCTTCTTCAAGCGGGCGCAAGGCCCCGTCCCGCAACTCGAGGATGCGCCCGAGCCGTCGGGCCAATCCCTGGGAATGGGTCACCACGATCAGCGTCACTCCTTCCTCCCGGTTCAGGTCCACAAGCAGCCGGCCAAGGTTCTCCGCCGAGGCGCGGTCGAGCGCGCCCGTGGGCTCATCGGCCAGGACGAGCAGCGGCTGGTTGATCAGCGCCCGCACCACCGCCACCCGCTGGCACTCGCCGCCCGAGA
>Ga0233425_10008659_pt1 | contig 13348 bp, 10 predicted proteins | sample Watercolumn_Towu_2_FD_181712 | JGI IMG/M metagenome (GOLD analysis project Ga0233425, IMG submission 181712) | Freshwater microbial communities from Lake Towuti, South Sulawesi, Indonesia - Watercolumn_Towuti2014_140_MG | ecosystem: Environmental > Aquatic > Freshwater > Lake | place...
CATGCTTTTTGTTATTGGAATTATTCTTACAAACACTTCATACACCTACGCATTCCGTGCTGGTTGGGGGAGCTCATTCATGGTGTTTGAAGAAGTGATGAATTTTATGGCTGAGGAAAAAAGCAAAACAGACCAAACAATCAGCGTTCTTTATAATTCAGGCTCTACAGCAGAGGAATACTTTTATGTTAACAAATCAGCAACAGATTATTCCTTTGCTAAAGGAATAACATACATTAAAACTGCCAATCTTGATGAGTTTAGTGAGGACAATCTCCAGAATATATCTGCAGGATATAATCTGTTTTATGTACTCAAGAGAACAACTTCTGTTTCTGGAATAGGATATCCACCAATCTCATTTGAGAACTATCAATCTCTTCAAGAAGCCACAGTTATTTCCGGTTACTCAGATAATATCTTTTTTGATAAAATCAATATCTTCCTTATGGACATCTTAGGCGTTTCTTACCAACCAAATAAAGTATATGTCTATAGATATGTTGATACAACAGAAATATCTGACTATAGCTGACGCACGAAATAATCGTAAATATTTGATAGTGATTTCGTGTGTCAGTTAATAAGTGAACGAACTTAAAAAATTACGAGAATTTGGTTCGTTCATTATAAGACTAATCACTTTCTTTTTTTGAAAGAAACAAACGCTTCACAGCAAGCTCCATAAGTGATATTCCTGAAGAAACATTTCGCCTAAAATCTTTAAAGTTTCTTACTTGGCGTAATTTTCTATAAATGAATTTTGGCCGCATATAGACAGACAGATATGCACGACCAGCCCAATACTGCAGCTGTTTATCTGTCAAATGCTTTGTGCGAATGATGGGGATTGTTCCATGAGAAATATGATGCTCCCAGTTATCTCCAACGCCAACAAAAAGATTATTATCCACTATCTCCTGATATACATAAGACCCCGGATATGGATTCAAGGTGTTTATGAAAGTGATATCTGCATCAAGTTTTTTTGCAAAACGTATTGTTTGCTTGATTTCCTTTTCTGATTCCCACGGAAATCCAATAATAAACGTCACTTTAACCATAATCCCATGCTTTTGTGTAAGTCGTACTGCTTGCTCAACCATTGGAAGGGTGATTGGTTTGTTTATTCTCTTGAATCCTTCTTCATACCCTGTTTCAATTCCATACAAAACAGATTTACAGCCACTTCGTGCCATATCCTGTAGAAGATCTTCATCAATATGATTTACTCGTGATAAACATTCCCAAATCAAATCAAGCTTGTGCTCTACGATGAGATCTGCAAGCTTCTTGATACGGCCATGGTCTACCAAAAACTCGTCATCCTGAAAGTATATATGGCGAACTCCATACTTATTGTAGAGAAGTAAAATTTCTTCAAACACCTTCTCCGCAGATCTTGGGCGCCACCAATGCATAAAATTTTTTGAACTAATACAAAAGGAACACTTAAATGGGCACCCTCTTGATGTAATCATTGTGGTAAAACGACGCCCTTCATCAAGCCAACCATACGCTCTGTATGAATCCATCGGAAGCAAATGATACGCAGGCATAGGAATTTCATCGAGCTTTACGATAAATGGCCTCTTTTCTGTGTGCTTCATCACTCCATTTTCTTTATAGATAATTCCTTTTATATCCGATGGAGTAAGCTGCTTTCTTTTGAAAATCATGTCCAATAACTCATGTGTTGTGATCTCTCCTTCATTAATGACCAGATAATCAACATAAGGTTTCATAATTGTCGACTCAGGAAGATTTGTGACATGCGGACCACCACAAATGAGGGTGATTGTTGGATCTATGTTTTTTGCTGCTTCCATAATGCGAAGCCCTTCTTTATGATTCGCGGTCATTGTCCCAACAAGAATGACTCTTGGTTTTTGGTTTTTGATTTCATCACGAACTTTATCAAGATTATAATTAAGCCCAAATGCATCTAGAATTTTTACGTTATATCCTTTTTGCTCAACATACCCAGCAATAAAGGCAATGCCTAATGGAGGACATCTTGGACCTATGTCTTCAAGATCACCATAACTAAAATTAGGCATGATAAAAAGAATATCCACATTATCTGAACGTTCCACCATATCTATCCCAATGCTTTTAGAACAGAGCTCAATTAATAAATGTTGTTAGAGATTTTGTATTAACTATTATTTGTTAATACACAGATTTTTAAAGAATGGCCTTTTCACAAATAAAATGATTGTTATAAGCGTTATTGTTCCTGCAATAAATGAAGCAGATAATATTGGAACATTAGTTCAGCGAATAAAAGAAACTGCAGAAGCAATTACAAAAAAATATGAAATTATTGTTGTGGATGGCAATTCAACAGATAATACTGTCATCAATGCAAAAAAATCTGGAGCAAAAGTGTTAGTTCAGCATGATGCTGGCTTTGGCGGTGCACTGCGTGATGGTTTTGCAGCCGCAAAAGGAGATTATATCATAACTATTGATGGTGACCTCTCTCATGAACCTGAAATGATTAAAACACTTTGGGAACAGCGAGAACATGCAGATATTGTTATCGCTTCCAGATATGTTCATGGTGGCTCTGCTGTCCAATCTCGCATGAGAAAATTTCTGAGCAGAAGCCTCAACATTTTCTTTTCTTTGTTCTTGTCTATTCCTGCAAAAGATACTTCCAGCAATTTTCGAATGTATACGCGAAGTGTTTTAGAAGAACTGGATATAGAATGCACAAAATTTGATGTGCTTCAAGAGATTCTTGTTCTCGCACTTTCAAAAGGTTTTACTATCAAAGAAGTACCAATGCATTATCAGCCACGACAATACGGTGTTTCTAAGGCGAAAATTATGTCTTTTGTCAATGCGTATTCTGCAACGTTTGTTAAACTGTGGAGTATTAGAAACTCTATTCAATCCTGTGACTATGATGAACGAGCATATTATAGTATCATCCCACTTCAACGATACTGGCAACGAAAGAGATATGACATTGTTATGCATTTTCTAAAAGAAAATAATCTTCACCATAAAAAAATTCTTGACATTGGATGTGGAACAAGCAAAATTATTCAAGACATGCCATTATCTGTTGCGATGGATATTCAATTTCATAAATTACGCTATCTGAGAAAAAGTAATCCACAACGTCTTCAAGCAAGCACGTTTTCTCTTCCATTTCAGGATGCATCATTTGATGTCGTCATAAGCTCACAAGTTATTGAACATATTCCTTATAAACAGGAGATATTTACAGAGATCTCAAGAGTACTTCACCCTGGCGGAGTACTTATTCTTGGAACACCTGACTATGGAACAATCACATGGAATGTTGCAGAAAGGATATACAAATTATTTCCCAATACATATGGTGATGAATATATTACGCACTACGACCTCAAACAGATCAATCAAATATTTAAAGATAATAGCTTTGAAGTGTTAGATGTGAAATATGTATGTGGTGCTGAGATGATAATAGTCGCGAAGAAGTCTAAATTATCAAATTCAAACAGATGAGAGCGTACATTATGAATAAGCATTTAAAAGTAATACTCCTTTATTCTATTATTTTTCTCACTTCCTTTATTTGGATGTACTCCCTTACGTACAATTTCAATTTCTTTTGGGAAGATAGCTATATTATTGGAAGCTATAACATAGTTGCTCATGATCCCAATCAATACACTTTTCCCAAATTGCTGCTTCTTTTTTTGGATACTATCATTGCCCCTGAACAATTTTATAGCCTTGCTTATGGATGGAAACCCATACAAGAAGAGTTTATTTATCTGTTTCTTGCTGGAACAATCAGTGAAAACATACTGCTGTACCGATTCCTCAAAGCATCTCTTTTTGGATTTTTTATTGTTCTTTCTTTTTGTTTCTTTTACCAATTGAAAAACGCATTTTCTTCAGAAAACATACTTTCTAAACCTTTCTCTTTCCATGATATTCTTATCCCGCTTTTATCATGTGCATATCTTCTTGTCCTACCAAGTTTTTGGACTATGACCCTGTATCTTCAAGACACTCTTCTTTTAACGATCACCTTTGCAACTGTTGCTTTAGTCCTTTTTTATCTCTTTTATAACAATGATACTCTCCAGAATACATTTCTTTTAGGCATCCTTCTCTTTTTCATCGTTTTTTTTACAGAGCTTTCTATACTGACAAAACATGTCGGGAGACTTAATGTCATGATCATCTTTTTTTTTCTTCTTTTTACAAACAAAAAAAAAATATTCACAATGCGCTATGGAATACTTCTTCTCCTTCTTTTTTCAATAAGCTTTCCTATCCTTGGTTTTTTTGATATATTGTCTGGAAAACCTCTCCTTGAGATACTGGGAATCAGCAGCCATATGGGTATAGAAGGGCAAGCTGCAACTAGAATTTTTTTCATCGCATTACAATTTATTACAACATTGCCCTATGCGTTTTTTCCTCAGGCAATCTTTCTTCTCTTCTGCTTTCTGCTTTTCTTTGTTCTCCATCTTTATACTCTTTTTAGCGGACAAAAAGGAGAATATACTCAAGATACAGAACGTCTTTCTTCCCTCTCTTTTTTTTCGCTCTTTTGGTTTTTGTTTGCTGCACTTTCTCTTTTTATTGCACGAGGATTTGTTTTTGACCCTCTTTTTTTTACCCGATTTGAGAGGAGTCTTTTCCAAGTACCTCAAGCTTTATTTTTGATCACCTATAGCCTCTTTGTCTATAAAAGATATTACTCCACAAAAAAAATTCTCCATTATGTTATTCTCTTATTTCTCATCCTCAGCATAGGCCATAACCTGATTCGCTTAAACGAATCGCGCGGCGGCTGGGGAGCGTATTTTTTAGGCTATGATACAGTCCGGCAATATCTTGATGAATATGAAGAAAATGCACTGCTGCTGCTGCCTATGGATCATTCTTCCCCACTCTATTTTGTGCCACCTTCTACAAACAAACATCTTATGATTACAGATTTGACGAATAGTACGGTCCTTCACTCGTTTCAACAAAATTATTCTGCTGTTTATATTGCAAACCGATATCCTCTTGTTTTTGATGACCTTTCTATTGTCAATCTTGCAAACCTTACCATAAAAGATAGTTCTCCATACGGCATTTTCAAAAAAACAATAGGACATTATTATCCCACGCCAATGTATCTCTACAAGGTCACGAAAGATTAATAAATTAACCTCGATCACCTCAATTTGAATGCAAACAGAAATTGAAGTGAAAGAGATAACAGAATGTAGAGTATGTTCTTCAAAAAATTTATCTTATCTCTTCTCTCTTGGAAATCTTTATTTATCAACGTTTGTCAGCAGAAAAGGAGAGAATATAGGAAGAGCCCCAGTGGACTTGGTATGGTGTGATCAATGCACGCTCGTTCAGTTGAAGCATACCGCACCGCAGGAGCTCATGTACTCAAGACAATACTGGTATCGCTCCGGATTAAACAAGATTATTATTGATGATCTCAAAGAAATAACAAGTGTTGCACAACATATGGTTGTATTGAACAAAGGAGATATTGTTCTTGATATTGGTGCAAATGATGGCACTTTGCTGAGCTTTTATCCAAAAGATATTGTGAAAATAGGATGCGAGCCAGCAATCAATCTCCAAACAGAAGTGAACAAACACGCAGACACTCTTATCGATGATTTTTGGCAGTATGAAAAATGGAAACATCTTTTTTCTGATAAGAAAGCAAAAATTATTACAGCAATTGGAATGTTTTATGACATGGATGATCCTGGCCAGTTTATTAGAGATGCTGTCAAGGCATTGGATAAAGAAGGGATATTTATTGCACAGCTGATGACTGCAAAACAAATGCTTGAGAAGAATGATGTTGGAAATTTATGCCATGAACATCTCGAATTTTATTCCTACGCGTCTCTGAAATATTTGTTTGAAAAAAACGGCCTAGAAATTTTCAAAGTAGAAGAAAACGCAATTAATGGAGGCAGTTACAGGTTATTTGCACGCCATTACAAAACAGGAAGCATTGAATATCTAGAAAGCATTTCCAAAGAGGACTACATGGCATTTGCAGAACGAATTGAGAAGAATAAAGAGACCTGTGTCAGAAATATTAAAGAGCTTGTCAAGCAAGGGAAGAAGGTTTATATTTACGGTGCATCAACAAAAGGAAATACTATATTACAATATTACGAGTTAACTCCAGAACTTATTAAAGGCGCTGCAGAGATTCACCCAGAAAAGATAGGAAAATATACTGTTGCAACCCATATCCCTATTGTAAAAGAAGAAGATGCCAAAAAAGATGCAGACTATTTCTTAGTTTTACCCTTTGCTTTTCGAGATGCATTTATTACACGAGAACAGGCATGGCTGAAAAAAGGAGGAGCATTTATTTTTTGTACACCTCAGTTTGAAATATATGGCACAGCAACAGAAGATCATCCGCATCTTTTCCCACAAATCATTCCAGAGAATGTATACAAAGAAATACTTGAGCATACAGTTATTGCAGCAGTTGATGCAATCATTTTTTCTCATGGAAAAGTATTGCTAGTATTAAGAAAGCAAGAACCATGCAAAGGCAAGTGGTGGATTCCTGGAGGCAGACAATATAAAGGAGAAGGAGGAGAAGAAGCGATCGTGCGAAAAGTCAAAGAGGAAATAGGATTAGACATTGCAATCAAAAAACAAGTTGGAGTTTATGATGTGATGTTTGAGAAAACTCCATTTTCAACTGTTTCTTCTGGTGTCCATTATCTTGCCAGAGTTTTTCTGGTTACTCCTAAAGACAATACAGATAAGATAAACCTTGATCAAAATCATCTTACGACAAAATGGATTGATACCATAGACGATAATCTCCACGAGTATGTCAAAACTGCATTACGAGATGCGAAGGTATTTGAACAATGAAAAAAGCACTCATTTTCGGAATTACCGGCCAGGACGGAAGTTATGCTGCAGAATTACTTCTTGAGAAAGGATATGAAGTGCATGGACTTATACGACACTCTGCAACAGGAAACACCACAAATATTACCCATATCCTTGAAAAAATAATACTGCATAAAGGCGATTTAGCAGATACGACATCTTTATACAGGATTATTTCTACAGTAAAACCTGACGAATTGTATAATTTTGCTGATCAGGATCATGTGGGCTGGAGTTACGATGCTGTTGATTACTCTTTTGACATTACAGGCGCTGCAGTGGGGAGAGTTCTTGAGATTATAAAACAAGAACATCCAAAAATACGGATTGTGCAGCCCATTTCTTCCAATATATTTGGCAAAGCAGTGGAAACACCACAAACAGAAAATACGCGTCCATATCCCATGAGTCCTTACGCATGTGCAAAGACTTTTGCGTATCATTTAGCGCGCTATTACCGAGAAACATTTGGCATTTTTGCTGCTGTTGCAATTTTCTATAATCATGAATCAGAGAGAAGAACAGATGAATATGTGTCAAGAAAAATAACAAAAGCAGTTGCAAATATCAAACAGAAGAGACAGAAAAAACTATGTCTTGGGAATATTGATACAGAGATAGACTTTGGGTATGCACGAGATTATGTCGAAGCATGCTGGCATATACTCCAATTAGAAAAACCAGAGGATTTTATTATTTGCACAGGAGAATTGCATTCTGTCAGGGAATTTGTCGAGGAAGCCTTTACATGCATAGGGATAGAACTTGCATGGAGAGGCCAGGGCTTAGACGAAATTGGATATGATAAAATAACTGGAATAGAATATGTTGGTTTTGATCGACAGTTTTTTAGGCCGAGTAAAACCGCTGCACTGCAAGGTGATAATTCGAAAGCAAAAAAGATGTTTGGATTTAGTCCAAAAGTAAAATTTAAAGAATTAGTAAGAAAGATGGTTGAAAACGATCTGAAGGAAGTGTAAAAAATGGGAATGAAATACCCTGTTGCAAAACCAAGCTTTTCTGGAAAAGAGCTAGAATATGTGACACAGGCAATTAAAACAGAATGGATCTCTTCCTTAGGTTCCTATGTTGTTGCGTTTGAAAAAGCTTTTGCAGACTGGAATAGTATGAAATATGGTATTGCGTGTTCGTCTGGAACAGCAGCATTAACACTTGCATTGCGTGCACTGAATATAGGCCCAGGAGATGAGGTCATTGTTCCAGAATTTACGATGATTGCAACTGCATGGGCAGTGACCTATACAGGCGCTACTCCTATTTTTGTGGACTGCAAAGATGATTTGACAATAGATTGTGATCTTATTGAAGGAAAAATAACAGAGAAAACAAAAGCGATTATTCCTGTTCATATCTATGGTCGATCGTGTGACATGCGCCGTATTATGGAGATTGCTTATAGCTATAATCTGCGTGTTGTTGAAGATTCTGCAGAAGCACATGGAGTGAAACCAGTTGGCGATATTGCTTGTTTCTCACTCTATGCAAATAAAATTATTACGTCTGGTGAGGGAGGAATTTGTGTGACCAATGAAGAAAGGCTTGCAAATCAAATGATCCATTTACGCTCTATGGCATTTACTCCAACACATGATTTTCTCCATAAAAAAATTGCATATAATTTTCGCATGACTAATTTACAGGCAGCAGTTGCCCTTGCACAACTTGAAAGAGTTGAAGAGATGCTTAAAAAACGTAAAAAAATTGAAACATACTATAACGATGGTCTACGAAATGTTAAAGGCGTTATGCTGATGCCTGTGCGAGATGTTTTATGGATGTATGATCTTGTTGTTGAAAAGACAGAAGAACTCCAAAAATATCTTGAAAGGGAAGGTATAGAAACGAGACAATTCTTTAAACCCATGAGCCAGCAGCCTATGTACTACAACCCAAACTGGAAAAGTCTTAAGGCAGCAAAATATGGTTATAGTGGCATTTATCTTCCGAGTTATGTTGATTTGACAGAAGAAGATCAAGATTATATAATCGCAAAGATAAAGGCTTTTTATGAGAACAAACAACCTATTTAATCGTCAATCTCCACTTAAGCATCTTCAGTCCATATTGAATACCGTATTTCAGAAACACCCAACTACTGCCTCCTGAGAGTTTTGAGACTCCGCTTTTTCGAATTTGATATTGGAGAGGAATCTCAACAATTCTCACATTATTTTTGATACAGCGATACGAAAATTCTGCAGAATACTCTCCAAATCCACTATCTTCCCAGAGTACTTGATTCAGAACTGCCTTTCTTACTGCAACAACACCTGATGTATAATCAGTAATGCGCGTCCCAAAAAGCATGCGTGCATAGATATTCAACCAGCTGCTGAGGATGGGAAGTGGAAATGAGCGAGGATCTCCTCCACCAGGAATAAATCGAGAACCAATAGCAACGTCATAGTCTCTAAGATTTTCAACGAGTTCTGCAACAATTTCCGGAGGAATTCCTAGATCACAATCAAGCCATGCAACAATATTGCCTTGTACTTCTGTCACTCCTCTTCTCAGAGCAGATGCCAAACCTTTTTCATGGATTCTTCTGATCACTTTATATTTTTTATTCTTGAGATCTTTAACAATCTTCCATGTTTCATCTGGACTATTATCATCTACAACAAGTATTTCATAGAGATTCTCTCCCAAACATTGTGAAAGTCTTTCGAGAACTTCAATAATATTCTCACTCTCGTTGTATGATGGCAGTACAACAGATACCTTCCATTGGTTCTTTTTTTTCATTTTCTCAACCACGCAATTGTAATCCAAGCAAAATTACCTAAGAAAGGGAACCATCTTAATAAAAGATTATCTATACATGCAACATTATCAAAAAGAAAATAGCCAAGTTTATTACTCAATGGCAACCGAAGATAAAACAAAAAAAGGAAAAATGTTGAAAATAAATAAAATTCCCTATGGTTTGCATCTATTTTTTTTATATCTTTTATAGCCAGATATTTTGGTTTTAATTTTCTATATGGAGAAAATGTCCTATATGGAAAAGTGAACAACCAATCTTCCAACATTTCGTTCATTACTAAAAGGCCTCCTTTTTTCAGGACACGACGACACTCTTGCAATGCCAGGGTGCTATTCGTATGCATAAGGACTTTATTAATATAGACAATATCAAACGAATTATCCTTGAACAAAAGTTTTTCTGCATTCATTTCTACTATATGGGCACTATTAATATGATTTTTTTTACAACGTTCTTTTGCTGCTTTGACACTCTCAGAAGAGACGTCTATCGCAGTTACAAAAGCGCCTTTCTGAGAGAAAGTAACAGTCTCATACCCTGAACCACAGCCTATTTCAAGGAGCTTTTTTCTCTGAATATCACCAAGAAGTGAATAAGAAAATCTCAAGGAGAGATGTGGAATATCATGGTCTATCCTTTCTGTTTCCCTTGTCGTTTTTTCTGATGCCCAGATAGAATTCCAGAAAGCATTTTCTTCTGATTTTGTTGTTTGATCTATGCCTACCATTGAGCACCGAAATGCTAAACAAGATAAAAAACTTCCGATTTTATATTTACTTACTTCAAAACATATTTAAATACTCAAAATGTCACTACGTTATGTACCTTAAAAAAGAGAAGCTTTTATTGACAAGTGCCATTTTTCTCTTTTCTTTTCTCTTTATGTTAAGTCTTACCTACAACTTTAATTTTTTTTGGGAAGATATTATTTATTTAGATCAATATGAGAAGCATACACAGAACCCTCAAGACTACACTTCTCTTGCACTCATGAACATTTTTTTCAATTCGCTTATTGAACAAGAGCAATTTTATCAAATAAAATACCGTGAAAGACCATTAGAGAAAGACTTTATTTACCCCTTGCTTGTTGCTCTCTATGGTGTTCAAGTCTCTCATTATAGATTAGGAATAGCGTTTCTATTTGGCATTTTTATGGTTCTTTGCTCTACTTTCTTCTATAGGCTTGGAGAACAACTCATACCTGCCTCAACAGAAAAACTCCCTTTCTCTCCTTCAAACTTCTTCAACCCGCCTGTATTTCTTTCTATTCTTCTTTGTCTTTATTTTATAGTTCTTCCCACAACGTGGGTAATGATCCTCTACCTTGTTGATGATCTTCTCTTGTCCCTTACATTTACAACTGCTTCATTGCTTTTGTTTTATTTTTTTTATACCAATGATACCATTAAAAATAAGTATGTGCTGACCTTCCTCCTCTTTTTGATTATTTTTTTTACAAAGATTTCTATGTTAATAAATCATATTGGGAGAATTAATATCTTTATTATATTCCTGTTTTTACTGTTCACTGATCGACAAAAATTAACTAGGATTCGTTATATTTTGTTACTCATTATCCTTCTCTTCCTCAGTTTTCCCATTCTTGGCTTACCTAGATTATTATCCGGCCAGACTATTTTTGATATTATAGGTCTTACTAGCCACGTCGGGACGCAAGATATGAATTTCTTTTTTTTCCTTTCAGATTTCATTAAGACATTTCATTACTCTTTTCTTCCACACGCACTCTTTCCTCTTCTCCTCTTTTTTCTCTTCTTTATTCTTCATCTTTATGCTTTTTGTCTCAAAAAAGAAAGCAAAGAGCCAAATACAAAGATAATACAAGAATTACGCGCACTTCTTCTCTTTAGTCTTTTTTGGTTTATATTGAGTGCTTTTATATTCTATGCTGCAAGAGGCTTTCTCTTTGAGCCTTATTTTTTCACAAGCTTTGAAATGTCTCTTTTTATAGTTCCACAAATCCTCTTCGTCATCGGTTATTGCCTCTTCATTTACAAAAAATATTTCCCAGAGAAGAAATTTTTTTTGCTGTTGATTTATGTTTTTCTCATTGTTGCAATACTTCATAACGTACTTGAACTCAATCATTGGCGAGGAGGATGGGGTGCTTATTTCTTAGGATACGATACCGCACAGCAATATGTTGATGAACATGAAGAAAATGCAATACTTTTATTACCACTAGATCATGCTTCTCCAACATATTTTATTCCTCCTTCCACAAATAAGCATAACATGGTTGCTGACCTCACTAATACTTCATTATTGCACTCTTATCAACAAAACTACTCTGCAATCTATATTGCCAATCGGATACCGCTTACTTTTGATGATCCTTCCATAGTTTCTCTTGCTAACCTTACCATCATTGATAACTCCCCTTATGGATGGTTCAAGAGAATACTTGGTGCATATTATCCAATGCCAATTTACCTCTATAAAGTTGAAGAATAATTCATATTAAAGCACTTCACTATACTGCATAACCACTATTTGCGCAACAATGCAATATCATGATCAACCATCATCTTAATGAGCTGCTCAAAATTTATTTTTTGCTTCCATCCTAAAACTTTTTTTGCCTTTGTTGCATCTCCACAGAGAAGATCCACTTCTGCTGGCCGAATAAATTTTGGGTCTACAACAACATACTCTTTGTAATTTAATCCAACATGATTAAACGCAATCTCGAGTAACTCTCGTATCGAATGTGTTTCACCAGTTGCAATAACATAATCTTCTGCCTGCTCTTGCTGAAGCATTAGCCACATTGCTTCTACATAATCACCTGCAAAACCCCAATCACGCTTCGCATCAAGATTGCCCATTCTTAGTTCCTGCTGAAGCCCAAGTTTGATACGCGCAACAGCATTGGTTACTTTTCTGGTGACAAACTCCAGACCACGTCGTGGACTTTCATGGTTGAATAAAATTCCAGAACACGCAAAAATCCCATAACTTTCGCGATAATTGACTGTGATAAAATGGCCATATACTTTTGCAACACCATATGGACTTCTTGGATAAAATGGAGTTTTTTCATTCTGTGGCGTCTCACGAACCTTTCCAAACATTTCTGAGGATGAAGCCTGATAGAATTTGATTTTAGGATTGTTTAGGCGAATTGCTTCCAGCAATCTTGTAACGCCCAATGCAGTGACATCTGCAGTTAGCAATGGCTGATTCCAGGACGTAGGAACGAATGACTGTGCACCAAGATTATAAACCTCATCTGGATTAATCTCTTTTATAATAAAATTCAGAGAATTCTGATCAGTAAGATCACCTTGAATCAATTCAATCTTATCCTTACAATGCATGATATTGTCAAATTTTTCGACACTTGACCGTCGAACAAGCCCATATACTTTATATCCTTTTTCAAGAAGAAAATCTGCCAAATAAGAACCATCCTGTCCTGTAATGCCAGTAATTAATACTATTTTTTGGTTCATTTTGTACTCCTTTTTTCTGTCTGAGTATCTGCCCATAGTTTATAAAAGTTCTTACTTTACTATGCACTAAAAACATCTGAAGCTTTATAAAAACAACGAGAACACTATCAATAATGCAACAAGACGTAAACAGAATTGATCCTACTCTGCTTAACAAGGTAAAGAAATCTAATCAGCA
>Ga0233425_10008660_pt1 | contig 13347 bp, 11 predicted proteins | sample Watercolumn_Towu_2_FD_181712 | JGI IMG/M metagenome (GOLD analysis project Ga0233425, IMG submission 181712) | Freshwater microbial communities from Lake Towuti, South Sulawesi, Indonesia - Watercolumn_Towuti2014_140_MG | ecosystem: Environmental > Aquatic > Freshwater > Lake | place...
CGGTCATACGGTAAATTCTCAAATGCGTATGATTCCTTTCAGCGATTTTAATGAAATGCTGGGGCTTTCCAAAATCAGAAAACTGGAAAAGAAATACTCTTGAAGCACAACCCACTGAAGAAAAAACCGCTTCCTGCATTGAATAGAAGCATTCTGGTAATGTTGGGTCCTGCGTTTGTATGGGCATCAATTGCACAGGGGAGCGGAGAGCTTGTCTGGTGGCCCTATTTAGCGGCAAAATACGGAACTTCTTTCATTGGTCTTCTCTTACCCGCCTGTTTTATACAATTGTTCGTCAATGCCGAAATATCCAGATATACAGCGCTGACAGGAGAAGGGATATGGACCGGCTTCAAAAAGATAGGCGACTGGTTTTCTGTGCCTCTCTTTATTCTTGCTGTAACGTGTTTTCTGTGGTTTGGAGGGTATGCAAGCGCGGGTGGCACAGCTCTTTTTGAACTGACAGATTTTCCGTCAAAAGTATCGCCCCGCACGGGATCGCTGATGTGGGGATATATCATAATGGCTTTTTTCATCTTCGGGATGTTCAAAAGCGCTGTTGTTTACACATTTATCGAAATGTTCATGAAATGCATTGCAGCGGTAACAGTTGCAGGCCTGCTTATTTCTATTCTACAACCTGAAGTGCTTGCGACTGCGGGTACGTTTTTTTCTTCATTTTTTAATCCTTTCAAAGTGAACATACCGATGAAGTGGGAATCTTCCGATGCACCGAAGATTGTCACTGCAATAGCTTTTTCCGGCATGGGTGGTTTTTTCAGTCTTTTTTATTCGTACTGGATAAGAGAAAAAGGGATCGGTATGGCGTTTTATACCGAGAAGGTGACAAAACAAACAAAGAATAGTATCGATTGCTCTCTTGAAATGGAGGGGGGATATTTTGAAGATACCGGGGAAAATAGAAAGAACTGGAACTGCTGGCGAAGATATCTGAGATGGGATAATCTCCTGGGAGTATCGATTAATACGGTAACGGTAATGTTCACGACATGGTTGGCGCTGTCATTGCTGAATCCGAAGGGCGTATATCCCGAAGGGTGGAAACTTGCAGTAATGCAGTCGGAATATTTTATAAATTGGTTTGGAGGTATAGGTAAAATCCTGTTTCTCATAATTGCCGCTGCATTTTTAGGCGATACATGGCTTGGGGTGGCTGATGCGGTATCGAGACAGTTTGCAGACTTTACCGTTTCCCATTCCGAATGGGCAAAAAAGAAGGGGATGAGTTACTGGTACTATTTCTGGCTGGTGTTTCTGATTGTGATTACCTGCATTACTATGCCGTTGGCGCAGCCTGAAATATTAATGGAGATTGGCGGTGTAATCAGTATATTTGCCTTTGTTCTGTTCATACCGGCGCTTTATTATCTGAATTACAAATACATCCCGGAAATATTTCCCAAATGGGTTAAACCATCATCCATACGCGCAGGTGTGCTCTGGATTGTCTGGGCAGTGTATGCTGTCATTGCATTATTGTATCTATTCGTATCTCCCCATGTGATTCCGTATTTGGGCGCAATGGTATGTGTTTTCCTGACAGTTGGAATAGTTTTTTTCAGACGTTCCCGTATTGTCAGACGGGAATGATTATTACTGTATCTCAATGTTCATTAAATATGTTGTGTTATTGGTGGAATGATTATAAAATGTGACAGAAACGTAAATATCCTGTTTCTCGTTAAACGAGGCGTGTACAAGGGCATTCTCTGTGAAATAGACAGTAGTGATCAGTGCAGGTTTATTTGAAAGGGGAATAGTATGGATGGGAAAAATTATATAGACGGAGCGTTTGTAGACAATCTTTCCAATAATCGGTTTGAAAGCAGGAATCCCGCCCACGTAGACGAGCTGTTGGGGACGTTTCCGTTGTCTTCGGAGAAGGATGTAGACGCTGCAGTACAGTCTGCACAGGCTGCGTTTAACGGCTGGAGGGCTTTGTCCCGCATTAAACGCGGAGAATATTTTGACGAATTCGTTCAACTGGTAAAAAAAGACAGAGAAGAAATATCAAGACTGGTGACGAGGGAGTGCGGCAAAGGGATTGTCGAGGGGAGGGCCGATGTGACCGAAGGGATTCACATGGTGCAGTACGTATATGGCACGGTGAGAATGCCGCACGGAGACGTGATTGATTCCGAGATTCCGGATAAAGATGCTTTCATGCGCAGAAAACCGAAGGGGGTTGTCGCCGCAATAACGCCATGGAACTTTCCGTTTGCCATTCCGCTCTGGTTGATTTGTCCGTCTGTCGTGGAAGGGAACACTGTTATACTCAAACCATCCAGGGAAACTGCGTGTACCGCAAATATAATAGCGGAATATGCACACAAGGCCGGTTTTCCCAGAGGAGTTGTTAATGTAGTGCATGGCGGGTGCGGTGACTCGCTTGTAAAACATCCCAATACGCATGTGGTCTTATTTGTTGGTTCTAACGACGTGGGTTCTGGTATAAAAAAGATTGTTGCCGGATATAACAATAAGATGTGTGCATGTGAAATGGGTGGGAAAAATGCCCTGATTGTTCTTGACGATGCGAATCTTGATATTGCCGTAAATGCAGCGGTAATCAGTGCCTTTAAAACATCCGGGCAGAGATGTACCTCAGCCAGCAGATTGATTGTGCATGAAAAGGTTTTAAGTGAATTTGAGAAACGGTTTATCGAACTAACCAAAAGAATGAAGATTGGCGATCCGTTGGACGAAAGCGTTTTTATGGGGCCGGTGATCAATCAGCAGGCAACGGAGAAGATTGAATTATACAACAATCTTGCCAGGAAAGAAGGCGCTACGGTGCTGCTCGAAGGGGGGAGACTAACCGGCGAGCCGTATAAAAAGGGTTATTACATGTCTCCGTTTGTATATCGAATAAAAAATGATCCGAAGAGTCGTGTGCTCCGTGAGGAGGTCTTTGGGCCTCACGTTGCAATTATTCCGGTAAAAGATATTGATGAGGCGGTAGAGGTTCACAACGATACGGACTATGGACTTTCTTGTGCAGTGATTACAGAAGATTTTCGTAAGGCTAAAAGAATTCGGGAAGATTGTGAATACGGACTCGGCTATGTAAACCTCCCCACAATTGGAGCAGAAGTGCATCTGCCCTTTGGAGGAGTTAAGAAGAGCGGAACCGGTATGCCGTCTGCCAGTACGCTGATTGATGTGATAACGCACCGGACGGCCTGGACTGTCAATCATTCCAGAGAAATAAAAATGGCACAAGGTTTGACGGTGAAGTTATAGCAGCGGCCTGATTATGAGCAAACAATAGAAAAATAACAGTTCAAAGATAATTTAATGCCTGTCTATATTAATTACGGTTTTATAAAAGGTGTCTCCAGAGAGTGGCGATGGGGTATCGTCATTATATATTTGCTGGCGATATATTCTTTTTTGCCTTTCGCCCCAGGATTTTGGAGATATGTATTGGGTCAATGGGGAAACAGCGTTGATTATCTTGGGTTTTTTCTTACCAGTCTGATTGGTACCTATTTTTTATTGCATTTGATATTTCAACGGCAGGTGAGAAAAATATCAGTATATGCGGCTTTCTGCCTCATATCTATGGTTTGTCTTGCCATACTTAAATACTTATGCATTACCGGTGCGGAGAGATTTCACTTGTTGATGTATGGCGTTCTTAGTTGTTTTGTTTTTTGGGCACTGAAATTGAATGTAAAGGGGAAACGAGTATATTTATATACAACGATTATTGCATTTATTTTCGGTGTTTTAGATGAAGTGATACAAGGAATTTTGCCGATGCGGGTATTTGATATAAAAGATATTCTCATGAATTGGCTTTCCAGCGGCATGGGCACGCTATTTATAATTTTCGTATTGGAGCCGGAAATACTATAAACTCTTATCTTTGAAAATGCAAAACTCTGTCGCACGATAGAGAATCAAAACTGTTTCTAACATTGGTATGAATGTATTTAGAAAACTCGTTGCAACTATCTGCACACTTTTGTTTTCTTTTGTAATATTCTGCGCAAGGTCTGAGGCACAGAATAATCTTCCAAATATTCTTCTCTTTACCATCGACGCCTGCCGGCCTGATCATTTTGGCTGCTACGATTATCAATATGACACCACACCGCATATCGATGCGCTTGCAAGGAAAGGATTTTTATTTACCCGTGCATTTAGTCAATCGGCATGGACAACTCCAGGCATGATATCTATCTTTACCTCTCTTTATCCTCATGTTCATACTGTAGACGCCAAAGGTAAAACACTAGACGAGGATATATTAACATTGCCAGACATATTGAAAACAAATGGATATAAAGTTCCTGTATTACCCAGATTTGTAGATATTCCAAATTACTGGCATCTGGGGTTCGACATGGTAAGCAAAGAGCAATTTCAGGGTGAGGAAAGGGGGGAAGGGGAGGATTTGTTGAAATTATTGGAGGCTTACAAGGACCAGAAATTCTTTATATGGTATCACTATCATAGCTTGCATCTTCCTTATAATCCCCAGAGTCCCTACGATAAGATGTTTTCGCAACATATAGAAAAAAGTACGTCTGCTGATTCTGAGGCAGTGGCAACGGTAAAAAAAAGAAGTGTCATTAAAGCGGGGTCTATCGGCTTCAACGATAATGATAAAGAAACCGTAATCGCACTTTATGACGGACAATTACGGGTGCTGGATGATTATATAGGACGCCTTGTGGAAAAGATGAAAGCGTGGAATATTTTAGATAATACAATAATTATCATCACTTCCGACCATGGAGAAGAGTTATTTGAGCACGGTTTTATAGGCCATGCATCGACTTCATTGAATGCCAAATTATACGACGAGATTATTCACGTACCGTTGATTATTTTGTGGCCAAAATTGTTGAAACCGGGGATATCAGATGAACTTGTACAGCAAATTGACATTATGCCGACTCTCTTGGAAATGCTTGGTATTCCTGAACCTTCAGGTTTACAGGGACGTTCGTTATTTTCCGTTATTCGAGGTACATCCGGAACGAAGTCGCATCCGGTCTTTAGTGAGACCATTCTTGGCGGCTATCAGAGTACGCGGGAAATGGAGGAGATTAAACTTCAATGTATAAGAACAAATGAATGGAAGCTAATTCGCACGACTGGTACAGGCAGCGACAGATACGAATTGTATAATATGAACAAAGACCAGGCAGAGAAAAGAAATGTTATAGAAAATTATCCTTCCGTATCAAATGGCCTGGTGAAGGAACTTTTAAGATGGACAAAGACCGCAACCCTTACCGGGAATGATTCACCTTCTTCTCCGTAAATCATTGCATTGTAAAGTTTCCGGACAAAGTCCCCGGCTCAGTCGTAATGTAAACCGTTACACAAATCTATAATGGCAAATATTTCAAGATATAAAATTAATTCTTTTCACAATCTTTGCACTGCATAACGGCATATTTGAATGCCTTTGCAACATTTAACGCCGCATCTTTTGCAAAAATGGGGAAGTCAATAGAAACAATGTTTTTTAGGTCTTTTTCCGGTAATAGTTCTGGACAGTTGTCATTATTATTTATCTGCTCAAATACGATCTTGTCTTTTACCGTTTCAATGACCAGTTTTATATAATCATGCCTTTCCTTCGGATATATTCTGGTGACATTGGAGAGACTGAATTCATATTTCCTCATGTCAGTGAGGGTTAGTGTTATGTCACATAAATTATCGGTGGTATATGATAATTGCCAGAAAGACACATGTTTTGACTCCGCGTTGTCCGGATAGTCCTCCAGGAGATATTCAAAATCGTCACCTCTGTTTTCCTTTGTATAGCAGGGAATTTTTAGTTTCAACCATTCCAGCGTTTCTTTAAGATTCGGTTCTGCTGAAAAACAAATATTTTCTCCTAATAACAAAAAAGCAACAAATAAAATCTTAAACATTTGCATAATGATTCCTTATATCTAATTTTTTACTATATTACGATGTATATGGGCTTATTGAGGATTAGCAAAAATAAAGAAACGTGATATAATAAAGATGGAGAGGGCGAACATGGGAAGTAAGGCGAAAAGCCTTGAGGTATAAGAGATGTATCTAAAGTGACCATAAGTAGCCCCCTCCGGTAATCAATAAATAACCAACAACGTTAAGAGGGACACGTGCAGCATAATTAAGATATATAATAAAGGGCGCTGAGTCCTAAAACGTTGTTGTGAATATATAGAACGTCCCTGACCCTTATGGAGATAGAGGTAGGTGTTAGGGGTCGGTGGAAGGTGAAGGAGCGGCTGGATATGCGAAAGTAAGGATATCCAGCCGTTTTTATTTAAGGACATTGTCAGATGTAAAAACAATTTCCTCATATTAGTTAATATCCAACATATTTTTTACCAATAAATCGATTGATTCGATATCTGAAACTTTTTTGTGATAGGCCGTTCTTTGATCGTCTTTTGTAACCCATTCAATATAAATGGAATCGTTTGACTGGTCAAAAGATACATTTGCATAGTAGGCCGACGGATTACATAAATATTTTATCTGTTCCAGATGTACCCCAACACTGCAGAGCCGGTCAATTACATTTCCGATGCTTTTGTTGTGAGTCGCAATAATGACAAATTGAATATCTTTTTGCTGGTATGGATATATATCGTAATGTTGTATGTGTTGAACAATTTTCTCAAGAAAGTTTGATTTTCCCCATGACAGATATTTTGTGATAAGGGAACTATCATAAATAACATCGGTTGGGCTGATATGGGCGAGATACCCGAATTTTCCGGGATATGAAATGATAATTGCCGTACAGGGGCCTGCCCCCTTTGTCTGGAGCAACTCTCCGGATTTTGCCATACAGAATTCATTCATATCTACTCTTTTACCAATACGAATGGATTCATTTCTATCTAAGTTTGCAAGCATAATCTGAGAAGAGCGGGAATTTTGATTAACAATTTTTGAAAGGTAGTATTTTTTATATTTCAGGTAGTGGTTTGTTATAACCTCATCTTCATCGATCTCGACAATTATAATCCACGAATTATTAAACATATCGAACTGCTCAAAGGTACTGAAAACCCTTACTCCCCGATAGTCTTTAATGATCATATTATCAGATTTTTGCATAAGGGCGGATCTGACAGCTTCGGTGTCTACTTGCAATTTTAATATGGTGCTATCTTCAATAAACCTGGAGTCGGTAAGCATCAGCCTGTTTTTGTTGACAAGGTATACTTCGCCTGTCATTCCAAGTTCTTTATGATCTGACAGAATTGCGTTGATTTTATTTATAGGGAATTGAAGTACAAACCACCCTTGCAAGCTTTCGCTCCCATGGATAGGTATAACAAAGAAAGCGGCAGGTTCATCAGAAGGAGGATAAAAATCATAATCAACAAATTCCCTGTCGGGGTTGTTTCTAATGTGTTTAGCCAACTGCGTATCTGAATATTTTCCGTTGAAGAGGTTTGTATGATAATCAGCTTCATGCTTAATGCTATGAAAGACGAAACCGCTGCTGTCAACAAAGAGGATGTCGTAAAAATCTCCGTATTTTTTGACGTAATGGACATCGGTTTCATATTCAAGTCTGTTGAGAAGAGAAGAATCAATTTGGTGAGAATTTGAAGTATAATAGTCTCTCATGACATTGAAACAATGCAAGAGTTCTTTGTCTTTATCAGCTTCGTTAGCAATGTGACTGATTTTATTAAAATATTGAATTATTTCGTTTTTTTTCGTTTCCTTAATTTTATTGAGGGTTTGGAAATAGGTTTCAACAACTGTTGGACTGGGAGACTGTGAGCAACCAATCAGAATCAAAAGAACGGCACAACAATGTAACGCATATACAAAGTATTTTCGATTACACATAAAATTATATTAGCTGTTGTTAAAACGGGAGGTCACTGTGCTATAGTTTGCTACAATATAAAAAGAATATTGAGAATGTCAATATTCAATAACACATTTTAAGACCATTTGACAATTTTTATTAATATGGGTAGTGAGGTCACTCACGGTGTAATGATTTTTCTTCCATGCATAAATAAAGGGGGATATTTTTACTGTATTCACGAATCCAGGATGTCAGTTTTCTGTAGAGACATGCCCTGACATCTTCCGGATATCTGAGCTTACCGTCATAACCGACCAGAAATTCTTCGTCAAGTATCGTATTTTCAGGGAAACGGTTTTCAATGATTTTTTTAAGACGCGGAGACATACGAATTGTACCAAGACTTATCCAGGCAATGCGCGTATCTGGAATGCGGTCAAATATGGCACGCACCAGTGCCGCATAATCGGATTCCCATTCCAAATAATAAATAATCGGATCGAAGTGAAAGGCGACCCGGTACCCGCAATCAACGCACTTCTGGGCTGCTTCCAATCTCTGTGTCAGAGATGCAGTGAAATACTCCACAGTCTCAATGATATGTTGTGGATTTATCGACCAGGAAATAATAATATTTTCTTCTCCCCGAATGGAAGTCAGCAAACCGATATTGTCACTCTTTGTTTTAAATTCAAAGATATTTTTAGGATATTGCCTGAAAAATTCCACAATGTGCAGCGAATAGCCGGTGATATGGTCGAATGCCAGCGAATCTGTCAATTCTCCGGAACCACAGCGTAAACCTTGTTTAAAGTCCTTGATGGCGGTAAAATAGTCCTGAATATTGACTGGCAGGATTATGCCGGGAGAGTTTATGTAATCCTGCAAGACACAGTAGGAGCATTCATAAGGACACCCGCTGCCAAGATTGATGACATAATAACCGCACGATTCCGAGTTGAGAGAACAGGGACAGTGTTTGTAAAAGTCGTAATTTTCTCGTATGAGATAGAAGTTCTCCATCCTGCGGTTATAATCTTCAATACTGAACCGTTTTTTGTGTATATGGTTTTTATAGGCGCTTATTCTTTCAATAGTGCTTTCCTTGAACTGATTCAGTATCCTTTGGGCTATTTCAGTATCAAACACAGAGTCTTCAATGAAAATGTTTTTCGGTTTTATTTCCGGTTTTGAAGTGACGGTGACTTTTAAATCAGGATTTATCGTAACATCGGGAAAAGACGGTCTGGCGGTTTGTATTTTCGATCCTAAAGAAGGGTAACGTCGTTGTAGCAGATAATCTTTAATTGTTGCAAAACGGCTGGGTGGCTGTGGCAACTCATCGGTAATTTTTGTATAATCAATTTTTTCTCTTTTTGCGACTTCATACAAAAGTCGTGAGATTTCCTGCTGTTTGTTTATACCGAGATAAGGGTATTTTTCCCGTACGAAAGATTTTATTGTTTGTGGGTCGATAAACATACATTGCAAAGTATACGTTGCAGCAATTTACCAATAATTAAGGAAGCTTTTTTGAAAAATTATATCATAAAAATTGTTTTGAAAAAATCCAATTATGTCGGCATTTAAAGAACTCTTCGGGGTTGAGTCCAGCACGATTCAAAAGACCTGTGTTGTCGTGCCTTTTTTAATGGCCGGCTTGCTTAAGAATTTAGGCATTGAAAAACTACAAAAGGGAATGCTTTACTCAACGGCACACACTGATTCATTCAGTTTTATAAAGACGGGAATAAGCGCCACGCTCGTGGGTGACGCCGTCCTCCACCTCGAAGATACATGCTGCCAGGAAATTGTTTATATAGGGTCTTGCGGTCTCGTTCAAAAGACTGACCAACTCAATATCGGTGCGCTGGTTTCTCCTGATAAATGCTTTTCTTTTGAAAGTTTTACCGATACGCTTTTGCAACATACGGATAAAATAACAACACATTATCCCGATAAACCGTTATTACAGACTTTTTTAAATAACAATCTTTGTATAAATATCCAAACGGTGTGTGGAATGAGTGTCGGGTCTTTGAAGTGCGAAGAATATTATAAGAATTATTTTATTGAGAAAGACATTCAAGTAATCGATATGGAATGTTCCGCAGTATTCAGTGCTGCGCATCGTATCAAAAAGAAGGCTGTTGCCCTTTTATATGTGACTGATATTATTGGTGAAAAACCATTTTATAAATTACTGGAACACACAGATAGAAATAAGATTAGTTGTACAGTTCAAGCTGTGTGTGAATTAATAAAAACAGTATATGGGATTACATGACGTGTCTGCGAAAAGCGTCCTTCTCGTCATCATGCCGCTTACCTGGCCTAAAATGCCTCCCATAGGGATCGGGTATCTTCAGGCATTTCTATCACAAAAAGGTATACATGCTGACATTGCCGACTTTAATCAGTCATTTTATAATATTTCCGGCCGGGGACTACAAAAAGAGTGGCTTGTGAGTTGCAATGCGAATTTGGAAGATACGGTTCTTTCTCTTATTCGAAAGAATAATGTAAAGGCATATCAAAGTGCATTGGATAAGATGCTCAGCTATGACGTCATTGGATTCTCATGTTTTAAAAGCAATTATGATACAACACTAACTCTGGTCGAAATTCTTAAATCGAAGAAAAATAATCTGGAAATAGTATTGGGCGGCCCTGAGATTACCCGCCAATATTTTAAAGAGGAGGATACGTTTCCTCAAAAAGTTACCGACAAAGTCGATTGCCTGATTGTTGGCGAGGGTGAATTGCCTCTTTATCGTTATCTGAAGGGGGATGCTATATGCGAGAGGGTTATTCTGTTTGAGCAATTGAAAGATTTAACCGAACTCCGTTTCCCGTTATATACGGGACTTGACATAGCATCCTACCCCCAAAAAAACACCGTTCCAATTCAACTTTCAAGAGGATGTGTCCGAAGATGCAATTTTTGTTCGGAAAGGCTTCTGTATAAAAATTTCAGGATGCGTACTATTAAGAGCGTGCTTGACGAAATCGGGTACCACAAAACGCATAATAATACTCGATATTTTGTGTTTTATGATTCTCTTATCAATGCAGACCTGAGGAAATGTGAAGAATTATGTGACGCTATTATTGAACGATATGGATCAATTTCGTGGGAAGCGCAGATCGCCGTCAGAAATGATATGCCGAAGACACTTTTTAAAAAGATAAAAAAAAGCGGATGCTATAACCTTTTCGTTGGGCTTGAATCGGGGTCAAATCGCATTCTGAAAGAAATGAACAAGGGATTTGACACAGACGATGCCCTCACTTTCTTTGAAAATCTTCACAGTGCAGGTCTTTTCTTTGGAATAAGTATTATTGTCGGTTATCCGGGAGAGACAGAACAGGATTTTCAGGAAAGCCTGGATTTTGTGCTCAAACACAAGGATCTTATACCTCAGATAGCGCAAATAAATCCTTATTCGTATTATGACGGCACTATTGCTAATAAAGACGCCGATTACAAGATAAACCCCGATGCAATGATGAGAATGGAAATATTTGTACGTGAAATAAAACGTCATAGATTCAGGCACACGAATGCCTTTATTGGAAACTTAATAGAGAAGAATGTTAAAGATTACAGAAGTTAAAACTGACCGTATTCTGAATCCCACCTCAATTGACCTGGGAGAGTACGTAATAAATCCGTATGTGGGTTGTGAGTATGCATGCCTTTATTGCTATGTAAGGTCAAATAAAACCACCAAAAGAAGGAAAACACCGTGGGGCGACTATGTTGATATAAGGAGCAACTCTTCAGAATTACTTCAGAAAGAGATTTTGGAGAAAAAACCAAAGACCATACTTCTTGGCTCAACAACAGAATGCTTTCAGCCGGTGGAAAAGGGGTTTCATTTAACCGGAAAACTTCTTGAAATATTAAATAACAACGGCATATCGTATGTAATCCTTACCCGTTCACCTTATATTGTTGAATATATTCCACTGCTTAGCCGGCAAAATTGCAAGGCCATATATTTTACAGTCAATAATTTCAACCGGAGTATCAAACAATATTTGGAGCCAAATAGTCCGTCTTTTGAATCAAGAAACACTGCCGTGGAGATGCTTATTCATTCCGGTTTGCCGGTTATACCATATTATTCTCCGGTAATTCCCTGGGTATCTGATATTGAAAAAATATTTTATATTTTTGACAAAGCGCGGAAAATTGAGTTTGAATGTTTGAATTTCAGACTAAACAATATTCTTGAAATTGTTAATTGCATTTCTTTTGCGGAACCGTTATTGAAGGATAAATTCTATATGTTGCTGAATGACAGATTATTTTACGAGCAAACATGGAGTGCAATAGAAATGCAAATAAGCGGATACGCCAGGCATGCACAAAAAGAATGTAAAATTCATAGACACGACTTTGACAAATATTTCCAAAACACGTATTCTTCCGGGAGTACAAGTATATGAACCTTAGAAAGTGTCGATTAATATTTGACTTCTTGCCGAAAACGAATAAGCTTACCTGTATAGCAAATATTTATAAAATACCAAACCAATACATTATGAAGTTTTGTGAATAAGAATAAAAACGAGAAACCGGAGATATGGAAGAGACGGCGGGTGGAAAAGGGGCCGTTTCTGGAAATACTTCAGGCAAGATATGACTGGTTGATTCACCCAAAAACCAAAAAAGAGCTGAAACGACTGGTTCTCGAAGCAAATGACTGGGTAAATATCGTTGCCACTACTCACGAAAATGAGATCGTCGTAGTACGCCAATACCGATTTGGCACGGAACGGATTACCACTGAAATACCGGGCGGTATGGTTGACCACGGCGAAGACTCTCAGTCTGCTGCGATTCGTGAATTGAAAGAGGAAACCGGTTATACCAGTACACAATGGCAATATCTTGGTTCAGTGGAGACAAATCCGGCAATATTTAATAACGTATGCCACTCATGGCATGCAAAAAACGCTGTCAAAACCAGCGAACTATCGCCTGATGAAGGTGAAGATATTATTGTCGCAACGCTGACGCTCGATGAAATCCGCGGTGAAATTAAAGCCGGATGCTTCAGCCATTCCTTAGCGATTCTAGCGCTTACAAAAGTATTTGATCTGTGGAACAAGTAGCGGTAAAGTAATAATCTTTCATTCAAGACCTTCTTACCTCTTCATTTATCACTCACCCAAAGCAAAGTCGCAGCCTTAATAATTGCAGTAATAAATGCACGTCTGCATTTTGATGTTATGTGCCATGTCACATGACCGATAGTGACACATTCGTGTAAAAGTTACACATTGTGTTTTTACTGATGCAGTTTACTGCTTATGTACCGTTAAGGAATTTCAAAGTTTGTATCATCACGTACCGGACAACCAGCATTTGCCGTGTATCTAAAAAGTCGCTGTCAAAGACAGCCTAATTTAATGTTCAGGAATTTCAAAGTATTTTGTTCTTAGCATGTCATTCCCACGAAAGTGGGAATCCAGGCAGTTTTTCTGATGCATCTGGATTCCCGTTTACACGGGAA
>Ga0233425_10008661_pt1 | contig 13346 bp, 15 predicted proteins | sample Watercolumn_Towu_2_FD_181712 | JGI IMG/M metagenome (GOLD analysis project Ga0233425, IMG submission 181712) | Freshwater microbial communities from Lake Towuti, South Sulawesi, Indonesia - Watercolumn_Towuti2014_140_MG | ecosystem: Environmental > Aquatic > Freshwater > Lake | place...
CCTTTATAAAACCAAAACATTTTCCATAACCCAGACGCGTCAGCGTCGAGCCCGAAGCCCCCGCAGCCTGAGCCTCACCGTCCACCAACCCAATCATCCTCAAAACTTCAAAAGCCTTAGTAGGGATCACAGGCAAAAGCATCAACGCAGAATTTCTCAAAATCTCAAGCAAGCTGTAAAGAACCTTAGAAGTGGCATCCATATCAGTTTTTGCCAAAGCCCAAGGCTTTTGCTCATCAACATACGAATTCCCAAAAGAAATTAATTCCAAAGCAGCTTCAATTGAAGATTTCATATTGAATTCATTCATCCCTTTCTCATACACAGCCCAAATTTTATTAATTTTTTCTTCTAATTTCTCGTCCTCATGAGCACCTTTCACAACCCCTCCAATGTATCTATCAGCCATCATCACTACCCTATTCACAAGATTTCCAAAACTATTCGCAAGCTCCCCATTATAAATTTCCAAAAATCGGGTACGGCTAAAATCTCCATCATCGCCAGTCGGAATTTCACGAATTAAATAATATCTCAAAGGCTCATTTCCAAACTCATTCACATACGCAACCGGATCCACAACATTCCCCAAACTTTTACTCATTTTCTTGCCATCCGCAGTCACAAACCCATGCACATAAATGGCTTTTGGAAGCGGGATTCCAGCCGATAACAACATCCCAATCCACACCCCCGCATGAAACCTCAAAATATCTTTTCCGATAATATGCGCATCACATGGCCAATAGCGCTCGAACAACAGATCGAGCAAAGCGAGATCGCCCCCCGCAGCCCCCGAGCCCGCAGCCTCGGAACCCTTTTTCTCCTCACTCCCCCACCCAATCCCAGTAATATAATTCGACAGCGCATCGCACCAAACATACATGACTTGATTTGGATCGTTCGGCACTTCAATCCCCCACGTCAAAACACTTTTCGGCCTTGAAAAACTGACATCTTTAAAACCGTCATCCCCTATCATGTTCAAAATTTCATGCTTTCTGCTCAAAGGCAAAACCTTTAATTTATCGCTTTCTATAGCCTTTTTAATAGCATCAGAATATTTTGAAAGTTTAAAGAAATAATTTTCTTCCTCGATAACTTTTGGAGCCTTCCCATGATTCGGACACTTGCCGTCCACGAGATCTTTTTCAAGAATAAAAGCTTCGCAGCCAACACAATAATTGCCTTTATAAGAACCTTTATAAATATCCCCAGCCTCCACCAATTTCATCCACAATTTTTGCGCGGCTTTTTTGTGATAATCGCTTGTAGTTCGAATAAATCCATCATTGCTCAACCCCAAAACGCCCTTCAAAGCTTTAAATTTCTCGGCATTTTCATCAGCAAAAGCTTGCGGATCTTTCCCCGCTTCTTTTGCAGTTTCAAAAAGCTTCATCCCATGCTCATCAACACCAGTCAAAAAGTAAGTATCGTCGCCCTTTAGCCTGTGCCATCGCGCCAAGACATCAGCCTGCACAACCTCCATCGCAAAACCTATATGCGGCGCCGCATTAACATAAGGAATCGCCGTCGTAACATAAAATTTATTTTTTTTCATACGGCAAAAAGCTTACCTGAAAAAGACCCGATACTCAAGAAAGAATTGCTACTCCGCCGTATGATACAGCGCAAAATTGAAAACCGGCAACTGCCCGCCTCTTTTCTTCAAAGCATTTAATTTCACTTTGCTCCCACCGCTAATCCCCACCGAATCAATATCCGCATATTCAAGCGGCAAATCCCCATCATAAGCTTCAATTCGATAGTACAATTTTGATTTCTCCAACTTCTGCTTATCACCATAAGCCTTAAACACCGCCTTATTCATAAGATTCGTAAGAGTAAGGTAGTTGTAAGAATGCTCTGTCAAAAATGTTCTAATAGGATAACAAGGGTAAACATCTTTAACTTTTCCATTTAGATAACCATAATACTCTCTAGCCTCAGTCTGCGAACAAGTATAGTCATAGATTTCGAAACCATACTCCTCATTCACCTCACCGGTATCAGAACTATAAGGAAGACATTGTATTTTCCCTCCATTCAAACCTTTCACAGTATTACAATCAACAGACCCAATCCAAGTTGGAGACGCAGCATTAGTAATTTCAGTATCACCTCCCAACTTTTCAATAACTGAAACCGCAGTAAAATCATTAATTGATTCCGTAATAACGGGTTGAGTTTCTGTAAGCCCATAAATTTTCCACCTCAAAATATCCCAGCCAGAAAGAACCGCAGTATCAGAAAACTTTAAATCGTCAGGCCCAAAATTGACATAATAGTAAACTACAAAATCATGAACAGGAACCTCCTTCCCACTTTCATCCACCGTGAACAACGGTACCGTCACCGACTCATTCAACTCCAAAACATCATAAAAAGCTTCCGACTCAGCACTCTCCAAATCATATTTCGTAGAATCCAAATAGGGATAACTCGAAGCTTTGTTTTTTAAAGTTAGCTCAAAATTTTGCCCATCGGCAACATCTTCAGAAATCTCAGAACCAGGCTCCCACCCAGGCGCATGCTCTTTCACATCCAAAAGCCCAATTTCAATTCCAGACTCCGCCGCGTAATAAGCTTTCCCCGCGTCCAAAGCCATTCTCGTCACTCCAATCTCACGAACAACCAGCGCGGAAATCGCCAATGAAACAGCGGTCAAAATCCCCATGACTAAGAGTGCGACAATCAGAGCAGTTCCCTTATTTTCTTTTAAATTTTTAAACATTTTTAATTGTAATTTCTCAAAGAAACAGATGTCTGCAATTTCATTTCATACTTTTGGCCGGTCGCAGTTTCTTTCTCAAAAATTGCGGAAAAAGTAACCTTCGGCTGGAAATTATTTGTAATTTCAAAATTTTTGTAAGAGAAAGGATCATTTATCGGCCAAACATAGAAAGAAAAGTTTTTAATTTTAATTTCGGAGTAAAGAGAAACTTTTTCACCTGGACAAGCCTCACATTTGGTCTCAGTCATCTCCAAACCAGCCCCTTCATTATAAACAAAACTGATTTTCTCACCTCCATCCAACGACAAAAATGTAATATTTTTCACAGGATTCACAAACGCACCAGACCCATAATCAATCTTATAATTCCTCGCAGTATCGGTAATCACATCAAAAACATGTCTCGCCTCCGAATATAAAATTCTATAATCCTCAGCGTTTCTAAGAGCCTTCACAATCCCCAAATAAGAAGTAAGAATAACCCCAGTAAACAATACGAAAATCGCCATAGCGATCAGCATCTCAATTAATGAGAATCCTTTTTTCGCTCCAAACTCGCGCCCGAATTTTCTAGCAAATTTATTCATCCTTCCAATCTGTTAAAACTGTGGACATCGAAATAGACTTTGCATCAGAATTTTGTTCCCAAGATGTCGTGCAAGTGACTTTAAAAGCTTTGCCAACATCAACTTCGTAATTAGAAACTGTGCAAAATCTCTCAAATTCAGTTGGCTCAGCGCTGTTGTTTTCTCCATTAAAAAATTTCACGTCACCTTTATTCCCAACAGTAACCCCCCAAGGAGCCGCAGATTTAAAACTGGCATCATAAAGATCCTTTTTCACCTCAACAACATAATCACGCCCTTCATCGCTGCCGCATCCATCCGAAAAATTACCGCCCCAAAAATCAACTCCTCCTCCGCAAAACCCCACATTATTCAAAAAGTGCGTATCCCTCATGTTTCTAAAAGCCTCAAGCCCCTCTTGAGTGTAATAATAAGCCTGGAGCATCGACATGTTTGTCGCGTTCGAATGGATCATCGAAACCAGCAAATTGCTGCTCGCGACAATCGCAGTCACAAGCACCAATATGCCGACAAGCACCTCGGTAAGCGTAAAACCTCCCTTATTTTTCAGATAATTTTTCAACATTTGCAATTCCAGATTTTAAATCAAATTTAATTATTCTTTGATAAGACACATCGACCTCCTCGCCGTAAGCAATAACAATTTCCAAAGCATCACTTCCGCAGGTAGAAGAGCCATTGCCATCAGGAGGAGCAAACAAAATTTCACATTCATCAGAAGTCCCAGAAATACTATTAATCACAACCAAATCATCCAAATCAATCGCCTCGCCACCGCCAGCCTCTTCACACAAGCCATCAACCCATCCCCCAGCCACTTTGTCCCACTTTTTCACAGCATCAAATCCAGCAGAAATTTTGGACACAAAAGGACCACCATTCACTTTAAACTTAACCCCATAACACACCGCGGAATCCTCACCAGAAGTCTTGCCCATCTTCGCAGAATCCCTCGCCTGATAAATCGTCGAAACAATATTGTCAGCCGCAATTTCAAGAAGAGAAATCTTTCTGTACCGCGTATATCCGCCAACAGCAGCAGTAGACAAAAGAGCGATGATAAAAACAACGATCATCACCTCAATCAGCGTGAAACCAAACCTGTTTTTTATTTTTTTAGAAAGCATTGCTCAAATTAAATATTGGCGCCATTACGGCAAGTGCCAATACAGCGACAAATAGTCCCACAAAAAGAATCATCGCAGGCTCAAAAACCGATGTGAGCCTCTTTAAGCTATGGTCTATTTCCATCTGATATTGGCTTGAAACTTTTTCAGCGACCTTTCCCAAAGCCGCAGATTTTTCACCTACACGGATCATCTCAACAACCTCCGGCGGGAACAAAAACTGCGCATCAGCAGCACTGTCGGAAATCTTTCCACCAGCACGCACACTCTCAATAATATCCCTCATTTTTATCTTAAAAATCATATTCGGAATCGAATTGGAAGTAATCTCAAGAGCCTGAATAACAGGAAGCCCAGCCTCAATCAAAACCCCAATCAAAGTAACAAATTGCAAAACATAAACACGTCTCAAAAGCAGTCCGGCAACCGGAAGTTTTAATTTAAAATAATCCCACCAAGTATTCCCCCTTTCAGTAGACGTATAAGCCTTAAATAAGCCATAAGCAACAAAAATTCCTCCCAAAACAGCCCACCAATAATTCACAACAATACCCTGTGTAGCTATCAAAATTCTCGTCACCAAAGGCAAACTCGCCGTTCCCATTCCACCCTCAGTAAGAAGCTTTATCAAAGTCGGAAAAACCCAAACAAGCATCGCAACCGCAACGATAAGCAAAGTTGCAAACACCGCCAAAGGATAAAAAGATGCGCTCCAAAGTTTCATCCTTAGTTCATGAGACCTGCCAACCTGATCCGATAATTTAAAAAGCATTTCCCCCAATTTTCCAACCGCCTCGCCAGATTTTATAACTCCAATTTCAACCTCAGTAAAAATATCCGGAAAACGGGACATCGCGTCACTTAAAGAAAAACCATGCTCGCTGTTATAAGCAACAGTATTCAAAACACGCGCGAATCTCTCATTGTTTGTCCTCGTAGCAAAAGCCCTAAGAGCATTCACAACCGGAATCCCCGCGTCAACCATCACCGCAAGCATGTGGAAAAAGTACGATTTCTCCTTAATTTTCACGCTCGAATGGTCAATAAAAAAATCATTCAAACGAGTAAAAAAAGAATCGCCTTTATTATCATAAACTCCATAAATCACGTCTCTTTTTTTGTGCTTCCCCTCGTCGCTGATTTTCGCTAGAAATTCATTTTTCATTGGTAATAAGCGTCAATTGTTAAAGAAAATGTAACCCTCTTTGATTCGCCTTCTTCGCCCTCATTGATCTGAACATTCACAGACGAAACCTTAAAGAGCCTCAAATTGTCTTCAATCCCCTCAAGAAAATTGATCAAATCGCTGTAATTCCCTTCAAAACTTGAATTAATTCTAAGAGCTCCAACATCCGAATAAACCCCTTCCGAAACACCAAAACTCAAAGATTTAAGATCAATTTCGTTGGCCTTCGCGATTTTATAAAGATCCTCAATAACTTTGTCCTGATTCAACCCGACAGGAATAGAATTGACCAAAGCCACTTTTTGAACCTCGGTCTCAACTCCCATTTTCTTCACAGCTTCCTGATACTGGTCAATTTGGGCGTTAACTTCGGCCAATTTCGCCTCTTTCACAGCGACATCAGCCTTCGCGAGATCAAATTTCTCCTTGAGTTGAGTTGTAAAAATGAAATAAAAGGCTACAGAAAGGATAATAAGCAAAGCCCCGACCGCAGAAAAAACCTTTCGGATTTTTTCACCTCTGGCGTAATCCTCCTCTACAGGATCCTCCGGAGCCAAGCTTTTTAAATTTTCTTCAGGAATCATATTTTTATTTGTTAAATTTTAAATTAAGTTTTTGGAACTTTTGGAGTTTTTGGAGTTGCGGCTGGAGCTTCGGCTTCTGGCTCAGCTGCAGGCTCAAGGCGCGGGCTCGTTGCGCTCGCTTCGCTCGCGCTTACACTAAAACTAAACACCAAAAGCATCGCCCCATCATCTGAAAAAGCGGTGGAAATTGATGGAACAAAAGGATCGCCAAAATCCGAACTTTCATTAAAAGATCTGATCAAACTGGCCACATCCGCGAAAGGATTTTTGCTCGCAGCAACAGTTCTCGCGTTGATAGAAATTTTACTCCCAGACGCCCCAGAATAAGAAGTATACTCAACCAACGGAACCTTTGTTACCGGGTCTTTCGGAGTCGTAGACAAAATACTTTCAATAACAGAAGACCATTTTATATAGTCGCTTTTTACAACACCCAAAGCCTCTTTTGCTTTCGACGCCACCTCCGAGCTTTCAGATTGAAATTTCTTCAAATCATCCTCGGCGGTAGCAATTTTTGCGTCGTATTTTTTGGCATCATCAAGCAAAGACCCTTGGCCAAAATACATATACGCTGTGAACCCGGCAGTAACAAGGACAGCCAGAAGCCCTAAAACAGCGAGAGTTGGTATTCTATTCATATTTATTTTTGTTATTGTTTTTAGATTTTTTTATTATACTATTATACCATAAATAAACCTTATGATAAAGGTAAACGAAGGCTTCAAATGCCAAAATTGCGGAGAAGAAAACCCAAAAGCAGAAAAAACCTGCCGAAACCACTGCAAAGAGTGCTTATACAGCCTGCATGTGGATGAAGACACACCCGGAGACAGGCTGAGCGAATGTAAAGGACTGATGAAACCAATAGGATTAGAACTAAATGGAAAAAAGGGGTACATTATCACTCACAAATGCCTAAAATGCGGGAAAATCATGAAAAACAAAACCGCAGACGACGATGATCCAGATAAAATTATAAGTTTATGCCTAGAAACAAACACAAATCAGCCGAACAAAAGACTCTAGAGAATCTGGAAAAACTCCTAAAAGATGTAAAAACAGTGATTGTTGGCATATCCGGAGGCCCAGACTCGGTTTTTCTTTTAAATTGTCTTTTAAAATTCAAACAAAATCACCCATTAAAAATTATTGTCGCACATGTAAACCACCTCCTCCGCGGAAAACAATCAGATTTAGACGAAAGCTTTGTAAAAAAACTGGCAGAAAAAAACGGATTAAAATTTGAAAAAATTAAAGCGGACATAAAATCATTGGCAAAAAAATCGGGTCTTTCTCTTGAGGCTACCGGCAGAAAAATTCGGTACGAATTCTTTTTAAAACTTCAAAAAAAATACAAGGCCAACACAGTCTTAACCGCCCACCATTCCGACGACAATCTCGAGACAGTTTTATTAAACTTTTTAAGAGGAGCAGGATTAAAAGGGCTCTCGGGGATGGAAGATAAATCAACCCACTCAAACGGACTAAAACTTACCCGTCCGCTTTTATGCGTCACAAAAAAAGAAATCTCTGATCATTTAAAAAAATCCAAAATCCAATTCAGAAAAGATTTGAGCAATTTTGACACAAAAATTCCAAGAAACTTTTTGCGTTCAAAAATTATTCCGCAGTTAAAAAAATTGAATCCAAATCTTTCACAAACAATTTTAAAAAATAGCCAGAATTTAAAAGAAATTCAGGATTTCCTGGAACAGATCGCGAAGCGATCCTATGAGCCCTTGAGCCTGAGCCCCCTCCCAAAAGCCTTCAATTTAAAACTTATTCAATCCCAACCGATAGCCATCCAAAAAGAAATTCTGCGTCTAATTTATTTTAAAAAAGCAGGTACAACAAAAGATATTTCATCCAAGCATATCGATGAAGTTGTAGAAATAATCAACAAAAACATTGGCGGGAAAAGAAAAAAACTGGGGAAATATACTATTGAAATAAAATCAAAACTCCTGCACTATTTATAGCGACTTATGCCGATCCTAAACAGAATGCCAACAAACAAACCCCGAAACAGCCTTACCTATTTACTCATAATAGCCCTTTTAATCGCAGCAGCAACACTGATTTTTAATCCAAGCCCAAGCAACATTCAAGAAATAACTTTGAACAAATTTGTAGAAGAAGCAAAATCTGGATTAATTCACAAAGTAACGGTCACAGACAACTCAATCAACATTGAATTAAAAGACGGCTCCAAACAAACAACAAACAAAGAACCAGGCGCAGATGTTTACTCCATCCTAGAAAAAACAGGCGTAGACAAAGACACAATCGCAACACTGCCAATCACAGTTGAAGACACAACTGGTAGCAAATTCTGGATGGATTTACTGATTGGATTTGTACCATTTTTGTTAATAATTGGATTCTTCATGTTTATGATGCGTTCAGCACAAAACGCAAACAACCAAGCAATGGGATTTGGAAAATCAAATGCAAGAGTAACAGACAAAGCAATGCAGAAAACAACATTTGAAGATGTTGCTGGAATACCGGAAGCAAAAGCGGAATTGGAAGAAGTCGTAGATTTTTTAAAGAACCCGCAGAAGTACACATCAATGGGTGCAAAAATTCCGAAGGGAGTTTTGCTCGTAGGCCCGCCGGGCACTGGCAAAACATTATTAGCACGCGCTGTCGCAGGCGAAGCAGACGTTCCATTCTTTAATATTTCAGGTTCAGAATTTGTTGAAATGTTCGTTGGAGTTGGAGCATCGCGTGTAAGAGATTTATTTAAAAAAGCAAAACGCAATTCTCCTTGTATAGTTTTTATAGATGAAATCGACGCAGTCGGCCGCCACAGAGGAGCCGGATTAGGCGGCGGCCATGACGAAAGAGAACAAACATTAAACCAAATTTTAAGCGAAATGGACGGCTTCGAAAAAGGAACAACCGTAATAGTCATGGCCGCAACAAATAGGCCCGACGTTCTTGACCCGGCACTGCTCCGCCCGGGTCGCTTCGACCGCCGTGTTGTCGTAGACGCTCCGGATCTAAAATCCCGCGAAGAGATTCTACAAGTCCACGCAAGAAACAAGCCATTAAGTCCAAACACAGAATTAGACAAAATCGCGAAACAAACCCCCGGCTTTACAGGAGCAGATTTGGAAAATCTTCTCAATGAAGCAGCAATCCTCGCCGCGAAATTAAACAAGAAAAAAATCGGCATGGCAGAAATAGAAGTTTCAATTGAAAAAGTATTAATGGGTCCCGAAAGAAAATCCAAAGTCTTATCAAAAAAAGAACGTGAGATCACAGCTTTCCACGAAGTGGGTCACGCAGTCGTCGGCCACATGCTGCCAAACTGCGACCCTGTCAGAAAAATTTCTATCATCTCACGCGGCATGTCACTCGGCGCAACATGGTTCATGCCGGAAGAAGACACACACCTTAGTTCAAAACAAAAATTCGAAGACGAATTAGCGTCTCTTTTGGGAGGCTACGCATCTGAAAAATTAAAATTCGGCCAAGTAACAACCGGCGCATCAAACGACCTTGAACGTGCCACAAACTTAGCACGCAGAATGGTCACAGAATTTGGAATGTCCGACTTAGGCCCAGTTATTTTCGGCGACAAAAACAGAGAAGTTTTCTTGGGCAAAGACTACGGCCACGTACGAAATTACTCCGAAGAAGTCGCCGCAGAAATCGACAAACACATCAAAAAATTCATCGACGCCGCGTACAAAAAAGCCGAAACAATTTTAAAAGCCAATAAAGAATTAATCGAAAAAATCGCGGAGGATTTAATACAAAAAGAAACAATTTTGGACATCGAATTTAAAAAATATTTTAAAGACTAAAATATGGATGAAATAGGCCAATTATCAGTCGACATAATCCAAACAAAAACTGAAATAATTATTCTCGCTCCAATCGCGGGAATTTCCGCAAAAGAAGTCGCCGTCACAGTAAACGACGAAACACTCACAATCAAAGGCGAACGCTTTAGCCCGGTCGAGGCCGACGAAAAAGATTATTTGAACAAAGAGTGTTTCTGGGGGCCGTTCTCACGCTCAATCATCCTTCCAAAAAACGCCGACGCACGAAGCATTTCCGCAACTTCAAAAAACAACGTCCTCGAAATCAGAATCACAAAAACTTCAGAAGAAAAAACTAAAGTTGTAAAAATAAATGTTGATAAATAAAGTTGTAATTCCAATCGCAGGCCTGGGTACAAGATTTTTGCCGGCAACAAAAGTCATCCCAAAAGAAATGCTTCCAATAAACGGAAAACCGATTTTGCAGATATTAATTGAGGAAGCACTCACCGCAGGAATAAAAGAAATAATTTTAGTCGTAAATCACGAAAAAATTTCGATCATCCGCGACTATTTTTCAACACACACAGCAACAAGTAAAAAAATTAAGGAAAATGGCAAAAGCCATCAGTTAAAAGACCTAAATTCATTAATAAAATCCGTCAAAATTTCATACGTTTTTCAAGACAAACCGCACGGCGACGGCGACGCAATTTTAAAAGCCGCACATTTAATAAAAAACTCACCATTCGCAGTAATGTTCGGCGACGACATCATTGTTCCCTCGACATTAAAGGACTTAGTGAAAACCTTTTCAAAAAAGAAATCATCGATCATCGCGCTGGAAAAAATCCCGTTATCAAAAGTCTCGAGTTACGGCATTGTAAAAAGCGCGAGCAAAGCGAGCGCAACGAGCCCCGAGCCCATAGAAATTTTAGACCTCGTCGAAAAACCTTCTCCAAAAAAAGCCCCAAGTAACCTCGGCATCATCGGCAAATACGTCGTAACAAAAGAAATTTTGAGCGAATTAAAAACCATCAAAAAATCAAAAAACAAAGAAATTCGCCTAATCGACGGCTTCAAAAAATTACTAAAAAAGCAAAAAATCTTCGGAGTTATAATAAAAGGAAAACGATACGACACAGGCACGATTGATGGCTACAAAAAGGCAATAAGCGCAAGCTAGACACAAGCACAGCGAGTGTCCTTTGAGCCCTTGATCCAAAGAGCCATTTCAAAAAAATTCCAAACCTACTCCAAACATCTGTCAAATCAAGCCTCTTGATCAAATTCCAATTTTGGAGTACCATATCAGGATTTCAAAACAAAAATAAAAACAAAAACTATGAACCACCCACTAATAGAAGAAGCAGAAAAATTAAAAAACAATGGCCAACACAACGAGGCCATCAAAACCTGCGAAAAAATTCTGATCAAAAATCTTCGATGCGTCGAAGCGTACGAGGAAATCGGCGACAACTATCTAAGCCTTCGGGAATACGAAAAGGCCGAAAAAGCTCTTAAACAGGCAATCAAACTCAATAAAAAGAGTGCAAACGCTCATTATTTATTGGGTTTCGTTTATTCATGCACAGGGAAATTCGAAACTTCAGTAACATTACTAGAAACCGCAGACGAAATTTACCCAAACCACCCAGAAATCTTGCGATGTTTGGGCTGGTCAATGTACCACAACAACCAAAGAACACGCGGAATAGTAATATTGGAGAGATCTTTGATGTTGGTTCCACACGATCCTTTGATCTTAAATGATCTCGGAGTCTGCTATTTGAATGAGAAAAATTTCGATAAAGCATCAGACATTTTCAAGAAAACTTTGACAATAGATCCAGGAAATGAAAAGGCAAAGGAATGTCTAAATGCTGTAAATTTCTTCAAGAGAGAGTATGATAAACTAAAGAAAAAATAACATAGGCTGGCATATCAAAATCCAGACTTTGTAAATTTTTTCAAAAGTACATCATAATTTTCCTCCCATGAAAAAACTTTTATCTCTAGCTCTTTTATCAGCTTTAATCTTTCTCATACCAGCATGCGGATGCACAAAACAGTTAACTGAAGAGGAAAGATACATCGAAGCATCCACCGAAATCTCCTGCGAAACAATAAAAGACCCCTCTTTATCAACAGACTTAATTAAAAGCAAAGAACTCTCTTCAAAAATCTTCAAAGAATATGATTTCCCTGTCGACAACAACGAAACAATGCTCGGAATCATGGACAAATACGAGAAAAACGAGGAGGTAGCAAAAAAGATCACAGAAAAAGTGGAAACAGAGTGCAAGTAGATTGCCAAAAAGTCCAAACATTGATAGAATCACCCATGATCTACATTTAACCTTAACCTAAACAGTATGTTCAACATGCTACTACCTTGGATAGTCGCAGCACTCGAGGTACTTATTATTCTACCATTAATCCTGTACATCACTAGCAAACTATTAAAAATAGAAAACGAAAATATTAAGTTCTTTAATTGCGTTTGGACAGTTTTCATTGCCGGATTATTAGGAGGACTCGCTGGTGATTACAATATATGGTTAGGATTAGCTTTGTTCATTATACTCCTAGGTATAATGACAAAAACCCAATTTAAAACAAATCTCCTCCAACTTATTATCATCCTAATAATCACAGGAGGAGTAGCATTAGGACTAGAATATACAAAACCTTATATATACAAATACACAACACTCCCTTCAACAAAGGACGAAGAAGTTTCGAAAAATAAAGCCCAAGAGGTTAAAACGGAAAACACAGAGGGAAATTCCAAAAATAAAAATATATACTGTGAATACAACATTGCCACAAACTGGTTGAAAGAAGTGAATATGGAAGAATCTCTCGTAGACAAAAACAACCTAGCTCCATTCAAAATTTGGGGAGAAATAGCCGCCAACCACATCTTCAACAAATACGGGATCAATCTCAACTCATACTCTGAAATAAGCAATGAAGGAGATGATAAAAACTGGTTCACACTAGATCTCAAAACCTGCACCGAAGATTACGAAAAACTAACAAAAGACCTAAACGAACTCTACGGTAAATTTAAAACTGACAACCCGCAGTTCTTCAAATAAAAAAACAACCCCCAAAAGAGTTGCCAAATCTCCGGTAAACCCGTATAATTACCATGCTCTTTGACGTATTTGACGTGGTCGCCAGCAGACAGCGCCAGCTGTCCTCGAGCCCAAACAGGGATTGGGACGCAACGCTGTCTTCTAGAGGAAAGTCCGGACACCACGGGAAAAGACATCCCGATAAATATCGGGACATGCGCCGCATAACAAGCACGCATAGGGAAAGTGCCACAGAGACAATACTAACTCTT